>Ga0126369_10002071_pt1 | contig 14167 bp, 13 predicted proteins | sample PanSoiMetaPlot_1_FD_109646 | JGI IMG/M metagenome (GOLD analysis project Ga0126369, IMG submission 109646) | Tropical forest soil microbial communities from Panama - MetaG Plot_1 | ecosystem: Environmental > Terrestrial > Soil > Tropical forest > Bulk soil | place: Panama | collected 2016-02-17 | reverse complement strand
GATCCGCGCGTGGCGCAGTTCGTGGATGACCTTGCCAGCGATCCGCGCAAGACCTCGATGCTCCACAAGTGGGTGTACGTCTGACCAGCGCTCCGGAGTCCATCGTCGGAGCCGCGCCCTCGCCGGCGCGCCAGTTGCTTCGCGTGGTCCGACTGGTCAGGTACCGATTCTTCCTCTACGCCGGACTGCTGCCCTACCTACTCGGTGCGGCGTGGGCTTACGCCGTCGAGGGTAGGTTCGATGCGCCGGTCTTCTGGAGCGGATTCCTCGGCGTGATCCTGGCCGTGGTCGGAGTGGAGGCGTTCAACGAATATTTCGACGCGAGGATGGGCACGGACCGCGTGTTCAATCCCATCGACCTGCCACCGATCTCCGCCGGTGTCTTCTGGGTCGGCGTTGCCGCGTTCGCCGCCGCGCTCGCGGTCGGCGTGTATCTGACGGTGCGCGGCGGCTGGCCGATACTGACCTTCGCGATTCTCGGGGGCGCAGCCGCGATCTTTTACGAGGCGCCGCCGATCCGCTGGTCCTATCGCGGGCTCGGCGAAACCGTCATCGCACTGTCATACGGGCCGTGGATGGTGCTCGGCAGCCTCTATCTGCACACGGGCGCGCTTTCGCTCGGCGCGTTTTGGGCCTCACTCGTGCCGGGGCTCCTGATCATGGCGCTGGCCGTCGTAAATGCGATTCCAGACTTCCATCAGGACCGATTGGTCGGCAAGCGCAATCTTGTCGTCCGCATTGGCCGCGAGCGCGCGGTCTGGCTCTATCTGGGACTGGCGGGCACCGCTCTTGCGGTTGCCGCGGCCGGTGCCGTTGCCGGGGTGTTCCCGCTTGGCTGCCTTGCGGCGTTGCTCGCGTTGCCACTTCTGATAAGAAGCGGGCGGCGCGGCTTTGCCACGTTCGAACATCCGCGACAATTTGTCGCAGCCATCCGCGACATCGTCGCCTGCTACATCGTCGCAGTTGGTCTCTTCACTGGCGGGGTGTTGCTGTGGGCGTGGAAGTGAACGCGACTGCGTCAAATCGCATCGATGCCCTGCGGGCGCCGTTGTTCATTTCGTGGCAGATCACGCGTGATTGCGATCTCTGCTGCCTCCATTGCTGCACCGAATCGGCGCCCGGAAAGCGGCTGAAGGACGAGCTCGACGCTGCGGAGGCGCTGAGAGTCGTTGAGGAGATCGTTCGCAACGACGTGCCCTACGTGATGCTTTGCGGCGGGGAGCCTCTGGTGTCTCCTCATTTCTTCGCCGTGGCGGAAGCGCTCGGCGCCGCGGGCGTTCAGCTCAAGATCGAGACCAACGGGCAGAAGCTCGACCCCCCTGTGGCCGAGCGGCTCGCTCGGCTCCCCATCCGCTCGATCCAGATCAGCCTCGACGGTGACAGCGAGGAGGTCTACCAGCGCCAGCGGCCGGGGGGGTCGCTTGCGAAGGCGCACGCCGCATGCCGCGCCGTGCGGGCGCTCGGGCTGCCTCTGGAAATCACCTTCGCGCCCACCCGCATCAACATCGATGAGTTGGTGCCGGTCATCGAGCGCGCCCGCTCGTTCGGCGCATTCCGTTTCAACACCGGCGCGCTCATGCGGATCGGGACGGCGGCGAGGCAGTGGAGCAACCTGGAACCCACCGCCGCCCAGTATCTCGGGTTCAGGGAGACGTTGGAGCGGCAGGCCGACGTTGAACCGCCCATGGAACTTTGCTACAGTCCGTTCGACGTCGCGGAAGGACTGCGTCGGTCGCTCGAAGAACCGCCGGCGACAATGCTCGTGCTGCCCAACGGCTGGGTGAAGGTCGCAGCGGCTCCGCCCCACATCTGTGCGGATTTGCGCGAGGATAGTGTGGCCGATGCATGGAACGCCTACCGCAAAGCATGGCATGATGAAGCGGTAATCGTCGCAGCGGGACGCGCAGTCGAGGATGTTTCCCGCCACGCGGACGCGAATCGTTGGAAGTTGCTTCCGGTTGCTACCGTCTGATCCAAAGGAGGTCCGATGAGCGAATTGAAAGTGAAGCCTGAAGCGCCGAAATCGGTGGAGCAGACCCTGGCGCAGAAGCTCGCGCCGGGCGCGAAGCCGCTGTGGGAAACGCCCAAGCTGGAGGACGTTTCCGAGCAGGTCATGGCTCAGCCGTACATTCGGTTCACCTAAGAAGCACCAGACGTTCGAATGCCGGGGCGCTCCGTAGACGACTACGGGGCGCCCCTTTTCATCGCCTGGCAGCTGACCAATCGCTGCCAATCACGCTGCATCACCTGCTGCGAGGAATCCGGTCCCGACAAGGCGTGGCGCGATGAGCTCGGGCGCAAAGAAGCGCTCGAGCTCGCGCGGCGCATCGCTGACGCCGGCATTCCCTACGTGGCCTTCGGCGGGGGCGAGCCGCTCGGCGTCCCCTTCTGCTGGGAAATTTTCGAGATCCTCGCCGGTGCTCACACAGCGCTCAAGATCGAGACCGACGGCAGCCGCATCGACGACGCGGCTGCGGACCGCCTGGCTGCGCTCGCGGTCGAGTGCGTTCAGATCTCGGTCGACGGCGCGTGCGCGGAGACGCACGCGCGAGTGCGTCCTGGATCGAGTTTCGAAGCGGCCATCGACGCGATCCGCCGGCTCGCAGCGAGGGGATTGTCGCCCCAGCTGGTGTTCGTCCCGAATCGCTTCAACATCCACGAGATCGATGCGGCCTACGAGTTGGCCGCGACCCTCGGCTGCGGCGCTTTCGTCACCGGCCCGATGATGAGAATCGGGCGGGCCGCTGCGCATTGGGATGAGATCGCGTGCACAGATGTTGAATGGGAAGCTGCAGTAGCCAGCTTGCGCAAGAGGGCAGCTTCAGGCGACCAGAGCATCGCATTGTCGATCTACCCCTGGGACATCGTCACGGAGATGGAGCGACGACTCGAGAATCCCCAGGCGATGCTGCTGGTGGTGCCGAACGGGAAAGTGAAGCTCCTGAACGCCCTGCCGTTCGCGCCGGCCGATCTGCGGCGGCAGTCGCTCGCCGATGCGTGGCTTGTCTACCGCGAGGCTTGGCGCGCGCGGGAAGTCCGCGAGTTCGTCGAGAGCTGTCGAACCCGATCCGACCTGCTCAGACACGCCAACGAGACCTGGCCTATGGGCCGCTACCTGTCATCGTCGATCGAGGTGCGGTAGCCGCGCGGCCTGGCGGGCGTCGTCAATGCACGTGCTCGTGGGAATGGCTTGTTCCGTCCGCGTGGCTATGCGGATGCAGGTGCAGTGCACCGCCCGCGCCGTAGCGCACGTTGAGGCGGCCGAGCTTCCAGACAGCGACGGATGACGCCCACGCCAGGACGAACATTCCCACGATGACGTAGCCAAGGGCGCCGAAGTCGAGGTCGCCCACGAAGTCGAAGAACGGTCCCTCCAGGCCGAGCGCGTGGACAAGCACCTGCAGCAACTCGATGGTGCCGATGACCAGCGCAACCGCGATCGACAGCGTCGTCGTCGCGACGTTGTAGAAGATTTTGCGCAGAGGATTCATGAACGCCCAGCGATACGCCCTCGACATCAGCACGCCGTCGGTGGTGTCCATCAGCGACATTCCGGCAGCAAACAAGAGCGGCAAGGTGATCACGGCGGCCACCGGAAGATTCCCCATCGAGGCGCCGGCGGTCATCGCCAACAGGGCGACCTCCGACGCCGTGTCGAAGCCGAGCCCGAACAGGAGCCCGAGCGGATACATCTGCCAGCTGCGCGTCAGCAGGCTTCGCAGGCGCCCCCCGAGGAGCCGATTCAAGAGTCCGCGCCGCGAAAGCAGCTCCTCCAGGTGCCGGTGATCGTGCGTGCCGGCCCGCGCCTTCCTCCACACGCCGAGAAGGTCCAGCAGGACGAGAACATTGAGCACGCCGATGATCCACAGAAAGGTGCCGGACACCGACGCGCCGATGAGTCCGCCGACACTCTTTAGCGCCGGAATCCGGCTGCTGACGAGCGCAGCGCCGAGAGCGACGGCGATCGCGAGAGCGAGCACGACCGTGGCGTGCCCGAGCGAAAAGAAAAACCCCACGCCGAGAGACTTCTCGCCCTTCTGCAGCATGTAGCGCACCGTGTCGTCGATCGCGGCGATGTGGTCGGCGTCGAACGCATGGCGGAGCCCGAGCATATAGGCGGCAAAGCCGAGCCCGACCAACGCGGGGTGCTCGGCACTGTAGCGGAGGTACAGGCCCCAGCCTGCGATGTGGAGGATCGCGACGAAGCCATAGAAGCCGGCGAGCCGTGTCCATTCCTCGCGGCTGAAGGACAAGCGCAGGCTCGCGCCACGAGCCGCGGCGGGCACGTACGCCCGCGGAGACGCGGCGACCGACCGGTCGACCGGTGAGGTCACGAACCGAGAACTTCCCGAGCCTGCGCCAGCGTCACACTACCTTCACCCGGATCAACTCCTCGCCGGTATCGCCTACGACGTGCACCGCGCACGCGAGGCAGGGATCGAAGCTGTGGATCGTGCGCAGAATCTCGATCGGCTGTTTGGTGTCGAGCAAAGTCTGTCCCTTCAGCGCGGCCTCGTACGCACCGTCCTGCCCCTGCGCGTCGCGCGGTCCCGCGTTCCAGGTGCTCGGCACCACGGCCTGGTAGTTCGCGATCTTTCCGTCGCGGATCACGATCCAGTGGCCAAGCGCGCCGCGCGGTGCTTCCATCGTGCCGGCGCCTTTCGCTTCGCGTGGCCAGGTAGAAGGATCCCACTGTTTCTCGTTGAAGGTCCTCACGTCGCCGGCCTTGATGTTGGCGATGAGGTTGTCGTACCAGACCTGCATCGTGTCGGCGATGACCTTGGTCTCGAGCGTTCGCGCCGCCGTGCGCCCCAGCGTGGAGTACACCGCCTGGATCGGAACATCGAGCTTCTTGAGCGTCATGTCCACCAGTTCGCGCGTCTGCTTGTGGCCATTGGCATAGAGCATCAGCACCCGCGCAAGCGGTCCGACTTCGACCGGTTTGCCTCGCCAGCGCGGGGACTTGAGCCATGAATACGACTGCTCGACGTCGAGATTCTTGTAAGGCGGCTTGGGCCCGGTGTAATGCAGTGTCGTTTCGCCCGAATAGGGATGCAGCCCGCTCTGCTTGCCTCCGCCGTAGTCGTACCACGAGTGGGCAACGAATTCCTGAATCTGGTCCTCGGCGTGCAGGTCGAGGGGCTGGATCGCGGAGAGATTGCGATCGAGGATCACGCCCGGGGGAACGAGGTAGGTCGAAGGATCCGACATCCCCTTCTCAGGGAAGTCGCCATAGGTCATGAAATTGCCCAAGCCCTCGCCCTGGCTCGCCCAATCCTTGTAGAAGGACGCGATCGCCAGCGTGTCGGGCACGTAGGCCTGGTCGACGAAGCGGCGCATCTCCCGAATGATGTCCTGCACCTGGCCCAACCCCACCATGTTGACCGAGGTCGCGCTTTCCGTCCCGGCGAGACGCATGCCGCCGCCCGGGTCGATGCTGATTGCGCACGGCACGCCGCCCACGAGGAAGTTCGGGTGCGGATTCTTGCCGCCGAATATGGAATGGAGCCTGGCGACGTCGCGCTGCCACGCGAGCGCGTCCAGATAATGCGCCACCGCCATGAGGTTCGCTTCGGGCGGCAGCTTGTACGCCGGGTGCCCCCAATAGCCGTTCGCGAATATGCCCAGCTGACCGGATTCGACGAAGGTCTTCACCCGCCGCTGGATGTCGGCGAAGTAGCCAGGCGAGGAATTGGGATAGCTCGAGATGCTCTGCGCCAGCTCGGACGTCTTCTTCGGGTCTGCCTTCAGCGCCGACACCACGTCGACCCAGTCGAGCGCGTGCAGGTGATAGAAGTGCATCACGTGATCGTGCACGTACTGGGCGGCGATCATCAGGTTGCGGATGAGCTGCGCGTTCGGCGGAATCGGATACTTGAGCGCGTCTTCCACCGCCCGCACCGAGGCGATGCCGTGCACGAGCGTGCACACGCCGCAGATCCGCTGGGCGAACGCCCATGCATCGCGCGGATCGCGCCCGCGCAGGATGATCTCAATCCCGCGCACCATCGTGCCCGAGCTCGACGCACGCGAGATCCGGCCGTTGTCGTCGACCTGCGCCTCGATGCGCAGATGCCCTTCGATGCGGGTGATCGGGTCCAGCACCAGAGTTTGCGTTGCCATGTCAGGCCTCGATGAGATTGTTCGCGACGAGCTCCACCAGGCTGTTCATGCTCTTGTCCCACTTGAATCGAGCCTGGCCGTCGTCGAAGGTCTTGCGGCAGTCAGTGCAGCTCGTCACCGCCAGCTCCGCGCCGGTTTCGTCGATCTGGTTCATCTTCAGGTGGAAGACCTTGTGCCGCAGCGCGTCCGCCCTGCGTATGTCGACCACGCCGCCCCCGCCGCCGCAACACCAGTTCGTGCCCTTCGTCGGGAACATCTCCTTGAGCTCGGTGCCCAGCGCCGCCAGCACCTCGCGCGGAGCATCGATCACGCCGCCCCGCCGCGACGATTGGCATGGATCGTGGAACGTGACGCTCTTGCCGAGCCGCTTGAGCTTGAGCTTGCCGCTGCGCATGCTGTCGGCGAGAAATTCCGAGATGTGCAGCACCTTGAAAGGTAGCGGCTTGCCGTAGAGGTTGGCGCCCATCCAGCGCAGCGCGCCGTAGGCGTGGCCGCACTCCGGCAGTATCAAGGTCTTCGCGCCGCACGCGATCGCGGCCTCGATGAGCTTCATGCTCGCTTCCTTCTGCCGTTGCGCGTCGCCGGCGAGCAGACCGAAGTTGTTGGCCTGGTAGCCGTCGCTGCGGAAGGTCCAGTTCGCGCCGAGGCGCTTCATGATCCGCGCGGTGGCCACGATCGACTTCGGGTACTGCTCGATCTCCGTCGAAGAGACCGTGCAGAGGATGTCGGCCTTCGTCTTGTCGACAGGGATGTCGACGCCGTGCTCGGCGGCGAGTCGGCTGATCCGATCCTTGAAGTCCTTCGGCGCGCTGCCGCGGTCCGCGGCTTCGCGCAGCTCCTTCGGCGCGAGGCCCGCCTGCGCCATACCGTGGCGCGCATTGCTGATCAGGCCCGCGATGTCGATACCCATCGGACACATGAGCGAGCAGCGGCCGCACACCGTGCAGGAGTCGTAGAGCAGATGCTGCCATTGCTCGAGCTCTCCTTCGGTCACGCGGGCCTTCAGGTTGAACGCCCGATAGAAGAGCGCGAAGGGTCCGTGCTCGCGCTTGTACGCTTGCTTGAAGGGCTCGAGCTTCCACACCGGCGTGTACTTCGGATCACCGGTCACCTCGTAGAAGTGGCAGGCCTCGGCACACATGCCGCAATGAATGCATGACTCCAGATAGATCGACGCGGTGCGGCCGAAATCCTGCGCGAAAGCTTTCATCGCGTTGGCCGTGCGCTGCGCCTCCGGCATCTGACCCTGCTTGTCGACCAGCGGACGCTCGATTGTCGTGTTGCCGGCGCTCATAGCGATGCTCCCTTGCGTTCGAATGTGACGCCCTGCGTGCCTCGCGCCAGGAAGATGGTGAACGCGTGCATCAGCTTCCCGAACGGGAACCAGATCATCAGCAGCTCGACCGATGCGAGATGCAGTCCCAGCAGCGTCGGATACGGCCCGCCGAAGTGGCTGAAGGCGAGCATGCCGGTCGCGATGGGCGCGATGGTGACGAACCAGCTGAAGTAGTCATCGAAGTTCGAGAGCATCCGCTTTACCGGGCTCGCGATCCGGTGGATGAGCACGGCGAACAGAGCCGCCACCGAGATGGCGCTGAAGAAGTACACCGCTCCACCGGGCAGATAAGGCCAGCCGACCCCGAACACTTGCTTGAAGTTGACGCCGATCAGTCCCTTGGCGACGTCTTCGAAGAACAGGATGTGCGGAAGGTAGAAGAGGAGGGCGACGAAGAAGCCGATGTGAAACGTGTAGCCCATGATCTCCCCGAAGGCGGTGCCGCCGAGGAACTCCTTGCGTGGCCATGACCGCAGCGCGAGCAACCTCAAGCCCCGCCAACCCGGCTTGCGCGGCTCCGACAGATCCTTTTTGCCGCGCAAGAGCAGGATGCCCACGAGCCGCCAAAGAATTCCAACGACGAATATCGCAGCGGCCCATTGCATGCCGGGGCCGCGCACGAATGTCAGCAGGTCCATGTCATCCCTCCTTCGAAACTCGGTTCTGGCGCTTGCGCGCGGCATAAGCCGCCGCGGCGCCCACTGCGACGCCAACCGCCGCCGCCGTGCCGATCGCCTTCGCGCCGCCCCAGTCGGCCGTCGCCAGCGCCTTGTAGAAGCTTCCGTTGTCCCAGAAATCCGGCTCCGAGCAGCCGAGGCAGCCGTGCCCGGACTGGATCGGGAAGCTCGTACCGGCGTTCCACTTCACCGTCGCGCAGGCGTTGTGCGTGATCGGCCCCTTGCAGCCGAGCTCGTACAGACACCAGCCGCTGCGCGCACCCTCGTCGTCGAAGGTCTTGGCGAACTTACCCTGGTCGTAGAACGGCCTGCGATAGCAGCGGTCGTGGATCGTTTCGCCGTAGAACGCGAGCGGCCGCCGCTGCGCATCGAGCTCCGGGATCTTCCCGAAGGTGAGGTAGTGAGCAAGCACGCCAGTCATCACCACGGCGATCGGCGGGCACCCCGGGACGTTGATCACCGGCTTGTCCTTCACGATGTCGGACACGGACCTTGCACCGGTGGGATTCGGATTCGCTTTCGGCAACCCGCCGAACGACGCGCACGAGCCGATCGCAACCACCGCCGCCGCGCCCTTTGCCGATTCCTGGAGCATATCGACGAAGCTTTCACCGGCCAAAGTGCCGTAGATCCCGCCGTCGGCGACCGGGATCGACCCGTCGACGAGCAGGAGGTACTGTCCGTTGGACTCCTTCATCGCATGCTGGCGTGCCTCCTCCGCGGCGAAGCCGGAGGCGGCCTGAAGCGTTTCGATGTAGTCGAGCGACACGAGATCGAGGATCAGGTTTTCGAGCGTCGGCGAGTTCGTGCGCGTGAGCGACTCGACGCAGCCGGTGCACTCCTGGAAGGAAAGCCAGATCACGGAGGGGCGCTTGGCCTTCGCGAGCGCCTGCGCGACCGCCGGCGCCATGCTGGGCGGCAGCGCCATGAGTGAAGTCAGCGCGGTGCAGAACTTGAGAAAGGCGCGGCGGCTCACGCCGCTCGCGGACAGCGTATCACCCAACGTAGTCATGGCCGTAACGCCTCCTTTAGACGAATCAGACCGTCGGCAGCGTCCTCTACCGGAGAACGCAGAATGACTGGCGCGTCGCACACCTCGAGCAGATCGGCAACGATCTCTCCCGCCTCATTGCGATGCGTGACGCGCCACACGCCGGGGTACCGGGTCTCGCGCACCTCGCTCAATCCGATCGCCTCGACGCTCGCGCTCACCGCACCCGCGCCCAGGGTCGCTCCCAGCTCGTCGTAGTCGCCGCGCGTGAGCGGCAAGCTGCGCAGATCGATACTCGCGGCCTCTCCCGTGCTCAACCACGCGTCCAGCAGCCCGCTGAGTTCGTGCAGCAGTGCCTTGACGTTGCCGGTCGGGAGATCGGCCGCCTCGATCACCTTGATCCCGATGTTGTCGATTGCGCTCACGATTGCCACCTCTCGATCAGTTCGCGCGCGCAAGCGCACGCGTCGGGGATCGCATCCGCGACCGTCCGACTTGGGGAGTCCGACCAGTCGATCGTCTCCGGCTGGATGCCGATCAAGGCTCTGCGATTCGGGAGCCGCCCCGCGAGCGCGGCAAGCGCCATCAGGTCGAGGAGGCTCACCTCGTGCACGCTGCGCTTGCGCTCGCTGCCGAGGAATGCATCCATTTGTGGCCCTTCGAACAATGCGACGCTGCCTGGTGGTGCCTTCATCTCAGCCGCGTCGATAACAATCAGCGCCGGGCTCGACTCGATCAGACCCGCGAGCGTGAAGCTCAATGTGCCACCGTCGACAAATCGCACGTCGGGAAACCCGCACTCCTGCTCGAGCCGGCGCATCGCGTGCACGCCTGCGCCTTCGTCGCCAAGCAGAACGTTGCCGATGCCCAGCACGAGGATCGGTTCGGTGGAAGTGGCTCGCTCGGCGGTTTCAGCAGATGCGGGGCAGGGGATCATCTTCCAATTCCTCAAGGCTGCGCTCGCCGCCCAGCTCGGTTTCGAGAACGACATGGGCCCGGCCTTTCTGCACGACGCCGATGCGGACCGCGTCGCGCCCCGCCGGCAAGGCGCGCCATGTCTCCAGCGCACGCTCCGCGTCCTCGGGCGCCAGCACCGCGATCACGCGACCCTCGCAGGCGAGATACAGTGGATCGAAGCCGAGCATCTCGCACACCGATTGCACCGGCGGTCGGATCGGGATCGCGGGACCGTGCAGCCGCACGCAAAAACCCGTGGCGCGCGCGATCTCGTGCGCCACCGTCGCGAGGCCGCCGCGCGTGGGGTCTCGCATGAAGCGCAACCCCGGCAGCGCGAGCAGCGCCTTGGTCAGCGGCAGGACGCTCGCTGCATCGGAGGCGAGGTCGCCGCGCAGTCCGAACTGCTCGCGCGCGAGCAATACTGCGGTGCCGTGATCGCCCACCGGTCCGCTCACGAGGATCGCGTCGCTCTCACGGATGCGATCCAGGCCGAAGCGCAGGCCCGGCTGGCGGATGCCGACGCCGGTCGTGGCGAAGTAGACGCCGCCACCTTCTCCGCGCCGCACGACCTTGGTATCTCCCGCGGCGACGTGCACGTCGCAGTCGCGCGCCGCGATTGCCATGCTCGCGACCAGCCGGTCGAGCTGCGCGAATTCCAGCCCTTCCTCGATGAATGCGCTCAAGCTCAAGTAGGCCGGCACCGCGCCGGCGACGGCGAGATCGTTCACGGTGCCGTGCACGGCAAGCGAGCCGATGTTGCCGCCCGGGAACTCGAGCGGCTGCACGGTGAAGCCGTCGGTAGTGACGAGCACCTCTCCTGCCGGCAGCGGCACATGTGCCGCATCGCTGAGGATATCGAGCTCGGGATTCGCCAAGTGTCGCACGAATACCTCTTCGATCAGCTCGCGCATGAACCTGCCGCCGTTGCCGTGCGCGAGCGTGACATGCTGACCGTCCATCATTGCAGTGCTCCCGTTTCGATGAGCTGCCCGAAGCTCAGTCCGGCATCGTTGCAGGGGACGCGCTCCGGCACGAAGACGGCGAAGCCTTCGTCCTGCGCGAGCGAGGCCACGCGCTCGCAGAGGAGGCGGTTCTGGAACACGCCTCCGGTCAGGCCCAGGTGCGAAACGTCATGCGTCGCGCGTACCGCGCGTGCCTGATCGAGCACGGCGCGCGCGAGCGTCGCGTGAAAGGCAGCAGCCCGCTCACCGACGCTCAAACGCGCGTCCGTGAGCATCTCGAGCATCGGCGCCCAATCGCTCTGCAGCACGCCGTCGTACTGTCGAAGCGGGAGGGCGATCGCGTCGGCAGCGCCGAGCGCCGCCGCCTCCAGCGCCATCGGCGCCTGCGCCTCGAAGCTCGCGTGCGACGAGAGTCCCAGCAGCGCCGCCGCCGCATCGAAAAGACGACCCGCAGATGAGGTGCGCGGGCAGTTGAGCCTGCGCTCCCATGCATGCCGCAGAAGCTCGTTATCGTGCGGGCACTCGCTCCAGCGTCTCCCGCTTTCCCAACAGAGCGACAGCGCGCTGCGCCAGGGCTCGCGCGCTGCGCGCTCGCCGCCCAGCAAGGCGAACGGACGCAGGCTCGCCACGCGCCGCCACGCGCCCGGACGTCCGACCAACGCTTCGCCGCCCCAGAGCGTGCCGTCTTCGCCGAAGCCTGCGCCATCCCATGTGAATACGAGCCAATCGCCGCGTCGCGGGAACTCGCCAGCGAGCGCCGAGGCGTGCGCGCGATGGTGAAAAATCTTCCTCACGGGCAGGCCGAGACGCGGCGCGAGCCGCGTCGTGGCGTAGTGCGGGTGAGCGTCGCAGACGACTTCTTCCGCCTGCACGCCGTAGAGCGCCTGCAGATCTCCTGCGACCTGCTCGAGGAGCGCAAGGCTCCTTGGCGCTTCCATGTCTCCGAGATGCGGCGAAACGATCGCGCGACGCTGCCAGCCGAGCGCCACCGTATTCTTGAGATGCCCGCCGAGCGCGAGCACGGGCCGCGGAATCGCGAATGGCAGGTCGAACTCCAGCGGCGCATTGCCGCGGCCGACTCGCAGCGGCCGCGGCGCGCCGAGGACGACGCGATACACCGGATCGTCGGCGGGACGAGCGATCGGCCGATCGTGGTGCAGAAACGCGTCCGCGATGTGCGAAAGCCGAGACTCTGCTTCGTCGTTGTCGCTCAGCACCGGCTCGCCGCTCAAGTTGGCCGAGGTTGCAACCAGCGGTGCCCCGAGGTCCTCCAGCAGCAAGTGATGCAGGGGGCTGTACGGCAGCATCGCGCCAAGCTCGCCGCAGCCGGGTGCGATTTCCGGCGCGAGCGGCGAATCCTCTCGTTTCGGAACGAGCACGATCGGACGCATGGGATCGAGCAGCAGCGAGCGATGCACGTCGTCCAGACGCATCGCGGCTCGCGCCGCGGCCAGATCCAGTGGAAACATCACGGCGAGCGGCTTGTGCGGCCTGTTCTTGCGGAGGCGAAGCGCAGCGACCGCGGCCGAGCTCGCCGCGTCGCACATCAGGTGATAGCCGCCGATACCCTTGACCGCGACAATCTTTCCCATGGCCAGCGCGGCGACGCATGCGGAAAGGGCGGCTTCGCCGCGTAGCGGCGTTGCTGATCCCGATATGAAAGCAAGCTGCGGACCGCATTCGGAGCAGGCGACGGGCTCGGCATGGAAGCGCCGGTTAAGCGGATCGGTGTACTCGTCGTGGCAGCGCGGGCACAGTGCGAAGCGCGCCATGGTCGTGTTCGCGCGATCGTACGGAAGGCGCTGGATGAGCGTGTAGCGCGGGCCGCATTGCGTGCAGTTGATGAATGGGTACCGGTAGCGGCGATCGGCGCGATCGTGCAATTCGGCCAGGCAAGCTTCGCAGGCGAAATAGTCCGGCGGAACCCTGACGTGCGAAAGCTCGTCTGCACGGCTTTCGAGAATGGCGAAGCCTTGCAAGGCCCGCGGTCGCACCGGCGCATCGGCGATCTTCTCGGGCCGCGCAAGCGGCGGCGCCTCGGCGAGCAGCGCGTCGCCGAATCGCTGCAGCCTGTCCGGGCTGCCCTGCGCGAGCACTTCCACGCGGCCGGCGAGATTGCGTACCCAGCCGTCGACCTCGTGTTGGTGCGCGGCGCGATAGACGAATGGCCGGAAGCCGACGCCTTGCACCCGGCCGCCGAACACCCATCTTCTCGCTTGCTGTCCCGACATGCTGCGTTCGCTTTAGTTGACCGTCGCGGTTCTCGATGTGCGAATGCCGCCTGCCCACCAGATGCGACACGCCCCTTCGTCGGACACCATGCAAGGTCCGATCGGCGTCCGCGGGGTACACGCGCGCCCGTACAGGTAGCACTGGTCCGGATAGATCTTGCCGAGCACGACGCGGGCACAATCGCAGCCTGGCGGCATCTGTCCCGCACGCTTGCGCTGGACATCGGTGTAGTCGGGGTAGCGCCTGCTGGCGTCATTGGCCCGATAGCGCTCGCGCAGGGCAAAGCCCGAGGCCGGGATCACTCCAACCCCCCGCCAGTTGGCGTCGACCACCTGCATCACCTCGTGCAAGTGCCGGCGCGCCGTCGGATTGCCTCCGGGGCGCACCAGCTCGGGATAGCAGTTGTCGAGAAAGCAGCGGCCCTCGATCAATTGACGCAGCACCGAGTAGGTGCCCGCGAGGAGACTCTCTGAAGTGAAGCCTGCGATAGCCGCTGGAATGTTGTGCTTGTTCGGGACGAAGGCCCATTCCTCGGGACCCATCACGGTGGAAACGTGACCCGGTGCGATGAGCCCGTCGAAACCGGGCTGCCCAGAGTCGAGCAGCATCGCGACCGCGGGCCAGGTGAGCCGACCGGCGAGGAGGACCGAAAGGTTCTCCGGCACGCCCTGCGCGAGCATCGCCGCGACCGGCGCCGTCGTTGTCTCGAACCCGGCGGCGAAAAACACCACCTGCCGTTGAGGATCGGCGCGCGCGATGCGGACGGCTTCGAGCGGCGAGGCGATCGGACGGATGTCGGCCCCTGCCGCCTTCGCCTGCTCGAGCGAGCGCACCTCCCCCTTGTGCACGTTCACCGGGACGCGAAGCATGTCGCCGAAGGCCACCACCG
>Ga0126369_10002069_pt1 | contig 14170 bp, 13 predicted proteins | sample PanSoiMetaPlot_1_FD_109646 | JGI IMG/M metagenome (GOLD analysis project Ga0126369, IMG submission 109646) | Tropical forest soil microbial communities from Panama - MetaG Plot_1 | ecosystem: Environmental > Terrestrial > Soil > Tropical forest > Bulk soil | place: Panama | collected 2016-02-17 | reverse complement strand
TATCACCTGCCCAATCTGGACAAAGCCGAGCTTCGTCTCCGGCACATAGATTCGGACGAAGAGCTGGTCCGGCTCGAGAAGCTTGCCTGCCACCGCGCTGGGGGCGAGGATGTCTCCCGGGCGTAGGTCGAGCGTCTCCACCCGCGCATCTCGCGGCGCGCGGATCGTCAGCTCGTCGATCATCGTCTGGATTTGATCGAGCTTCCCCTTAGCCGAGTCCACCATGCCCTGAAGGGATCGGATGTCCTCGGGGGTGCCGTGAAGCAGCTCCTCGAGCTGAGCCTTCTGCGCATCCCGTTGGGCGATCGCGTTGCGCAAAGCGACGTCGGCGTTGTCAAAATCGGACTGGGTGGCAGCGCCTGCGGCGAAGAGCTTCTGGGTCCGCGCGAAATCCAGCTGCCCCTTCTCGACAGTCACCTCCTGGGCTTTGAGCCTGGCGCGGGCAGCGGCGATTTCCTGGAGCCTGGTGCTTCCGCGCCGATCCGCGATCTTGGCCAAGTTCGCTTCCGCCTGCGCGAACTGCCCTTGTGCCTGAAGTCGCTGCGCCGGCAAGTCTCCGGCCTCGAGAAGGACCAACGCCTGCCCCGCTTTCACCGAGTCCCCCTCGCGGACCAATACCTCCTTGACCCTTCCGCCCACGCGCGAGCCCACCTGAACGGTGCGAGCTTCGACGGTGCCGCTCCATTCCATCGGGCGAGGTTGCCGCCGGTAGAGCCAGTAACCCGCGATCGCGGCAAGTGCTCCAATCACCGCCAGCGCCAGAAGGATCTGCTGCCGCTTCATTGGCCACCTCGCTTGTGCGGGGCGATGCCTTCCCAAAGGATGTGCACCACGCCTCTGGCGTACTCTTCGTGGGTGAAGCGAGGCCCGAGCCGTCCTTTGAACAGGTGGCTAACCAACGCATAGCCTTGCATCGCGCCGAAGAACGTGCGCGCGACCAGCCACGGATCGTGGCGACGCAGCCGCCCCGCTTTCATCTCGCGCTCCAGGGCGGCGACCATCGGCTTGGCGACGCGAGCAGGACCGGCGTGGCCTCGGGTTAAGTCGGTCGGCAGGCCGAATTCGCCGCGGTTCGACCAGCTCACCAACGCCAAAGGCAACGCCCGCACGAAGAAGCCGAGCACCCGAGTGCCCAGATCGGCAAGCGCTTGCTGCAGTCCCACCTCTTTCGAGCGCTGCTCGAAGTAGCCGACCCAGTCTTGGCGTTCGCGCTCCGCCTGCATCGCCGACAGGAAGAGCCGTTGCTTGCTCTTGAACCGCTTGAAGATCGAGGCCTGGGAAATGCCCGCGCGCTTTGCCACCTCCTCGGTGGTGGCGTTAGCGCCACGCATCAGAAACACCTCGCGAGCGATCGTGAGTATACGCTCGTTGTCGATCGTCCGGGGCCGAGCCATAATAAGTAATTGGACACTTACTAATACCTCGCCCTGAGACGTGCAAGGCGCCAATCGCGTGCCCCCCAAGCATCGCTATGACGAAAACCGCAGAAGTCTAATTCGAACGGTCAGGCCCGGACGGTCCACTCTCCTTGACCTGCGCGGCGTAATCCTGTCGACTGATAGCCCAACGGGAGGATGGGATCCGTGATTCGTTGGATTTTTCTCGGGTTGGCCGTCGCGCCGACTGCGTCCGCGTGGACGGGGTTGAACTGGACGATGGGGAGCGGGGCTTCGGTGGACGTGGGCCCCGAGGCGGGTGCAACGTTCGGAGGCTTAGGTCAGGCATTCCTCTTTCGCGGTCGAGACGAAGTGCTCGTCAGCACTCTGAGGGGAGGTATCTACAGGTCACTCAACTCTGGCCAGGACTGGGTGCGCAGCGGCGGATTCCGCAATCCGAGAGGAATGGAACCCTGGATTCTGGGTCTTTGCCAGTCTCGGGCGGCGCCGCACGTGGTGTACGCGGTGACCTATCACGAAGGAATCGCAGTCAGTGATGATTTCGGCGAGACGTGGGGGCCTCTTTTCCAACCAATTGATCGAAACTTTGTCAGTTGCGACGTCGACCCATTCATGCCCAAGGTGGTGTACGCGGTTACACTGCCGTTCTCCTTCTACGGATCATTGTTCAAATCGATCGACGGAGGCCGGAGCTTTACCGACCTCGGGCCGCCATTGATCGAAGCGAGCGGCGTTAGCGTTGCTCCCGGCGATTCGAGCCGGATTTACGTCGTGGATGGATTTGACCGCGGCGTCCTGTACGTATCTTCCGATGGCGGCCACAGCTTCCGATCCTTCCGGAGCCCGGGTTTTTACCCCAGCAAGGCCTATGTGCACCCAACGGAGGAGGACACCCTTTTTCTTTTCATCGACTATGCCCCGCAGTTTCTGTTCCGCTCGACCGACGCCGGTGCATCCTTCTCGCAGGTTGGCGTTGGCCTTCCATGGATGCTGAATGCGCTTGAGTTTGACCCTGATGATCCTTCGGTGATCTACGTCGCAGGCGGAAGCGATGGACTGTTCAGATCAACCGATGCGGGGCTCACGTTTGAACGCGTCGGCGGCCTCGGTGACTCCGAACTGGTGGGCATCGGGGCCACGGGGGTTTCGATGACGGCAGCAGACCGAGAAGACCTGCCGCGCCTCTACGTGAGCACTGGGCTGGGGCCCTTTCGATCCGATGATGCTGGGGTCACCTTTTCGCTAGTTCACAACGGTTTTCGAGCTGCAGAGGTCAACGACTTGGCCATCGATGCCGCGGGAAGGCTTTTAATCGCGACTCAGAACTCCGCAGGATTGTTTAGGTCAATCGGCCCTCGCGAGTACGAGGTTATTTCGGGTACGCTTCCGAATAACGCGGCGGCGACCATCCAAGCAATTGCGACATCAGCCGACGATCCTGAAATGTACGCAGTTGGGGTCCAACTGAACAACCCGGACGAATTCGGTGGTGCGGTCTTTCGTACTACGAACGGTGGCCGTTCCTGGTTCAGGGTCACAATCGGAGGCTTCCAACAGCCTTATGGTATCAGGCGAATGAGGTTTGCTCCCAGCGACCCAAGCCGCCTCTATGTGGTTGCTCAGGGAACGGACGGGTTGTTTCGCTCCGACGATGGAGGTCAGTCATTTCGTCTCCTCGTGAGGCGCGCTGTTTCATCGATCGCGATCGATCCCGATAACCCGGATCTCATTTACATTGCGTCGGCCGGATTGGACCCTGCCATCTTCAAGTCGGTTGATGGTGGCGAAACCATTCAGTTGATGGGATTCGTTTGGGACTACGTCAATACGATTGCTCTCGATCCGACACGTCCGGAAGTCATCTATGCCGGTATGTACAGCGGATCGATGATCCGCTCCCTAGACGGAGGCGAGAGTTTCGCGCCCGCTGGTGTCGGCCTTACCGGGGACCGCGTACTGGGATTAATCGTCGATCCTGTACAGCCGATGCGCCTCTTCGTTTGGATGCGCGGCGGCGGACTGTTCCGCAGCGATGACGGAGCCGACACTTGGACCGCGGTCGACATCGGAGAAACCCTACGGCGTTCCACTCTGCCGTCTGGTTTGATAGGGTTCGCGATCGACCCACGCGACCCGGAACGTATTTATCTGGGTAACAGCAGCGTCCTCCAGTTCGTGAATCAATAAAAGCGCAAGACGTGAACAAGACGGCCAACGCCGGTCTTAGCCCCGAGGAAGCGGACGCCCGCCTCACGCGCTTTGGGCCGAATCGGCTCTTCACGCCCGCGCCGGTGCGCTTTTTTGCGATTGCCGCCGAAGAGGTCACCGAGCCGATGATTCTGCTGCTGCTGGTAGTTGGCCTCGTTTACGGCCTTTGGGGCGGCCTCGGCGATGCCCTCACCATCTTCGTCGTAATCCTGATGCTGGTAGCGGCCGAGGTAGGCAATGAATTCCGCGCTAAACGCGCAATCGCCGCGCTCGAACGCCTTTCAGCACCGAAAGCAAGGGTTCGCCGCTCGGGTCAGGTCATCCTGGTGGACACCGAGGCCGTCGTGCCAGGCGATGTGCTGATCTTGGTGCCCGGCGCGCGCATCTCGGCAGACGCCACGCTGATTGACGCGGTGAATCTCAGCGTCGACGAGTCGGCTCTTACCGGCGAATCGCTGCCGGTGGATAAATCCACGAGCAATCTCGTCTATGCGGGGACGGTGATCGCATCCGGCGAAGGCGAAGCGGAGGCGACCACTACCGGCAGCGCAACCCGCCTCGGCCAGATGGCCGCGCAGCTCGGCACGGTGAAGCCACCGAAGACGCCGCTGCAACAGGCTATGAAGTCGCTGGCCGGAAAGCTGGTGTGGGTGGCGGTATTCTTTTCGGTGGTCATTCCGCTGATCGGAATTGCCCGTGGCGGTGCCTTCCGCCCAATGATTCTCACCGGCTTGTCGCTTGCCTTCGCGACCATCCCCGAGGAGCTGCCGATCATCGTCACCATGGTGTTGGGTCTAGGCGCCTATCGGCTGTCTCGGCAGAACCTCCTGATCAAGCGCCTCCGCGCTGCGGAAACGCTGGGCGACGCCACCGTCATCCTTACCGACAAGACCGGTACGCTCACCGAGAGCCGCATGCAGGTCACAGCGGTGTGGCCGAAGGGACAGGAGCGCGCGGTCATTGAAGCTGCACTCGGTACGGTCTCTCCCGAAATGCCGGATGCGCTGGAGCAAGCCGTTTTGGAGCGTGCCCAGGCTCTGGGTTTGGCGCCGCCAAACGGCGAGATTCTGCGTGTTGGCCATCCCGGCGACGGCAAACGGAGCAAAAGCGCGTTGTGGCGTCATCGGGAAGGCTCCTTGCGACTTCACCTGACCGGAGCGCCCGAAGAAGTATTCGCCCGCTGTCGAGAGGTCTCACCAACGCTGGGTGCGAAACTTGGAGTCGAAACCGCGCAGGGACGGCGCGTCATCGCCGTGGCGACCCGGGCGATCGACGGGCAGGCGGCGGGCCGGCCGCTCGAGGAACTGGAAAGGGACCTCGAGCTTACCGGGATTCTCAGCGTCGCTGACCCGCCGCGCGCAGGAGTGAAAGAAACGCTCGCTCAAGTGGCGGCCGCTGGTATGCGCACGGCGATGGTCACGGGCGATCATCCTGCTACCGCGGTTGCGATCGCCCGCGAGGTTGGGATCGCAGCGGATCGGGTTCTCAATGGCGATCAATTGGATCGCCTTGATGACGCGGGGCTGGCCGAATCGGCGGGCCAAGTGTCGATCTTCGCCCGAACGACGCCGCAGCACAAATACCGACTGGTCGTAGCGTTGCAGACGCAGGGCGAGGTCGTGGTCGTCACCGGGGATGGCGTCAACGACGCGCTGGCGCTCAAGGCTGCCGACGTCGGCGTTGCCATGGGGATCAAAGGTACCGACGTAGCCAAGGAGGCCGCCCAGGCGGTGCTAGCCGATGACAATTACGCCACCCTTGCCCGCGGCGTCTTCGAGGGGCGTCACTTCTTTGACAACCTGCGCAAAGGGGTCAGTTACTACCTCGCGGTCAAGGCTGGTCTGATCGCGATCTTTCTGCTGCCGGTTTTGGCCGGACTGCCACTTCCGTTTTCCCCAATTCAGATCATCCTGCTGGAGATGTTCATGGATCTGGCCGCGTCCGGCGGTTTCGTCGCTGAACCCGCGGAAGCCGACGTTGCCCGCCGCCGGCCCCGCCGGACGGCAGCTGCACTGATCGACAGCGCCGCAGTGCGCAACATCCTCTTCAAAGGCGGGCTACTGTTCTGCGCGGTGATGGCTGCCTACGCTTGGGCCAATTGGCGCGGACTGCCCATCGCGGCGGTACAGAGTTGCGCATTCGCCGCCTGGATGGCCGCCCACGTGGCCTTGGCCTTCATCTCGCGAAGTGACCACGATTGGATTTTGCGCCACGGTCTATTCTCCAATCCCGTGATGAACCTTTGGGCGGTGGCCGTTACCGCGTTTGTGTTGCTCGCCCTCTACCTTCCGCCCCTACGCGCCGTCCTGCACTTCGGCGAGTTGTCGCCGAGCGATTTGGCCGTTTCCGCGGCACTGGCCGTGCTGTTCGTCGCCCCAGCGGAGCTCAGTAAGAAATTGTAGCTCCTAGGACAGTCGGGCCCGGTGTCCCAAATCGTGGGATCAATGTCCTTGCGGACATGACGGTCCGCGACCATGTTTTGGGCATGAAAAGCTCCGTTGTGCCGCCCCGGCCCCTTCGGATCGCGCTCTTTGCCTATCCCGACGTGCAAGCCTTGGATCTCTCAGGACCGTTGGAGATGTTCGCGAGGGCGACGCGGGAGTTGCGAGACGAGCGAAGGCCCCACCCCGGGTACACGCTGACGGTGGTAGGTACCCGGACGGGTCCCATTACCGCGTCGTCCGGTTTCCGTTTTCTTCCCGACGTGGCGTTTCGGAGTTTTCGCAGTGACCTCGATACCTTGATCGTTGTGGGTGGCCGCGGGATCGACTCGTTTCTCGGCGACAAAGCGGTTCTCGATTGGCTTCGCCGGATGGCCGGCAAGGTGCGGCGGCTTGCGTCGGTCTGCACCGGGGCGTTTCTGCTCGCGGAAGCGGGTCTGCTCGATGGGCACACCGCGACGACTCATTGGTCGCGCGCCTCGGAGCTGGCCAGGCGTTACCCAAAGGTGCGCGTTGAGGAAGACCGGATCTGGGTACGTGACGGCAACATCTACAGCTCCGCAGGTGTCAGCGCTGGCATGGACCTCACCCTGGCACTCATCGAAGAGGACCTTGGGTCGGAGGTCGCGCTGGCCGTGGCACGTGCCATGGTCATGTACTTGCGGCGCCCGGGTGATCAGAGCCAGTACAGCGCGCCGCTTCGCTTGCAGGCGGCACAGACGCCTTCGTTGCGCGAGCTCGTGAGCTGGGCTGCGGAACACCCGGCAACTGACTTGTCCGTCGCAGTGTTGGCGCGGAGGGTCGGAAAGAGCCCTCGTCATCTGACCCGGTTATTCCGGCGCGAGCTGGGGGTCGCGCCGGGTGAAGCGGTAGAGCAACTCAGACTCGAAGCCGCGCGGCGCGCTTTGCAGCAAACAGCCGCCGGTCTCGAGGACGTCGCATCCACCTGTGGATTCGGCAGCGCCGAGGTGCTGCGCCGTGCGTTCATTCGCGAGCTCCACGTCACCCCGTCGGCTTACCGGGCTCGTTTCTTTGCGGGCGGAACGCTTGCCTCATGAAATCGAAAATTCACCCTGCATTCATTGTCGCCGGCATCATCTTCGTGGTGCTGCTCTGCGCGGCAGCAGTGCGCGCCACACCCTCGATTCTGATCGTGCCGCTGGAGCGCGAGTTCGGATGGAGCCGGGCGCTTCTGTCCTCGGCGGTGTCGGTGAATCTGGTGCTCTATGGCCTGGTTGGACCGTTCGCGGCCGCATTGATGGAGCGGTTTGGAATCCGACGCACCGTACTCGCGTCTCTAGTGTTGATCGCCGCCGGCGTTGCGCTGACTTCGCAGATGCGCTCGAGCTGGCAGCTGTTGCTCACCTGGGGCCTGCTCGTTGGGCTCGGTACCGGCACCACGGCGATGGTGCTCGGCGCCACCGTGGTGAGCCGGTGGTTCGTTTCGCGTCGCGGCGCAGTGATGGGGGTGCTCACCGCGAGCACGGCGACGGGGCAAATGCTGTTTCTTCCCCTCGAAGCGCACGTCGCCGAGCACCAAGGCTGGCGAGCAGTCACGTTTCTCGTCGCGGGCGTGATAGCGCTCCTTCTGCCGCTGGTGGCGCTCTTGGTACGGGATCGCCCCTCGGACCTCGGCGTTTTGCCGTATGGAGCTTCTCCCAAGACGCCAGCGCTCGTACCTTCCCGTGAAAACCCCGTCGCCAACGCGCTGCGCGTCCTTCGCGAGAGTGCGCACAAGGCCGATTTTTGGCTGCTGGCCGGGAGCTTCTTCGTCTGCGGCGCGAGCACCAATGGATTGGTTGGAACTCACCTCGTCCCGGCATGTATGGACCACGGGATTCCGGAAGTCCGCGCGGCAGGCCTACTTGCGATGATGGGAATCTTCGATCTGATCGGGACCACTGCCAGCGGATGGCTTTCGGATCGCTTCGATTCGCGCAAGTTGCTTTTCTGGTACTACGGTCTGCGCGGACTGGCGCTGCTTTGGTTGCCTCAGGCATTCGACGCCGAGGTGCTCGGCTTGCCAGTGTTCGCGGTCTTCTACGGACTCGATTGGATCGCGACGGTCCCCCCCACGGTCCGCCTCACCACTGAAGCAGTCGGGGTGCGAGATGCGCCGATTGCCTTTGGCTGGATCGTCGCCTCCCATCAGATTGGCGCCGGCGTGGGCGCGCTCGGGGCGGGGGTAATCCGTTCGACTCAGGCCACCTATACGCCCGCGTGGATTGCGGCCGGCACGATTTGCCTGGTCTCGGCCGTGATCGTACTGCGGATTGGCCGGCGCCCAGCGCCCGTGGATATCGCCGGAGCCGCAACTCCCTCCTGACGGAACACTGATCGCCGATGCGGTTGTGCTTGTCGTCTCGTCGCTCCTCGAGCAGAAGTCGGAGGGTGAGCCCAGCTCGGCGGCCAGTGTCAAAATTCCCAACGCGCTACGAACCGGAGCTCGCCACTCTCGTCCGGGCGCCGCCAAGCGGGGACGAGTGGCTCCATGAAATCAAGTTCGACGGATATCGCTTTGCCTGTCGAATCGACCGAGGCACTGTGAACTTGATCACGCGCCACGGCCTCGACTGGACGGCGAAGCTCCGCGACCTGGCCAGTGATGCGCAGCAGGTGAAGGCCAAACAGGCCCTACTTGACGGCGAGGTGGCGGTGCTGCTGCCGAACGGCAAGACTAGCTTTCATGGCTTGCAGGAGGCGCTTTCGGGATCCGAGGCAGGAAAGAGAGTCCAGCCAGTCTATTTCGCTTTCGACTTGCTGTTCGTCGACGGCAAAGACACCGCAAAGATGGGGACCGAAGAGCGCAAAGCAGAGCTAAGTCGCATTTTGCGCCCGCTCCCGCGCGACAGCCGGGTCAGGTACAGCGACCATGTGTTTGGACATGGACCGGAATTCTTCGCCAACGCAAAGCTCCTCGGCCTAGAGGGGATCATCTCCAAGCGAAGGAGTGCCCAGTACCGTCCCGGACGCACTACCGACTGGCTCAAAACCAAGGCCGTCCATCGGCAGGAGTTCGTCGTCTGCGGATTCATCTTGCGAGAGGGAAGCCAGGATCTGGTGGGCTCGCTGATTCTGGGCGCGCGGAGCGCGGCAGGACCCGAGGGTCAGTGGCTGTTTGCCGGTCAGGTCGGCACCGGTTTCACCGAGGCGATGGCTCGGAAGCTTTACGCGCGGCTCAGCGGGACGGAAACAAGGGAGAGCCCATTTCCTGGAGCCCCACCCGACCTTGCCAGGGGCCGTTGGGGACCCCGGCGCACGACGCCGGTCGTCCCTCACTGGACCAAGCCTGAGCTGGTCTGCGAGGTGGCGTTCACCGAACGCACGCCAGAGGGCACGTTGAGGCATCCCTCCTTCCAAGGGCTCCGCGAGGACAAGGACCCCAATGAAGTTGTCCACGAGGGATAATCCCGTGTGAACGAGTCGTCAGCGACCCGCCGGGAGGTCTCCACCTTTGGCGGTTTTTCGCCAGCTTGCGGGTGGTTCGCCGGCATATCGTTTGAACGCGCGGTTGAATGGCAAATTCCGACTCACTGGACTGAAGAGCGCCTCATCGCAATGCAAGAATCCGCAAATCAATTGAGTACGCTCCCCTCCGCCTCCGTGGACTACGATGGGGCATTTGGGCCACGGAGGCGGTGCGAGGACGCTCGCAAGCGGGGTGTGGTTATCGGCGAGCGGGTTTCCCATCGCATGCGGATCCCCGTAGGGCAGGGCAATCACGTCTCCGGATGAAAGCTCGAACGGGTCTTCCTCACCGACGGCAACGGAACACCGGCCCTGAGTCAGGACATGAAAGAAGATCAAACTCTTGGCACCGGGGACAAGAAACGGCGCCGCTTGGCGCGAGTCCGGCGCTGCGAGCGACCAAGGTGAGGAGAACTCGCCTCGAAAGAGAACCGCGCCGGACAGGCGCACCGACCGCAACACCTGGGCGAGAATGTCCACGGCTTCGTCGCGACGCATGATTTCATAGGTTGGGCATTGCTGCACTGGCCCCATGACCGTGTCCACGGCCTTGGAATATCAGCGGAATTGAACACGAGGGCGGGCCCATTCCTCCAGGCGCTGCCATCACGCCATCGTTGAGCCGCTCAAGCCCTGTGAAAGCGGACCCCCCCAGGTCGCTCCAGGTACCGGCCCGCCTTGCGCTGAACAAAAACCGGAGCTAGGAACAACGCGTTCTCGTGAATCGGCTAGAACCGAAGTGCGTTAAGTCGGTCGGAGGGAAGAAGCGATGACAACCGTCGCTCAGGTCTTGCAGGAGAAAGGACAGCAGGTGTGGTCAGTGTCGCCTGATGCCCGGGTCTACGACGCGCTGAAGATCATGGCTGAAAGGAACATCGGGGCACTGCTGGTAGTCGAGGGGGACGAGCTGAAGGGGATCTTCTCTGAGCGGGATTACGCCAGGAAAGTCATTCTCCACGGAAAATCTTCCCGGGAAATCGCGGTCAAGGAGATCATGAGCTCGGACGTGATTACCATTCGTCCACAACAGTCCGTCGAAGACTGCATGGCGCTGATGACGGACAAACGAATCCGTCATCTGCCAGTCGTCGATGACGACCGCGTGGTCGGTGTCATCTCGATCGGTGATGCGGTCCGCGAGATCATCTCCGAACGAGAACTTCGGATCGAGCAGCTCCAGAGTTACATCACCAGCGGCGGTTAAGCTTCTAGCGGTTGCTTTCGAAACCGGCTCCCGAAGGTGGCGGTAGAGCCCACTTCGACTCTCCGCCCGAGCTCATCTTCCTAGGACTTCGTTACTTTGCTTCGCCGCCACGATGAGGCAACGCGCCCTTGCAGCTTTCTGAGAGCTGGTCGCGATGAGCCTGCAGGCAGTGCGCGATGCCTCCATGGCCGGGCTTCACATCGGCGCAAAACTTCGCCGCATCATCCTTGCAGGCCGCTACCAGTTCATCCCGCTTGGCCTGTATTTTCTGCTGCATCTCGGTGCGTGCGGCTTTGCACTCAGCCGACAAGTCTGCCTCGTGCGCCTTGAGGCATTGAGCAATTGCGCCGCGCCCCTTCTGGACGCCCTGACAGAACTTCTCGACGTCTCCTTTGCAAGCCGCCTTGAGGTCCTCTGCTCTTGCTTGCGCTGAATAAAGTGCACACGCTCCTACCACCAAAAATCCACTCAATACTTTTTGCATACAACCTCCTTGCTTATGAACAACCAAAGCTTGAGACGGTTAAACCGCGGTTGCTATTCATGCCCACGTTCAGCGTCCGCGGACATCTGACCGCTACTTCCAACTACACCAGCCCTGACAAACGCCCGTCCTTCCGCCTAGAGGCCGGCGAGGGATGCCTTCAAATGATCCGCAATGACTGCCGCCGTCGGCCAGTGGGAGTTCCCCCGGAAATAGAGATGGTTCCCGTGAGTTTCTTGGCTGATGCAACGAGCCACGGGATCAATGACCTCGTTCTGATGCAAAGCGAGCCAGGCTTTCGCCGTCAACGATCCATCCGCGCCAACAAAAGTGAGCTTTGTTTTGGCTGAAATCAATTCGTGGTTGGCATCGGAACTTAGAGCAGGCCCTCTGCTTGCCTCGCGGCACGGACTGCGGAACGCGCTGCTATCCGGTCGAAATACTGCTTCAGTACTGGCCAGCGCTCAAGCTCGATACCGCGGCCGTTCGACCAAGTCAGGACGGTGAAAAAGTAGGCATCGGCAACCGTAAATCGTTCACCCAGCAAGAACTGGCGCGTCTTGAGATGTTCGGAGAGGAAGTCCAACTTCTTGGAGTACCCCTCGCGAATGGCTCGTTTCGTTTCGTCTGACGCGGCGCTAAATAGAGGGCCACCGAACCCCTTGTGCAGCTCGGTCGCGACGTAATTGAGCCACTCCTGAAGTTGGTATCGCTCCAACGAGTCCGCTTTCGGGGTGAGGCCAGCTTCTGGCTTGCGATCGGCCAAGTATTGAAGGATGGCCGCTCCTTCGGTGAGCACCGTCCCATCGTCGAGATGCAGGGTGGGCACGTACCCTTTCGGGTTGATCGCGCGGAAGTCCTTGCCGCTCGCAGTCTTGCCAGCCTTGGTGTCAACGCGATCGAGCTCGAATGGGAGACCCAACTCGCGCAGCACGATGTGGGACGCCAATGAACAGGCTCCCGGTTTGAAATACAGCTTCATGGTGGCCTTCCTCCTGATGAAGGGCGGCTCTTCGATGCTTTGGGAACCGCCGAGTTTCGCGCGGATGTCCTGTGGCGCAACTTGCGCGGCGCGTTCAACTTTTTTCACGCGCCCGACGCTGTCAAATGCGATAGGGCTGCCCTCCTTTCCATGGAGGAGAAACATGAAGAAGTACCTGGTGCTGTACTTGTCGTCAGTGCCGGCGTCCGAGCAAATGTCCAAAGTGTCACCCGAGCAGGCGAAAGCTGGGATGGATCTTTGGATGACGTGGGCCAAGAAGGTGGGTAGCGGGATCGTCGACATGGGGGCACCTGTCGGAAACGGGATCAAGGTAGCCCTCAACGGTTCTTCGAGCCCAACCGACAGCAAAGTAAGTGGCTTTGGGATCCTCCAGGCGGAGTCAACCAAGGCGCTGCAGGAGTTGCTCAAGAACCACCCTCACTTCAGGGCGCCAGGCGCATCCATCGAGGCGCTCGAGTTCCTCCCCATGCCGGGCATGCCTCAGAAGTAGGTTTCGAGGGTGTGCCCGCAGAGGTGCTAAGGCGGAGAGATGAAAGAGTTGGGGTCGGTCAAGGCGCTGACGTTCGACGTTTTTGGGACCGTCGTTGATTGGCGGGGCGGGATCATCCGCGAAGCCAGTGCCCTAGGTCGGGCGAAGGGACGCGATGCGGACTGGGCGAAGTTCGCCGACTTGTGGCGAAGCCTATATCAGCCGGCGATGTCGCGCGTCAGAAGCGGGGAGCTACCCTGGACCAAGCTGGACGACTTGCACCGAATGAACCTGATGCAGGTTCTCGACCGGCTCGGAATTGCCGGCCTGAGCGAGTCTGAGATTGAAGATCTCAACCGCGCTTGGCACCGACTCGATCCCTGGCCGGACGCAATACCCGGCATGAGCAGGCTGAAGCGCAAGTTCATCTTGGTGACGCTGTCGAACGGCAACGTTGCGCTGTTGGTGAATATGGCGAAACGCTCCGGTCTTCCTTGGGACGCTGTTCTCGGCGCCGAGGTGGCCGGCCACTACAAGCCACAGGCCCAGGCCTACCTTCGCACAGCAGACTTGCTTGGGCTCGCGCCTCAAGAATGCATGATGGTCGCCGCTCACAACGGCGATCTCGTCGCCGCCGCAGGTTGCGGATTTCACACTGCCTTCGTTGCTCGCGTTGCTGAATACGGACCAGGCCAGAAGACCGACCTTCGGGCGGAAGCCGATTACGACGTGGTCGCCAACGATTTCTTTGACCTCGCCGAGAAACTCGGCTGCTGAGACCTCGAAGCCTTCAGCGGTGAGAGGTCGCAGATGCGGTATCACTTACCGGGACGGGCTCGCTGCCCTCTCCGTGTGGCTGAAAGCTGGAGGCGCTCACGGTAAGCAGCGCCAGAAGAAGAACCACCATGAACCCAGCAATCAGAAACCAGGGTTCTTCTTCGACTGCCTTGATTCGCCGCCACATCCCTTTGAATGAATTCGCAGTAGCCATCGTACGCTCCTTTAGTGGAGGCTCAGTGCAACGGAGCTGCCAGCCGCAACGCCTCGGAATTTCAGGGTGCTAGGCGCCTGTTCGAGGCGAACCGGTTGCCAAAAGCGAACACCACTCGCTCGGTAGTAGCTTCGGAAGCTACGGCGCTGTGCCGACTTGCAGGCTCTGGAGGACCTCATGACACTGGCGCTTGAGCTGCATCTCACGCGCAGTGGGCACCGTACAAGAGGCGATTGCGAGAGCGCCTTGGCGGCACAATACCCGCCCCCAGATCACCTCGCCGCGCGGCTTGGGGTCAGTGCGACGAAGCTCGAAGTCTAGGCCTTCCGCCAATGCGGTTTTGCTCGCCACGCGCGTGCGGGGCGGACCGCCCCAAGCGTTGATAAACTCAGCGGCGTATTTTTTCGCGAGCGCGGGGCAACGGCTGTCATCGACCTTCGCAGGCATCCCTCGCAGGTAGACGCGAGACCAACGATCCGGCGCCAGAAACTCAGCGCGTTCCGGT
>Ga0126369_10002068_pt1 | contig 14175 bp, 6 predicted proteins | sample PanSoiMetaPlot_1_FD_109646 | JGI IMG/M metagenome (GOLD analysis project Ga0126369, IMG submission 109646) | Tropical forest soil microbial communities from Panama - MetaG Plot_1 | ecosystem: Environmental > Terrestrial > Soil > Tropical forest > Bulk soil | place: Panama | collected 2016-02-17 | reverse complement strand
TCATAAGACGCCTCGCTTGGATCGTACTCCACGCGTTCTCCCGCCGCGTCCACGTCCATTCCCTCGAAGCGGGAATCCAGCCGTCCGATGGTGCGCCGCTTGTCGCGCTCCAGTTCCTTGAACCAGCGGAACGGACTGATGCGCAAATTGGTCTCGGCGATGTATTTCGGGCTGAGCCCAGTAAACTTCGCCAAGTCCGCAATCACTTTCTGATGCTCCACGGCGGAAAGAGCGTCGCCCTTTTCGAGTGCTGCCGCGTATTCCCCATGCGCGAAGTCCCGCGCTTGCTGTGCCACCTGCTCGATGGTTAAGTTCTGCAAATCGGGCGGCAGCAAGTGGTGATACCATGCGGTCGTCACATAGGTTGGAAGAAAAAACTCCGAGCGGTTGTCCGTTCCCCAGTTGGAGAACGCGACAGAGGAAAGCAGCGCGATGCCGCTCAAATAAACCTGATGCCGTTCTTGAAGAACTCCAGCCAGCTCCGCCGACCGCGTCGTGCCGTAGCTCTCCCCGATCAAAAACTTTGGCGAAGCCCAGCGCTCATTGCGTGTGATGTATTGGTAGATGAAATCCGCGAACCAGTTCGCGTCCGCGATGATCCCGTGGAATTGATTGAGCGCTTCTCCGGGTGCCGGCCGACTGAAGCCCGTCGAGATGGCATCAATGAAAACCAGATCGCTGGCGTCCAGGAACGAATCTTCATTGTCGACCACGGTGTACGGCGCGGGCATACCATGTCCGTCCGGAGTCAGCACAACTCGCTTCGGCCCCATGCCCATGTGCGTGAAAAGCGAAGCCGATCCCGGCCCGCCATTGTAGACAAAGCTGATGGGCCGTTTGGCAATGTCGGACACGCCTTCTTTCGTATACGCCACGTAAAACATCGTCGCTTTTGGCGTGCCGTCATCCGCCTTGATGTTGTAGGTCGCGGCGGTTGCCGTGTACTTGATTTCCTGCCCGCCGATGCGCGCCGAGTGATGCGTCACCGAAGACTTTTCTTCCGCGATCGGCGGCCGCTGTGCCTGCTTCCCCGGTGCGCCCTCGGCCTGCGCGGCCGAAGGCTGCTCCGGCGGCCGCTGCGTCCGCTGGCGTTGTTGCGGCGGCTGCTGCCCTGGCGGGATAGTCATTTGCTGCGAAGACGATTCGCCCGGACGTTGCGGATCGCTTTGTCCCATCGCCGGGGGCGCGGCAAGCAGGACGCAAATCCCTAAGAGCACACTTGGGTCTCTCCTCATTTCACACCTCTCCGTCTTCAATAAGAATTTTCCGGTAATCAGGGTCTAACAGACACGACCGAAAGGCTTCGCCCACTCTCGCGAAACCGTCAGATTGGACGGATGAAAAGTTTGTAGAGTTTCAAAGTCAAATCGCAGGAACAGCCAAGCCGGGGTTCCTTACTCATACCTCAGCGCCACAATCGGGTCCACACGCACGGCTCGCTGCGCCGGCACATAAGCGGCCGCCATGGCCACGATAAACAGAAAAACCGTCACACCGAGGTATGTAACTGGGTCATGCGTCCCCACACCAAAAAGCAGGCTGGTCAAGAAACGCGCCGCTCCAAACGCTCCCGCCAGGCCAATCGCCACCCCAGCAACTGCCAGCTTGATCGTCTGCGCCAGAATCATGCTGCGGACGTCGCCAACCTGCGCTCCAAGCGCCATCCGGACGCCAATTTCCTGAGTCCGCTGGCTGACCGTATAACTCATCACGCCATAGATGCCGATGGCCGCCAGCACCACCGCAAGAACGGCGAAGACCCCCACCAACATCGTGGAGAATCTTCTTGGGGAAATCGAGCCGTCTAGCAATCCATCCATGGTCATCACGTGGGTTATCGGCAAATTCGGAGACTCCCTGTGAATGACATCTGCAACGGCAGTGGCCAGCGTCACGGGGTCCGACGATGTCCGCACCACCACATACGGCGTCCATCCGCCAACAAAATAAACGTCAAACGTCGGCTCAGCATCCAGCCCAAACTGATGCACGTTCCCGACAATGCCGATGATGGTGCTCCAGCACGGCTTCGGATCGAGCGAGCAAAGATTGATGCGCTTTCCGATGGCATCACCTTTGGGCCAAAAGCGCCGCGCCATGGTCTCATTGATGACCGCGTTAACCACCTTCCAGTCATCCTCAGTGAACAACCTCCCCTCGCGCAGGGGGATGCCCACGGCCGAGAAATACCTCAAACTTACGGTCCGGAATTGGACAATCGGCCGAGCGCCCGCGTTGGGGATAGGCTGGCCCTCAATGACGAATCGAGACGCCTCCCGGAATTCGTTGCTCAAGGGCAGGTTGTCGATGCCGGCGGCTTCCCTCACGCCGGGGAGCGCACGAATCTTCTCCGCGATTTGCTCGAATTGCAGCGACTGCTTCCGCCCGACCTCGATCCAGTCTTCCTGCGAGATCTGCAGGATCTGCGCAATAGGCAGCGAGGCTTGCTGCACCTCCATCGTCAAGATGTGGTCCACTCGAAAGCCGGGATCGACTTCCAGCAAATGTTGAAAGCTCCGCAACAGCAGTCCCGCCCCGATCAGCGGCACGAGAGCCATCGCAATCTCGGAAATCACCAAAACATTGTGCGTCCGGTGACGCCCAGACGCGCCCGAGCCCTTGCTGCCTTGCTTGAGCGTTCCCGAAAGATTCGACCGCAACGCGCGCAGCGCCGGCAGCAGCCCGCAGATAATTCCTGCGGCTAGGCAAACCGCGGCGGTGAAAACCAGCACTTTGCCGTTCACGCCGCTTTCCCGCACGACTCCCAGGTCCGGCGGAACAAAGGTCATCAACACTCGCAGTCCGACCACCGCCAGCAGCAACCCGACCGCCCCACCTGCCGCCGCCAGCAGCAGGCTTTCCGTCAGCAATTGCCGCGACAACCGCCACGGGCTCGCTCCCAGCGCCGTCCGCAACGCCACTTCCCGCTCTCTCCCCGCATTGCGCACCAGCAACAGGTTCACGATGTTTGCGCAGGCAATCAGCAGCACCAGTCCCACCGCGCCTGAAAGAACCAGCAGGATGCCCCGCAATTTCGGCACAGATGGGTCTTCCATCGGCTCCACCAGCACACCGAAAAACTTGTGCGAATCCGGATACTTGACGGTTTCCGCTTGATTCAGCCTGACCATTTCATCTTGCGCTTGCACCAGCGTCACGCCCGGCTTTAGTCGCGCAACGGCATTGAATGCGTGATGAACGTGCTCCGTCAGGTCGTCGGTATATTGCCCAATGGGCATCCAAAGATCCGGCCAGCGCAGCAGACGAAAATCAGCAGGCAGCACGCCCACGACCGTATAGCCTTGGTTGTCGAGTGTGATCGTTCGCCCAATCACTCGGGGATCCCCGCCCCAGCGGCTTTGCCATAGCCGATGGGTCAACATCACCACCCGTGCGTTGCCAGCCCGGTCCTCTTCCGGCAGAAAGTAGCGCCCTGCGGCCAAACGGACGCCCAGCATGGGGAACAGTCCTGCGCTTGCGTAGCTCCCCAGCACTCGCCGCGCTTCGCCTTCACCCGTCAGGTTGAATCCCTGCGAGATGGGCGCATATCCGCCCATCTCCGAAAAGCTTTGGTTTTGCTGCCGCCAGTCTGCGTAGTCACCCGGAGACAATGCGGCACGGGGAACCTGCGGCGCATAGGTATTCCAGATCTGTACAAGGTTTTGCGGCTGAGGGTACGGTAGCGGGCGGAGCAATACGCTTTCCACCACGCTGAAGATTGCCGTGTTGGCACCGATGCCTAGCGCCAACGTCAACACCGCGACTGCGGCAAAACCCAGGTTCTTACTCAGCGTGCGGATCGAATAGCGGATATCTTGCAGTGTGTTTTCCATAGAGACCCTGGCCCGCGCCCGCCACTCGGGACTTTCCAGGCGTATCTTATCATTCTGTTTTCTGCCCTCAACAGTCAGATCGTGGGAACGGTACTTCCTCGGAAACAAGCGTTTGTCGGAGCGGCCGAATTGTATCCACGATTGAGCTTTCTGACGAGTTTCTTTCTGGCGGAATAGGTGGAAAACTTTTTGGGCGCCCTACTCGAACCTCAGCGCCGCCATCGGATCTACTCGCGCAGCGCGCCGTGCAGGAATCAGCGCTGCCGCCATGGATGATGCCAGGAGAACCAAAATCGCTGTGCCAAGCACGACGGAATCGTAGTTTTTCACGCCGAAAAGCTGGCTGGCGATAGCGCGCCCGCCAGCCAATGCCAGGGGCAGCCCTACCAGAAGTCCTAGCACCACAGGAGCCATCGCCACGCGCAGCATCATCGTCAGAATGCTGCCGCTTGGTGCGCCCAACGCCATGCGAATGCCGATTTCGCTCGTGCGGCGCGTCACGGTGTATGCGGCAACTCCGTACAGCCCAACGCAGGCCAACGCCAGCGCGAGGAGCCCATAGAGCGTCGTCAGCCGGGCCACCAAGCGATCACTATTGAAATTCCGGGCCACTTGCTCGTCAAAGCCGATGGCGCGAATCACTGTGAGGTTCGGGTCCAAACGGGCAAGCGCCCTCTGTATCGCAGGCTGCAAATTCTGCGCCGAGCCCGCGACTAGCAGTTGAATGTCGTGGAAAATGTTTTCGTTGTCCTCCCATGCTTGCAAAAGAGGCAAGAACGCCATCGCGTACGCGGATTCTCGGGCCTCGGCGTATTTCGCATCCTGCACGATGCCCACAATCTCATAATCATTCGCGTGACTGGCGTCCCCAATCCCGAAGTGCTGACCGATCGGATCTCTCATGGGAAAGAACTTCCGCGCAAATCTTTCGTTGACCACGGCGACTCGGGGCGATGCGGGCGTATCACTCTCGTCGATGAACCGACCGCGCACCAATCGCGTGCCAATGGTCTCGAAATAGTGCGCGCTCACACAATTCAGCGAGGAGCTCCTCCTATCCGCCCCATTTTGCTCATTTGGCTCCCCGGCGATGCTGATGCCCTCGCCCCAGTTGGATCCCTCCATGGGGCTGTATTTCGACAAGCTCGCGCTCAATACGCCGGGAATCTCCCCTAGCCGCCCCGGCAATTCTCTATAAAGCGCGGCAATCCGCTCGCGCGAGGAGCCCGCTAAGTCTGGTTCCACTTGCACCATCAAACGCCCTCGCGTCTCGAAACCGAATTCCTGGTTTTCCAGCCGTCGCAGGCTCTCCGTTGCCAAACCTGCTCCCACCAGCAATATCAGCGATAGCGCGGCCTGCAAAACCAGTAGCGCCTTCTGTGGCACGCGGGAACGATCCACCAAGGAGCGCCCCGCGCCCCGCAGTGAGTCCGCCGGCTGCACCTGCGAGCCCACCAATGCGGGCGGCATGCTGGAGATTACGCCCGTGAGAAGGGACACCGCTAAGGTGAACAGCAGAACAGGCACCGACGGGCTGGCCTCAATCGGTACAAACTCGGCGCCGCGAAACGCCAGCTTTAGGATCGCTTGTGTTCCCACATAGGCCACCGCCACTCCCGCCACGGCTCCCAACAGCGCCAGCAGCAAGCCTTCCGTCACCATCTGCCGCATCAGTCTCGCGCGCGAAGCCCCCAGCGCCACGCGCACGGCAATTTCTGTGCGGCTCGCCGTTCCCCGCGCGAGCAGCAAATTTGCAATGTTGGCGCAGGCAATCAACAGTACAAAAGCGGACACGACAAGGAGAAACTGCAGCGCAGTCGCATAGTTGGCTTGCAGCTTTAGAACCCCGCTGCTCGCCGAGGTCAGATTGAAATTCATTTTCTCCAGCTCGTCCGGCTTGTATCCCGACATGCCCGGTCTGCCCGCAAGCCACGGCTTGATTTGAGCTTTCACATGGGCTTCGGCCTGCCCTGGCAGCGATCCTGGCCGCAGCCGCCCGATGGCGTACAGCCAGAACGTATCGGGTTGGTTCAGATGCGAATTAATTCGAATGAGCGTAGGCTCTGCGGCCAGCGGGAACCATACACCCGCGGGATCGCTTCGCAGCGTCTCGCCAAAGAAACTCGGCGGGGCGATCCCCACCACGGTAACCGGCTGTCGGTCCACGATCAGCGTGCTGCCAACGATCGTCGCGTCACCGGCAAAATGTGTCTGCCATGCGCGATAGCTCAGCATCGCAACGTTTGGAGCACCGGGGGTATCGTCCCGCGGTGCCAGCGCCCGGCCGGCAAACGCTCCCACGCCTAGCATCGAGAAGTAATTTCCGGAGACAAACTGCGCCATCAAAGGCCGTGCAAGCGACTCTCCGCCGCTCCGCCGAACGCTCAGAGTAAGCGGACGAGATCGTACCGCCGCAATTTCCGAGAATTCCGGCGTGCGGTCCCGCACTTCCTTATAGAGCGCATAGGAGAACAGGGTGAAGCTGTCCTGATCTCCGGAAATCGAACAACATTCCTGATCGTCGCCGAGATTGTACAGTTGTTCGGGATGTGCCACGGGCAGCGGCTTCAGCAAAACGGCGTGCACCAAAGTAAAAATCGCCGTATTCGCGCCAATGCCAAGCGCCAGCGTTAGCACGGCCACGGTTGTGAAGCCGGGCGATTTCCCGAGCGTGCGCAAGCCGTAGCGAACGTCCTGGACCAAGGTTTCCAGCAACGGGAGCGTGTGCATCTCGCGATGCCTCTCGCTGATTTGCGTCATTCCTCCCAGCCGCACGCGCGCCGCGCGCCGCGCTTCTTCGGGAGGCATGCCCCGCCGCACGTTCTCGGCAGTGAGCATCTCCAAATGCAACTCCAGCTCCCGCGCGAACTCCTCATCCGGCGTGCGCCGCCACAACCATCCGCGAATCCTCGCAGCCATCAGCCATAGCCACCCCAACATGTCTCCACCTCGACTCCAAAGCGCGTGTCTTCAACCGCTCGAGTTTTCGTCTTCTCCCAGGACTAACCGCTAATCCCTAACACCTGCCCTCTCACTCATACCGCAGAGTCACCATCGGATCGACTCGCATCGCCCGCCGCGCCGGAAGGAAGCTCGCTGAGAGCGCGATGAATCCGAGCCCGGCCATGGCGGCAACGAGAACTCCAGGGTCGCTTGGTTTCAAGCCAAAGAGCATTGCTCTAGCCGCCTGGGCAGCAGCCACACTTAGAAAGGCACCGAGGACCAGCCCTGGGGCGAGGAGCAAAGCCGCACTGCGAAGCACCAGGGAGAGGACGTCTCTCCTTTGTGCCCCGAGCGCCACGCGGATGCCGAATTCATTCCTACGCTGTGCGACCAAGTAAGACATCACCCCATAAAGACCGACAGCTGCGATCAGTGCGGCGAGCAGGCCGAAAAATCCCGAGACCTTGGCCATCAGGCGCTCCCGCGTCAGCCCCGCAAGGATCGTCGTTTCAAAAGGCTGAAAATCAGCCGTGATCAGTGGGCTGGCCTCAGCGACAACGCTTCTGACATTTGAAACCGCTTCGGCCATGGGCGCTGCCGAATGGATCACGAATTGAGCAAAGGGCGCAGGCTGGGGATCTTGAGACGTGGAGAGAAACGCAATGGGAGCAAAATCCTCCCGCAGGCTGGAATACTTGGCGTCCGCAACCAGCCCTACAATCTCGAAGGATTGTTCCGGTTCAGACGGAGTCGCCTGCCGCCGAAACGTTTTTCCGATGGGATTTGAACCCAGCCCAAGTTTGCGGGCCAAGGTTTGGTTCACAATCGCGACTTTGGGAGAGGAGACTGTGTCCTGGGGACTGAAATCGCGGCCCGCAAGCAGAGCGATGCTCATGGTTTTGAAGTAACCATCGCTGGTCGAATTGAACTTGGAATCTACTTCACTGGCTCGTTTGGTCCCTTCGACCCAGACAAGATTCTCTGTGTTGCTCCCGCTAAGGGGAACAATCTCTACCTCACCCGCGGAGACAACGCCGGGAAGCGCGCGAATCTTTTGAAGCAAGTCTTGCTTGAATTCGACACGCGCTGCGTAAGGAACGTTCAGGCGGCGGAAGAGATCCAGATCGGCGAGGACGACTCCATTTTGCGAGAAGCCTGTATCAACGGTGAGAAGATTGCGCAGGCTGCCGGAAAAAAGCAGCGCGCCCACCACCAGAACAAGTGAAAGCGCAACTTGCGAGACGACCAACCCCTGGCGAAATCCATATCGTTTGCGGCTTGCTGTCGCAGTGCGGCCGGTAGTCTTGAATGCTTCTGCGGGGGACACGCGCGATGCGCGTAGCGCAGGCACGAGGCCAAACAAGGTGCAGGTGAGACTTGCGAGTCCGAACGTGAAGGCCAGCAGGCGCCAGTCTAGCTTGAGGTCGAGAAACAGCGGATCGTCTTGGGTGCCTAGGGAGGCTACCAGGAACTGGCTGAGTGCTCCGGCGAGGGAAAGCCCCAGCGCTCCGCCAAGCAGCGCGAGAACAAGGCTTTCCGCCATCGAATGTCCGATTAGGCGGCTGCGCGAGGCACCGATGGCAAAGCGCACCGTGAATTCGTGCTCGCGCGTGGTGGCGCGCGCCAGCATCAGGTTGGCCAGATTCGCGCAAGCGATCAACAAAACCAGGCCCGCGGTCCCTAGCAAAAGGGACAACGAAGCCGAGTACTGAGTGCGCAGCCAAGAAACGCCGCTGCCTGCGGGAGCCACCCCGAGTTTGAATCTGACGTAGTCCTTCACGTTTTCGACCGGGTAGTTCGATGGAAGTGTGGATTGAAAGATTCCCGGTGAAATCACCGCCAGCTGCGCGTTTGCCTTTTCGCGCGTCGAGGCGGGCTTCAACCGTCCCACGACATTCAGCCACCAGACTGTGCCCCCGTCGAGCCAGTTGCCCTCACTCCACAAAACGGCTTGGGAGCAAATGGGCACGGCAACGTCGTACGAGCGGCCCACTTCGAGCCCGAAGAAATGGGGAGGCGTGACGCCAATGATTTCGACTGCGTGATAGTTAACTGTGAGCTGGTGTCCGATGGCCGAAGGGTCGCCGCCAAGTTCACGTTGCCAGAATGCGTAGCTGACCACGGCGCCGGGCAAGCCGCAACCGCGGCGATCGTCGGAAGCCGTGAATACGCGGCCCATCAAAGGCCGCACACCGAGTACCTGGAAAAAATCACCGCTGACGAAGAGGCCCTGCGCCAACCGGCCCTCGCCGCCGGGAGTGAGGCCAAAACTATTACTACCCCAGGCGAGCAGGCCGGAGAACACTTCCTGGCTGTCGCGGAGTTTTTCCCAGATTGCATTGGTGAGAACAGGATATGCACTCGCTTCGCTTCCCCTCATTCCGGTGGGATCTGCGAGCTGCACGGTCATAAGCTCCTGCGGCTCCTTCACCGGAATCACCCGCAGGCGCAAGGCATCGATCATTTGAAAAATCGCCGTATTCGCGCCAATTCCGAGCGCCAACGTCAGTACCGCAACGCTTGTGAATCCGGGCGATTTCCGCAAGGTACGCAGCCCGTATCGAACGTCCTGAACAAATGCTTCGAGGAGCGGCAGCGTGTGCATCTCGCGACGTCTCTCGCTGATTTGCATCATTCCTCCGAGCCGCAGGCGCGCCGCTCGCTGCGCTTCTTCCGGCGGCATGACCCGCCGCACGTTTTCCGCCGTGAGCATCTCCAAATGCGACTCCAGCTCCCGCGCGAACTCTTCATCCGCTCGCCGCGGCCACAACCAGCCGCAAATCCGCGAAGCAACCATTCTCAGCCACCCCAACATGTCCTCACCTCAGCTTCCGACCACGCAGGCTCCGACACACTTGCCAAGCGCTCCGCTCGCCACTCACTCGCCGCTCGACACGGTCTTCAGCACCCGCCCAATCACCCCCGAAATGCGCTCCCAGCTCCGCGCTTCGTGCGCAAGCTGTTTCCGCCCCGCTTTGGTAATGGAGTAGAACTTTGCTTTGCGGTTGTTTTCCGAAGTGCCCCACTCCCCGGTGATCCACTTTTTTTGCAGCAGGCGAGTCAGCGACGGGTAAATCGTCCCCTGATTGAGCTGCAATGCATCCTCACTCGTCTGCTCGATGCGCCGCGCGATCCCGTAACCATGCAGCGGCCCCATGGTCTCCAGCGTCTTGAGGACCATCAGGTCCAGCGTGCCCTGCAGAATCCCCGGTTTGTCTTCCGCCATGTTCTCTCCTGTGGAGAATCAACAGGAGTATGCATATAGCCCTGTTGTATGTCAACAGGAGAAAATCCACATCCGTTGCGTCCAATATTGGCTACCAACAAATAGATAGGTTATTCCGAGCGAAGCGAGGAATGTGCTTTTCCTTCTGAGGCTCGGTGTAGAGTAGCGGCGAGTTTATCTCGAACACTGGTTGTGGAATCGGCAGTCGCTCCCATGCCTTCGGGAACACCGTCGTCGCCTGGTTTCCTAGTGCAGTGCGGCGGCAAGCGTTTTGAGCAGCAGCGGTTCCTGTTCAGCGAAAACCGTACGCAAGTCGAGAACTAGGCGGTCCTCTTCGATGCGCGCAATCACGGATATTCCGGCCGGGGCGCGGCGCAGCCGCTGTTCCAGCTTGGCCGCGGAGTAGCGCACGCTGGCGATCCGAATCACCTTGCTGGGGAGCGACTGTGTCGGCGTCGAGCCGCCTCCCGCCAGCGAAGCGCCGTCCACGACTTCGATTTCTACTTCATCAAGCGGCAGCTCCGGGCGCAGCTCGCGGATAAAATCCTCTGCGCGGCGCTTCAGCTCTTGCGGCGTCGCGCGAATCATACGCATCACCGGGATTTCGTTCCACGCCGCGCGTAGGTACGCGCCCAGCGTGGCCTCCAGCGCCGCAATCGTGAGTTTGTCCACGCGCAACGCACGGAACAGCGGATGCCTCCGCACCCGCGCAATCAAATCCTTTTTCCCGGCGATGATGCCCGCCTGCGGCCCACCCAACAGCTTGTCGCCACTAAACGTCACGATGCCCACTCCGGCCTCGACGCTCTGCCGCACTGTTGGCTCGGTTATTCGATATTCGCTTAAGTCAACGAGGCAGCCGGAACCCAGATCTTCCACCAGGGGAATTCCTGTGCGCTGGCTCAGGGCGACCAACTCTTCGAGCGAAGGCTTGTCTGTAAAGCCGGTCACTTTGAAATTTGACGGATGCACGCGCAGCAGCAGCCGTGTTTTATCACCCATCGCGTTTTCGTAATCCGCCAGCCGCGTCCGGTTTGTGGTGCCCACTTCGCGTAGCAGCGCGCCGCTCTGCTCCATGATTTCCGGAATCCGAAAGCCGTCGCCAATTTCAATCAGCTCTCCGCGCGACACAAGCACTTCGCCGCCGCGCGCAAATGCCGCCAGCGTCACCAGCACCGCCGCCGCGCAATTGTTCACCACGATGACCGCTTCCGCACCGGTGAGCCGCGTCAGCAGCTCCGCCGTGTGCACGTCGCGCTTGCCCCGCGCCCCCGCTTCCAGGTCGTATTCCAGATTTGAGTATTGCGTTGCCGCCAGGCGGAATTCTTCGACCACGCTTTCCGGCAGCGGCGCGCGTCCCAGGTTCGTGTGCAGGATCACGCCCGTGGCGTTAATCACTGGCAGGAGCGAGCGCGCAAGAATCCTCTCCACCAGGGCCGTGATGCGCTCTTCCAGCGAATCAGCGTCGCAGGCAACCGGGGAAATTTCTGCGAGCACGGCCGTCGCCATTTGCCCGGTGATGCGCGCGCGCAGGTCATCCAGAACCGTGCGCGCAACCTCCACCACGAGATTGCGGTCCACGCGCTTCGTCAGCTCCGCCAGACGCGCCTGGGCCAGCAATTCGTCCACCGAGGGAATCTGCCGCAGCAATTCTGACTGGTCCGCAGAAATCTCGCGTTTGGTGCGAGCTGCCATGCGAACATTTCAGCACAGAGCCGCCCGCGCAGCAATCCCGGCTTCGGACTCACCCTGACCCAATCCCTTCCGAACCGTATCCCATTCGAAGCATCGTTGCACTCCTGCGATTGACGGTTTCGCGATATCCACCTAGCATGGAGGTTCGGGTGGACCCCGCAAGACATGGCGACCATTGACGAAGATCTGGGTCAGATCGAAAAGGACATCCGCCAACTCAAGATCGAATACGACCAGTATTTCGGCGGCGGCCGGAAGCGTCCTCCAACGGAAATCGAATGGCGCATAGACCTTCTCGTCAAGCGTTATAACGAGCGTGGCGGCGAACTGAAGTCTCACCAGCGCTTCCGCTTCAACAACCTCACGCAGACTTACGCAAAGTATAAAGACATCTTCCGGAAGAAAACGAAGCAGAAGGAAGAGGGCACCATCCAGCGGCATTACGGCGCGGCGGCAAAACAGATCGAGGCTGCGCGCGCTAGAGAACATTCAAGAGAAGAAGCCGCCGCCGCTGCCGGGAATGCCAAGGCATTTCGCATGGTCTGCTCGCAGCCCGAAAACGAGCCGGACAAGGTCGAAAAGCTGTATGAAGCATTTCTGCAAGCGAAGCAACTGGCCGGGGAACACACGGGAAGGCTGTCGCGCTCGAGCTTCAATCAATTCGTACAGAAGAAAACCAAAGAATTGCAAAAGCAAAAAAACTGCAAAGATGTGGAGTACGTCGTCGAAACCGTGGACGGCCAGGTCAAGCTCAAAGCCCTGGTAAAGACCTAATCTGTTCCGGCCTTGATTTTCGGTTCAAGCTTTGCCCTCTCTTTCTGACTTTTGCCTTTCTTCGGATTTCCACATCGCCACTTTCCGAATCCGCGCCGCGCGCTTACACTGTTGTGCTTCGATTTGCGGAGGGATTCATGGCAGTAGCGCGCGCGCTCATTAGCGTTTTTGACAAAACAGGAATCGTCGAATTTGCGAAGCGCCTCGCAGCGAAAAAGATTGAAATTCTCTCGACTGGCGGAACCGCGAAACTCTTGCGCGAGAACAATGTTGCAGTGCGCGACGTTTCCGACTTTACCGGCTGGCCCGAAATGCTTGGCGGGCGCGTGAAGACGCTGCATCCGAAAGTGCATGGCGGCCTGCTTTTCCGCCGTCAACACGCGGAGGATCGGAAACAGGCAAAGGAACACGGAATCGCGCCGATTGACCTGGTCGTCGTGAATCTGTACCCCTTCGAGGCCACGGCGGCGAAATCCGGGCTCACCGCCGAAGAGCTGATCGAAAACATTGACATCGGGGGGCCCACAATGTTGCGCTCGGCAGCGAAAAATTTTGAAAGCGTGACCGTGGTGACGGATGCTGCTGATTGCGAGCGCGTGGCGAAAGAAATCGAAAATGCGGGCGACACCATGCTTGCAACGCGGCTGGAGCTGGCGCGCAAAGTGTTTGCTACTACTTCGCGTTACGACGGAATGATCACCATGGAACTGGAGCGGCTCGCAGCCAACGAGCACGTTACCCTACAAGCAAAACCCATGCTGCCTGAGCGCGTGCACCTCGCGGTGCGGCGCCAGCAGGAATTGCGCTACGGCGAAAATCCGCACCAGTCCGCCGCACTCTACGTGCCCGCGGGCCGCGCGCCGGAGGGATTAGCAGCGGCAAAGCAACTCCAGGGCAAAGAACTCTCGTACAACAATTTCGTGGACCTGGAAGCCGCACGCAGCCTCGCCGCGGAATTCAAAAACCCCGCCGCGGTGATCATCAAGCACAACAATCCCTGCGGCACGGCCGAGCAAGCATCGCTTCGCGAGGCCTACTTAAAAGCCTTGGCGTGCGATCCGGTTTCCGCATTTGGCGGCGTGCTGGCGTTCAACCGCGAAGTGGACGCGGCCACCGCGGAAGAAGTAGTGAAGCTTTTCGTCGAATGCATCGTCGCCCCGGGCTTCGCCTCGCGCGCAAATGAAATTTTTGCCGCAAAGAAGAATCTGCGCTTGCTCGAACTGCCTCCCGGTGGCTTGGATCCGGAGCGCGAACTGCAGCTCAAGCGCATTCTGGGCGGGATGCTCGTGCAGCAGCCGGACTGCGGCCAGCTCAACGGCAGCGAGCTCCGCACCGTAACCAAGCGCATGCCGACAGCGGAAGAGCTGTCCACAATGCACTTCGCGTGGAAAGTGGCGAAGCACGTGAAGTCCAACGCAATCGTGTTTGCGAAAGATGGCGCGACGGTGGGAGTAGGCGCGGGCCAGATGAGCCGCGTCGACTCCGTAAAAATCGCGGTGATGAAAGCGCAATTACCGCTTACAGGAACCGTCGTTGCTTCCGACGCCTTCTTCCCGTTTCCCGATGGCGTTGAGGAAGCAGCAAAAGCCGGCGCAACCGCGGTCATTCAGCCGGGCGGCTCCGTGCGCGATCCGGACGTGATTGCCGCAGCCAATCACCTGGGGCTTGCCATGGTCTTCACCGGAATGCGCCACTTCCTCCACT
>Ga0126369_10002067_pt1 | contig 14176 bp, 9 predicted proteins | sample PanSoiMetaPlot_1_FD_109646 | JGI IMG/M metagenome (GOLD analysis project Ga0126369, IMG submission 109646) | Tropical forest soil microbial communities from Panama - MetaG Plot_1 | ecosystem: Environmental > Terrestrial > Soil > Tropical forest > Bulk soil | place: Panama | collected 2016-02-17 | reverse complement strand
CCTCTGGAACGATTGCTAAGACCATGTCGGCATACGACATGACGGTGAGCGATGCGATCTATGGTCCTTGCGAGCGATACGTGAGCCGGGAGCGGTTGCAGTCGATGCTCGACCGCGAGTTCGCGTTGCTCGCGGAACGGTTGAATGAAAAGCGTGGAGCGACAACTCGGTTCTTCGTTTTCGCGGACACCGTCGTCGCCCGAAGCTATACGCGGAAAGACGATGCGCATGGGTGGTTGGGTGTCGAGTTTCAGACGGCGCCCCGTGGAGCAGCGTCGCAGATCATCATCCACGTGCGGCTGCTGGACACTGAAAATGTTCAAGAGCAGGAAACGCTGGGCATCGTCGGCGTCAACCTTGTTCATGGTGCGTTTTACGAGTACATGGCTCCTTATGCATTGATTGATTCGCTTCTTGATAATCTCACCACCGACCGCCTCGAGATCGACATGATCAAGTTCTCCGGGCCAGCATTCGCGACCGTCGACAATCGTCTCATGTCGCTTCAGCTGGTGCAGAAGGGGTTGACGAAGGCGGTGATGTTCCTTCCGAACGGCGAGGTGGTCCAGCCTGCCGACGTGCTTCACAAGAAATGTATCATCGTTGAACGCGGCAGCTTTCGCCCCGTTACCAGAGTGACTATCGATATGCTCGATTGCGCTACAGCACAGTTCGTTCAGGAGCCGAACGCGCAAGGTGAGGACGTCGTCGTTCTGATGGAGATGACGCTCAAGAATCTGATTGAAGGCGACAAGATCGATCACAAGGATTTTCTCGACCGCGTCGACATCCTAAGCGCGCTTGGAAAGACGGTCTTAATTTCAAACTATGCTGAATTCCATCGTCTAGCTTCGTATCTGTTTCTATTCACCAAGAAGATGATCGGCATCGCCATGGGCGTCCCAACGCTGCGAGAAATATTCGATGAGAAGTACTACTCGCAGCTCGAGGGAGGAATCCTCGAGAGTTTTGGCAGACTTTTTAAGAACGATTTGAAGCTCTACATATATCCGCTCCTGGAACCGAATACAGGCGCCCTGATCTCTGCAAGCAATCTGCTCGTGGCGCGCGATTTGCGTCACCTATATGCCTATCTTTTAGAAAACCATTTCATCGAATCGATGCCTGATTTCAACCCGGCCTGCCTTCCTATCTTTTCCCGAGATGTCCTAGCCAAAATTCGCTGTTGCGATCCCGCTTGGGAGACGATGGTCCCTGGAGAAGTGGCGCGGGTGATTAAGGATCGGAAGCTGTTTAACTACTCGTCCCAATCGTCGGCCACAACTATCTAGTCGACGTCACGACGCAATGCGAAGCAGTTTCATCAAATTCCCGCCAGGACCCGACGTCTTGTTTGTAGAACCAAGGCATAGGCCAAAGACATCGACGCGACTAGTTGATCTCGAATTCATTCCGAATTTTGTTCAGGCATGGGTAATAGTCGAAAGCTTGAGCGTTGAACGCGTGAGCTGAAAGCAGACGTCAAAACTGGTCGCCATCAGTCAGGCTGTTCCAATTTTTTCGAGATTTGATCCGGATTCGACCTTTTCTGGACCGCACGGTCGACAGTTCGCATTCGTTCGAGGAAAGATCCTCGGAGTTATGCAATTTGACATGATGAAGTTACAGAAAAGATCGAGTATTACTGGCGGGCTAGTACACGCTTTAGCCGTTTGATGTCTTCGTCGAGGCTTTTTTGCCCATTGCGACGCAAGTTTGCAGAGGCCACAGTTTGCTTCTCTCGTTCTTTAGCACGCAAATCCTCTTCCGCTCTTCGACGTGCATAGATACCGAGGGTCACTCCCAGTCTTGAGAAAGGAAAATACACGCTCAAATGAGAGTTACGTAAGGGCCAACGTACGACCCGATCTTTTCCTTCGCCACAGACTGTAGGGTTAAGGAAATAATAGGGCGAATCGTCTGGAGTTTTCTCGTCAATATCCTCGATCGCTTTTGACTTGGCGACGTCTCGAAGTTCGGCATCGTAATAAAATGTTACCGGATCCGAACCGAGAAGATAGAACTCTCCTTGCTCTAATTTGCACTGTCCATATGCTGCTGTTTGGCAGAGGAAAGATGCGAGTCCTAGCGATGCAAGTGTCCTCAAGAGCATCTTTGCTCTGTCCTTCGTATATAGAGTTCTGCTACTCAAGGTAACTTGTCACCTTAAACGGAACTTCGAGCTAAAGTCAGAGGGTAAGCTGCGCAGTGAAACCAATACACGGCGGCCGACCCCAACAATCCGCGGCATCTGATCATCTCGACCGCCTCCCGACCCAGCCTGGTTCCAATCGGTTAATTATTCCTGGGAGAGCATGCTGAGCCCAGGCGCGAACACTGACACGATCGACAAAAATCAATCGACTTACGAGACGCACGCGAAATGACTTGCACCATGAATGCCAAACTTAAACGCGAAGGCACGTACAGAAGCCAACTGGAGGCATTGGGACGCTTTAGGTCTTCACGCTAGCGTGAAGTGTGAAGGCTGTCGGTTCGAGCGGCGATCGACCATAAGGAGACCATCTGATTAGCAATCGCGATAAATCTCGGATCACTCCGATGTCAAAGCGATCGCCATTGACGTTACTTATTTCCCGCCTGAGGAGTTTTCCACCTGCGAAGCCTTCCTTAATGATGTAGTCACGATGTTGTCCTCCAGCAAGTACTTCCTCGTGCTGACGTTCTACACAGGTGAGTGCCAGCGGGCTCCGCTGGCACTCGACGTGTTCGTTATTTCTTGTGCCCCTGGATTGGTTCGGAGAACCGGATCGGCAACTTCTTCAGCCCGGTGACACGGTAATCCGAAAAGCGCGTCGCAACGAGCACCATCACTACGATGGCGGACTTATCTGCTCGGATAGTGGCAAACGACCGCTACCGGTGGTTTCGTACACCTCACGGCGTTGCTGTTTCAAAGCCTTAGCCGGATTTTGAATACCGGGCACTTTGGATCAGCACATGCCGAAAGACAGCCTGAATCAAGCGGGAGGATCCAATGAGCACCGTAACCCAAGAAATCACCGCAATTAAACCTGACTGGAGCAGACGATCTGAAATTTCTTTGTACTTGATTGTCGTAGGCGCGCTGCTTGTGACCGCCTTTTATGCGCTGGGGCTGATTCGCTTATGGCCGTTTTCGGTCATGGAAATTGTGCATCGGATCGCTTCGTTGTTCTTGATCTCGCTTTTTATTGCGCGCGGCCTCGAGGTGTTCGTAACCGCCTGGCGCGGTCCCGATGCCGCGATTCGTGATCATAAGGTTTGTGCGGCGAAGGAACAGTACAGCCGGAACACAGCCATGAGCAGTGCAGCGATCCGCTTCCTTGGGGCAACCGTCCTCGTCCTCGAACTGACGGGCTGCGGCGGTGGTGCGACGAGCATTCCGAGTATCAATCCGCCGAATGCGCCGACACAAACGGCGTTTGGCGTGTTGGGAAACGGCGCGGTCAGTGTCATCGTGCCGTACGGTGGCGTGACCTACATCGGCGGAAACTTCGATGAGCTGGCGGCAATCACCGGAGCCTTCGCGCGCCTCGACGCCGTCACGGCGAAGCGGATCGCGCCGCTTGCAGAAACGCAGGGCGGTGAAGTGCGGACCAGTGTGTCCGATGGCAACGGAGGCTTCTACATCGGAGGCACGTTCATCTTTGTCGGCGGCAACACCCGCTCGAAGATCGCGCACATTCTCGCCAACGGCAGCGTCGACGCCAACTTTAATCCTGCGCTCCCTCTGCAGGATGCTGTCGTGAACGCGCTCGCGATATCCGGCGACGGCAGCACGCTCTATGTAGGCGGCGGGTTCGATTTCATCGGAGGCCAAACGCGGCACAACCTCGCGGCGGTCAACGCCGTCAACGGCACCGTGACCAACTTCAACCCGGCCGGACTCGGTACTGACGGTCAGGTGTTCGCGCTCGAGGTTTCGGGTACGCAGGTCTACGTCGGAGGTCAGTTCGCGCACTTGGGCGGGCAGATGCGTAACGGGCTCGCCAAAGTCGCGGGCACGACGGGCGGAGATCTTGGCTGGATTCCGAATCCGACGCTTGGTGGGGGTGGTGGAGTGATCTTTGCGATCAAGGTGTCGGGCGACTCCGTCTATGCCGGCGGCGTCTTCACGTCCATCGGCGGGCAGCAGCGCACCAATTTCGCCAAGCTCTCCGCCACGACCGGCTCTGCCGACGCGGGGTTCGCGCCGAATCCGAACGATGTGGTCATGGCGCTCGCAGTGTCCGCCACCACCGTCTACGTCGGTGGCGCCTTCAACAACATCTCCGGCCAAGCACGGCCTCTTCTGGCGCGCCTCGACGCCGCGACTGGCGCGCTCAACCCCTTCGACGCGCAGCTTGTTCCCACCGACGGCGTTCGTGCGCTTGCGCTTACTGGTGGCGACCTCTATGTCGGTGGGTTCCTGACGCAAGTTGGCGGCCAGCCGCGGAGTGCGCTCGCAAAGGTCGACAGCACGAGTGGCGCTCTGCGCGCTTTCGATGCCGGTGTCGGCGACTTCGATCCGGTGGCTTCCGTGAAAACAATCGCCGCCAATGGCACGCGGGTTTATGTCGGTGGAGACATCGGGTTCGTGAACAGAGTCACGCGACACGGGATCGCTGCGCTCGATGCCGACGGCATACCGACCGCGTTCAATCCGGATGCAGGCCCTGGCGGCCCCAACACCTTTAACGACGTGAGCGCAATCGCGGTGACGAACAACGCCATCTACCTCGGCGGCAACTTCACCACGATGGGCGGCCAGCCCCGCAACCGGATCGCTAAGGTATCCTTCGATGGGACGCTTGATCCGAACTTCAATCCGAATGCCACTGGCGGCAACATCCCCGGCGTCGACGCGATCGTCGTCACGGGCTCGGACGTGTACGTCGGGGGCGACTTCTCCACGATCGGCGGGCAGCCGCGACTTGATCTCGCGAAGCTCAATCCAGCCACGGGGCTCGTGGACGGAGGACGGCAAAGCTTCGACCCGGATCCGCTCGATGGCATCAATCCGAGCCGGGTTCGAGCGCTCGCGGTTTCGGGGGACGCCGTCTATGTAGGCGGTGACTTCACGACGATTGGCGGCCAGTCGCGTAACAAGCTCGCCAAGATCTCGGGGACCACTGGTGACGTGGATGTGCAGTTCGATGCACACGTGAGCGGCGGCAGCAACGTCGGGCCGGATATCTTCGGCATCGTGCTCGCACGCAGCACGCTCTTCGTCGTGGGGGACTTCTCGAGCATCGGTGGAGCGGCGCGCAACAATGTCGCCGCGCTCAATCCCCCGACCGGCGCGGAGGTGACCGGCTTCAATCCCAATGTCACCGGCGGCCAGCGACCGCAAGTCTTCGCGATTGTCGTCACGGATGATGAGGTCTATATCGGCGGATCCTTCCTCGCGGTCGGCGGGCAGCCCCAGGGACAGATCGCGCGCCTCACGAAGACCGGGGCGCTGACGCCTTTCAATCCCAAAATACGCGACCTGCCGGGCGAGGTGCTCGCGCTCGCGGTCGCGAACTCAACGCTCTATGCCGGTGGCCTGTTCTTCGAGATGGATGGGCGACCGCGAATGAAGTACGCACAATTTACGGAAATGCAGTAGCGCGGGCGTGTAGCGGGCTGGCTTGACCGAAATACGACCTCAAAAAACGACCGTGTCGAGTTTCCGATATACCAACAATTCGTCCAAGCGGGCGCAAAAAACGTAGACTTTCCTGATGACACTCGATGACGTAACGATTTCTCAGCTTTCGCACGCCGTCCGGGAAGACGATCTGGAGCAAGTGCGCGCAATTCTTCAGGTTCGTGGGGATCTCGTGAATATGGACACGAAGGACAACGAGCATCGGGTACTCCACTACGCCGTGTACAACCGGTCGCCAGAAATGGTCCGCCTCCTGATGCAGTATGGGGCCGACGCGCACAAGGGAATCTGGCCGATCCGCGAAGAGACCACTCCGTTCACTTTCGCGGTGGAACGAGGCTACGACGAGATTGCCGACATCATCCGTGAGGAGGAGCGGCGTCGTGAACAAGCAACACCGGGGACAATTATCTACGGTAAGGGGAGCCACCGCGAGGATGCCTGGCCTGTTGTGCTGGCTGAGGCCGCGCGATCGTCCGACGAGAACGCCTTTATCGCTGCACTCGAAGCCAACCCGGCCGCGGTCAACACTTTCTTTTACTCGCTGGCACCGCTTCATGTCGCGGGCCTCGCTGGCTGGGATCTCGCCGTGGCGTGGCTCCTGAAGCATGGAGCAGAGGTGAATGGCCGGGATGAAGGGATGGGTCCATCGCCCCTGGAGGTCGCCCTTTTCCGCCAAGGTCCGTCTTCCAGAATTGTCAGCGTGTTGAAAGGCGCTGGAGCGGAGATCACGCCGCGAGCCGCTATTGGATTGGGCGACGCTGATACTCTTCGACGAATGCATGCGGAGGGTAAACTTCTGGGCCGTTTGCCTGCCAGGCAGGGGGACCGCAGCTTCGTTGAGGTCGCCGCCGCGTATAAGCGCCCGGAAATGATCTCCCTGCTTTTCAACCTCGGCCTGCCACTGACGCCGCACGCCGCGATCTTGCTGGGCAAGGGTGACTGGCTAAGGGAACAGCACAGCGCCGGGACGCTGGAAAACCCGATCGATCATGACGGAGGGTTGATTTCATTTGCGATCACGCACGATCGCCCGGACATGTTGGCGGAGTTGCTCGACGCCGGGTTCGACCCGAATGAGCGCACGCGCGTCGAGAACTCGCAAGATGCCTACTCGTCGGGTTTTCCGCTGCATCACTGTGTCCGATTGGACAAGCTCGAGATGGCGGAGATGCTGCTCGCCCATGGAGCCGACCCTAAGGGCGAGTACTCCGACCGCGGCACGGCGTTGTACGCCGCATATGGGCAGAAACGCAGCGCGATGGTCAAGCTTCTCGAGAGTCACGGCGCTTTTCTGGATGCAGAATCGGTTGGTTACTTGGGCGACGCGGAATTGGCTCGGCAGATGTTCGCCGACGAAGATGCCGGACGACTCAGAGAGGGAGTGATCGCACCGGGGACAACAGTGGCGGAAGCGTTCATCGGCAAGGGACATCTGGAGTTGGTGCGCATGGCGATTGAGCGCATCGAGTGGCCTCGTGACGACCCGCGATGGCACTGGCCGATGTGGCAGGCGCTGATGTCGGATGACACGCAGGGAAAGGACCTGGAGTGCTTCCTTCTCTTGCTCAGTCGCGCCAATGCCAGCGTTAGCTCGCACGGCAGGACACTCCTTCATCACGTGATGGCATTGGGGCCCGTCCCGGGCTTCGCCAAAGATCTAACGCCGGACCGAAGGCTGGCGTTCGCGAAGCCGCTGCTCGATGCTGGCGCAAGACTTGATATTCGTGACGACCTGCTCAAGAGTACACCGCTTGGCTGGGCGTGTCGTTGGGGCCGGGTCGAAGGGGTGAAACTACTCCTTGAGCACGGTGCGGATCCCGTGGAAGCGGACGCCGAGCCCTGGGCACGGCCTCTGGCGTGGGCGGAAAGGAAAGGCCATCGAGAGACCGTGGATTGCCTGCGGCAGAGAAATTCCGGATGAGGGAACAAGCTTGACTAATTCAGACTTTAGTGGACCACTCCGCCAACTTCGTATCAATCGAAGAGCATGACCGATCATAGGCGTAGCATTCAAAGTGTGATTCCGAAGATGCCGCTTGAACGCCCATATGAAATGACTATGGCTGCTGAAACCGGTTTCAAACGAGAGTCCCCCGTCAGATCGAAAGAGGTGTCGAGCACTTAGCCCTAAGCCATAAAAGGCCCGCTTCGGTAGTCTACCTTGGGGACGGGCCGGCTCCCAAAATCAGATCAGCCCACCCTTGGGCCTTCGTCCTCCTCCTCGTCTTTGACGAGTTGAGTCCAAGTCGCCACCATCAGACTGATGATTACCCTAACCCATCGGATAATTCAGCGCACTAGGTTCGCTCAAACAATTCTTCACGACCCTCAAGTGGGCTACAGCGTGCGTTCTTGACCAAATCAATCCCCAAAGTAGTCATGTGTCCGGTCGGATCAGCGTCTATCCGAAGGGCTCCTTCTTCCTGAACATCAATTCGACATCGCCACAAATACGGCCCGTGGGATCAGAAGAATAACAATCCTAACTGCATGGAGCATTGCGTGCCTCGAGCGCTGCCGATAGAAGAAGGAGGTTTACAATGACTCATAAACGTCTTCGCATCGCGCTCGTTTTGCTTGTCTTGGCCACGGGCAGCTCAATGGCCGGACCCAAAGACCAATGGTGGACAATCAGCAACTCCTACCCAAAGACACTCGCCCCACAGTACATGGTCAAGGGAGGCTTTGAAAATGGGCACGATCTCTTTGTGTGTCGCGCGGCCATTAACAACAGAGTTTATCCAGGCAAGACATGGGATGGGCTGGGCGGTTGTTTTGTCTCCATCGGAAACGAACCGCTGGTCACACCGTATCAGGTCTTGCCGACGCCGCCGATAGTTAGTGACTCTTTAGCATACCGTTGGGCATCGCGCACTGAGATGATCACCGATCCCAGCCTCTGGTACGTTGCGGTTCAGGGTGGTTGGGACAGCGGGACCCCGAATGACTCTGATTACCATATATGCAGCCGAGACTTGTCGATCAACGGCGCCTACGTCGGGAAGCATCCGGGACGCCAATTCGGACGGCCACCTTATGATTACTGCGCGGTGACGTGGGGAGGTCAAATCTACGAAGCACCCGGACTGGATTACGACATACTGTTGTACTTATATCCGAATTGAAAACTGAGGACGAGAGGGGGGCGGTTATAGAACCGTCCCTCGGAACCGTTAAGGTGTCGGCAACCGCATACGTTGGGATCGACGGGTTCGTTGACCTATGCAAGTTCGGCGCGAATCTTGTCGATTGAGGAGGAGGTGCGGGGCATAACTGATCGGATGATGCGCGGCGTTCAGAGCGGCATCAGCAACCATGCTTCGCGGTGTGCTCATTCAGTTGTTTGCGAATCTCAATTAAAGATTGTCTGGCAGCACTTACCTTGTTACTAAGAAATTCGAACTCCGCATGAGCGAATACTCCGGCGGCGTTGCTCAGCTCCGACGCACCTCGCAAGTAAATGTGCAACGCCTTATCGTGGACAACCAAGAGCCGTTCCTTTTCCTGGCAAGGAGGAACGTCGCTTGGACTAGTGTCGAAAGTATCCTCTGTTACAGAAATGATCTTGTCTGCACCTATACTGCGCTCATGGTGGCATTTGGGACAGGCCGCCATTTGCGTTGCGGGTGAGCTGAAATTGGCCTCAGCTACAACCTTTACAGGGGTGCCGCATTTGCAGCGCCACAACGCCACCAGTCTAGCCATGTTGCCTCCTGCAACTACTTCATTAAGGCGGGGATTGTACGCCTGCAATCCCGCCGTTTCACCGAGCGCTACCGCCCTTCTTCGTTCGTGAGTAAGCTGCCGGATTGATGGTACAAAAAGAAAATTAAAAGTTGTTTACAATGGACCCCAAGGCGTTAGGGTAATTCAGCGGAACGCTTGAACAGAGACACCGGCCATATCAGATAGTTCATTGTTCGTCCGGCTTTCTCACCGTCGCTGCGCCGATCTGCTGGAATACTTCCAGCAGATTCAGTTCGTCCCAGTGTTCTATGAACTTCCCGTCCTTGACGCGCCAGATGTCGATACTCCGCATTTGAATTGCTGCACCATTGGGCCGGTAGCCCATGAATGGCTTGCTAAAGGTTCCGTTGTAGGTGAAGCGGGCGCTGATGCGATCGCCCGATTCAATCACGTCCTCCATCACAACTTTCGTGTCGGGAAATGCGTCGAGGTAGTGCCGAAAGAATGCTTTAACGCCCGCCGGACCGGGTTCTACGTATGCGTTGTGGTTGTTGTACTCCAGATGGATGAACTCATCGAAGAGTTCAACACGTTTATCGTTCAGCGCTTGCGCGAAGAGCCGTGGGAGATGTTTGTTGCTCATTGAATCCTCCATGACTCAAAGGGTATGCCAATTGCCAGTCTCGAAAAAGGAAGTGGGCGAGTGTCCCGTCGACGCGATGATGCGAGTCATGGACGGCGGTGGAAAGGTACGATTCTGTGGCGTCTGCTGGATGGGCCGAGACGCACCAGCGAACTCAAGCCGTTCCATTCCGGGGATCACAGAGCGCATGCTGATCCGGCATCTTAAGGAACTCGTTGCTGACGGTATCCTCGAAAGAGACGATAAGAAAATGATTCCGCCCTGCGTTTACTATTCACTCTCCTCGTATGGACGGACACTCGCCCCAGTGGTCGAAATGATGTGTAACTGGGGGCGCTCGCACTTGAAGCGTCTGTCGGCAAGACGGCAATGACCGTAGAGGCTCGCGCTCGGCAATCTCAAGAAGGTTAGTTCTATTTATACTTGCCCAAGGCTTCCAAGGTTTAACTCCCGGATGGTCGGCCATTCCGGAAGTGATCCTACGTCCCCGGGCCCGCGCAAGATCGTGCCTAGGTGAGCTTCGACAGTCGTTCCCAATGCAGATAGGTAACCAGTCGTCGCTCAGCGTTTATCTATTGCGGGCGTGGCCTGCTCTCAGTTGATGTAAAACCGCGAAACCGTAGATTGGAAGCACGGCTCCCGCTAAGAATTCACTTGTACGAAATACCGACTTTACATCCTTGTGAATTTCACGGTTAGTGAACGCTACGGCGTTTTCGGCGACTTGTTTCTGCTCAACGATCGCTGAACACAGGAAGGCACTTCTCTCAGAAGCGTTTACACGTCCAACTGAGTGCCTTTTTTATTCTCGCGATAGGCGGCGACCGGAAGCCGAACGTCGCGAACCTTTTGCAAATCCTTACGCTCGCGCAGGGTGGCATTCCAAGCGGGGAATGAGCTGATGGCTGAGTGAGTAACCGGAGATTCCATTCGAATTGACCGTGCGTGTTTTAACGCAGTGCGTGTTTTTACGCACTTTGTCTTTGACGCAGCGCTGTTCCGGTGATAATTTGCCGGTCATGCCAACACAATCCCATCCACCGATGCTTTCACGAAGAGAGCGGCAGATCATGGACATTCTTTACAGCAAAAAGCAGGCCACCGCCGCACAGGTTATGGAACGCATTCCGGATCCGCCGGGTTATTCCGCTGTCCGCACCCTGCTTGCGACCTTGGAGAGCAAGGGCTACGTTAAGCACAGCAGAGATGGCGCGAAGTATGTGTATGAGCCGATCGTTCGCCACAGCAAAGCAAGCCGTTCGGCCATTGCTCATTTGATCGAGACCTTCTTTGAAGGCTCCCGCGGACGCGCGGCAGCCGAGCTGCTCGATGTTTCACCTTCTCAATTTTCCGAAGAGGAGTTGGATGAACTCGACCAACTCATCAAGAAGGCACGGAAAAGAGAAAAGAAATGAGCTTCGCAATCCATGTATGCCTCAAGGCCACGATATTGCTTTTGTGCGCCGGCCTGTTGTCATCTGCGCTGGCGCGAGCGTCGGCATCGATCCGTCACGCCATTTGGGCGGCCGCGCTGCTCGGCGCATTGGCATTGCCGGTCATTTCAACAATCCTTCCGAAAGTGAAGTTCGAGATTGTTGGCGAGCCCATGCTTCCCATTGCCGGACCGCCGGCCGCACCGCTGTCGATGGAGATCAGCGCCGGTCCCGTCGCATCGCCGGCTATTGAGACTCCCGTTGCTGCTGCGGATTCTGCGCCATGGGGCTGGACCCAGTGGCTGTTGATGCTGTGGGCGGCAGGCGCTTCGATTGTCCTGCTTCCGTCAGCCGCCGCATTGTGGGACCTGCACCGGTTGAAGGCTGGATCGCATAAAGCTCTCGACAATTCGTGGAGGGAATTGCATGCGGAAATACAAAACAAGTTCTCGATTTCTAAGCCGGTCGATCTGCGTATCGCCACGAATTCGGGCCCGCTCACATTGGGAGTCTTCCGCAAGACGATTCTGCTGCCTCAGACTTGCGTGGATTGGTCGATCGACCGCCGCCGATTGGTGCTCGCGCATGAGATGGCACACGTCAAGCGCAACGACGCCCTGGGTCAACTCGTGAGCCAGGTCGTTTGCGCTATGTATTGCTTCAATCCTTTGGTTTGGTATGCCGTCCATCGGTTGCGCATCGAACGCGAACGCACCTGCGATGACTATGTCCTTGGCCTCGGCGCATCCGCTCCGGATTATGCGGATCATCTGCTGCAAATTGCTCGAGATTTGAATAACGGATGGAGGTTGTTAGCCGTGTCGATGGCTCATCCATCACAACTGAAATCGCGCATCGTCGCCATTCTCGACTCGCGAATGAGGAGAAAACAAATGACGAGATTCACAACTGCCGCATTATTGACCGCAACGGCGGCGCTCACAGCCGGCCTAGGTCCCATTCAATTCAGCAGGCTGGCGGCAATACCGCTGCCATCGGTGGCGCCGCCGATTCCGGCGCCGGTGTCGACCGCAATAGCACCATTGCCGCCGACTGCAAAACCCGTGCAGGGCCCGGCGCCAGAACTCGGCTACGTTTTGAATCGCGCGCCGATGTTTTATCCGGCGGAGGCGAGGCAAAAACGCCTCGAAGGAAGTGTTGTCGTGGAGCTGAACTTTAATGCCAACGGCAAAATCGTCGAATCGCGTGTGCTGTCAGGACCTGAAGAACTCCGACAGAGCGCGCTTCAAACGGCCCTGCAGGGCAAATACGCGGTTCAAACGACACGCTCTTTGCAGGTGATCGTGGATTTCAAACTTCCTGTTGCCGGCACCGGAGAGATCAGCGGCGCCGTCTTCACGACAGACGCTTCAAGTGTTCCCATATCCGGAGTCATCATCGCCGCGACCAATACAACGAGTGGCATCACCACGACGACGGTCAGCGATCAAAACGGAGCTTATATGTTCCGCAACCTGAGCCAGGGTACCTACCGTTTGAGTGCGCGATTGGCCAGTTTTCAGGACAAGTCGTTCGACAGTATTCGGGTCGGAGACTCTCAGCAACTCCAATTCAACTTCGGGTTGCGGTCAGACGCGGACGCAAAGCGTGTGTGGTCCATCGCCGCGTCGTCTCCGATCTCGCTGCCGGATCAGTTCAACATCGGACCGATCGCGAACATCCGCTTGTTCGGATTGTCAGAGAGCGGTTTTTCCGAAATGACCGAGAAGCTTGGCGCGTTTAAAGGGCAGCTGATCTCAACCGACTTGCTTACCCGGATGCGCACGTCAATCAAGGAGACTCGGGGTGATCAACATGCGGATTTCACCATTTTTTCCAGAACCGACGGTGCCATTGATGTCCTTGTTGGTTTTACCCCGCAAGGCCCTCCAGTCGTTGACTTCGGGCCTGGGGACGTCCGGGTCGGCGGAAATGTCGCGGCCGCGAATCTCGTTCGGCAAGTAAAGCCGGTGTATCCACAGGCCGCAAAGGACAACAGAATTCAAGGAGTGGTCGTGCTGGAAGTCAAGATCGCAACAGATGGAACCGTTTCCAATGCAAGAGTGGTCACCGGGCCTCCGATGTTTGTAGAACCGGCCTTGGATGCGGTCCGGCAATGGGTCTACAAGCCGGTTCTCCTGGAGGGACGGCCGGTCGAAGCAGTGTCGACGATCCCGATCAACTTCGCCTTCGAGCCGTAAAGGATCGCGGACGGTTGTAGGTTGGCATGAGGCAGGTAAACGCAAGCCCGCACACAAATTCTAGCAACGATTGCGAACGTACGCGGGCGAGACGCGCGACCCGACAACATCCTCAAGGTCGACAAGCTCTTAAATGCAGAATTCAGTACTGCCCCTGCGCAGCAAGGTACTTTAGTGAACGGCTTCAATGGCCGGACGAAGAAGCTTTTCAAAGCTCCCCGATGACGGCCAGTGATGCCTCCTCAGCCATATAGTCTCCTGCAGTGAAGGGGCCACCAGGCAGCCAGTCTATGAGATCGCGGTAAACCGGGAGAAGTGCCCGCCCACTCCCCGAAAGTCGATTGGCCGACCTCACTTTCGACCACCTTCAACGTCGTGAAGATCATTGGGCAATCGTGGACCTCATTGGAAAAGGCGGTCACGTTCGAACCGTCCCTGTTCCCGACTGGGTGAAACAGTTCCTCGATGAATGGTTCGCAGCGGTAGAAATTTCCAACGGCAAATTGTTTAGGTGTGTCTGTCGTTCAGGAACCGTGTGGGGCGACGGAATGACGGAGAAAGTCGTCTGGCACGT
>Ga0126369_10002066_pt1 | contig 14183 bp, 9 predicted proteins | sample PanSoiMetaPlot_1_FD_109646 | JGI IMG/M metagenome (GOLD analysis project Ga0126369, IMG submission 109646) | Tropical forest soil microbial communities from Panama - MetaG Plot_1 | ecosystem: Environmental > Terrestrial > Soil > Tropical forest > Bulk soil | place: Panama | collected 2016-02-17 | reverse complement strand
TTTCGCCACGGACATCCTCGCGACGCTCGCCTATTACACCGGCAAGCTTGGTTTCACGTGTCTGGGCACGTGGCCCGGTCCCCTGTCGCCGAAAGATCCGCCGCACTACGCCATCGTGGCGCGCGACCAACAGGTGATTCATTTCCGCTGCGCCGCGCCGCCCACCGCCAATCCGGACAAATACGCTGACGAATTGCTCGACGCGTATCTGTTCGTGGCAGATGCCGACGCGCTTTATGCCGAGTACGCTGCCCAAGGTGTGGAATTCGCTCGCGGTCTTGGCAACATGCCCTGGCACTGCCGCGAGTTCGTGGTGAAGGATTGTGATGGCCGTCTGCTGGCTTTCGGAGCGAACCTGTAGCCCTCTTCCGATCGTCCCTTCTTGATCTATGCAGGCGGTTCATGCATACGTGGTAGCATCGTCTCAAGCTTTACAAAGCGCGATGACATCGGCCTCGACGTCACGCGGAGCTTCAATCCCTTACATCCCTCAAAACCCACAGGACGGAGCTTGCCCGTGGCGAGGTCCTTCAAGGCGCGGTGGCGTGCGTCGAAATTCGGACGTGGTCAGGCGGCCCTGACGGTAGGGCGCGCGCAGTAAAATTCGGGCGGGCGATCACAGTACGCGGCCATGCGTGTTCAGCTGGTCATCCCAAACCCGGTCGCCTGGTTTGGCGAACGGGGCCATTCACCGCCAACGGTCGCCTGTCAACTCTTCGTTCCCGCTACGTTGTCATCGCTTTCAGGCATTCCGCGCAGTAGCCGCCGACTTCGGTGCGGGAGACGGTAACTTTCATGTGGAAGTCGCGGGCAATCTGATTCTTGAGTTGTTCGTAGAGGCGGCTCTCGAATTCGCGGACCTTGCCGCAGCGCAGGCACGCGACGTGAATGTGGTCGCGGGGGCCATGCGTTTCGTAATAGTGGCGGTCGCCGCGCAGATGGAGCAAGTCCAGCTCGTCAATCAGGCCTTCTTTTTTCAGGAGGTCAATCGTGCGGTAGACGGTAACGAGATGCACGCCCGAATCAATTCTCTGCGCGCGCTCGAGGATTTGATCCACGTCGAGGTGCTGCTCGGCGTCGTCCATGACCTGCAGGATGACGCGGCGCTGGCGCGTCATGCGAATCCCGCGTGCGGCCACGGCTTGCTGGAGTTTTCCCGTGGTTTCCGCGGTGTTCAGGCGCTCGCCCGTGGAAACCCGATGCGATGTACTAGACGCCATAGGTCGCCAGTCTAGCAGGTTGACACGGCGGGTGAAAACCATTGGCGAGCTGCAGAGGAAAGAAAAAGATGCAACGCCGAGGACACAGAGGCTAAGTGCACACGGGGCGCAGAGAAGAAACAAAAGGTAACGCGTGAGAAAATTCTTGCCGTTGGCTGTGAGCTGTCGGCTGTCAGCTACAGGAGCACCGGGCAAGAGATTTACGCGTCTAAAGACCGTGCCTGCGGCAGCCGGCTGCCACTACGAGGAGACTCGAATCAAGGATCTCAGGAATGAAATGGAAGCAGGCGCATGACGTCGTTATACATGACTTAGGCAAATAGCACTAAGAGGAACACCAGGCCCACTTGGACGAAGCGTTCCTTAAAGGCCATGCTGAAATCGCGGCGGCGAATGCCTTCCATCGAGAGTAGCAGGATGTTGCCGCCGTCGAGAATCGGAATCGGCAGCAAGTTGAGGATGCCCAAGTTCAGGCTGAGTATTGCCATCAAGTTGACGGTGTCCACGGGGCCCTCCTGGACCGCCTGGCCGGCCTGCACCGCAATTCCCACGAAGCTCTGCAATTGCTTAACCGAGAGCTTTCCCGTGAACAGTTTGCTGATGATTCCCAGCAACTTGCCTGTCGCATCAACCGTTTCGACGCTGGCTTCTTTAACTGAAGCCGTCAGGGTCATGGATCGAAAGGACCATTCTCCGCCGGGGCCGGCGCCGATACGCCAGGCAAATTCTCCCTGCTCGTCCTTTTCGTATAGCGCACGAACCTGGAATTTCATTTCTTTTCCTTTGCGGCGGACGACGAGGTTGAGAACTTGACCATTGGAATGCCGGATGAGTTCCACACACTGAGGCCAGTTTCTTACAGGCGTTCCATTCAAAAAAAGAATGACGTCTTCGGTTTTCAGCCCAGCGCGACCCGCCGGCTTACCGCTCAAGACCTGTCCGAGTATTGCTGGCACTGGAGCGTAGCCAAGCGGTTGTTCCGCGGCGCGAAAACTGGAGGCACTAATCTCGACCGTCTGCTTTGTACCTTGACGATCGACGAGGAAGCGAAACACGCCGCTTGTCGAAGTCTGCTGCAAGAGAGCGTTTACTTTGGACCACGTGGGAGTTGGAACGTCGTTAATCGCAATGATCTGGTCGCCGTCGCTGACACCAGCTTTGGCCAGGGGGCCTTCTTTCGGCAGATCCGAAAGCACGATCGGCTTGTCCAGGTACGCTGGATAAGGGAACCCCTTAATGGCGTAAAACCCCCCAAGCAAAACAATCGGCATGAGGAGATTGACCACGGGCCCCGCCAGCGAAATCAGCGCGCGCTGCCAGCGCTTCTTGCTCATCAACTCGTCGGGGGCGCCGGTTGGTTTTGGTGCCCGATCGCTCGAATCGATTTCGCTGGGATCCTGCCCGGCCATACGTACGTAACCGCCCAGCGGGAACGCGCTGACGCGATAATCCGTGGCGCCGCGCTTCCATCCAAAAAGGCGCGGACCGAATCCGATGGAAAAAACGTCCACGCGCACACCAAACAAGCGCGCCACTACGAAATGTCCCCATTCATGCACCAGAATCAACACTCCAAGAACGAGGATAAACCCAACGCCAATATTGGCAATATTCATGCTTTCGACAAAACCTCTTCTTTCCTTTCACCGGCCAAAAAAGTCTCGTTGTTATCGGAGCTAGTTATCGCAGCAACGGTGGCAATCATGATTCGCTCTGCGTTTCTCAAATCTATTTCCAACAATGGAGTGGTTGCCCTCACGCGCTGCGGACCTGCGCCGCAACTCCGCCTGCAATCCTGGCTACTTCTTCCTGGGCCATTCGACGTGCCTCACTATCCGCCGTAAGCACGTCTTCCATTTTCTCCAGCCGCACGCGCGGAGTGCGTGCCAGCACGCCCTCGATCACTTCCGGAATCCCGAGGAACGGGAGCCGCCGTTCCAGAAACGCCGAAACGGCAATTTCGTCGGCGGCGTTCAAAGCGCAGGGATACACGCCGCCCTTTTTCATCGCTTCGCGCGCCAAACGCAGGCACGGGAAGCGCCGCGTCGAAGCCTTCTCAAAATCCAGCCGCTTGAGCTTGCTCCAGTCGAGAGCCATCTGCTTTGATGCCACCCTCTCGGGATAGGTTAACGCATATTGGAGCGGCAGCCGCATGTCCGTGGGGCCGAGTTGCGCGAGGACGGAACCGTCCACGAATTCGACCATAGAGTGAATCGTGGATTGCGGATGAACGACGACTTCAATTTGCTCTGTGCGAACGTCGAAGAGCCAGCGCGCTTCGATGACCTCGAAACCCTTGTTCATCATCGTGGCGGAGTCGATGGTGATGCGATAGCCCATGCGCCAGTTGGGATGCGCGAGAGCTTGCTCAGGCGTGACACTGGTGAGTTGTACTAGCGGGGTTTTGCGAAACGGCCCGCCGGACGCGGTGAGGACGAGGCGGCGTACTTCCCCATGCGTTCCGCCGCGGAGGCATTGATGAAGGGCGTTGTGTTCGCTGTCCACAGGAAGAAGTTCGCGCCCGGCTTTTTTTGTAGCGGCCATCACCAGTTCGCCGGCGGCGACGAGAACTTCTTTGTTCGAAAGGGCGACGGTCTTGCCAAGCTTCACCGCTTCGTAGGTTGCTTCGAGGCCGACAACGCCGACTGCCGCGGAGACTACCATTTCCGCTTTCTCGTGTGTGCCGACGGCCAGCATTCCTTCGCGGCCGTGATGGATTTCAGGTTGGTGCGTGATGGACTTTTCGCGAAGCAATTGTGAAAGCTGGTCGGCTCGCTGTGCATCCGCAACGGAAACTACTTCCGGCTGGTGGCGCTCAATCTGGCCGAGTAATTCTTCAAGGTTGCCTCCCGCAGCTAGCGCGACAACACCAAACCTGCCGGGCAATGCTTCCACTACGGAAAGGCATTGTCGGCCAATTGAGCCTGTCGAACCCAGGATAGAAACTTGCTTCACGAAGTCTCGGCTTCCCTTTTTCGAGATTGGAGAGTTGCCGGCTCCGGTTTAGGAGCGCGGCGAATAGATCAGAATCCAATAATACCAGACAACCGGAATGGCCAGGATAAGCGCGTCGATCCGGTCAAGCACGCCACCATGCCCGGGAAGCAGCGTCCCCGAGTCCTTGACTCCTGCGCTGCGCTTGTAGCCCGACTCGAGCAAGTCGCCGACTTGTCCGGCGATGTTACCAAGCGCGGCCATGCCCAGCAGATGAACCAGCGGCACATTCACCCACGGCATGAACACAAACGCGACAGCTAAGGAAGCCAGGAATCCGGCGACGGCTCCTTCCCAGGTTTTGTTGGGACTCAGCTTCGGTGCGAAGGGACGCTTCCCGATAGCTCGCCCTGCGAAATACGCCGCCGTATCGCTCACCCAGACAATGACGAGGACGAATAGCAGCAGGGTGGGGCCTTGCGCGCTTGCACCGTGGAGAGGAATAGTGAACGAAAGCGGGAACGCCACCAGAATGAAACCGCTGGCACTGATCCCGGCCGCGGGGAGCACTTCCACCAAAGGTCTCCGGGTTGCCAGAGTGAGGGCGGTGATGCCGAGAACAAACAAAAAGAAAACCGCATCCAGCGGCAACCCTCCTCCTGCCAGCCATGCGCTGCGTCCGTGGGCGATGATTCCTCCGGCCAGCTTGTACGTCGGCTCGGAGATCCCGCGCCATTGGGCATAGATCAGGGTCAGAGTGCAGGTTCCCGTCCAGAAACGGTAGGCACGATGGCCGATGGCTTCACCCAATGCGAAGTATTCGAAGAGCGCGAGCAGCGTAATCAACGCAGTGGCCAAAGCGACAATCGCCGTGGAGCCCCATAACACTAGCCCCACGGCCACAGGCACCAACACCGCGGCTGTCGCCGCACGTTTCCAAGTCATGAAAGAGGAATCCCCTGAGAAAGCGCAGACTTCATCTCATCATAACGGGTGGAAAAAATCACGTTATGGAAAGAGAGGAAGCACGGAAGTAGAGAAACAAAGAGGTAACCATCAAAAAGATTCAACTCATTCGCCGGCGACGCGGGCGGGCTTTTCGGTGCTGGGCTGGCCCTCGCGGATGCCGCCATAGCGGCGCTCGCGCTTTTGAAATTCCACCAAAGCTTCGAGCAGACGAGCGCGATTAAAGTCGGGCCAGAGCGTTTCCGTGACAAAGATTTCTGCGTAGGCGATTTGCCAGAGGAGGAAATTGCTTACTCGCATCTCGCCGCTTGTACGAATCAAAAGGTCGGGGTCCGGCAGGCCTTCGGTGTACAGGTGACGCGACAGGTGTTCTTCCGTGATTGTTGAAGGCGCCACGCTTCCATTTTGCTCGCAGAGCACGGCGTTCATGGCGTCCACAATTTCTGCGCGCCCGCCATAATTCAGGGCCACGCAGAGCACCATGCCCTTGTTCCCTGCCGTTTTTTCCATGGCCTCGCGTACGTCTTTCTGGACCGCGGCAGGCAGCTCATGAAGGCGGCCCAGAAAGCGCATGCGAATTTCGTTTTTCTGGAGCAGGGGCATTTCTTTTTTCAAATACTCGCGCAAGAGCTGCATCAGAAAGTCGATTTCGGTTTTTGGCCGGCGCCAGTTTTCGACCGAGAACGCATACAGCGTCAGCGCTTCGATTTTGAGCCGCGCGCAGGTTTCGATGGTGGTACGTGCAGATTGCGTGCCCTGGCGGTGTCCTGCGATTCGGGGCAGGTGCCTTTTCTGCGCCCAGCGACCGTTGCCATCCATGATGACCGCGACGTGCCTGGGCAAGCGCGCCAAATCCAGCTTCTCGAGCAGGCGGGCTTCTTCGGAAGTGACGGGCCCCAGGCACTCCGGGGCCGGCCCGTGCAGCGTTTTATGGGTTATGGTGTGCGACACGAAATTGTCTGCAGACGGTTTTTGTTGTGAATCCCTTTACGCCGCAAAGTTAACATACGCTGTAAAGACTATGCAACGGAATATGCGTCCGGTGAACCAAAAAGGAAATCCATTTTCGCCTCCAGGCGCTATTGATGCATTTCGCGAAGAGAAGAATAAACAACCACGAGCGTTAGCAGAATCATCGCCGCGGTGGAAATCCAGGCGACCCAGTTGAATCCCCTGGAGTTCGTTTTGCTCCCCATCAAATCGCGTCGGTTGACCAGAATCAGCAAGAAGATCAGCACCACGGGCAGCAGAAAACCGTTCAGCACCTGCGACCACAAGAGGATGGCTTTTGCGTGCGCGCCAAAGAACAGAACCAGTCCCGCGCCAAGCAGGATCAGCGCCGTGTATAACCCGTAGAAAATCTTGGCTTCGCCCAGTTTGCGGTCGATTCCGGATTCAAAGCCCAAGGCCTCGCAAATCACGTAGGCCGTCGAGAGCGGCAGGATGGAGGCTGCAAAGATGGAAGCATTCAGCAAGCCGATGGCAAAAAGTCCGCTGGCCCAGCGTCCCGCCAAAGGCTCGAGCGCAAGGGCTGCGGTCCCCGCGTTATCCACGTGATGAATTCCGTGCACGTACAATGTGGCCGCAGTACAAACAATGATAAAGAATACGATCACCATGCAGCTGATGCTTCCGACGAGCACGTCATTTCGAGTATGCGAATACTGGCGCGGCCCGACGCGTTTCTCGACCACCGCGGCCTGCAAGTAAAAATGCTGCCACGGAGCGATGGTCGTGCCGACAAGGCCAGCCAGAATGATCGCGTAATCCGAGTTGAAGGCCGGAACTTGCACAAAGGGCCTGATGGTAGGTACGTAGCGAACCAGATGAGGGGGCAGGAGATGTAATAAGGCGATGAGCCAATCGGGTTTCGCAAGCACCGCAGAAATCACATAGGAAAAATAGACCATGCAGATGGTCAAAAAAATCCGCTCAACCCATTTCGCCGACCCTTGAACCACCAGAACCCACACCAAAAGGCCGGCGAGCGGTACCGAAACAAATTTGCTGATTCCAAATACATCCGTGGCCCAGAATACACCGGTAAACTCGGCCATAACGTTGCCTAAATTTACCAGCAGCACGGCAGCCATTAGAAGGAACGTGACCCGGAAGCCAAACTCTTCGCGAATGAGGTCCGACAATCCCTTGCCGGTGTAAGCGCCGAGTCGCGAGCACATTTCCAGGGAGACGTAAAGTGCAATGGTCATCGGAATCAGTGACCAGAGCACCGTGTTTCCAAATTGCGCACCCGATTGCGCATAGGTATAGATCCCGCCCGCGTCGTTGTCCACATTCGAAACGATGAGGCCCGGTCCTACGATCGCGAAGAACAAGGCGATGCGCCTACGCATGGTGCGCGTCGCGGTCCGCACACGGTCAAATCGCCCCATCCAGATCGCCAAGCGGCCGTTTAGTGTTTCTCGAGTCAGCATCCAGGTCTGCTTCCGCTCCTATTTACTTCAACAAATGAGAAACGACGTCATCCACGGTAATTGCGCCAATCGGCCGATTCTCTCTATCTACCACGGTCAACATTCGCAGGTTGTATTTGTCAAATAACTGAAACACTTCCTTCTCATCTGCTCCCGGAGGCAGACTCACCTGCGGCTCCATTTTCAGGGCCCCTAGCCGCTCATCTGGAGCTGCCAGGAGCATGCGCACCACGGGAACCGCCCCGGAATACTGCGCTCTGTCGTCCAGCAGGACGACGGTGTCCAGTTGATCGAAGCTTTGGTCCTGCTTGCGGAGCCATTCAAGTACTTCATCCCTGGTCGCTGACTCGCTGACAAAGACAAATTCCGTGTTCATCATGCCGCCAGCAGTAGCCGGGTCAAACTCGAGTAACTCGCGGACTTCATTCGCTTCTCGCCCGGGCATCTCCTCAAGCAACTCCTCCGAGGTTTCTTTGGGCAAATCGGCGAGTACGTCGGCAGCCGCGTCGGGAGCCATCTCTTCGAGAATGTCGGCGGCCTTTTCGGGATCCAGATCCTCGACGATTTGAGTCGTCAGCCTGGCGTCCAATTCGCCCAGGACGGCGGCCGCGGTCTCTTCGTCCAAAGAGGCGATGATGCTCTGCCGTTCCGTGGCGGAGAGCTCTTCCATGATGTCCGCCAAGTCTGCCGGGTGCAGGTCTTCCAGTTTTTCGTGCGTAATGCGCAGTTTTACGCGCCGCAGCGGATCCGGCTCAATCAAATTGACGAATTCCCAGCGAATGGTGCTCGGCGGGAGCTGGTTCTGCAGTTTGCGAACTACGCCTGAGGGGACTACTCCTTGCAACAGCCGCCGCACGGCTCCTGGCAGCCCCACGTCCACTTGAGTCAGACGCAACTCCACATTGCCATTCGACCGTTGCGCGGCGAGGTCCAGATCGTTCACGCGAACCACTTTTCGCCCACGAGTATCGATGATTTGCTGGTCCAAGAGGTCTTTTCGCACCGCAAGCCAGGATTCGTTCGGCTCGTAGATCTCCAGCGCCTTCTCCCCTACATTGAGCTCAATCTTTTTGTCAGATACGGACGCAACCTGATTGTGCTTGGCCACCAGAGGCTGAAAACTGCCACGCGAAAGCAGGAAATGCGAGATGCGATTGGGGGCTTCAGCAGGCTCGATGAAGAACTCACGGACGCGCCCGACGTAATTGCCCTGGGCGTCGTAAGTTTTCACGCCCATCAGTTCCGTGGCGTAAAGCTCCATTGGCTTTCACCTCCTGCCTCGTATTGGAGACAACGCAAACCGAGCTACTCCTCAAGTCCGTCGGGACCTGAAGGGCAATAAAAAACCCGCGCACCGAATAACCTCGGCGGCGGGCAAGTGCCTGACACAAATGGACTTACCTTCAGCCGCCGGTGAACCCTCCCCACCCGAGGCGTCGCGTGTTTGCCTGAACCTCGGGCGACTCCATCGGCGTACTCAGCCTATGAACCAGGTCCGGAGCATAACGCTCTCCGCAGCTTTTAGGGCCAGGCTCGAGTTCGTTGCTCGTGGTCATCGAGAGGATCCGTGCATCTTTGTGACCAATCTTGGTCCCAAACGCATTGATAAGCTGTGAGTATCGCAATGTCAAGTGCAGAATGACGTTCTAAGCGATTTTTTTCACTGGCGTTAGCGGGCTCGTGAAACGCCGGCACGAAAAAGCATGTGCACCGGTTGCTCGCCGCGCCGACGGCATTCTTCCACGTAAAGGGTGAGGTAGTTTTTCAAAACATAGTCGCGCCTGGAATAGCCCAGCTCAGCGGCAGCCCGGTCGATTGCGGCGGCGGGCCCTTCGAGCTCCACAAACGTGCCGATAGGGGTCTCGTCGAGCTCAATCAGGAGCCCTCGCGCCCAGCCCTTGCTTGCCGGAAGCCGAAAAGTGGTACGGAACTTCTCATAACGGAACCATCCGCTCATTCCCAGGCCTTCAAAGATGGTCGTCAGGATCGCGCCGTCGGTGACCTCCATCTCGATTTCCTCTCGCACTTTGTGAAAACCATCCGTTGGATGCTCCGCATGCGAGCCCACCGGCCGCGCAACGGGGCGCTTGAAAGTCAGAATGACTCGAGGCTTTGATTTGGGCTTCCGCGAGTTTCCAGAGCCCTCGGGCGTCTCGGTGCGAATTCGGAGGAGTTGGCCGTGTTTGGCGAGGCCGCCTTGCGGCGTGTCGAAGATGACGTTTTCTTCGTGCACTCTGCCCGACCTCGGGCTCAGGGGCTGCGCGCCGAGTTTCTTTAGAAGGCGCTGGAAGGCCTTCAGATCCTCGATCTTCAGTTTGATTTCCGTTTCGCGAGCCACGCTGCTCCCCGCGGTTTCGATGGTTACTTTCCCCGGACATCGACTTCCGCTAGTATAACGAAGGTATTCGCGTCATTGTGCCGGACGCCCCACCGCTCGTGCGAACATTCCCGGGCGGCCCAGCGGTCTTTGCCCAAAAAGAAACTTGTGAACCCTGACTCTGAGAAGCAATCGCCAGCGGTTTCCGACGAGATTGCGACCGATTCGTCGCTTACCCCACCCGTTGCTCGGCGAGATCCCGTGGAGCACGTTGTTCATGGCGACCGCCGCGTCGACCACTATAACTGGATTCGCTACAAGGAATCGGCGGAAGTGATTGCTTACCTGGAGACCGAGAACGCTTACACCGACGCCGTTCTGAAGCCTGCCGAGGGCTTCCAGGAGAAGCTCTACCAAGAGATGCTGGGCCGAATCCAGCAAACGGATCTCTCGGTGCCTTATGGGTTGCGCGGTTATCTCTATTTCACCAAGACGGAACAGGGCAAGCAGTATCCCATCCATGTTCGGCGCAAGGCGGATTCCCTGCAGGAAGAACTCCTCCTGGATTTGAACACCCTAGCTGAAGGACACAGCTTTCTGGGGCTGGGCGCCTTCGAGGTTAGTGACGACAACCATCTCCTCGCGTATTCGACCGACACCACCGGCTTCCGTCAATACACACTGCATGTAAAGGACTTGCGCACCGGTGAGTTGCTTCAGGACCGCGTCGAACGCGTCACGAGCGTTGCTTGGGCTGCCGATAACAAAACGGTGTTCTACACCGTCGAGGATGAAACAACCAAGCGCTCACACCGGCTTTACCGGCATGCGCTAGGAGTTAGCGGTCCCGACGCGCTCCTCTACGAGGAGACCGACGAGCGGTTCCACGTCGAGGTTGCACGCACGCGAAGCGACGGATATCTTCTACTTACCTCTGCAAGCCACACCACCAGCGAAGTCCGTTTCCTGCGTGCAGGTGATCCGTTTGGCCAGTTTCAGCTGATTGCCGAGCGCGAGGAGAATCACGAATATTACGCAGACCATCATTCCGGCCCGCTTCCTGGCTTGCGCGAAGAAGTTTTTTTCATCCGTACGAATTCTGGCGGACGAACATTCCGTCTTGTGATTGCTCCAGTCCAGAATCCCGGGCGCGAGTCGTGGCGGGAAATCGTTCCGCATCGTCCGGATGTCATGCTGGCGGGGGTCGCCGCGTTCAAAAATCAACTTGTCTTATTCGAGCGGGAAGGTGGGCTGCCTTATCTCCGCATCGTAGACTTGGCCGGAGTCACAAACCAAGAAAACGCATTGGCTGCCTCGCACCGAATCGAGTTCTCTGAACCAGCTTACAATGCTTCTCTGGGCGACAATCCTGAGTTCGACGTTTCCCACGTGCGCTTTCAATACGAGTCCTTCGTTACTCCACGTTCTGTTTTTGATTACGAGGTCCGCACCCGCGAGTGCGTTCTTCGCAAACAGCAGCCGGTTCTGGGAGGCTATGACTCATCGCAATATGCAAGCGAGCGCCTCCGCGCCATGGCCTCGGACGGCACGCCCGTTCCGATTTCGATCGTCTACCGACGCGACACTCCGCGCGATGGAACTTCTCCGTTGCTGCTTTATGGCTACGGAAGCTATGGCATTTCGATGCCCATCAATTTCAATTCGAATCGCCTGAGCCTGCTGGATCGTGGCGTGATCTTCGCCATCGGGCACATTCGCGGCGGCGGCGAACTGGGGAAGCCGTGGCACGACGCCGGCCGCATGAAGCAAAAGCAAAACACGTTTACCGATTTCATTGCCTGCGCCGAACATTTGATCGCGCAACGACACACTTCGCCCGAAAAGCTCGGTATCCAAGGCGGGAGCGCCGGAGGTTTGCTGATGGGCGCGGTCAGCAATCTGCGGCCTGATCTCTTTCGTGTTGTCTTGAGCCAAGTTCCCTTTGTGGACGTCCTGAACACCATGCTGGATGCTTCGCTGCCGCTCACGATCGGGGAATATGAGGAGTGGGGCAATCCGCAAATTGCCGAAGACTACTTCACTTTGAAGAAGTATTGCCCGTACACGAATCTTGCGCGCAAGGCTTACCCGGCCATGCTTCTGAAAACGGCCTTGAACGACAGCCAGGTGATGTACTGGGAGCCCGCGAAATATGTGGCCAAACTGCGCACGCTGAAGACCGATTCGAATCCATTGCTGTTGAAGACCAACATGGGCGCGGGCCACGGCGGCGCTTCCGGCCGCTACGATTATCTCCGCGAAATTGCGTTGGATTACGCATTTCTGCTGACCCAGCTTGGCATGCACTCGTGACCAAGCAGGAATGGACCGCGAGGGTTGCGCTCCTCCATGCAAACAGGCACAATGCACCGTCACCGACCATCCAACTTCCTAGTCCCAGTTTTCTAGATTGCGATCTATAATTGCTACAAAAGTTTTTTTAATTTGCGTTTGCCGAACTTAGCGCTTACAACTTGAATCTGAACACTAACTACTGAACGCCTCCGAATGTCCGAGCCGGCTACACCCTTGATGCAGCAGTATCACACGATTAAAGCGCGCTATCCGCACGCGCTGCTGCTTTTCCGTCTCGGCGATTTCTACGAACTCTTTTACGAAGACGCAATGATCGCCTCGCGCGAGCTGCAAATCACGCTTACTTCGCGCAATCGCGAAAAAGGCCAGCCGATTCCGATGTGCGGCGTGCCGTATCACGCCGCGGAAGGCTACCTCGCAAGATTAATTCGCGCGGGCTTCAAAATCGCCATCTGCGATCAGATGGAGCAACCCGGACCCGGCAAGAAACTCGTTCGCCGCGAAGTCGTACGCGTTATCACTCCCGGCACTGCCACGGATCTCAGCGTTCTTGATGTTCGCGAAAACAATTTTCTTGCCGCCGTTGCGCCGCATCCTTCCGGCTCGCCCATCGGCCTCGCCTTTGTCGATCTCTCTACGGGCGAGTTTCAGGCTACAGAGTTTTCCGGTCCGCGCGCCGACGAAGCTCTACGGGACGAACTGCAGCTTCTCCGCCCGCGCGAGACTCTGATTCCCCGCCCGCAGCAGCTCTTTGAAACCGCAAAGACTTCGCTGCTTGAAGGAACCGGCGGCATCGAGTCCCGCCTTGAAGAGTGGACCTTCCAGCGCGACTACGGCGAGCGCATCCTTCGCGAACAGTTCGGCGTGGCGGAACTCACAGGCTTTGGCCTTGACGATCATCTGCAAGCGCTCTCTGCTGCGGGCGCCATCATCCATTACCTGCGCGAAAACGCAGCGCGCGGCGACCGCTCCGGCGAAGCCCGTGAAAAACCGGATGCTCCCAGTGTTGAAGCCCTGGGGCATCTTGATCGTGTCCGCTACTACCAACATCACGATACGCTGGTGCTAGACCCCGTCTCCGTACGCAATCTCGAGCTGCTCGCGCCTATTTTTTCGGAGGAATCCGGCCGCTCCTCGGGTCCCACGACTTTAGTAGCGGCGCTCGACGTCACCGTTACGGGCATGGGAGCGCGCTTGCTGCGCTCTTGGCTGCTTCGCCCGCTGATTGACCGCGACGCCATCGAAGCCCGACTCGCCGCCGTCAGTCATTTGGTTCAACAGACGGTCGTGCGCGGCGAGATCCGCAAAGAGCTTCGCGGCATCCTTGACCTGGAACGCCTCACCAGCCGCATTACTCTGGGTCTCGCGACTCCGCGCGAACTGGTGGCCTTGCGCAAGTCTCTCGGACAGCTCCCTGTGCTGAAAAATTTCGTCACGCCGCCCCCTATCGGTGGCAGCGAGCTTCTTCGCCGCCTTCACGAAGAAATTGACGAGCTTGCTGACGTTCGCGACCGCCTTGAGCGTGCCATTGCTGATGAACCGCCTGCCCTCGCCACCGAGCCGGGCATCATCCGGAGCGGCTATCATGGCGAACTCGACGAACTGCGCAACCTTAGCAAGGACAGCAAGCAGATCATCGCCGCGATGGAAGAGCGCGAGCGCAAGCGCACCGGTATCGCCTCGCTCAAGATTCGTTTCAATCAGGTGTTTGGTTATTACATCGAAATCTCCAAGCCCAACCTGCATCTCGCGCCCGCGGATTATGAGCGCAAGCAAACGCTCGTCAACGCCGAGCGTTTTACTTCGCCCGAACTCAAGGAATACGAACGCAGAATTCTGGCCGCGGACGAACGCATTCTCGAAATCGAGCGCCAGCTCTTCGTTGACGTTCGCTCATTCGTAGCCGCCAAGGCCGCGCGCTTGCGCCACACCGCTTCCGCCGTTGCTCAGCTTGATGTGCTCACCGCCTTCGCCAAACTTGCGGCCGACCGCGGT
>Ga0126369_10002065_pt1 | contig 14184 bp, 12 predicted proteins | sample PanSoiMetaPlot_1_FD_109646 | JGI IMG/M metagenome (GOLD analysis project Ga0126369, IMG submission 109646) | Tropical forest soil microbial communities from Panama - MetaG Plot_1 | ecosystem: Environmental > Terrestrial > Soil > Tropical forest > Bulk soil | place: Panama | collected 2016-02-17 | reverse complement strand
CTTCGCGCCGATCGCCATCGGGTTGACGCTGACCTTCATCCACCTGGTCGCCATCCCGGTCGACAATGCGTCGGTGAACCCGGCGCGCTCGACCGCGACCGCCATTTTCGGCGGCGGCGTGGCACTTGGGTCGCTTTGGCTGTTCTGGGTCGCGCCGATCGTCGGCGGCGTCATCGGTGGACTGATCGCCCGCTGGCTGCAGGAGGAATAGGCGCGCGCAACAGCAGCGGACGCAGAGGCGCCGCTTTTTATTGCGATGCGCGCCACTGACCCACCCCAACACCTGCTCTTGGGGTAAGCCCTCAGGCTGTTCACGGCGTGGAAAAGCGACAAGGACGAGGCACGCCGCAAGGCCCGCTAGCATCCCAGGGAACGGGTTTGGACGCGCTCGGCGGGCCTGGGGGCTTATAACGCGCCAGTGGGGCTCCTAACGAGGACAGCTCGGGGAACGACGCCGGGCTATGGCAAAAAACGCTAGCAGTTTCAATGTGACGTTGCGGACTCATGATCCGCATGGCATGGCACAGCGCCGGGACCTACCGCATCGCCGATGGCCGCGGCGGCGCCGGCGCGGGCCAGCAGCGCTTCGCGCCGCTCAACAGCTGGCCGGATAATGCCAACCTCGACAAGGCGCGCCGGCTGCTGTGGCCGATCAAGCAGAAATACGGCCGCAAAATCTCTTGGGCCGACCTAATGGTCCTCGCCGGCAACGTCGCGCTGGAGTCGATGGGCTTCAAGACGTTCGGCTTCGGCGGCGGTCGCGCCGACGTGTGGGAGCCGGAAGAACTCTACTGGGGTCCCGAGGGGACCTGGCTCGGCGACGAGCGCTACAGCGGGGAACGCCAGCTCGCCGAACCGTTCGGCGCTGTGCAAATGGGGCTCATCTACGTCAACCCAGAAGGGCCGAACGGCAAGCCGGACCCGGTCGCCGCGGCGAAGGACATCCGCGAGACCTTCTTCCGCATGGCGATGAACGACGAAGAAACCGTCGCGCTCATCGCTGGCGGCCACACCTTCGGCAAGACCCACGGTGCGGGCGATCCGTCCTTCATGGGTCCGGAGCCGGAAGCCGGCGCGATCGAGGATCAGGGCCTGGGCTGGAAGAGCAAGTACGGCAGGGGCTTCGGACCCGATACGATCACCGGCGGTCCTGAAGTCGTCTGGTCGCAGACGCCGACGAAGTGGAGCAATCACTACTTCGAAAATCTCTTCAAGTACGAATGGGAGCTGGTGAAGAGCCCGGCCGGGGCGTGGCAGTGGCAAGCGCAAGGCGCCGAGCCGTCAATTCCGGACCCCTTCGACAAATCGAAGAAGCGTGTCCCGACCATGCTGACCACCGACCTCTCGCTCCGCTTGGACCCGGCTTACGAAAAGATCTCGCGGCGTTTCTACGAGCACCCGGATCAGTTCGCGGACGCGTTTGCCCGCGCGTGGTTCAAGCTCACGCATCGCGACATGGGTCCGATCGCGCGCTATCTCGGCCCGCTCGTGCCGAAGGAGACTTTGATCTGGCAGGACCCGATCCCCGCCGTCGGCCACCCGCTCATCGACGAGAAGGATATCGCCGCGCTGAAGGCGAAGATTCTCGGCTCGGGCCTTTCGGTGTCGCAGCTCGTCTCCGCCGCCTGGGCGTCGGCATCGACGTTCCGCGGCTCCGATAAGCGCGGCGGCGCGAACGGCGCGCGCATCCGTCTCAGCCCGCAGAAGGACTGGGAGGTGAACGAGCCCGCGCAGCTCAAGACCGTGCTGGAGAAGCTCGAAGCCATCCAGAAGGAGTTCAATTCTTCCGCCGCGGGCGGCAAGAAGGTCTCGCTCGCCGACCTCATAGTTCTCGCTGGCTGCGCCGCGGTTGAAAAGGCTGCGAAGGACGCCGGCGTGGGCGTGAAAGTGCCCTTCACGCCGGGACGCATGGACGCGTCGCAGGAGCAGACGGATGCGGAGTCCTTCGCGCCGCTCGAACCGCGGGCTGACGGCTTCCGCAACTACATCAACAGCAAGCGGCAGTTCATGATGCCCGAGGAGGCCTTGGTCGACCGTGCGGGCCTACTACGGCTGACCGGCCCGGAACTGACGGTGCTCGTCGGCGGCCTGCGCGTCCTCGGGACCAATGTCGGGCAGTCCAAGCACGGCGTTTTCACCAAGAAACCCGGCACGCTGACCAACGACTTCTTCCTCAACCTGCTCGACATGGGCACGCAGTGGACCCATGCCGGCGGCGATGTCTACGAGGGCCGCGACCGCAAGACCAACGAGCTCAAGTGGACCGGTACCCGCGTCGACCTGATCTTCGGGTCGCACTCGCAGCTTCGCGCCTTCGCGGAGGTTTATGGAAGCGCCGATGCGAAGGAGAAGTTCGCCAAGGACTTCGTCGCGGCGTGGACGAAAGTGATGAACGCGGACCGCTTCGACCTGCACGCGTGATCGTTGCGCATTGGCAGAAAGGGCAGCTGCAAAGGTGGTAGCACTCAACAGAATGCCACAGCCGGGAACTCCCCTGGCTGTGGCTCGCAGCCTGTCACCATTGATACGCGCCGCAGCGCTCCGGCTCAATTGTCGCACCGGCACCGAGTTAGATCGGGTCAGTCGGGCGTGATGCCCGCGTCCTTCACCACCTGCGCCCATTTCTCGATTTCGGCCGGAATAAAACGCGCGAGTTCATCCGGTGTACTGGTCCAGGGCGTGATCGCGAGCCCATTCATCTTCTCCTGAGTCTCGGGGCGATTGATGAACGCCATGAGCAGCCCATTGAGCTTGTCGATGATCGGCCGCGGGGTTCCGGCGGGCGCCACCACGAAGAACCAAGGCCTGGCGCTATAGCCCGGCACGCCGGCCTCGGCCATGGTCGGAAGGTCGGGCATCGCTTTGATGCGCGTCGTCGATGTGAGCCCGAACGCCTTCACCTTGCCCTCGTTGATGGCCGGCATTGCGACCACCAGATCGACGATCATCATCGCCACTTGGCCGGCGATCACGTCGGTGAGCGCAGCCACGCTGCCGCGGTAGGGCACGTGCTGCGCCTTTGCGCCGATCATCTTGAGAAACATCGCCATGAACAGATGGTGCGGCGTGGCAGCGCCCGAGGTGGCGTAGCTCAGCTCGCCATTCTTGCTGCGGATGAAGGCGATCAATTCCGGAAGTGTAGCGGCCGGCACCTGGGGATTGGCGACGAGCGCGAACTGCGCCGACCCGACGAGGCCGATGGGCGCGAAATCCTTCAGCGGATCGTAGGGCAGGGACTTGTGAACGCTCGGCGCCATCGCAAGCGTCGTCGCCGGGGCGACCAAGATGGTGTGGCCGTCGGGGGCGGCACGCGCGGCCGCTTGCGCTGCCACGATCGTGCCCGCGCCGGGCCGATTGTCGACAATCACGGCTCGCGCGAGCTTCTCCTGCAGCTCCTGCGCCAGCATCCGCGTGAGTATGTCGGTGCCGCCGCCGGCGGGAAACGGGCAGAGAAAAGTGACCGCGCGTTGCGGATAATCGCTGGCGGCCGTCTGTCCGTGCGCCGGCTGAAGGATGGCGAGGCCAGACCACAGCGCCAGAGCGAGCACGAGAGCTCGTTTCATGCTTTTGGCCCTTGTCGCGGAACCGCGCCCCTTAACGCCCGTTGTGCAAATATAAGTCTTGCGGATGCTACGCGGCGAAGCCGAGCAAGGCGAGCGCATTGTGCTCCTGTTACCTCGCGCCGCATTTACGCTTGCCGTCGCGATATGCGACACTTCGCGACGAAAATTCCTTTGAACACCGACCCTCGAGGCCGGCGGGAAGAGCAGCTGAATGTCGAGATATTCCGTGTGGCTTGCGCTGGCGGCGGCGCTCCTGGCGATATCGCCAGCGCTGGGCCAGCAGGACGAGGCGGCGGATTATCCCAACCGTCCGGTCAAAATTGTCGTGAGCGTGCCGGCCGGCGGCGGGGTCGACACCGTCGCGCGGATTTTTGCGGCTGGCCTCCAGCAGCGTCTAGGCCAGCCCTTCGTGATCGAGAACCGCGGCGGCGGTGGCGGCAATATCGGCGCGGAGACAGTCTATTCCGCCGAGCCCGACGGCTACACGCTCCTCGCCTCGCAGCCCGCGCCGATCACCAGCAACATCGCGCTTTATAAAAAGCTCAACTTCGATCCCGCCGCGCTCGAATCGGTCGCCGTCATGTCGAAGTTTCCGAACGTGCTGTTGGTGCGTCAGGATTTTCCGGCGAAGACCGTCCAGGAGTTCATTGCCTACACCAAAGCCAATCCGGGCAAGCTCACCTTTGCCTCGCAGGGCCCTGGCACAACGTCGCACCTGACCGCGGAGCTGTTCATGAAGCTCACCGGCACCAAAATGTTGCACGTCCCGTACCGCGGGACCGGTCCGGCGCTCAATGACCTCGTCGCCGGCCATGTTGATTTCATCTTCATGGAGCTCGCATCGGCCTACAAGCTGCACGAGGGCGGCAAGGCGAGGATTCTTGCAGTCGCCACCGACCGGCGGTTGGATCTCCTGCCGGATCTGCCGACTTTCATCGAGATCGGCGTGCCGGGCTTCATCTCGGACACTTGGAATGCGATCAGTGCGCCCCCTAAGACGCCGGCGCCGATCATCTTGAAACTCAACCGCGCGATCAACGAGGTCGCTGCCGACCCGGAAACCAAGGCGCGCTTCCGCGCCCTCAATTTGACCGCCGGCGGCGGCAGCCCCCAGGATATGACGAAATTCAAGCGGGAAGAGACCGAGCGCTGGACCAAGGTCATCCGTGACGCGGGCATCGAGCCGGAGTGAGCCGACACGAATCTCGGCCTTAAGCAATAATGTCGGGAGTGAGTTGGTCCTCGATGTAGGAAATCCGATCGCGCAGGATGAGTTTGCGCTTTTTTAGGCGCTGGACTTGCAACAGATCGGAGCCCGGCGAGTGCTGCAAGGCGGAGATCGCGGCATCGAGATCGCGATGCTCCTGCTGCAAGCGCGCCAGTTGCTCCCGCAACTCGCGTTCCTCGTCTTTGGTCATCGCCACCGCTGATGCTTGGGCCGCCGCGACAGCGCCCGGCGCACGGCTTTGCGTCCAAACGCGCTCGGGCTTTCACCTAGCGCGATTTGCGGCTCCTGACCACCACCTCGGTCGGGGCGTCCGCCGACCTGCGCGTGGTTACGGCGCCGATTGCGCGGGCAAGGAACCGGCGGTGGTGACTTTCCCTCTTTTTGTGAAAGGGGGCGCTCCTTATCCGCTCGAGGCGACGGCTCTGCACAGGAATCCCCACGTAATTACAACGTTGCTGCGCTGCACAAGCAAACCCGCTTCGAAAACCGCCTAAACCGGTGTAGACTGCCTGGGTCAGGCAAACGATCTGGCTGAGGAGAACCCCCCAAAATGTCCCTAGAAGCCCATCTTGCGGAACTGGAACGGCGGCACCGGGCCCTGGAAGCGGAAATTGCCGAGGCCCGCTCGCATCCGTCCGTCGACGATCTTCAGATCGTGGAGTTGAAACGTCGCAAGTTGCTGGTGAAGGACGAAATCGCGCGCCTGCAGATGGACGGTCTCGTTCACTGAGGTTGCGTTGGAGTAGCTGAGTAGCGTCTCGGCCGCCGCTCAAAGCGCATCGAGGGCGGCGGCCGGCCAGACCAAAACGGGGAGGGAACCGATGCGCAGGCTGTTGCAGGCCGCGGCCGCTGCTGCGGTCGCGATGGGTGTTTGTGCGCAAGCGCTCGCGCAGGATTATCCGAACCGCAGCATCTCTCTGATCGTGCCTTATCCACCCGGCGGCGGCGTCGATGCCATGGGGCGCGTCGTCGCGGAGAAGCTTTCGGTCGCGCTCGGCCAACAGGTCGTCGTCGACAATCGCGCGGGCGGTTCTGCCTTGGTCGGCACGCGTGCCTTGGTCAAGAGTCCAGCCGACGGCTACACCCTGTTTCTCGGCCATACCGGATCGCTCGCGATCAACCCAAACCTCTATGCGAATGCAGGCTTTGATCCGCGCAAGGATTTCGCGCCGATCGGGCTAATCGCGTCAATGCCCGTGGTGTTGCTCGCGCATCCCTCGTTCCCTGCGAAGACGATCGGCGAAGTCGTTGCCATCGCGAAGCAAGCGGGAGCCAATCTCAATATCGGCACACCGCCAGCCGGCACTGGCGGCTATCTCACTGCCGAACTGTTCAAGTCGGTCACCGGCGTCGACGCTACGATCATCCCTTTCAAGGGCACGGCGCAGCTCACGAACGATCTCCTCGGCAATCACGTGCCGATTGCCTTCGGCGTGTTGCCGCCGGCCCTCGGCAATCTGCAGGCCGGCACGCTGCGCGCGATCGCAGTTCTTGGCCCCACCCGGCTCAGCCTCCTGCCCGACGTGCCGACCGCAAACGAGTCGGGCCTGCCGGGATTCGAATCAGTTCTACACTATGGGCTGCTTGCGCCTGCGGGCACGCCGCAGCCGATCATCGAGCGGCTCAATAGCGCGTTGCGGGCGCTGGTCGGCAGCGAGGAGGTCAAGCAACGTATCGTCGCCGAGGGCGGCGAGCCTCTGACGTCGACGCCCGAGGAGTATGCCAAGGACATCGATAGCGAGGAGACGAAATGGGGGACGCTGGTGCGCAGGCTCAATTTGAAGGTGGAGTGATGCGCGCGCGGAGCCATTGCGAATAGGGGTGCTCACCGGCGGTTTGAGCCACTCGATGGGCGAGCCGACGAAGGGAAGGATCGACGAGGAGTTCGATCAAGCCTGCATCCAGCATTTCACCGATGGCGAGGACGCGCGCGCCGCCTTCCTCACCCGAGCGCTTCGGCGCACCGGCAGGGGGCCATCCGTGGGGGGTCGCCCACGCCGCGGCGGGCAGCAAACGCTTCGAGTTGATCGGCTAAGTCCGGGCCCGCAGACGCTCGCAGCGCCGGCTTCGCGTGATGGCGGCCGGCCGCATGAAGTCGTAAAATCATCCTCAGCGGCGCAGTCCTTTGGTTGCTGAACTTCGCAGGCAAAGCGGTGTCCCGAAGGCTCGCCCTTTCCGATGCGGACAACGGCGAGCACGACGAAAGCGAGGCCGCGATGGACGCAAGCGCTCTACCTCCCACAGAGCTGCCGCACGATTCTGCGACGCCGGGCGGCCGCACGGCGGCTCTGGCCGAACGAATCAGCGGATATGTCGCGAGCAGGCTTTCCATCACCATCGTCCTCGTGTTGCTCGTCTTGGCCGGACTGCCGCTCGCCGTATGGCTCGATCTGCGCAACCTGTCGGAAGGTGCGCTCACCGATCAGGCGAACGAGCTGTCGTCAACGATCGACAGCATCCGAAACTATTACGCAAGCAACGTAGTCGGCCGCGTGCTCGCCCATGGCGAGAAGACGCAAGTGCTACCCAATTATAAGGAGATCCCCGGCGCCATCCCGATCCCGGCCACGCTCTCGCTCGAGCTCGGCGATCTGATCAACCGAAGTCACGGCAATACGCAATTCCGCTTTTTCTCGGACTATCCTTTCAAAAATCGTCCGCCGCATGCCTTCGACGCCTTCGAGCAGCAGGCGCTGGAGACCCTGCGTCAAAACCCGAATGCACGCGTTTACGGAGCTTCGGGTTCGATTTTCGACCGTCGCGTGCGGCTCGCCACTCCGATCATCATGGCGGCGGCCTGCGTGAACTGTCACAACACCCATCCCGACAGCCCCAAACGCGACTGGCAGGTCGGCGACGTGCGCGGCATCGAAGAGTTCATCATCAGCCAACCGATCGCCTCGCACATCTTTGCGTTCAAATATCTGCTCCTCTATTTCGCCTTCGTCGCTGCCACCGGGCTGGGCTTCATCGGGCTGCAACGCCACCAATCCAGTGTGATTGCGCGCTTCAACCGTGAGTTGGGAAGAACCAACGAGTTCCTGTCGGACCTGGCGAAGAAAATTGCCAAGTATCTGCCGCCGCAACTCTACCGCGGCATTTTCGCCGGAAAGGACGTTCAGCTCGCCACCGAGCGCAAGAAACTGACGGTCTTCTTTTCGGATGTGGTCGATTTCACGTCGACCGCCGAGCGGCTGCAGCCGGAGGAATTGACGGCTGTGCTCAACGAAAATCTCACTGAAATGTCGGCAATCGCAGCGGCGCACGGGGGCACGGTCAACAAATTCATCGGTGACGCAATCCTCGTGTTCTTCGGCGATCCGGAGTCGCGCGGGGCGGTCGAGGACGCGAAGGCATGCCTGAAGATGGCCTTGGACATGCAACGCCGTCTCGCCGAGCTCAACGTTGAATGGCGCAAGCGCGGCATCGCCGAGCCCTTCCGCGCGCGCATGGGCATCAACACAGGCTTCTGCAACGTCGGAAATTTCGGCAGCGACGACCGGATGGATTACACCATCATCGGCGCCGAAACTAATCTCGCCGCCCGTCTGCAGTCGATCGCCCAGCCAGGCGAGATCGTGCTGAGCTACGAGACATTCATGCTGGTGCGCGACATGGTGCGCGGACGACCGCTTGAGCCGATCACTTTGAAGGGGATTGCCTATCCGGTCGTCCCCTACGTCGTGGAAGATCGCATCGATCGCGTGCGCCCGTCAGGACAGGTCATCAACGAACAGGATACCGGGCTCGACCTCTTCATCGACACCAGTTTGATCGATGCGTCTTCGGCCGAGCGCGTCCGGCAGACGCTCGAGAAGGTCGCCGCCGAATTGAAGTTTCGCAGCGAGGCCGCCGAATTAAATTGAAGCATGGCCGGCGCGGCTGACGGAGGATGCGTCTCATCACGCTGTGCTCGGCGCGACTGCCTCCTGATGCCACAGCAATAAGCGCCGTCGCACCAGCATCATGCCCTTGACCAGCGCATATCCGAGCACCGCGATCTCCACGATGCCGGCGAAGACGCCGCGCGAATCGGCAAAACGCGAGGCGGTGTTCATGGCGCCGCCGAGCCCATAGCCGCCCATGAACATCTCGGTCACCACCGCGACAATAAGTGCGATCGGAAGCGCCACCTGCAGGCCGGTTATGATTTGAGGGAGTGCCGCCGGTAGGGCGATCTGCCAGAGCAGTTCGCGTTCGCCTGCGCCCATGTTGCGCGCCGACCACAACAGCTCGCGCTCGACGCTGCGGATGCCGACGACAGTGGCCGTGACGACCGGAAAGACCGCCTCGACCGCAATCATCGTGATCTTGGACACATCGTAGACTCCCAGCCAGAGGATGACGACCGGCAGGAAGGCGATCTTGGGCATGGGGAACCCGACCGAAATGATTGGTTCGAAGAACCAGTTGACGAGCCGATTTCGGGAAATTCCCATTCCCAGTGCGATGCCGGCGATGGCGCCGATCACAAAGCCGCTCAACGCGCGGTAGAGTGTCACAGCGGTGTTGAGGAGGAGGTCACCGGCAATGAGATCGTGCCAGATGCGCTCGAGCACCGCGCTGAGCGCCGGCAACATATAGGGCGTGAACGCACCCGAGCGCGCCGCAAGCTCCCAGCCGAGGGCGAGCGCCAAGATGGAAAAGACCCGCGCAAAGCCCCAAGCAGCGGTTCGCAGCCAACGAGAGGCAGCTGGGTCGCGCGCCAGCTCGGCCAAGGGATCGAGCGACATCCCTATTCCTGCCACCGCAGCATCCTTTGCATGATCACGAGGTAAATCCGGTCGGCCGCGAACCCAAGCAATGCGACCGTGAGAACCACGGCGAACATCGCGTCATAGGTACCGCTCGCGCCGAGAAAGCCGATGAGATAACCCAAACCCTCGCGCGCCGCGATCAGCTCGGAGCTGACCAAGAGGATGAACGAGAGCGCGAGCGCGGTGCGGATGCCGTTGAGCAACTCGGGCATCGCGCTCGGTACAACCACATCCCACAACATGCGCAGACGATTCGCCCCCATGCTCCGCGCGGACCAGACCAGGGCCTGCTCGCTCGAGCGCGCGCCGTTGAACGCGCCGATCGTGACCGGCAGCATGCAGCCGAGAAAGATCAGCAGGATTTTCGAGCTGTTGCCGAATCCGAGCCACAGCACCGTTACCGGGATCAACGCCGACTTCGGCATTGGATAAAACATTTCCACCAACGGACTAAGCAGCACGTTCACCGGACGCCACCACGCCATGAAGATTCCGAGCCCGGCCCCGATCACGATCGCCAAAGTGAGCCCGGCGCTCGCGCGCCATAGCGACGCGGCGCCGTTGCTGACGAGCTCGCCGTCCTTGAGAAGCTCGATCCAGGCTGCAACGACGGCACTCAGCGGCGGTAAGGCCAGCGTGGAGATCAGGCCGCTGCGCGCGCCGGCCTCCCACGCCAGCGCGAGCAAGAGAAGCGGAACATAACGCAGCAGCCCCGCCTTCATTGGACTATCGTGGTGCGCTGAAAGAGCGACAGCTCACTCATGATGCACGCGCGCCCTGTGCTTTGATCGCTTCGATGCGCACCAGGTTCCAGATTTCGTCGACTTTGTCGATGAACCCTTGGTTTTTAAAGATTGCTGGATCGCTCTTGTCGAATTTGGTGTTGACGATCGCGATGATCCGGCCGGGCCGCGCAGACATCACCGCCACGCGATCGGCGAGATAGACCGCCTCCTGCACGTCGTGGGTGACGAAAATCACGGTTTTCGGCGTTCGTTCCCAGATGCGCAGCAGCTCGGACTGCATGAGGCCGCGGGTCTGCGCGTCGAGCGCGCCGAATGGCTCGTCCATCAGCAGAATTTTCGGGTCGAAGGCGAGTGTGCGCGCAATCGCGGTGCGCTGCCGCATCCCGCCGGACAGTTGCGACGGATAGCTGTCTTCGAAGCCGGTGAGCCCGACCAGGTCGATGAAGGATTGTGCCCGCCTCTCGCGTTCCTCGCGTGCAAGCCCCATCCGCTCCAAGCCGTAAAGGACGTTGGCGCGGACCGTTTTCCACGGAAACAACGCAAAATGTTGGAAGACGATGCCTCGATCCGGGCCCGGAGCACCAATCGGTCTGCCCTCGATGAGAATCCGGCCGGTTTCCGTGGGCAAAAAGCCGCCGATCAGATAGAGAAACGTCGACTTGCCACAGCCTGAGGGGCCGAGCAATGCAACGAATTCACGCGCAGTTATCTCGAGTGACACGTCCTCGAGCGCAAGCACCGGCCGGCCAGTGGGCGGCCTATAACAATGGCTCACGCCATCGATGACGATTTGGGCCGGCGCCATTGTCTGCAGCTCGTGCCCGCTGCCTTTGGCGTCCATCACCTCGCATCCATGCTGAAGGAAGTCCTCGATGGCGCCGAGCTGACGCGGAAGCGTATCTGCGCGACCGCCCGCATCGCTTAAGGATTTGACAGACCAAGCAGCGCTGCCGCGTTTGCCCGCACGATTGCCTCTTTCTGCGCCGCTGACAACATGCCCGTCTCGGCGACGAATTCGATCGGCTTGTTTTCGCCCACGGGATAGTCCGAGCCGAGCAGCACGCGCTCCGCGCCCACTTTGTCGACTAGATGTTGCAGCACCGCGCGGTCGTAGACGCAGCTGTCGAAATAAAGCATGCGCAGATACTCGATCGGCGGCCTTCGCATGTTGATACGGGTGTTGGCCTTTTCGACGTAGTTCCGGTCAATTCGGCCCATATAGTAGGGCATGTAACCACCGCCATGGGAGATGCAGATTTTAAGTCTCGGGAACGTTTCCAGCACACCGTCATACATCAACGACGAGATTGCCATCGCCTCCTCAAATGCCTGCCCGACGCTGTTCCAGAGGTGAAAGCGTTTGAAGCGGCGGTCACGATTGCCGCCGGGATGGATGAAGATGACAGCATCGAGCTCTTCCGCCTTGCCCCAGAACGACCCCAACTGTGCATCACCGAGCTCCATCGGACCGGCCGTGGTCGAGATCGCCGCCCCCTTGAGCCCGAGTTCGCGCACGCAGCGCTCGAGTTCGCTCACAGCGAGCGCCGGCACGTGCAGCGGCAGCGCACCGAGCCCGATTAGTCGGGCCGGGTGCAAGGCGACGGCCTTGGCGATCCAATCATTAGTCATGCGCGCAAGCCGCAGGCTCGTTTGCCCATCTGCCCATTCCAGTCCCTGATGTACAAGGCTCGCGCTCAGCACCTGGACGCCAACCCCCATCGCATCCATGTTGCCGATGCGCTCGGTAACGTCGCTCATGCGCGCGAGCACGGTGATGGCGCGCTCCTTGATGTTGCGTCGCATTTCGTCAGTGACGCCGGGGTCGGTGGGCAGCTCGGAGAAAACATTGTGCTGCGCCGCCAGCGCGTAGACTTCCGGCACGATGACGTGTGCGTGAAAGTCGATTGCCCGCAACTCCGCGCGGCCCGACGACTTGCCCGTCACCTCCTTTTTGCCCGCATCAGGAGGAGCTTTCTCAGAACCAGTCACGCCGCCCATCCCCCAGAAACACCCGACGCGCTTTCCAAGCAAAGGGGAAAACGCGCCTGTCTGTTGCGCAGCACGAAGCTATCGTATCATGAACCCGAATGGGCAGAGAGAGTCTGCAGAGGGAGTCTATGGTCCAGACTGTACCGGCAGGCCCAGCGCAGAAGATGAATCGCGCGTAGCCGAGCCGACCGCCGACAGCGAGACTGCGCAGAAATCAATGGCAAGGCGCAAGCAGAACACCCGTGTCCGCCGGCCGACGAAACGAGGCCTCCCCGAGCCCGCTGCGCCTGCCGCTAGCGAGGGTCAGATTTCGTACAGCGACCTCTCGCTCCATGCGCTGTTCGAGCAACAGGCGCGACAACTCATCGATCGCGCCGATCTTGACGAGGAGCAAAAGCAAAAGATTCTGCTCGCGATGAGCTGTCCCTGTTGTGGGGGCGGCGCGATGTCGTTCACCGCGAAGCTCAGGCGCTGAAAGGCCCTCGTCTGGCGGCGCTCCCGCCGTGATTCATGCGGGCACACGCGCGTCGGCATAGGCCTGTCACGCTGAGCGTGCATCCGCTGCATTTCGATGCGCGGTTCGAGCTGCGCGCAACTTCTCCGTTGCCACCGCGTCAACCTCGAAGGTCTCGGGGTCGAGCATCACGCCATAGAGTTCCGCGGCGGATTTGACCGTCACGTACCCTTGCCGCACGTCCTCGCGAACTTGCTCGACCGGTCGCTCCAGCGGATTGCCGTAACCGCCGCCGCCGCCCGAGCGGATTTTGAACGCGTCGCCGGGCTTGAGCTGCGCCACTAACACCTTGGCATTGGGAAAGTCGCGCTTCCATTCTTCGCCGATGCGCAGCTCCACTGCATTGCCGGTGCCGTCGAGCCCGCCATCGAGTCCCCAGGGCCGGCAATGAGCGCGCTCGCTCTGATTGTTCACCACCATGTTCGTGCGCGCGCGCACCACGCGCTCGACGCCCAATCCGCCGCGCCGGCGCCCGGCGCCGCCGGAATCGGGCACCAGTGCATAGCGTTCGACCACGATGGGAAACTTGAACTCGGCCTGCTCGTTCGGGCTATTGTGGGTATCGCCATCGTTGATGCAAACCGTCCCGGAGACGCCGTCCTCGCTCATTTTGGCGCCCCAGCCGCCGCCCAGCGGCCCGAAGCTGCCGATGAAGAACTCTGAGGTGCGCTCGTTGATGCCGTGAAACGACGATGCCAGGAGATCGGCGTGGTGACCGGCGATCACGCGATCGGGAATGGCGGGTGCCAGTGCCTTGAAGATCGTGTCGACGATGGTCATCGGATAAGTCATCCACCAGCGCATCGGCGCCGGCCGTACCGCGCTGATCACCCGGCCCGGGGGAACGATGGTCTTGAGGCTGCGGAACGAGCCGTCGTTGATGGGATAATCCGTCGGCGAGGTCAGGCACTTGTAGGCGACCTGCGCGCAGGCATGGCCGGTGGTGATGCCGGAATTGTAGAAGCCGCGCACCTGTTTCGATACTTCGCTCAGGTCGACGGTCATCTCGTCACCCTCGACGATGACGCCTACCCGGATCGGCACTCTGCGGCCGATGTCGATGCCGTCGTCGTCCATGTAAGATTCTGCCTCATAGATACCCTCGGGGATCGTGCGCGTACGCGTACGCGCCATCGCCTCGGCGTGATCCATGATCGCGGTGATGGCCCCGAGCACGGCGTCGCGCCCGTAGCGCTCGATGAGCTCGAGGAAGCGCCGCTCGCCGGTCTTCACCGCGGTGACCTGCGCGCGCAAATCGCCCATAGCCCGGCTCGGCAGGCGTACGTTCTGCCGGATGAGGTCGACCAGGGTCGCATTCACGCGCCCGCGGTCTTGATATTTGAGAATCGGGATCTGCAGTCCTTCCGAAAAAATGTCGGTACTCATG
>Ga0126369_10002063_pt1 | contig 14189 bp, 11 predicted proteins | sample PanSoiMetaPlot_1_FD_109646 | JGI IMG/M metagenome (GOLD analysis project Ga0126369, IMG submission 109646) | Tropical forest soil microbial communities from Panama - MetaG Plot_1 | ecosystem: Environmental > Terrestrial > Soil > Tropical forest > Bulk soil | place: Panama | collected 2016-02-17 | reverse complement strand
TCGTAACGTAAATTGGGACACGACGGCCAGGACGCTCGTGAACGCCTTAGGATTCCAACCTTCAATCTCCTAGCAGCCCGTGGCAGAAGGATGATGATTCTGCGTCAGACACCTGTGCACCCATTTCCGTGGGGTCAGACCCTTGCTTTACCAGTTCCTTGGGTCTGACCCCGAATTGCGAAACTGGGTGCACAGGTGTCTGACCCACTTCTGCCACGGGCTGCTAGCCCATTCGCGCCACGAGGGGTTTTGTTCGCTCGATCGCGGCCAGATCGGCATCGACCATTTCCCTGACGAGATCGACAAACAACCGCCGCGGTTGCCACCCGAGAGCGCGAGCAGCTTTGCTGGCGTCCCCTAATAGAAGATCGATCTCCGCTGGTCGATAGAAGATAGGATCCACCTTCACGTGCTTCTCGTAATCCAATCCGACATGCGAAAATGCAACCTCACACAACTCTCGCACGCTGTGCGTTTCTCCAGTTGCAATCACGTAATCTCCCGGTTCGGGCTGCTGCAGCATCATATGGATGGCTTCCACGTAGTCGGCGGCATGGCCCCAGTCACGTCTCGCATCCAAGTTACCGAGATGAACTTCTTTCTCGAGGCCAAGCTTAATCTTCGCAACGGAGCTGCTGACCTTCCGCGTCACAAATTCGAATCCTCGACGAGGTCCCTCGTGATTAAACAAGATGCCGTTGCAGCAAAACATGCCGTATGCTTCGCGGTAGTTTACAGATAAATGAAATCCGGCAACCTTGCTGATGCCATAAGGACTACGCGGTCGAAAAGGTGTTTTTTCGGTCTGCGGCACCTCCTGCACTATGCCGAACATCTCACTCGAGCCCGCAAAGTAGAATTTGCATTTCGGACTCAACTCCTTAAGCGCGGCCAGCACATAGTGTGTTCCGTTGATGTTCGTATTCATTGTGCTGAAGCCGTCGGAGAAACTTTCGGCGACAAAGCTTTGGGCCGCTAGATGGTAGCATTCGTCAAACTTGTGCCGGCTGATGACCTGAAAAATGCTGGGATAGCTATCAAGATTGGCCGCATGAAGCGTGACCCGATTCACAATGTGACGAATTCTTGCGAGCCGGTGTTCAGGCTCTTCCAGCGCGACTCGTCGCACTGTTCCATGAACTTCATAGCCCGCATTCAGTAAGTGCTCCGCCAGGTAGCTTCCATCTTGTCCCGTGATCCCGGTTATCAACGCTCTCTTAGTCATGCGCCGCAGAGTACAACAAACGCGCTGCCGCGCCGACCATTATTTCTTGCGTAGGAGAAAAGTGTTCGAGATCCAATCAGGGAACCCAACGTAGGGATCCGGTTGAACTTCGATCGTTTCGCAATTTTGCCGGCTGGCGATCGCCTGAACGTATCTTTGCGGCAGAATATGCATTTCAAATGCGCTCTGAGATGGGCGTTGAAGATAGTCCTCTGCGATAAAGGAGTACTTCGGCGAGTACGTAGGGACCTGAAAAAAAGCAACCCCTCCGGGTTTCAGGCACTGCAGGACAGTATCGAGAATGAGAGCAATGATAGGTGGAGGATTATGCTGGAGGACGAGAAAGCTAAAGAAGACATCAACAGCCTCCATCTTCTGATTAAGCGATACCAGCGAATCAACATGACGGAACGATACATTCGATTTGCCGGCGCGTTTCATATGGCTCTGGGCCAGTTCAATGTGCGGCTGGGAGATATCAAAAGCGATGACGCGTGAGAACTGATCCGCAAGCCAACGAGTAACTCGACCGGTTCCGCAACCGTACTCGCAACAAGAGTGATTTCCGCTGACGGCGGCTATCCCATTGCGTTTCAGCCAAGCGTTGAGGCGATCAACGTCACCTTTTCCGGATTTCCAATACGTATCGGCATTCTCGCCGAACCTGTCCATCTTGTATTCGTCCGCACTCAGCACAGACCAAAATGGTTGCGTGTAGCCCAGTGCCTGCCACGTCCTCGCAACGCGGTCGAGCATTCGTGCTAGTAGTCGGGCATCTACATTTACGTCAATGCGCGACTCGGCGCCCCAATCCAATGAAACCGGTAGTCGTACAACGCGGCTGCTTAAAAATTCTTCGGAAGTTAAGAATTGCTCGCGTAAGGACATCAAGTCCGGGGCGCAAGCCGCCCACGTTGCAACTGCATCGGCATTTTCGGGTTCTCGCCCCAGAATGAGCCGATACGCCATTATTACGTCGTCTGCCGAAATCATGTTCGAATCGTGCCTACTTTGCCCCGGTGGGATTAAAGCGTAAACTTAGCACACCTCGATCGATCGATGCGCAGGATACGAGGCAGTGGGACTCCATTGGCAGCAAGTCATAAATGAAGATTCTGATCTGTAACGAGCGGTTTCTTTTTCGGTTCGGCGCCGACCGTGTCTTAATTTTGCTGGGCAAAGGCCTAAAGGAATTGGGCCATACCGTCACGATGATGGCGAATCGATACGATCCGGAGATCGTACAGTCGTTCGCTTCCCAAGTAATTGATTGCCCGGTCGAACACGCCGCTTATCTGGACCTCAATGAATACACGAGCGATTGGCTGCGAAACAACTGGACTCGCTTGTTCCTGCCTGGAAATACACCGGATGTGATCATCGTCGGCGGGTGGCCTTTTGTTTCGGCCCTCGCGTTCTTTAAGGAAGTATGCCCGAATGTCGTTTTTCTCGATCAGGGCGTCGTTCCAACGGATGGTTACCCGGAAGCAACAAAGATTACGCTCGAGAAACTGCGCGCGCTCCGCAGACAACATCTCGGGTTTGCCGATTTAATTATCGGAGTCAGCCGCTTTATCGTCGATTCCCAGAGCCGGCCGGAATCTGGTGGGGTTGCCGTCCGCTCAATCCTCAATGGTGCGGATCACATGGAGATGCGAGTGTGGCCCGCCGACCGCCTCAGGCAGCAATCTCCACCGAGGTCATCGCTCCAGCTCGTGCGTTCTTTGAAACAGCAAGGCAGGAAAGTGCTTCTGTGTCTCGGGAGGTGGGAGCCGGGTTGTTACAAGAACTCCCAGGCGGCACTGGAGATGATGGAGACGTTAAATGCGGCCTCTCCAGGTTGTACTTTGCTGGTGCTGGCTGAGGCCCATGATGTTGACGTCTCTGCCAATCTGAAGCATGCGATTTTGCCCATTGGTTTCCCAGACGATCCGGAACTCGTCGAGATCATGAAGGCGGCCGATCTTGGAATGTCTTTTTCCCTATGGGAAGGTTTTAATCTTCCTCTAGCTGAAATGCAGTGGCTTGGACGACCGGCGCTCGTTTTCAATTTAGGCGCTCATTCCGAAGTGGTAGCGCATCCTTGGTATCTGTGCCGGGATATCCACGAGATGTCAACCAAGGCGCAGGAATTATTGGACGGCCGAGGTCCTGATTCCGCAACGATATCAAACGCGTTGGGGAAATTCCGTAGTTACTTCCGATGGGACCGAGCGATCCGTGAATACAATGACGCTCTGAACGAATTAGCCGGCAGACGCAACACCCGCGCGAAGCGGCTCCCACCTGCCCTAGTAATTGATGTTTCGAACTCGACGATTGACCCGGCTAACTCCGGCGTTATCCGTGTAACGCGCCGGTTAAGTCGCGAGCTGCAAGAGCACGGGGCAGACCCGATCTTTGTGATCTGGGACCAGAGCACGGGCCGCTACGTCCTGCCGACCCACGATGAATACGAGATGCTGAGCCGATTCAACGGCCCGCTTCCAAAAGGCAACAGCCGCGTGTCCAGAAGCCTCGGCGAACGGACGTCAATAGACGACATCATGAGCCGGCACGACGATTTGGAACGCTGGCTCCTGGTTCCAGAAGTCAAAGCGGCAAGCTCTCTCCGAGCTATTCAGCGCTTTGCACGTGATCGGAATCTGATGATCGCGGCCATTTTTTATGATTCTATTCCCGTCTCCCGACCCGATCTTTGCAACGAGGAGATACGCGAGAATCACGGCCGCTACATGCAGGGCCTTGCTGAGTGCGATGCGATAATTCCGATTTCCGACTTTTCAGCCAAGTGCCTGGAAGATTTCTGGCACGATTCAGGTGTTACGACTTCTTGCCGGGTTATAGCAGATCTTCTTCCTGGTGAATTCGGCGGGACGAGAAGAACCTCGATGCTGCAAGAGTCGAAACAGTCTGAAATACGCATTCTGTGCGTTTCGACTTTAGAGCCACGGAAGAATCATCGAAACTTGATCCAGGCTTGCTTATGGATCGCCGATAAATATCCTGAACTCGAATGGTCTTTGACACTAGTAGGTAACCGGTATGCTGGAGCATTCGAGATCGCCGATTGGATCGAGAGCATTTCGGCCAAGGATTCCCGGATCAAATGGCTTGGAGTTGTGGACGACGCAACGCTCGATCGCCTTTATCAGGAATCCGCCTTCACCGTTTATCCATCGGTCATCGAAGGCTTCGGTCTGCCTGTCTTGGAGAGTATCTGGCACGGGTGTCCATGCATTTGCTACAACCAGGGCGTCATGGGCGAACTGGCACAAGACGGTGGATGTCTGACGACCGATGTTACGGACCCGATTCGGTTGGCAGAAACTATCTACACGCTGGCGAGTAATGAAGATCTGCGGTTAAAGCTGGCGAGCCAGGCCATTGCACGTCCGCTAAAGACCTGGAATGATTACGTGCTCGAACTAACCGAAACTATTTCTACCTCGAGGAATGGTACGAGATCGATGGATTGGCAAAGCGCACTTTATCCGGACTGCTTACGTGAAAACTGGCAAATGAGTGACTCTGAGCGAATGGCTCTGACTGGCCTGATAGCCCGGCACAAGCCGTTTTGCAGTATAGAGGTTGGCACGTATTGCGGCGGCAGCCTTTCACTTATTTCTCAATACTCGAAGATGGTGTTCTCGATCGATATCGACGAGACGATCTCTTCACGATTCAGCTTCCCCAACGTCAGCTTCCTGACTGGCCGTTCGACTCTAATCCTTCCTCATTTATTCAACGAGCTGGATAAAGCGAATATCCCGGTTGAATTTCTGCTGATTGACGGCGATCATTCTGCGGCCGGCGTACTCGGAGATCTCAACTGCTTGCTGGACTACGTTCCAAAGAAGCCGCTGTTTGTAGTTTTGCATGATAGTTTTAACCCGGAATGCAGGCGAGGTATGTTAGAGGCCGATTGGCAAAGATCTCCGTTTTGTCATTGGGTCGATATCGATTTCGTTCCCGGCAGAGTTGTGGAGTACCCGGGACCTTTTCATGGAGAACTTTGGGGCGGGCTTGCTGCAGCCTATTTTCTACCGGAGCCCCGCCGCGGCGAGCTACAGGTCGGCCGCACCGCGGAGCAGATGTTTCGGATGTTAAACGAGCAGCGCGCTGGCGTAGCCACTGCGTGATATCGGGCGGACGTGGCAAAAACGATTCTCATCTGTGCGAACGTTTATCCTCCCAACTTCATCGGAGGAGCCGAATTAATCGCACATTATCAGGGGAGACTCCTCAAACAGCGCGGGTACAACGTGATTGTCTTCGCCGGCGACAGCACCGACGGGAGTGCAAGGCATTCCATGCGGCAAGACTATTACGATGGGCTGCCCGTTTTCCGAGTCTGTCTTCAGCCGCAAGACTATTCATCGGATTTCGTCAATTTCTCACATCCCGCGATTGACGCGCATTTCAACACCTTACTCGACGCGTTTTCACCGGACGTGGTCCACATGCACAACATCATCGGCCTGTCGGCGGGCATCATTCACGCGGCGAAGCGCAAAGGTATCAAAACGGTTCTGACGCTGCATGATCACTGGGGCTTCTGCTATAAAAACACGCTCATAAAGAAGAACAATGAAATCTGTGAAGACTACAGTCGGTGCGTCGAGTGTCTGCCATTCATAAGTGACGGAGCCGGAAGAAACATTCCGATTCGAATGAGGCGGGATTTCCTGATGCTTCAACTGAACGATGTGGACACATTCATTTCTCCAAGTTTGTACCTTGCCGGTGCTTACGTCCGTGCAGGTATACCAATCGATAGAATGAAGGTGATTTGGTACGGAATCGATGTCGCGAAATATTCAAGCATCGTCAAGAAACAACGTTCGGGTAAGGTTCGATTCACTTTCATCGGTCGTTTCGGGTTGCATAAGGGCATCAACGTCATTCTAGATGCCTTGGATCTGATTCAATTTCGTGATGGTGTCGAGGTGAACCTCGTGGGTACCGGCGAACTCACGTCGTATCTGCAGCAACGAGTAGAGAAGTCGGGAATGCCGTCGGTGAGATTTTGGGGCATGGTGGATAACAGCCGTATTGAAGAAGTTTTTCGTGAAACCGATGTCCTCATTCTGCCGTCTATCTGGCCGGAAAACCAACCGGTAACCATAACAGAAGCTATGGCGAGCCGAACTCCTGTGATCGCCTCAGCGATTGGCGGTATTCCTGAACTTGTTACCAACGAATACAATGGCTACCTCTTTAGCCCTGGATGCGCCGAAGAGCTGGCTGAGAAAATGTCAGAGTTCGTCATTCGCCCGGAGCGCATCGAACGTTTCGGTGAGAACGGGTTTCAAAGAATAAAGGACAATTCGTTCGAGCATCAGGTCAACAAGATCTGCAGCATCTATGAATGAACTGCCTCGCCACCGACTCATTATTTGCGCGGGAATTCGCGTGCAACCCGCCTGCGCACAGGCAATGGAAGACTTCCAGGAAAATCAGCGTCGCGATGACTGCCGATTCATCATGAGTGAATGGGCGGACGATGATCAGTACACCGAAGCCACACTTCTCTGGGTAGTGGACGACTCCGAGCCTTGGGAAGCGGTCCACTTCGCCATGAGGAACGGGATTCCGCTGGTTATTCCAGAAGACAACGAACCAATGAAGCAGGTCTGTGTGAGCGCCGGTTGCGGCATGTTTTATCGCGATGCGCCCGAAGCTCGAACTTCTCTCGAGTTTCTTCTCACCAACGAGGCCGTCCGGCGACAGCTAGGTGCAAACGGGCAGGCGTACCTGAGCCAATTGTCTAGGGCTTCCGTCCGATAACGGCGTAGTCCTGCGCCCCGTACAGATAATCGTTCAGGCGGTTCGCCAAACCCTTACCGTCATCCGCAAACCGCACGCTTGCGGGGTAGGGATTCAATTCGCGTACCTGGACGTTACAAAATCCTCGTGCCTCGACAAAAAACCGAACCATCGCACTCGGCAATGGTTTCAGATGGGTAGGATCGAGGTAAAACGTGTGTGACCCCACGAGGATGTTCTGGGGATTGGGCGTCTCCAGGATGAGAATTCCACCGGTCTTCAGCACGCGCAGCGCCTCGTCGATCAAAGTCAGTATGACGTCGAACGGCAGGTGCTCAATCATGTGAAACGATGTGAAGGCCCCAACAGAGTCATCCGGCAGAGTACGCAGGCAGGAGAGAGCGTCACCGTGAACCACATCCAAACCTGCGGACTTGCAATATTCGATCACTATTTCATTGCAGTCGATCCCATGGGCCTGCAGGCCGGCTTCTCGCAACAGTTCCAGCCACTCACCACGCCCGCACCCTAAGTCCAGAATTGGCATATTTGGTGAGCCGATGCCGTGCTCCCTCAGAAGAGGCAAATAAACGCTCTGTTTTGCCTTAATCTCTTCGCGCGTTCCCCGGAAGACATCTTCGAAAGCTGCATAAAGCGAATCGTAGCGGTGAGAAGTGTGCTGTTTAACGATTTGCTGCAACTGATCATCAGTAAATGGCTGAGGCAGGCGCTTGCGGGCTTCTTGAATAAAGAGAGCAAGGCGCCGGTCCTGGATACTCAGGCTCGCTCTCGTTTGATGACTCAACAGTCCGAGTTCGGAGAGACGAATTGCCATTTGGTCTCTCTGTGCAGTCTCGGCTTCGAGGCGTTGAGCGAGTTCTTCAATCCTTTGTCTGATGTCGACGTAATCCGTAAGGACCTTCTCCGGCAAACGAGCCTGTGCCGCATTCAGCGCGTTCTTTACCTCACTTAGTTCGTGACGCAATGACGCCTCCTCGGCCTGCGCCGCACTGATTCGCACATTTCTTTCGACTTCCGCAGCTTGAAGTCTTAACTGGGCCGATTCGAGTTGTCGCAACCGGTTTTCGTTCTCGTGAACTTGCCGCTTGAGATCCTGGATCTGTTCGCTTGGCGGCGACAGGGTTTGAACAATTTTAAGTTCTTCTTGGCTGCGCCGGGCGATAAGAGCAACCAGAGTCTTAAGCTGATAGCTGTGCCACCAGAGCAGGCGGTACAGTTGGCGCTTTATTAAGTAGCCGATCCGACCGCGCAGTGTACCGGATTGAATTTCGGGCTCACCTTTTTCGATTTGCAAACGGAGAGCATCGATTTCATCACTTATGGAACGGAGGCTTGTTCTTAATTGTCCCGGAATAGAAGCTGTTGACGTTCCTGTTGTCACCTGAGCTCCCTGATTAGATTGCTCGGATCTCCGACGGATCTGTTCGCGAATGTTGTGGACCAACTGGGTCACGTCAACATTTGTAGAAGAAGAATTATCGGACATGAAAAATTACTCGCGAGGCGATACGCTTCATTCTGTCGACGAGAATGCAGAGCCTAACACATTTTTGACGGCAGCCCAATGCCCGCTCCTCCTGTTCTGCGGTGCTTCCGGCGTAAAGAGTTCAATCTGTGCTTATGCCGTACAAGGCGATGCCCAGTACTCTCGGATCACCGGATAACCCTGCTTGCTGGGGAGAAGTAGGGTTGCTTACCGAAAGATTGATCTTCACAAATTCGTTTGTTTTTTGCGGGAGGTCCACAGTGCGCAATCCCCTATTCGCATCTGCGCTAAAAGTGAGGTGTGCCACAATAACATCATTGATTTTTACGGCAACTTGTTGGACCGAGTCCGGTTTGGGGAGAAACGCTGCAACGTCGAGGTGAATTCTATTCACTTGTTGTGAGTCAATTCGCAGAAACAGTTCAGAATCTTTCCCGATGGACCACACGAAGTCTTCCTCTATTCCCGACCATCCCTTGCCGAGCAGGTAGTTGGAGTAAATGAATTTGTTCTACCCTACCGTCCACGACTCCTTGGTGGAAATGAACGGATGGTCAAAATGACGATAGAAAGACAAACCGAGATAATCGAGCGCCGGCGTCAAATCTGCTAAATTCGTTGGGGTAGGTCGTGACCGCGATACGATAAACCGGCTTCCGATCTGAACTGCATTCTCCGTACATAGCATCGCGTCGGTAAATAAGACGTGCCAGTTTCTGTTCACACAGAAAAGTTGCACGCCGAGTCGTTTTGCGTAGGTTTCAATCCCGACGACAGTTGACCAAACGTAACCCCAATCATTACTGCTGTCCAGATCGAGTACAAGCGGTAACGACCCGAGTCCACGCATTTTTTCGAACATTACTGGAATCTCAGGCTGGTTGTAGAATCCGACGTACTCAGGGGGTTGTCTGACTTTAATGTACATCGCACCTAAACCTAATCCGATAGCTACACAAGCGACGATTCTCTTCCCCGAAACGTCGATCTTCCGATATAAGCAGTACGTAGCAGTCGCAGCGGCAATCGCAGGCGCTGAGTAGTAGAACAAGCCAAGATACTTCTGACTCAAGTCATCAATACCTGCCTTCGCATACAAAACAACTCCAATAGTGGCAAGAAGCAATGCCGTCAATAGCCCCAGGATGTCTGCGAAGTACTCTTCGCCCTTCGAACAGGTATAAAGAAGACCAAACAACAAAATGCCCCAAATGACAGGCACAGACAGCGGCCTGCTGGCCCAATAGCTGCCTGCAAATTGCAAGCTCTCTACGATAGCGTTCGTGTGATGGCCGGCTCCGTAGCTTATGTAGTTGTAAACCGGTCCTGGAAAATGAATGAGCGTCTCGACGACCAATGGCGCTAAGAAAAACAACACGATTGCTAAAGAGCCCAGTAGCGTCCGTCCGTTCGCAAACAGCACCTCCCAAGAAAGCCAACTGAGACAGGCCTCCTTTTGAATGACTTTCGAAAGCACCTGGTTTGCGACCAAAGCACCTGCCAGCATGATCGTCGTAATTGCAATAAAGGCGACATGCCCATTAGCCAGGAATCCCCAGCTTATCGCCAGAGGTATTAAGGCATCACCGCGCCCGCACACAAGGCGTGCAAGAGCAACAGTGAATAGTGCAAACGGAAAATAATAAAGATGAGGAAACCATGCCCCCGCAAAGACCTCGTACTGCGAAAACGCACTTATCGTCAAAAAAACTGTCAGCGAGAGACCTGTAGCAAATAGAGATTTGGAGAGTTTATGGAACATCACGCCAATCAGCGTGATCCAGCAGGCGGAATAGATTGTTACTGCAATCAACTGACCGCCAAAAGCGGATGGCGCGATTCGAGTCCAGTCATAGAAGAATACTTCACCCAAAGCAAGTACATATAGAATCGCAGGTCCGGGATGGTTAAATCCCATCCTGGAATAGTTTCCTTTAAACAGACTCAAAGACTTCGCATCCTGGATCAAAAGCGAGTTTGCAGCGAAGTCGCCTAATTCGAAGTGTGCCTGCGCAATAATTCGACGGTTGATGATTGTTAACACCAGCGCGACCAGCACAAAGAACATGACGGCCGTGATCCGACTCGACGCTGCACGCGAGCGAAATATGTCCTGCGTGAATTTGGATGGACGGTTTCTATTGTCGCGAATTAACTGAGCCTTAGTATTGAGTCCCATGCTGGGGTCACGTCTTTTCCTCGAGCCGTGTACCCTATCACGACGCAAGTATGTGAGTCGATACTGGGCGCAGCGGCCTGTCGAAGGCGCATCGTGCATGTATAATGAGCGGCGCGCATGGTCAAGATGTGCAGCGAAAAATGGTGAAGAATCTTCTCGTCACCGGTTCGTCCGGACTCATTGGCTCAGAGGTTGTCGACTACTTCGCGGAAAACCGTTGGGAAGTTCATGGTATCGATAACAACCTGCGCGCAGATTTTTTCGGGCAGGGAGGCGACACGCGATGGAATCAACGTCGCTTGCAAGCCAAACACCAGAATTTCAAACATCATGAACTCGACATCCGCGACCGTTTGGGCGTGGAGTCGCTGCTTCGAAGCATTCAGCCTTCGCTGATTGTTCACACGGCAGCTCAGCCGAGCCACGACCTGGCTGCTGCCCGGCCTTTCGACGATTTCGATGTCAACGCCGGAGGCACACTGAACCTGCTCGAGGCTACTCGCCGTCATGCACCGGAGACCGTGTTCGTTCACATGAGCACCAATAAGGTTTACGGAGATCGCCCGAACACTATTCGCTTGAAGGAGCTCTCGACGCGCTGGGACTACGACGATCCGCTTTTTATGGAGGGGATCCGCGAAGACTATCCAATCGATCAGAGTAAGCACAGCCTGTTCGGCGCATCTAAAGTGGCGGCTGACGTCATGGTCCAGGAGTATGGCCGGTATTTCGGATTAAAGACATGCTGTCTTCGGGGCGGATGCCTGACGGGACCAAACCACAGCGGTGTAGAACTGCATGGTTTTTTGAGCTATCTCATCCAATGTAACGTCGTCGGACGCGTTTACAAAGTGTATGGTTATAAAGGCAAACAGGTTCGCGATAACATTCATTCGCTCGACGTAGCCCGATTCATCGAGGCATTCTACGAAGAGCCCCGGCCGGGCGAGGTCTACAATATCGGCGGCGGCCGCGGGAACAGCATCTCCATTTTAGAAGCGTTTCGACGCAGTGAAGCCATGACGGGAAAACCGATGCGATGGGAATACGTCGACCGGAATCGCGAGGGCGATCACATCTGCTACATCAGCGACCTTTCTAAAATGCGCTCACACTATCCGCGTTGGAACATCAGTAAGCCGCTGGACGAAATCTTTTCAGAAATCCATGAGGCATTCGTCTCGGGCCAACGAGGTCTACCGCAAACATGAGAATTTTGATCACGGGCGGTGCCGGATTTATCGGATCCAATTTGGCGATAACTCTGAAGAATCGTTTGCCGGCGGCCAACGTGGTCTCGATGGACAACCTTTACCGGCGCGGTTCAGAGCTGAACCTGCCCAGACTGAAAGCTCACGGAGTGCTTTTTCACCACGGCGACGTTCGCAAGCCTGGCGATTTTCCTTCAGGTCCTTTTGACGTACTGGCGGAGTGCTCTGCGGAGCCCTCGGTTCTTGCCGGAACGGGCCAGTCGCCCGACTACCTGGTCGAGAGCAACTTCATGGGAGCATTCCATTGTCTCGAGAAGGCGCGTCTTTGGAAAAGCGGGTTTCTGTTTCTGTCGACCAGCCGAATTTACCCGATTCAGCGGCTCGAGTCCCATCCCTGGAGAGAGGAGGCCAGTCGCTTCATTTGGGAGGACCACGGAACGCCCGGCATCAGTTCCAAAGGGGTCAACGAACTCCTGGACATGTCTGGTGCACGCTCACTCTATGGATTCACAAAATATGCCGCCGAGCAACTCATTGGCGAATATCGCGCTGCCTACGGTCTCACTGCTGTTATCGATCGTTGCGGCGTGATTGCCGGCCCGTGGCAATTCGGAAAGATCGATCAGGGTGTTGCTGCGCTTTGGGTACTGGCACATCACTTCCGGCGGCCGCTGAGTTATATCGGCTACGGAGGACTTGGCAAGCAGGTGCGCGACTTTTTGCACGTCGAGGATCTTTGCGAACTCATGACGCAACAGATTTGTGAAATGGATCGCTGGGACGGTTGGGTGGGTAACGTTTCCGGCGGAGCATCCAATTCGGCGTCGTTATGCGATCTGACAATGCATTGCCGCGAGTGCGTAGGCAATGAGGTCCCAATCGCATCCAAAGTAGAAAATCGGCCCGGAGACCTCCGCATCTTTATTGGAGATTGCACGCGGTTGTTTGCGCGTACGGATTGGCGCCCCCGTCGCGACGTGCGGGTTATCATTCAAGATGTTGCCGTATGGGTGCGTCAACACTCGACGACCCTCGAGAGCAGCCTGGAGTTCGCATGACACCTTTGAAAATGCTCAGTGTCGTCATTCCTGCTCGGGATGAGGAGGAGTGTGTCGGTGGAACGGTCGAGCATTTGCACCTGGAATTGGACCTGCATCACATTCCGCATGAAATCGTGGTCGTGGATGATGGCAGTAAAGACGGGACATGGCGGATCCTACAGGAATTGTCTCGAAGAATGCCGGCGCTTCGCCCAATACGAAATGATGGACCTCATGGATTTGGTAAGGCCGTAGCCAAGGGCATCGATGGCTCCGAGGGAGATGGCGTTGTCGTCATGATGGCTGATGAATCCGATGATTGTCGCGACGTGGTCCGCTACTGGCTGCTCTTGAACGAGGGTTGGGATTGTGTGTTCGGAAGCCGGTTCATCAAAGGCGGCGGCCTCATCGACTATCCGTGGATCAAACTCTTCCTGAACCGCATAGCTAATCTATTTGTACGGCTACTGTTTCACGTTTCTCTGAACGACACGACGAATGCATTCAAGGCATACCGAAAGACAACTCTCGACGGCTGTCGCCCTTTTCTTTCCCCGCATTTCAATTTGACCGTCGAACTACCGCTTAAGGCAATTGTCAGGGGATACTCATGGACCGTGATTCCTATTACCTGGCGAAACCGGAGAGCAGGTCAAGCCAAGCTGAAAATCAAGGAAATGGGCAGCCGCTACTTCTTTATCGTGGCCTATGTATGGCTGGAAAAGTATTTCAGCCGCGGCGACTACAGGAAAGTCACAGCTCACGGTTCTGCTCCTGATTTAGCTCAGCGCAATGGCGCTGAGTCCGATGGCGATTTTTCAAGGATCTGACAATCCAAGTCTTCGGGATCTCAGTTCGAAGTCGTCGGCATCGATCGCTGATTCGTATAAACCACAGGAGTAACGTATGCTGAGGTGTTCGTTTTGTCAGAAGAGTGAGGACGAAGTCGAGAAGTTGGTTGCAGGTCCTAACGTCTATATCTGCAATGAGTGTGTCGCAATCGCCGCCCGGATCATGCTGGAAAGGCCGGGCCTTTTCAGACGATTATGGGACCGTCTCCTGCGTTTCCGGCTCTTTCAACTGGCGACGAGAGGTGCGAGTGAAAGTGAAGAAGAGCAAAGCAAAGAAAAAGAAGTCCACGCGGAAACCTAAAGTCACTGCTCGTGCGAAGCAGTCGGCTGGACGCAAGGTATCGGGCAAGAAAGTGCGTCCGCCAGCAAAAAAGAAGAAACGTTCGTCCAGAACTTCATCTGTGGAG
>Ga0126369_10002062_pt1 | contig 14190 bp, 17 predicted proteins | sample PanSoiMetaPlot_1_FD_109646 | JGI IMG/M metagenome (GOLD analysis project Ga0126369, IMG submission 109646) | Tropical forest soil microbial communities from Panama - MetaG Plot_1 | ecosystem: Environmental > Terrestrial > Soil > Tropical forest > Bulk soil | place: Panama | collected 2016-02-17 | reverse complement strand
GTACGTGGAGGATCGGCCGATTGCTGAGGTTGCCGAGCTGATGGGGGTACCCGAGGGAACGGTGAAGAGCCGCGCGCATAAGGCCAGGAAGCTGATGCGCGCGGCGCTGCGGCCTGCGGTACCGCTTTCGGCCGCGGCTTACTCCGGGGAGGCGTGCTGTGACAGGTAACCCCGCAGGTCCCGGCAGCGGCCGGGGCGTTGCCCCGCGCGACGTCGATCTGGACCGGGTGTGGCTGGGCGTGGCCGGGGAGGTATGGCTGCGCCGGCCGCGAAGGCTGGAGAGAATGGCCGCCCTGCTGCTGCGGTCGCCGGGCCTGGCGCGAGCGCTGGTTGCCACGCCTTCGCTGCTGCTCGCCTGGGTGATCGCGACGGCCTTGGTGCTGACCGTCGGCGCCGCGGCCACCCTGGGCACCGGCACGCCGTACGTGGCGCTCTTCGCGCCCGCGGTCGCCGGAGCGGGCATCGCCTACGCCTACGGCCCGGGCATCGACCCCGCCTGGGAACTGGGGCAGAGCATGGCGGTCGGCGACCGGATGGTGCTGCTCGTCCGGGCCCTTGCGGTGTTCGGGCTGAATGCCGCGTTCGGGCTGGCTGCCTCGGTGGCCTCGGGCGTCGCCGCCGCGCTTGCCTTCGGCTGGCTGGTCCCGATGACCGCCGTATGCATGCTCGCGCTGGCCACGTCAACGCTGGCCCACTCGGCGAACGTGGGCGCGGCCGCGGGCATGGCGAGCTGGGTAATCACGGTGCTCGCCGGGAAGGCGGCCACGGGCAGCCTGACCTCGGTGATCACCGATTCTGCCTTCATTCTTCCGTACCTGGCCGTGGCACTCTGCTGCGGCGCGCTCGCGCTGTATGCCACGCGGATACCGAGAGGAACCTCATGAACGTCGAGCTCACCGACCTGACCAGAAGGTTCGGGCCCACTCAGGCCGTTGCCGGGGTCAGCTTGCAATCCGGCCCGGGCGTGTTCGGGCTGCTCGGCCCGAACGGCGCGGGCAAGACGTCGCTGCTGCGGATGATGGCCACCGTGCTGCCGCCCACCTCAGGCCGGATGCGGCTGCTCGGGCGGGATCCTGGCGACTACGGGCCGCGACGAGAGATCCGGCGCCGCCTGGGCTACCTGCCGCAGAACCTCGGCTACTACCCCGGTTTCACCGTGGCCGACTTCGTGGATTACTTCGCGCTGCTCAAGGACATGCCACCGGGGCGGGTGCCCCGGGCGGTCGCCGTCGCCATCGAGCGGGTCGGCCTGGCTGACAAGGCACGGACCAAGCTCAGGACGCTGTCCGGCGGGATGTTGCGCCGGGTGGGGATCGCACAGGCCATCGTGAACGACCCGGATCTGCTACTGCTTGACGAACCCACAGCGGGCCTCGACCCGGAGCAGCGGATGGCGTTCCGCGCCCTGCTACGAGAGATGGGCCAGCGAGCCACCGTGGTGGTGTCCACGCATCTGGTCGAGGACGTCGGCGCGGCGTGCACAGAGGTGGCCTTGATGGATCGCGGGAAGATCGTGTTCCGGGGCACCCCCGATCAGCTCTCCGCCCGGGGTGAGGGCAGCGGCGCGGCGGGCGACGCGCCTTTGGAGCGCGGCTACAGCGCGGTGCTCATGACGGCGCGTACCGCGGCGGCGCGGTCATGACCGCGGCCGACGTCCAGGCCCGGCCCGCACCTGCCGTCACTCCCCGCCTGGCACCCCCACTGTCGTTGCTCCGGCTGCTGTGGATCGAGGTGCGACGCAGCCCGATGCCGCTGATCCTGCCGCTGATCGCGGCGCTGTTCTGGTTCGATTCCTACCGGCCGAGCGTCGGCCAGCCGCCGCTGTTCATCCTGCGCACATTCTGGAACATGGGCCAAGGCGGCACCATCGTCGACTTCGGCCCGCTCGTCGCGGGAATGGCCGCGTGGATCGGCTCGCGGGACGGCCGCCGCGGCACGACGGACCTGGTCACCGCGACAGCGCAGCCACGCCTGACGAGTCAGCTTGCCAGCTGGGCGGCAGCCGCGATCTGGGCGGTAGGCGGGTACCTGGCCTTCGTTGGCGCGCTGTTCGCGGTCTACGCCTACCAGGGGGTGACCGGCGAGCCGCCGTGGTGGTGGGTCGCGGTCGGCGCCACCGCCGTAGCCGCGTTCAGCTCGGCCGGGTTTGCCGCCGGGGTCTTCTTCCCGAGCCGGTTCACCGCGCCGCTGACCGCGTTCGGCGGGTTCCTCGTGATGATGCTGTCGTCGCAGACCGGCTTCCGCGACTTGAGCGGCTGGCCCCAGATCTTGCCGACCAACTCGAACGGTAACTTCCAGCCCGACTCAGGGATGCTCTATCCCTACCTGCCTGACCTGCCGGTCGCCCGGATCATGTTCCTGGCCGGGATCGGACTGGCGGCATTGTTCCTGCTCGGCCTTCCCGCCGTGGCGGCAGGGCGGCGCATGCGCGGGGTTGCCGTGATGATGGTCGCGGCCGGGGTGGCGGTTTCTGCCGCCGCGGTGGGCCTGGCCAGCACCGCACGACTCGGGCCACACGGCATGGTCATCGCCGCGCTGCACGACGCGGCAAGCGACCGGCCGATCCGGTACACCCCAGTCTGCGGCAGCGCCGCCGGGATGCCGGTGTGCCTGAATCCGGCCTACCGGGCCGACCTGACGACGGTAACCGCGGCATTGGCGCCTGTCGTCAGGGAGCTGGCCGGGCTGCCCGGTGCGCCGCACCGCGCCAAGGAGATCGGCGCTAACTACGACACCCTCGACGGCGAAACCGGCCAGCCGATGACAATCAGCGGCACCCCGCCGGTGCTGTCGGTGCCGCTCGGTGCGGAGAACCTCCCCGGAGCGTTCGGCGCGAAAGATGCCGTGTTCAGCGACCAGCTGCGGTTGCTGTTCCTGCATGCGTTCGTCGGGGCGGGTAACAATGCAGGCACGCCCGCGCAGCAAGCGGTGCAGGCGGTGCTGCTCCAGGGCGCTGGGTTGCCTATTGCCGCGCAACCCAAGCTGCTCACCTCCGTCGGGTTGTTGTGGATCCCGGCTGAGGTCACGGGCGGGCCGACGCAGGGGCCACCGCAAGCTACCGGCCCGGTCTACGCCGCGGCCAGGCGGCTCGCCGCGCTGCCAGCGGCCGCCAGGCAGACATGGCTCGTCTCCCACCTGGCCGCCCTGCGGTCGGGCAGTCTGACCTTGGCGCAGCTGCCATGACCGCCGCCGGTATCGACCACGCACCAGCGGCTGCCCCCGCCGCGGGTCGCCGCGCCCCGGCCGCCGGAGCGCGGCTGGTCTGGCTGTTCCTGGCGAGCCGGCGCACGCCGGCCGCCGCCTGGCTGCTCGCCGGCCTTGGCATGCTGATGTGGGCCTCGTTGCACTGGCACTGGAACATCGCCGGCGGAGCCGCCGCGCGGCAGGTGATCCCGCTGACGATCGAGGCCGGGTCCGCCGCGGTGATCGCGGTGAGCACGTACGGCCCGTTCGGCGAGCCGGAACGAGCCACCGGGCGCTGGCTCCCGTGGCTGCGGATGGCGGCCGCGCTCCTGCTCACAGGGGCCGCGTTTGGCGCTCTATGCGCCGGGGCGACCGCCGGCGTGCTGCCCGGCGGCTCGCTGGCCCTGCTCCGCAACGTCGGCGGGATGACCGGCACCGGCCTGCTGGCCGCCGCGGTGCTCGGCGGCGCGTTCGGCTGGGCGGGACCGATCGCCTACTTGCTGGTAACGGAGGTGTCGCTGAGCGGGCACCCGACCACGCCGTGGGTCTGGCCTGCCCGGCCGCCGCACGACCTCGGCGGCGCGCTCTGCGCCTCGGCCGTGTTCGCAGCCGGGGTCAGCGCCATCATGCTGCTCGGCGCCCGGGAAACCGGCCGGGACAGCCCAGGTCCCTTATCAAGATGGATAAGCTAATACTCGTGAGCGAGTCGGGCCAGAAGGTTGGCCCCCGGGGCAAGTCCGCCGCCGAGGCCGCTCTGGGGCGAGCCCGCAGCAGCCCGGAGTATCAGGCGGCGCGAGAAGAGTACGCGGCCATCCGCAGGCTCCGCCAGAATAACTGGATTGCGGCGCACATTCGGGAACGGCGCTTTGAGCTGGACCTGACACAGCAAGAGGTCGCGCGCCGTGCAGGCACCTCGCATTCGTTCATGTCCAAAATCGAAAGCGGCGGGCATATCCCGACAATCCCGGTGCTCAAGCGCATCCTCGCGGTGCTCGATGAGCAGCTTCTCATCGGCATCGAGCGAGCGACGCCAGGCGAAGGACTTGAGCGCGAGGTAGCGCCGGCCCCTAGGGCTCTTACCGCCTAACAGGCGCGAGAAAGGCGACACGCCTATTACCTGCCAAAGCCAATGGATCCCGATGCGGCGACGCCTTGCGGGCCGGCGACCTCGACGTCCCAGCCGTTGTCGCCCTCGGCGCTAACCCGCGCGCTGATCTGCGCGCCGCACGCCACAGGCTGAGATAGCCGGTAGCTGAACGTGGCGACGGCGCGCTCGGGTGCCAGGCGCCGGGCCAGCTCGAGCATCAGCAGCGCTACGAGCGGGCCGTGCACCAGCAGCCCGGGCAGCTTCTCGACCTCGACCGCGTAGCGGCGGTCATAGTGGATGCGGTGTGAGTTCGCGGTCAGCGCCGAGAACCGGAACAGCTGGATTTCGTCGGTCCGCAGCGAGATCCCACCGGGTGACACCGCGGCCGCTTGCGGGGCCCGGGCGGGCTGCGGGGTCGCGTCCCCGGCCCGGTAGGCGAGGTCGTGGTGCTCGACGCAGCGCAGGCCCCCAGACGGGGCATCGGTGAATTCATCGCGCACGGTCACGAAGAGCAGGGGCCCGGCCTTCGCTTCGACCGCGCGCACGTTCGTGACGTGGCTGCGCCGGGTGATCGTGTCGCCGACCACGACGGGCTGGTTAACCTCTAGCCTGCCGCCTGCGAACAGCCTGCGCCGCGGTGTGATCGGCGGGTATCCGACACCACCGGTCGGGTGGCCGTCAATGCCGAGGGACGCGGCGTCAGCCCACCGCACGCACGTGCCGACCAGCCACATCGGCGGCACTGCTGGCGGCTGGCCGCCGAGTGCAGGTGTGGGGCCTTGCAGGCACTCGGCGATCAGCCGGATCTGCTCGGCGGTCACGGTTCCGGTCTCGATCTCGGTGGCCTCGCGCCAGGCTCCCGCCGAGTTCTCAAGCGCCCGCAGGTCCTGCAGACTGGTCACGGTTCGCCGCCCAGCAGTCGTTCCAGGCTCTGCGCGGTGTGCTCGCCAAGCAGCGGGGCCGGGGGTATTGGTGGCGCAGCCTCGGACGGCCGCCGGATCGGTCCCGCCGTGGCCAGCACGGTGCCGATGCCGGTTTCGTCGCGCAGCGCCACGACCGGGCTTGCCACCCCGGCGGCCAGGTCGACAGCGAGATCCCGCAGCGTCCGGAACGGAGACCACAGCACGCTCGTGGCGGCCAGCGCGGCAGTCACCTCGGCCAGCGTCCGGCTGCCGAACCACGGCCTGAGCACGGCGTCGAGCAGGTCCCTGTGTTCAAACCGCGCTGCCTCGTGGGCGAGGTCGATGCCGAGCTCGGCCTCAAGCGCTGCGAAGACGCGCCCCGTCTGCGTGACGCTGACCAGGTCGCGCCAGTGCCTGCTGGTCAGCGCCACCACGATGATCCGGGTTCCGTCGGCCAGCGGCATCTCGGTCCCGTAGGTTCCGTAGATTGCGTTGCCGAGCGGCGGCCGGCTGGTCCCGGTGAGCTGTGCTTCCGGCATGAAGCCGAGCGTCGTCAGCACCGAGGCCGCCACGTCGTCGAGCGACACCGTGGCGAATGTTCCCGCCCCGCTGTCACGGCGCTTGTGCAGCGCTGCGAGCACAGCCACGGCAACATACATGCCGCACAGCAGGTCCCAGGCCGGCAGCGCATGGTTCACGGGCGCGGGCCCGAGGCCGGTCGCGAGCGGCACCCCGGTCGCGGCGTTCACGGTGTAATCGACGGCGGAGCGGCCGTCGCGCTGGCCGAGCACTTGCACATGGATGAGGTCCGGGCGGATCTCCCGCAGCACCGGGTCGGACAACCACTGCTTGCCAGCCAGATTGGTTACCAGGATGCCCGTCCCGTCACCAGGCGCCGCCAGCATCCGGCGCACGACTTGCTGCGCATGAGGCTCAGCGAGGTCGAGCTCGACCGAGGACTTGCCCCGGTTCAGGCCGGCCCAGTAGAGGCTGCGGCCCTCCGCCGTGACCGGCCAGCGGTTGATGTCGGGAGCCCCGCCGAGCGGGTCGATCCTGATGACGTCCGCACCCAGCTGAGTCAGGGTGAGTCCGGCTGTCGGCGCCGCGACGAAGCTGGAGATCTCGACGACGGTGACGCCGCTTAGCATCGCGGTCATGCCCGGGCACCCCGCTTCCCGACCCTCTGGCGTTCGACATCGTACTCAGCGTCCCTTGCCGCCGCCCGGGCGATTCGCTCTACTATGTGGCACTGGAGCGCGCGGCCGAATCGCAGCGCAGATTCGGAACGGAGCGCCAATGGCACCGATCGATCGCCGGGTGAGGCTGTGGGCATGGCTACTGAGTCGGCAGGCGATCGCGTCGAAGACCGAGCCTCAGATCGTCGCCATGCAGCGACGGCGGACTCCCTCCAATGCCATCGCCAACCGCATTTTCGGGAGGATCGCGCCGGGGACCCAGGCGAGCGACCGGTCGATCCCGGGCCCCGCCGGGCACATCGCGGTGCGTGTCTACCGGCCGGCGAGCGGCAGCCGAGGCCCCCGCCCGCTGGTGCTGAACTTCCACGGCGGCGGGTTCGTCTTCGGTGATCTGCGCCTGTCCGACTGGGTGTGCAGCAATGTCGCCATGACCGTCGGTGCAGTCGTGGTGTCGGTGGACTACAGGCTGGCGCCGATGCACAGGTTCCCGGCAGCCGTCGAGGACGCCTACGCGGCACTGGTGTGGGCCGCGAGCAATGCCGCCGACCTCGGTGCCGCCGACTTCGGTGGCGGCGAGGCGGGGGAAGCGCGGCCACCGCGCATCGGGGTGATGGGGGAGAGCGCAGGGGGTAACCTCGCGGCGGTGCTGTGCCTGCTTGCCCGCGACCGCGGCGGCCCGGCCATCAGTCACCAGGCGTTGCTCTACCCGGTCGTGGACATGACCGGGTCGCGGTCCGTGCGGGCAAGCGCCGGATCGCTGATCCTCTCGCTGCCCGAGATGCTGGCTTTCCGACGGCTCTACCTGGGGGACGCCGATCCCCGGGATGCCCTTGCCTCGCCGCTACTCGCGGCCGATCATGGCGGGCTGCCTCAAGCCCTCATCCAGGTAGCCGAACACGATCCGCTGCGCGATGAGGGCGCCGCCTACGCTCATGCCCTGCGGGCCGCGGCCGTGCCGGTGCGGCTGAGCGAGTATGTCGGCATGCCACACGGCTACATCAACTTCCCTGGCATTTGCCGGGCGGCACCCCAGGCGCTCGCGGAGCTCTGCGCCGAGCAGGCGGCGGCGCTCCTCGAGCCGGCGGTCGTGGCCGACAGGTAGCCGGCCCGTCACGCTAACCAATCCGCCTCGGCCGCTTAAGCCCTCATCGGGCATGACTTCCCTTCGCGACCCGGGGCGCCGACGATCAGCCCGCGTCGTTCCCCGGCGGCGCCAGCAGCGTATCCAGATGCCCGCTGTCCCGCAGCGCGGCCAGGTCGGGATCTCGCCTGGCGTTGCCGCTCAGGTCAGAGTTGAGCCCAATCGCGTCGGCCAGCGTCATGGCGGCCGCACTTGCCAGGCCGGCCTGAGCCTGGGCGCAGGCGAGGCTATAGGCGGCCATGCCGACCGCGGGGCCGGGCAGGCACAGGTACCTAGCCGTGGCCAGGGCGTGCGACTGGAGCGCGACTGCGCGGTCTGCCCGGTCGTGGGCGATGTAGTAGTCACCGACATGGCCGGTTGGATGCCAGAATCCGCGCACGACCGCCTGAAGCCAGAGCTGGCGGCCGCGCAGCCACGGGTGCCGCGATGCATCGCTTAGGTCGTCGTCGGACACCGCGCTCAGCGCGTCGATCAGCTCGGCGGCGGACTGCCGGCTGGCCCTGACCACATCGGCGGCAGCCGAGCCGCGGTAGCGCTGATAGGTAACGAGCGACCTATGGTCGATCTCGCTGAAGCCGGGCGGTTCCTCGCCGCGGCGGACCGCCCGCAGGCGAATGACCTGTTGCTGGCGGAACTCTGCGTTGTGCGCGACCAAAGGCAAGGCGGCCCAGCGATCGGGGCTGCCCTGCTCCCTGGCCGGCGTGTCGGCCAGCAGCATCTCCTCCTCCGTGGCCGCCCATCGAATCAGACCGGCGATGGCCGCTCGCAGCCGCGTCGTGGCCGTCATGGTGCAATGACCTGTTGGCCGTCGCCGTCGCCGTCGTCGGTGCCGGGCGCGCCGTCGGCGCCAGTACGGGGCTTGCGGGCCATGAAGGTCAGCACGTCACCAACGCTGACCGCGACGGCGCCGAATCCGAGCGCCCGGAGCCAGGTCAGCAGCGTGGCAGGCTCGACCGGGTTGTAAGTGTCGCCTGCGTGGAAGTGGTGCAGATCGGTGCTGGCCAGGCTGTCGGAGCCGACCAGGGTCCCGCCGGGCCGCAGCACCCGCAGGACCTCGGCGAGGATCTGGTACTGCGCCGCCGCGGTGGCGACGTGGTGCAGCATGGTGAACGAAGCCACAGAGTCGAATGACTCGCTGGCATAGGGCATCCGGGCCGCGTCCCCGGTATCCACGCGGACGTTACCGCCAAGGTCTCGGGCAGCCAGTCGGCTGGCGGCTGCTGGGTCTGCCTCGAGCGCGGTGAGCGTGGCGACGCGCTGGCTCAGCCAGGTAGTGGCCGCCCCGGGGCCAGGTCCTATCTCCAGCAGGTCCTGGCCCAGATCGAAGCTGGCGATCGCGGCCGGGAGGATCTCGGTTTGAAGGTACTCCGCCCACTCCGGGCTGCCGCAGAGTTCGTCATGTTCAGGGTTCATGCGGCTGACGCTACGGCCCGGTCTAGCTGACGCCAACGGCGTAGAATGACAAGTTGTGTCGCAGAACGGACAGTGCGAAGACCCGTGGCTGGACGCGCCAGGCGCGGTGATAGTTGCGACATTCCCGATGCCGGCCGGGGTGGTTTTTAACTGGCACACGCACGACGATCACCAGCTCGCCTGGGCCGCCAGCGGCGTGCTCACGGTACGGACCGAGGCGGCGGACTGGGTGCTGCCGCCCACCCGGGCGCTGTGGATTCCGGCCGGAGTCCGCCATGAGACGCTGGCCGCCGGGGTGGCCACAATGCGCTCGCTGTACCTGCGGACCGACCGCTCGCCGGCCTCCTGGACGGAGCCGGTGCCGGTGACCGTCAGCCGCTTGCTGGCCGAGCTCATTGGCTACCTGGGCACCGAGTCCCTCGACACGGAAGCGCGGACGCGCGCCGAGGCCATGCTCGGCGACGTGCTCAGCCCGGTGCCGATGACGACGATCGAGGTCCGCATGCCCGCCGAGGAGCGCGCCGCGGCGGTCGCGGCGGGCCTGCTCGCCGATCCTGCGGACGGGCGAATGCTAGCCGAATGGGGCAGGCAGGTCGGCGCCAGCGGACGGACACTGGAGCGCGCCTTCCTGGCCGGCACGGGGATGACGTTCGGCCAGTGGCGGCGGCTGATCCGGCTGCAGGCAGCGCTTCCGAAACTCGCCGCGGGCCTTGCCGTCGGCGCCGTCGCCCGGCACGTCGGCTACCACACGCCGAGCGCGTTCGTGGCCGCGTTCCGCAAGGAAACAGGGCTGACCCCGGCTGCCTACTTCAGGACGCACGCTGCCAGATAGCAGCACCCCCGCGCCGGTCAGCGCGCCGAGTCGGCGATGGCGAGCGCGGCTGACTGGCCGATGTTGCCTTCAATGCGCAGCGCGACCCGCCTAGTGCTCCAGATCAGGGTGTTGCCCGTGGTCAGCCTGGCCGACGCGCTGGCGGTGTAGCCGTCGCGAGTGACGTACACGAGCACATGCGGGCCCTTGATCCAGAGCGCGCTGGCGCCGTTGACCTGCACCTCGGTCATGTTCGCGGCATTAGCGAACTTCTTGAAGTACAGCTGGTCGATGTGCCCTGCGTACTCGTCGAGCCGCACGAGGCCATACCGTGTCCGGCGGTAAATCAGGGACGCAACCCGACCGCGGTCGCTCACGATCACCTGCGTTGGCGCGCCCAGTACCCCTGGCACCAGGATCGGGAACGAGACTTCATGGCGGGCCCGGCCCAGCGACGTCCACCGCTGGCCGGGCAATGACGCGTGGCCCCGAGGGGATGGCACCGGGCCTGGCTGCTGGCCAAGCTCCACGCCGGCGAACCGGAACACACGCAGGATCGCCGCCCGGCCCTGCGGCGTCGCGATGATAAGTGCCAGGACAGCCGTCACCGCGGCGAGCGCGGCAAGCCACCGGCGATGGTGGTGGACGGCGCCTGACCCCCACGCTGGCCGACGGCTCACCGGTCGGCCCTGGAGTCGTTGCCGGACGGCGGTGACGGCGTCGCCGGCCGACGGCACCTGAAGCTCACGCCCCACCGCCCGCAGCTCGGACTCCAGCGCGCCCTGCCATCGGGCCCGGTCAGTCACGGCAGACCTGCGCCTGCTGGCCGGGAACGACCAAAGCGCGCAGCCTGGTCAGCCCTCGCGAGGTGCGCGACTTCACCGATCCGAGGGGCCAGCCCAGCACTTGCGCCGTCTCCGCCTCGGACAAGTCGAGGAAATAGCGGCACACGAGCGCCTGCCGCTCGGCCTCGGGCAGCGCCTGCACCGCGTCCAGGAGCCGCGCGCGCTGCTCAGCGGCCACGAGCTCGATATCCGGACCACCAGCCGCCTCGCCGGCCGGGTCGGCCGCGCCCAGCCGGGCGAGCCGCAGGGCCAAGGCAGTGCGCCGCCGCCGCGAACGGGTGAGGTTCCTCGTCTCGTTTGTCACGATGCGCAGCAACCACGGGCCGAACGGCTCACCCGCCCGGAACCGGGACAGGTGCCGGAAAGCCTTCACAAACGCCTCCTGGACGACATCGTCGGCCTCCTCCCCGGCGCCTAGCACGAAGGCAGCACGATGCGCCCGCGCCGTGTACCTGGCCACCAGCACGGCATAGGCGTCGAGGTCACCGCCACGGGCCCGGGTTACCGCCTCCGTGTCGTCGATGGCACTCCTCACTCGGCCGAACACCCGCACCCTGACTACACCGCGGGCCGCCACGAGGTTCCCGCCCGTGGGGTGGCCGGCCCGAATGGCGCGGCGCCGCGGGCTTCTAGGATGGCCTCGTGGCCGACGCTAAGTCCGGTACTTTCGCATTCGATCCTGCCCAGCCCCACATCGCTCGGGTGTATGACTATCTGCTCGGCGGCAAGGACAATTTTGCCGCCGACCGGGCCGTCGGTGACCAGATCATCGCATCGCTGCCCATGGTTCAGATGGGTGTCAAGGCACAGCGGGCCGTCCTGGAGCGGGTAGTCCGCTACCTAGTGGCAGAGGTCGGCATCAGCCAGCTCATCGATATCGGCTCGGGGCTGCCGACGGCCGAGAACGTGCACCAGATCGCGCAGCGGCTGGATCCAGCCGCACGCGTCGCCTATGTCGACAACGACCCGGTCGTGCTCGCTCACGCCAGGGCGTTGCTCGCCGACGACGTGACGACGATCGCTGTGGCGGGAGACCTCAGGGAGCCCGCGGCGATCCTGACCGACCCCGCCATCGGCGGCCACCTGGACTGGGATCAGCCGATCGGCCTGCTGCTGTGCGGCATCTTGCACCACATCTCCGACGCGGAGTTGCCGGGAAATCTGGTGGCCGCCCTGGTGGCCGCGCTCCCGAGCCGCAGCTACGTCTTCATCCACCACCTGCTCGACTCGCCCGACCCCGCGATCGCCTCGGTGCAGGCCGCGATGCAGGCTGGCATGGGCCGCGGCCAGTTCCGGAGCTGGGACCAGGTCCTTAGCTTCTTCCGCGGGCTTGACCTGGTGGAGCCTGGACTTGTGCTCGTTCCTGACTGGCGGCCCGACGCGAGCACGCCTAGCGCCCGCGAGCATCCCGTGCTGCGTTTGGCCTGCGCCGGGCTCGCGCGCAAGCCATAACGGCGTGCGCCCGCGTCAGGGCGCGAGGCTGAACGGCGGGTACCTATCGGTGACCAGGGTCAGCGCGTAGCCGAGGACGCGGTTGTTCCACCGCGTCACGCCCTCAACGAAGTCGAATAGGCCGCGCGGGTAGCGCCCGGTGAACAAGATCGCGAACCACGCCACGATGACGACCACCACCGCTGCGAGGTCCAGGAAGATCAACACGATGTAATGCGGGATCGCGAGCAGCCACTTGACCAGCGGCAGCCACCGGTTGAGGTCACGCTGCGCATCCGGGTACTGGTAGTCGAGGCTGACCGCCTGATGGTCGTCGGTGGACGGATACCTGTCGTCCATCAGCGCGAAGTAGATCAGGACCCGGGTGCCAAAACGCTGGAGCTCCAGGTTCCAGTCGAACCACCAGCGGGGGTACTTTTGACGGAACAAGATCATCAGCAGCGGGCCAAAGAACAGCAGGCCGCCGGCACCGGCCGCGGTACCTGTCGTCCCGTTGGGGTAGCTCCATTGCCATCCGCCGCCGTCGACCGTGCCCAGGACGATCGCGATGGGGATGACCATGAACAGCCGGAAGAAGCTGGTCAAGCGATTTAGCTCGCGGTCCGGGTAAGCGACGGAAAAGGTGACCGGGTAGGCGGTTCCGTTCATCACGACTCCCCTTCGACCCGTAGGCCAGCACGGCCAACCGAATGTCAGCCGCAGTAGTCGTGCCTGTCATTCCCACTTACGTCGTTATGATTCGGGCGATGCCGGTGACAGTTGTGGCGGCCGATGTGGCCGTCGAGAACGGCTCAGCGCTTGGCGTAGTCGGCGAACCCCTGCCAGTCGATGAACTCGCACGGCTCGCCGCCGACGATCCACGCGTCGTGGCCGGGAGGGATCACCGCGAAGTCACCCGGACCGAACTCGGTCTCCTGCCCGTCGTCCATGACCACTTTCATATGGCCTGACACGAAGTAGCCCATGTGTGGCGCCAGGCAGCTATCGGTTTGCGCGATCGGCTTGACGTGCTTGGACCACTGCCAGCCCGGCTGGAATGTCGCCCGGCCAACCGGCCCTTCCTCGACGTTGACGAGCTCGAGCTTGCCCATGCCGGCCTCGAAGAGACGGGTCTCCTCGGGCGCGTCCAGGCTCTGACGGATCATGCCTGTCAACTCCGCCACCCCCTTGGCGTTGTGTGACCACCTGATTACGCTGAGCAACTCTAGCGTGCGCGCTCCTCACCGCCTCCTCCCGCCCCACCAGCAGGAATAGGATCTGGGCGTGATATTCGCGAACGCCGAGCAGGCGGAGTTCTGGTCGCAGCTGGCGTCGGCGTGGATCGAGCTCGAGGACCTCCTTGAGGAGATATCCAGCCGGCCGGGTCAGCTGGCCATGGACCGACTAGGCCTCAGGAGCGGGGAGCGCGTGGTCGACCTCGGCTGCGGAACCGGTGTGACGACGCTCGACCTGGCGTCGCGCGTCGCCCCGGGCGGCCAGGTCGTCGGGGTAGACATTGCGTCCGGAATGCTGGCCCGCGCCCGTGCACGGGCGGCCACGTCGGGTGTGGCCAACGTCGAGTTCCTGCACGCCGACCTGCAGGTACACGATCTGGGCAGCGCCCGGTTCGATGCCGCCTACTCGCGCTTTGGCGTCATGTTCTTTGCCGACCCGACCGCAGCCTTCGCCAACATCCGCATCTCCTTGCGGGAGGGTGCCGCGCTCTCGTTCGTGGCCTGGCAGAGCGTGTTCGAGAACGAGTGGATGCTCCTGCCCGGTGCGGCCGTGACCGAGGTCACCGGGTCAGCGCCGCCGATGGCCGGCCCGGGCGAGCCAGGGCGGTTCTCGCTGGCCGAGCCGGACCGGGTGAGTGCCATTCTGGATGCCGCCGGCTTCACGTCCATCGTGATCACGCCGCATGCCGACCAGGCCGTATTTGGCGAGGACCAGATACCCGAGGTCGCAAGCGCGAGCATGCGAGTCGGGGGAGTCCGCGCGATGCTGCAGGACGCCGACGACGCGACCCGGCAGCGGGCGCGCGAAGCCATCGAGGAGGCCTTGCGCTCCAGGCTCGATGACGGCCAGGTTCGCTTGTCCGTGGGTGTCTGGCTCGTCTCGGCCAGAGCCTGAACGCCCGCGCTGGCTGCGGGGCAGCGCGGGGCCCGGTCAGTACATGATCAT
>Ga0126369_10002060_pt1 | contig 14198 bp, 10 predicted proteins | sample PanSoiMetaPlot_1_FD_109646 | JGI IMG/M metagenome (GOLD analysis project Ga0126369, IMG submission 109646) | Tropical forest soil microbial communities from Panama - MetaG Plot_1 | ecosystem: Environmental > Terrestrial > Soil > Tropical forest > Bulk soil | place: Panama | collected 2016-02-17 | reverse complement strand
GACGGCCAGGGCCGGAAGGTCGAAAGCCCGGTGCAGCTCGGGCGGGTTCGCGAGGCGCTGGAGCAGGCGCTGGTCCAGCCGATCTGACGATGCTCGGCCGCTACCGAGAGCCCATGCGCAGCTGGATCGACCCGATCGGGCTCGCGCTCTATCGCAAGCTGCATCTGCGGCCGAACCACCTGACCTTGATCGGGCTCGGCGTGAGCCTATTGGCGGCCACAGCGTTCATCGGCGCGCAGATCCGTACCGGCGGTGTCCTCCTCATCCTGGCCGGACTCTGCGACTTCTTCGACGGCTCGCTGGCGCGCGCGTCGGGCCAGGTGTCGACGTTCGGCGCGTTCCTCGACTCGGTGATCGACCGCTACTCCGATCTGGTGGTGCTGCTCGGCATCGTCGTGCTCTACGCCCACATGTCCCACATGCGCGGCGCGATCGTCGCGATGGCCGGCCTGATCGGCTCGATGATGGTGAGCTACACGAAGGCGCGGGCCGAGTCGATCGGCGTGCGCTGCACCGTGGGCATGATGGAGCGGCCGGAGCGGATGATCTGCCTGATCGCCGGCGCTCTGCTCGATCTCCTCGAGCCGGCGCTCTGGGTTCTCGCCGTGCTGGCGAACCTCACGGCGATCCAGCGGATCGCGTTCACCTGGCGCGCGACGCGCGACGCCGCGCTCCTGCGAGTGCTGCTCGTCGCCGCGGTGCTGCTGGCGCCGGTAGCGGTCGTCGCGCAGTCCGAGGCGCCCGGCACCGAGTCGCTGCCGGAGCGCCGATGGGCCGCCGCCGTCGAGGCCTACCAGCAGGGCGACGTCGATCCGCTGATCCGCGAGTTCAGCAGCGACGCGGCCAGGGACAGCATCGTCGGCGATCACGTCCGCTACCTGCTGGCCGAGGCGCTCTCGCGGGGCGACGATCTGGCCGCCGCGCGCGCGGCGGCGCTGAGCGTCGTCGACCGTTACCCGAAGAGCCGCCTGGCGCCGCGGGCACTCCTGCTCGCCGCGACACTCGATCTGCGCGCCGAGCAGGACGCATCGGCGCAGACCGTCCTGGTCCGCCTGATCAACGCGTATCCCGACGCGCCCGAGTTCCCGGGCGCGCTCTACCTGCTCGCGATGACCGCCGAGGCGCTCGGCCAGCCCGACGCCGCGGCGCTGACCTACCGCGATGTCCGCCTGCTCACGCCCGCCAGCGGCTACGCCGAGGGCGCGAGCGACCGGATCGTCGCGCTGGAGGCGTCGGGCGTCCGCCTGCCGCCGCTGACGCCGGGGCAGCGCATCGATCGCACCGAGCGGCTGCTGCGCGCCAACGTGCCCGACGTCGCGCTGGGCGAGGCCGAGCGCATCGTCGACGAGGTCAAGGACGGCGCGATCGTGACACGGGGGCTTCGCGTGATCGTCGAGAGCGCGCGCCGGCTCAACCGTTACGACGTGGCGGCGCGCACCCTGGGGCTCATGATCGATCGGTCGGCGGCCGAGCGCCGCCCCGCGCTCAAGCTCGAGCAGGCGCGACTGTACGTGCGCGCGGCCGATCGACGCAGCGACCGCGCCGGCCGCAACGAGCTGATCGGCCGAGCCCTCGCGTGCGTCGACTCGGTCGCGGCCACCGGCACCGAGGGGGAAAAGGCCGAGGCGCTCTTCCTGAAGGCCCGCGTGCTCGAGGACACCAATCGTGAGTCCGAGGCGATCGTGGCATACCGCGCGGTCGCGGCGCAGTTCACCGCGCGAGAGGCTGGGGCCGCCTCGCTCTGGCGGCTCGGCTGGGTCGCCTACCTCAAGCGCGACGCGACGGGCGCTCAGAAGAGCTGGATGCGGCTGGCCGAGCTCGGCAGCGCCGGTGCGTATCGCCAGCCCGCGCTCTACTGGGCCGGCCGCGCGCGTGAGCAGGCCGGCGCGGGAAACGCGAACGAGCTCTACAACCAGATCCTGGCCGAGGCGCCGCGGAGCTACTACGGGATGCTCGCGGCCGGACGGCTCGGCCGCGTGAAGGAAGGCGGCGTGTCGGCGAAGATCGTGCTGCCAACCGAGCCGCGCGTGGCGCTCATCGACGATTCCGGCTTCGCGCGGGTGGTCATGCTGCGGCGGCTCAACCTCGTCGATGACGCGGCGGTGGAGCTGGAGGACGTCGTGCAAGGCGCCGCGACCGATCCCGTGCGCCTCTACGGCCTGGCCGGCGTCTACATCGAGGTGGAGCGCTACCACATGGCGCTGCGGATCATGCGCCGCTACTTCCAGCCGGCGGCCGCGACCGGCGATCCGGCCCTGCCGCGCGCGTTCTGGGAGATGTTCTACCCGTTCGCGTGGCGCGACGAGGTGCGTGACGCCGCGCAGCGGCGCGGCATCGACCCGCACCTGGTCGCCGCGGTCGTCCGCGAGGAGTCGAGCTACTATCCGCGCGCGACCTCGCGGGCAGGGGCGCGCGGGCTGATGCAGCTCATGCCGGCGACCGCGCGCCTGATGGCGCCGGGCAGCGACCTCGAAGACCCGGGCGTCAACATCGAGCTCGGCACGCGCTTCCTGGCCGGGCTGATGCGCGAGTTCAACGATCCGCGGCTGGCGCTGGCGGCCTACAACGCCGGGCCCAATCGCGTCCGCCAGTGGCTCAACACGCGCCCCAGCGACGACATCGAGGCGTTCGTCGAGCAGATCCCCTTCGACGAGACGCGACTCTACGTGAAGAAGGTCGTGCTCTCCTGGGAGGAATACCGCCGGATCTACGGGAGTCCGTGAGCCTCGTCGAGCTACCCTACGGCGAGGCGACCCTGACCGCGACGCTCCCCGAGCGCACGCGCGTCTTCTCGAACGCCGAAGCGGTCACGCCGGTCCCCGTCGACGATCTCGCGACCGCCGTCGCCCAGGCCCTCGCGCACCCGCTCGGCTTGCCGCGCCTGGGCGAGCTGGTCACCCCGCGCTCGCGCGTCACGATCGCGTTCGACGACGCGACCGTGCCGTCCTACGGCCCGATCCGCTCGATCGCGATCGAGGCAGTGCTGGGCGAGCTGGCGGCGGCGGGCGTCGCGCGCGCGCAGGTTTCGCTGATCTGCGCCAACGCGCTGCATCGCAAGCTGCGCCCGGCCGAGCTGGCGCGCATCATCGGCGCTGGTCTCGTCGCCGAATTCGCCGAGCGCCTGTCCTGCCACGATGCGGAAGATCCGGCCGGCCTCGTCGATCTCGGCCGCACACGGGAGCACGGCTATCCGGTCGTGGTGAACCGTCGCGCCGCCGAGTCCAATCTGCTCGTTTACGTCAACGCCGGGCACATGCGCGGCTTCAACGGCGGCTGGAAGTCGGTCTGTGTCGGGCTCTCGACCTACGAGTCGATCCGCGTGACCCACACGCCCGACGGCATGTCGATGTCCGTCCACGCAAACCGCATGCACGCCGTCCTCGACGAGATGGGCCGGCACCTGGAAGACAGGCTCGGCCGGCGCGTCTTCAAGATCGACACTCTGGGCGCCGACGCCTTCAGCGTGACGCGAGTCGTCGCGGGCGCCGTCGCCGACGCGCGGCGCGCGATCGTGAGCGCGATGGAGGGGATGTTCCCGCCGCGACGCGACCAGGCGCGCGAGCGCTTCGACGTCGTCGTCTACGGCGTGCCGGACGGAAGCCCGTACGCCGTGTTCTCTCACGTGAACCCGATCCTCACCTTGATCTCCTCGGGTCTCGGCTATCTCGGCGGGCTCGTCGAGGCGATCGGCAAGCCGGGCTGCACGGTGATCATGGCGACACCGGTGCCGGAGCGCTGGGACCGAGTGGCGCACCCCTCCTATCCCGAGGTGTGGGAGCGCGTGCTCGGGGCAACGCGAGACCCGCACGAGATCATGCGGCGCTTCGCCGACGACTACGCCCGCCGGCCTGACTACGTCGAGGCATACCGCTCGCGGTTCGGCTTTCATCCCGTGCACGCGATCTTCGCGGTCTACCCGCTCCAGCGTCTCGGCCACATCGGCCGCGTGATCGTCGCCGCCCCGCGCGATCCGGCGATTCCACGCCATCTCGGCTTCGACGTCGCCGGCAGTGTCGAGGAGGCGGTGGCGACGGCCGAGAAGGCTCATGGCCCAGGCGCCTCGATCGCCTACGTCAGGCAGCCGCCCCCGGCGCGTCCGGACTGAGCGCGTCCATGACCATGCCCAAGCCGAAACGGCTCGCGCTATCGGTCCCGCTCGACGGCTTCGCGCTGTCCGAGCACGCGGAGATCGCGCGCGAGGCGGAGCGGCTGGGCTACGTCGACGCCTGGTCGCTCGAGGCCGACGGCATCGACTGCTTCGCGCCGCTCGCGGTCGTCGGCGCCGCGACGTCGATGCGACTGGGCACGGCGATCGCCAACGTCTTCACGCGCGGGCCGGCGACCCTGGCGATGTGCGCCGCCGGCATCGCCGAGGTCGCGCCGGGCCGGTTCTGTCTCGGCATCGGCGCCGGCTCGCAGCCGATCGTCGAGTCGTGGAACGGCGGCGTCTTCAGCCGTCCGGCGACCCGCGTGCGCGAGACCGCACAGTTCGTGCGCCGCGCCCTCACCGGCGAGCGCGTCGTGTTCCGGGGCGAGACCTTCTCGGTGGACGGCTTCCGTCTGACCCGGCCGCCCGAGCACCCGATCCCGATTTACGTCGCGGCGCTGCGACCGGGGATGCTGCGCGTGGCCGGCGAGGTGGGCGACGGGGTGATCGTCAACTGGCTCTCGGCCGAGGACGTGCCGAAATCGATCGCGGTCTGTCGCGAGGCGGCCGAGAAGGCCGGACGCGACCCGGACGCGCTCGAGATCACGGCGCGGCTTCTGGTCAACATCGATCCGCCGAGCCCGCAGTCAGAGCTGGCGGTGCGCCGCCATGTCACGGCGTACCTGAACGTGCCGGTCTATCGATCGTTCCAGGAGTGGCTTGGCCGCGGCGACGCGCTCGGCCCGATGTGGAGCGCCTGGCAGAGTGGGGATCGGCGGGCCGCGGTGGCGGCGGTACCAGAGCAGGTCATGAACGATCTGATCATCCGGGGAACAATGGCGACGATCCGCGCCCACGTCCAGCGCTATCTGGACGCCGGCGTCGACACCGCGTTTCTCGCCCTCTCGACCCTCGAGCAGGATCCGGCGCGCCGGCGCGCAATCCAGCTCGAGGCGCTGCGCGCGCTCGCCCCCGCTACGCGTGTGTCTGAGTAAGCGCGATTCGAGCGCGGGCTTTGCCCGCGCAATTCTGGGGGAGGCTCGGAGGGGGCCGTCGAGGCCCCCTCCGATGAGCTACGCGGCCGGCTCCGACCCGACCACGCTGACGAACGACACGCACTCGCCGGGCGCGCCGCCCAGGTTGTGCGTGAGCGCGAGCTTGCGGCCGCGCGCCACCGAGGCGATCTGCCGCTTGCCGGCCTCGCCGCGCAGCTGCAGCCACGCCTCGAAGAGCATGCGCAGACCAGAGGCGCCGATCGGGTGGCCGAACGACTTGAGACCGCCGTCCGGATTCACGGCCAGCTCGCCGTCGAGATCGAAGGTGCCCGCGAGTACTTCCTTCCAGGCCGTGCCGCGCGAGGCAAACGAGAGGTCCTCCATCAGCACGAGCTCGGTCGGCGTGAAGCAATCGTGGACCTCGGCCATCGCGAGCTCCTGCCGCGGGTCCTTGATGCCGGCCTGAGCGTAGGCGTCGACGGCGGAGGCGACGACCTCGGGGAAGGTCGTGTAGTCGTAGTCGGGATCCATCGGGCCCGCGGCCGGGCCGGCGACGAACGAGAGCGCCTTCACGTAGAGCGGCTTGTCGGTGTAGCGATGCGCGTCCTCGGCGCGGACGATGATGGCGGCCGCCGAGCCGTCGCTGACCCCCGAACAGTCGAAGATGCCGAGCGGGCCGGCGACCAGCGGCGAGCAGGCGATCGTTTCCTTCGGCACTTCCTTCCGGAACTGCGCGCGGGGATTCAGCGCGCCGTTCTTGTGGTTCTTCCAGGCGATCCGCGTCATCACGTCCTTCAGCGCCGAGTCCTCGACGCCGTATTTCTTGCCGTAGGCGGGCGCGAGCAGGCTGAACGTGGCCGGCGCGGTGAGGCCCGCGCGCGTGCCGTCGCCCGGCACCGGCGCGCCCGGAAGGCCGGAGATGCCCGAGTCTTTCAGCTTCTCGACGCCGACCGCCATCGCGATGTCGTAGGCGCCCGACGCGACCGCGTAGCACGCGTTGCGGAACGCCTCGGAGCCGGTGGCGCAGTAATTCTCGAGCCGGCTCACGGGCTTGTAGTCGATCTTGAGCGGACGCGAGAGCGTGAGGCCGGACTGGCCCGAATAGAGCGTGCCGAGCCAGAAGGCGTCGACGTCCGAGAGCGCGATCCCCGCGGACGCGAGCGCGTCCTTCGTGGAATCGACCAGCAGGTCGTTCACGCCCTTGTCCCAGTGCTCGCCGAAGGGCGTGCACCCCATGCCGACGATCGCCACCCGGTCGCGAATGCCGTTGCTCGCCATCGTCCTGACCTCCTCGTGCCGCTATCGACTCGCACCCGCTGTCGACTCGCGTTCCCTGTCGACTCGCGAGGATCTCAATTCTATCAGGGCCCTTGCGAGTGCGCAGGTATGCTTTGCCCATGGCCGTGACCGAGCTCCACCGGGCAATCGCGGTGGCGGCCTTCGTCGCCTCGTACGTCGGGCTGGCGCTCGGGCGCGTTCCCGGCTTCCGGATCGACCGCACAGGTGTCGCGATCATCGGCGCCGCCGTGATGGTGGTCTCGGGCGCGGTCCCGTGGGCCGATGCGGTGGCCGCGGTCGACGCGCCGACGCTCGTGCTGCTGTTCGGAATGATGATCGTCACGGCGTACCTGCGGCTCTCGGGCTTCTTCCGTCTCGTGATGACGTGGGCGCTGCGCCGGGCGCGAACACCGCGGATGCTGCTCGGCACGGTCGTCGTCGCGTCGGGCGTGCTCTCAGCGTTCTTCGTCAACGACGTCGTGTGCCTCGTCCTGGCGCCGGTGGTGCTCGAGGCCACCCGTCAGCTCGCGCTGCCGCCGGTGCCGTACCTGATCGCACTCGTCACCGCCGCCAACGTGGGCAGCGTCGCGACGCTGACCGGCAATCCCCAGAACATGCTCGTCGGAAGCTTCTCCGGGATCAGCTACCGGGTCTTCCTCGCCCGCGAGGGGCCCATCGCAGTCGTCGGGCTCGTCTGCGTATTCGCGGCGATCGCGCTCGTGTACCGGCGACAGCTGCCCAACGCGCCCCTGGAGATCCGGCCGGACCCGCGACTGGCGGTGCACTATCCGCTCATGTTCAAGACCATCAACGCCACCTTGGTGATGCTGGTCGCCTTCCTGGTCGGCGTGCCGATCGCGATCGTCGCGATCGCGGGCGCCGCCTGGACCTTGGTCACGCGGCGGGTGAATCCGGAGAAGGTCTACCGCGAGATCAACTGGAGCCTGCTCGTGCTGTTCGCCGGCCTCTTCGTGGTGACGGCGGGGCTGGAGCACTCCGGGCTGATCGACGTGCTGCTGCGCTGGGCGGAGGCGGCCAATGTCCAGAGCCCGGCGGTGCTCACCATCGTCACCGCGGTGCTGTCGAATCTCGTCTCCAACGTGCCGGCCGTGCTTCTATTCAAACCGCTCGTCACCACGTTCGACGACCCGCGGCGCGCGTGGCTCGTGCTGGCCATGGCCTCCACGTTCGCCGGCAACTTGACGATTCTCGGAAGCGTCGCGAATCTGATCGTGGTCGAGGCCGCGCGGGCCGCGCGCGTCGAGATCGGGTTCGTCGAGTATTGCAAGGTGGGAGTGCCGGTGACGCTCGCGACGCTGTTCCTCGGCTGGCTGCTGCTCGCGTGGCTCTGAATCGCCGATGTGGAGGAGACGATGATCATCGTCGCGGGAAAGATCTACGTGCGCCCGGGCGCGCGGCTCGATTTCCTGACGTCCTCGCTCGAGGCGGTGGTGATGGCGCGCAAGGCGCGGGGCTGTCGTGACTTCGTCGTGGCGGCCGACCCGATCGAGCCCGACCGCGTCAACGTCTACGAGGCGTGGGAGTCCGAGGAGGCGCTGCTGGCGTTTCGCGGAGCGGGGCCCGACCAGGGCCTGACGTCGAGCATCGTGCGTGCCGACGTCGCGCGCCACGTGGTGGCGTCGTCCGGTCCGGCGTAGATCCTACCGCCCGCGGAGGGGCCGCGCCTTCCAGAAGTAGTTGTGAACGGAACCGGCGGTGAAGAGCCGGCGAAACGTCATCTCCACGCGGTCACCGATCTTGACGGCCGACGGGTCGACGTCGGTCAGCTCGCACTGGAACCGGCCGCCGCCCTCGAAGTCGATGACGGCGGCGACGACGGGCGGCGAGAGCGAGTAGGCGAGCCGGTCCACCGTGAAGGTCGCGATCGTCGCGAGCTTGTCCGCGAGCCGCTCGGGCGTCATGCGATCGACCGCGTGGCACTTCACGCACACGCGTTGTGGCGGCAGGTGCACGGCGCCGCACGCCTGGCAGCGGCTGCCGGTGAAGGCGAACTTCCACGCGTCGGCGCGAAAGGACGGCGGCGCCGCCGGGCGTTCGGGATCGGGCCGGCGCGGCGGCTCGCGCGGCAGGAAGCCGCGCCACGTCAGGAACGTCGCGTAGGTCACTCGCCCGGGCGAGCCGACCTGTGCGGCTACCGGCTGCGCGGGCCGGCGAGTCTCGATCGCCGCGGTCGTGCGCCAGAGCGTGACGTCGCAGCCGTCGGCCAGCGAGACCACGGCGATGAGCTCGTCGGGCTTCGCGCGGTCGAGCGCGTCGGCGAGCATGAGCCCCGCGTGCGCCGTGCCGGTGTTGCCGATGCTCGCCGCGAGGTCGTCGGCGACGGTCCCCTTGGCAGCGCCCACCGCTGACGCCACACGCCGACTGGCGCGGGCGTGCGGGCCGGTGACGATCCAGCTTCTCACCGCGACCGCGCTGACCCCCGCTTGCTTGAGCGCGTCGGCCGCCGCCGCTTCGCCGAGCGGTACGTACGCGTGCTCGCCGAATCGCTCCTCCCACTGGCGCGAGACCGCATCGCCCGGCAGCCGCCACCGCTCGAGGAACTCGGCCGTCGCAGAGGCACGCGCGACCGGCTCGGCGAGCACCGGGCGGTCACGCGAGTCGCCCAGGAGAAACGCGACCGCGCCGTCGCCGCCGTCGCGCTCGTCACTCCCACTGGGCAGGCCGGTTCTGATGTCCGCCAGCGCCACGAGCGTCGGCCGGGACGCGTCGATCGCGGCTGACAGGGCACCTGCGCCCGAGCGCACCGAGCCCAGCATGTCGAAGGCCGGAGCCTGAGGATCGAGGGCAAGGGCGGCGTGGATGGCGCTCGCATTCGTCTTGTCGAGGTAGGCCGGGGCCACCGTGGCGAAGTAGAGCGCACCGGGACGCACGCCGGGCGCGGCTCTCAGAGCCGCCCGCGCTGCCTCGACGGCCATCGAGGTGGTGTCCTCGTCGTAGGAGGCGACGGAGCGCGTACCGGCGCCCGCGGGCGAGCCCAGCGACTCGCCGATCGCCTTGCGATCCAGGCGGAAATAGGGGAGGTAGGCGCCGTACGCGACGATCCCGTTCACAGGTGCCAGATTCTACCCGAGATCGCCGTGGTCGGCCGATCCCGGGCGTGGGTGAGCTATCGGCGCGCGGCGGCCTTGGGGATGGCGTCCGCGGGCATCGCCTCGAGGGGCTCGAGCGCCGCCAGGCGATCCTCGAGGTTGGGCGTACGCGCGAGGATGCGCTGCTCGATGAACGGCGAAGCTGGCGGGTTCACCGCGGCGGCCGCCCTCAGCGCTCCGGCGAGCGCCTGGCGAGGGGCTGAGTGGCCCATGTCACGCAGGATCTCGATGGTCCGCTGATCGGCGTCGAGCTCTTGCTTGCGCGAGTAGGCTCGGACGACGAGCGGGTTCACCACGAAATCGGCCATACCGCCGCCCGGCACGAAGATGCCCAGGGTGGCGAACCCCGCGGTGATCAACAGCGACACACTGCGTCTCTTGGGGGTGTGGCCGAGGACGTCGTGGGCGACCTGCTGGGCGACGAGCGCGTCCAAGTGGCGCTGGGGCAGGCGTGCCAGCCCATCAGAGAAATAGAACGTCGCGTCGTCGCCGGCGAACGCGGTAACCATCGGCGTCCGGATCATCGCGAAGGAGTAGTGCTCGGGATCGTCGTTCACCGCCTGCGCGGCGCGGCAGAGCGTCTGCGAGATCCGGGCGGCCGCCGGATCGCGCGGCGCCGGGTAGTAGGCGAGATCGGGATGCGAGGGCGGGATCAGCGCGCATCCGGTGGCGGCGGCCAGCACAGCCACGAGGGCCAGTGAGCGAAGCATGGCCGGAACATCGTATGGAGGCACCGGTGAGAAACCGGCGGAAATAACGCCGGGCCGCGTGCTTCGCCTACACCTTGGGGCGCGCCCCGCGCGGGACCACTAACGCGGGGCGCGCCCCGTTATCGATGAGCCGCGTCACCCTCACGGCGGCGCGGCGCCGTAATACGGCCGGTTCCCTTTCCAGACGAGCTGCCCTTCGGTTCCGGCCGTTCAGTTGCTTCCCGAACGCCAGATGAGACGAAGCAGATACGCCGGTTATTTCGCCGGCCGGAGCAGGGGGCGAAGGTAGGGCCAGAGATGGTCGGCGATCGCCTGCTGGCCGGCCGCGGTCGGATGGATCCCATCGGCCTGGTTGAGACGCGGGACGCCGGCAACGCCGTCCAGGAGAAACGGCACCAGCGCCGCCTTCGATTTCCGCGCGACCGCCGGGTAGATCGCCTCGAATTCCCGGGTGTAGTCGCTGCCGTAGTTCGGTGGCAGACGCATCCCGGCCAGCAGCACCTTAGCGCCGGCGGCCTGGAGCCGCCTCACGATCTCCTCGAGATTCGAGCGCGTAGCCTCCGGGCTCTGTCCCCGCAGGCCGTCGTTGGCGCCGAGCGCGACGATGACGACCTCGGGATTCGCGCGCAAGACCCAGTCGACGCGCCGGAGCCCGCCGGCGGAGGTATCGCCGCTCACGCCGGCGTTGACGACGCGGTATGCGTACCCTTCGCGCCGCAGGCGCGCTTCGAGGCGCGCCGGGAACGCCTCGTCCGGGGCGACGCCGAAGCCGGCGGTGAGGCTGTCGCCGAGCGCCACCATCACATCTTCGGCGAGCGCCTCGCCGGAGGCGGCCAGGAGCAGCGTGAGGCACAACAGCGCGAGCGCGCCGACGCGAATTCGCCTCACACGGCCAGTGTAGTATGAGGTGCGGAGATGATCAGGGTTCGCGACGTCGTCATGCGCTTGCCGAGCGGTGGACGGCCGCTCACGATTCTCGACGGCGTCACGCTCGACGTCGCCGCCGGCGAGGTGTGCGCGATCACCGGCCCTTCCGGCAGCGGCAAATCGACCTTGCTCGGGCTCATCGCCGGCCTCGATCGCCCGAGCGCGGGCTCGATCATGGTCGCCGGCGTCGAGATCACCAGCCTCGACGAGGACGCGCTCGCGCGGTTTCGCCGCGAGACGCTCGGCTACGTCTTTCAGTCCTATCACCTGATCCCGACCTTGACCGCGGCAGAGAACGTTGCCGTCCCCCTCGAGATCGTCGGCGCGCCCGACGCGCTCGGCCGCGCGCGCGCCCTGCTCGGCGACGTCGGGCTCGGCGGGCGGTCACACCACTATCCCGTCCAGCTCTCGGGCGGCGAGCAGCAGCGCGTCGCGCTCGCCCGTGCGGTGGCGCTCGATCCCGGTCTACTCTTGGCCGACGAGCCCACCGGGAATCTCGACTCCGAGACCGGTGAGCAGATCATCGAGCTCCTGCTGAAGCTCAACCGCCGACGCGGCTCAACCCTGGTTCTCGTGACCCACGACGAGGCACTCGCGTGCCGCGCCGATCGCGTGGTCCGCCTGCACGACGGCCGTGTCCTGAACGGCGCCTCGTGAGCCTCGCGTTCGCGCGGCGCATGGCGTGGCGCGAGACCCGCGGCGCCGGTCGTCACTTCGCGGTGCTCTTCGGTTGCGTCGCCCTCGGTGTCGCCGCGCTGGTCTCGGTCGGTACCTTCGCCAGGAACCTCGACCGCACGCTGACGCGCGAGGCGCGCGCGCTCACCGGCGGCGATCTCGAGCTCCGCGCCCCGCAGCCGCTCGATGCCGCCGCGCGCGCCGCGGTGGACGAGCTGGCGAGCGCGGGCGCCGTCATCACGATGGTGCGCGAGCTGGTGGCGATGAGCCGGGTTCCCTCGCGCGGCGCGAGCCTTCTCGTCGAGCTGAAGGCGGTCGAGCCCGCCTATCCGCTCTACGGCCGCATCGAGACGGCGCCGGCGTTGCCGCTCGACCATCTACTCGCCGACCGCGATGACGCCGGCGGCGCGGTGGTCGAGGCGCCGCTCCTGGAGCGGCTCGGCATCGCCGTCGGCGATCCGCTGCTGATCGGCTCCGCGCGCTTCGTCGTCGCCGGCGTGCTCGTGCGGGAGCCGGATCGCCCGGTCGGTCTGGTCACGCTCGGGCCGCGCGTGATCATCGCCGCCCCCGCCCTCGACCGCACGGGCCTCCTGCAGATCGGTAGCCGCGCGCGCTATCGGACCCTCGCGCGGCTTCCCGCCGGCGTGACGGCTCGCCGCGCCGCCGACGACCTCGCCCGCGCGATCGGCGACCCGTCAGTCCGCATCGCGGCGTTCGACGAATCGCAGCCGGGTCTGCGGCGCTTCTTCGCCCAGCTCGCGACGTATCTCGGCCTCGTCGGCCTGGCGAGCCTGCTGGTCGGCGGCGTCGGCATCGCGTCGACGGTCACGACGTTTCTTCGGCGTCAGCTCGCGACGATCGCGATCCTCAAGTGCCTCGGCGCCGGCTCGCGCGTGCTCGTCGCGACATACCTGATCCAGACTCTCGCCCTGGCGCTCGCCGGCAGCCTCGTCGGCGCCGCCGTCGGCCTGGTGGCGCAGCCGCTGCTCGTGCGGGCGCTCGAGCCGTTCGCGCCGTTCGTGCTCGAGACCGAATGGGATGTCGGGACGCTGGCGCGCGGTATCGCGCTCGGCCTGCTCGCGGCGCTGCTCTGCGCGCTCTGGCCGCTGCTCTCCGTGCGCACCGTGCCGCCGTCGCTGATCCTCCGGCGCGACGTCGACGTGAGCGCGTGGCGCGCGCGCCGGCCGTGGGCCGCAGCGCTGCCGATCGTCGCGGGGCTCGCCGCGCTGGCGGTCTGGCAGGCTGGATCCTTCCGGCTCGGCGGGATCTTCGCCGGCGCGGCGCTCGCCGCCCTCGTGATCCTGATCGGGCTCTCGCGCGTGCTCGTCCATGTGGCCCGATGGGTGCCGCGGGCGCGCGGGCTCGCGTGGCGCCAGGGCCTGGCGGGCCTCGATCGCCCGGGCGGCCACACCGTGCGGGTGGTGGTGGCCGTCGGACTCGGCGTCATGCTGCTGGTGGCGATCGCGCTGCTCGAGGCGAACCTGGGCCGGCAGATCGCGTACGAGCAGAAGCGTGAGGCGCCGTCGTTCTTCTTCATCGACGTGCAGCCCGACCAGCGCGAGCCGTTCTCCAGGCTCGTGGGCGACGTGAGCGGCGTGGTCCCCGTCGTCACGCCGGTCGTCCGCGCGCGGCTCGCCGCGATCGACGGCACCCCCGTGACGCGAGCTGATCGATCGCCGCAAGCGCGAGTCGCCGGAGAAGAACTGGTACCTGACCCGCGAGTACATGCTGACGTGGTCGGACACACCGCCGGTGGCGAACAAGATCGCGCGCGGGCGCTGGTGGACCGCCGACGAGGCCGCCGCGCGCCCGCGCGTGTCGGTCGACGACGAGGCGGCGAAATATTTCGGGGTCGGCGTCGGGGGCACACTCACGTTCGACGTGCAGGGCGTGCCCATCACGGCCGAGGTGATGAATCTTCGCAAGATCGACTGGCAGAGCCTGAGCGCGAATTTCTTCATGGTGCTCTCGCCGGGAGCGCTCGACGGCGCGCCGACCGTCTATCTGGCGACGGCGCGCGTGCCCGCGGACCTCGAGACTCGTTTACAAGACAGCGTCGCGAGCGCCTTTCCCAACATCACGGCGATCCCGCTGCGGGGTGTGCTCGAGCGCGTCGCGGACGTGCTCGGGCAGATCTCTTTCGCGGTACGGTTCATGGCGCTCTTCAGCATCGCCGGCGGGCTCGTCGTCATGGGAGGCGCGCTCGCCGCGACGCGCTATCAACGGCTCTACGAGTCGGTCATCCTCAAAACGCTCGGCGCCACGCGCTGGGCCATCGCGCGGGCGTTCGCCGTCGAGTATGCGTGTCTGGGCGCGGCGGCGGGCCTCGGCGGGACGGCGCTGGCCACCGCGCTCG
>Ga0126369_10002059_pt1 | contig 14198 bp, 8 predicted proteins | sample PanSoiMetaPlot_1_FD_109646 | JGI IMG/M metagenome (GOLD analysis project Ga0126369, IMG submission 109646) | Tropical forest soil microbial communities from Panama - MetaG Plot_1 | ecosystem: Environmental > Terrestrial > Soil > Tropical forest > Bulk soil | place: Panama | collected 2016-02-17 | reverse complement strand
CCCCAACCGGCGATCGACAGGACCTCGCGGATCAGCCCGCGCACCATGGCAAGCATTCCGGAGATCAGCATTACGACGATGAGGAAGATATCGAGATACATCCTTGAGTCTTCGTTGCGGGCGAAAGGTGGGTCTTGAACCTGGGTTGTGATCCGGGTGTATAGCCGCCGCCGGCATCCCCGTCACCCGCCTTGTGGTGGGCTGGGGAAGACTCTGCGGGAGGTGCAATGAAATCGAGTCGCAAGCACGTCAAGTCAGCTGCTTGCAGGCGATATCCCACATGCTTCACGGCAACTAGCGACCACGCGAACGCGTGACCCCCTTGACGATTAAAGGCTAACACCTATGTTTGTAGTCGCATTCCCCCCGGTAGGTACGCCCTATCGGACAGCCCAGCCTTAAGAAAGCTGGGCTTTTTGCTATCCCAACCGCACTTGGCTATGATTCGCGTCGGCTGTTACGTTGACGGCTTCAACCTCTATCACGCCGTTGATGACCTCCATAAACCGTATTTGAAGTGGCTCGATCTCCGAGCCCTCGCTCAATCGCTTTGTCGGAAAGACGAACAACTCGCGAAAGTGGCATACTTCTCTGCCTACGCGACTTGGCTCCCCGCATCCTATGCACGCCACCGGCCGTATGTGGCAGCACTCAGGCATACAGGTGTGGAATGCCACATGGCCCGCTTCAGTGAGCAGAGTGCAAAGTGCCACAAATGCGGTGCCACGTGGAAGCGCCATGAGGAGAAGGAGACCGATGTTCACTTCTCGCTGACATTCCTTGAGGATGCAATTGATGGCGTTTTCGACCGTGCCATTATCATCAGCGCCGACAGCGATCACGTTCCCGCAGCGCGCCGCGTCCGAAATCGTTTACCCGCCAAGGAGGTATTTGTCGCGACACCGCCAGGACGGCATTCGATGGCTCGCGAACTGCTGAAGGTCTGCAACTCAGGTACCAATATAACTTCGGGACGCATTGCAAGGTGTCTCTTGCCTCAGATCCTTACTGATGCGAAGGGTAATCAAATCGCTTTGCGACCATCATCCTATGACCCACCGCCGGGCTGGACGCCGCCGCCACCGCCACAAGCGCCCTAATGCGCAATTTTCTCGAATTCGGCTGTCCACGATCAACGGACCGTCGGCAAGTGGCCGAGGCGCTTGGTACGCGGTGGTCAGGTGCTCGCTGCGATGATCTTCGCCCATAAAATCTGACCGCGGCGTCTCGCTTCGCAAACAACCGCCCAGAGATTGCTACTCATCGTCGGTGGAACGCGCCTGCCGCTCCACCCCTTTCGGAGCAATCTCGCTCACAATATCGACGAGCGGCCCAACTCCGGTGAGTGCCATGCCGGTATCTCCCCCTTCGCTACGCGCCGTTTCCGGCACGAAGGCGCGGAGAAAGCCGAGCTTGGCCGCTTCCTTGAGCCGCGCTGCGGCTTGTGGCACCGGCCGCACCGTGCCGGACAGCGAGATTTCCCCGAAATAGACCGCATCCGACGGCAGCGGCGCGTTGGCAAGCGAGGAGACCAGGGCGGTGGCCGCCGCGAGGTCGGCGGCCGGCTCCTGGATGCGCAGCCCGCCGGCCACATTGAGATAGACGTCGTGGCCCGACAGCCGCACGCCGCAATGGGCCTCCAGCACGGCGAGCACCATCGCGAGCCGATTATGGTCCCAGCCCACCACCGCGCGACGCGGCGTGCCGAGGATCGTCGGGGCCACCAGCGCCTGCATTTCCATCAGCAGCGGCCGGCTGCCTTCGATGCCGGCGAACACCGCAGTCCCGGGCGCGCCGAGATCGCGCTCCGACAGAAACAGCGCCGACGGATTTGCGACCTCCCGCAAGCCGCCGCCGGTCATCTCGAATACGCCGATCTCGTCGGTGGGCCCGAACCGGTTCTTCACTGCGCGCAGGATGCGGAACAGGTGGCCGCCTTCACCCTCGAAGGAGAGCACCGCGTCGACCATGTGCTCGACCACGCGGGGGCCGGCGATCTGGCCGTCCTTGGTGACATGCCCGACCAGGATGACGGCGGCGCTCGAACGTTTGGCATAGCGGATGAGGATCTGGGCGGCGCCGCGCACCTGACTCACCGTGCCGGGGGCTGATTCGATCTGGTCTGTCCACATGGTCTGGATCGAATCCACCACGACGAGGCGCGGCGTCTTGCCCTCGGAGAGCGTCGCGACGATGTCCTCGACTGCGGTCTCGGCAGCGAGTTCCACTGTCGCTTGCGTAAGGCCGAGCCGCTCGGCGCGCAACCGCACCTGCGCCACCGCTTCTTCGCCCGAAATGTAAACAGCTCGATGACCCGCGCGCGCAACCGCGGCGGCGGCCTGGATCAGCAGCGTCGACTTGCCGATGCCGGGATCGCCGCCCACCAGCAGCACGGAGCCGCGCACAAAACCGCCACCGGTGACGCGATCAAGCTCGGCAAGTCCGCACGGCGTGCGAGGTGCATCGTCCGCCGCGCCGGCGAGGGGCTGAAGCACGAATGGCCGACCCTTGCGCTGCGGCCTGCCGGGACCCGCCGCCGGCACCCTGCCGGCCTCCTCTGCGACGGTGTTCCACTCGCCGCACGACTCGCATTTGCCCTGCCAGCGGCCGTAGACGGCGCCGCAGTTCTGGCAGACGAAGGTAAGGGCGCGGCGAGACATGGGCGAGGCCAGGGTAGACAGAATCGGGCTAAGAAAGTTTAGCACTGCTGGCTTTATTTGGATGAAGCATTGTCGTAGGGGCGACCCTTGTGGTCGCCCCATTCGGCGCATCCGTAACAGGGCGATCACACGGGTCACCCCTACATCATCGTTCCATCGGAAGGAGTCCATAGCCACAACCGACGTCGGACGTTTCCCGCCACTCGCCGATTGAACCTTGCATACGCACCATGCGACTATGTAAGGATACCGCGCCGCGACAGCGCGCGGACCTGTCTTTGGCTGGGGGCCATGCGGTCCGGGATCGAACTGCGCCGCAGATGCTCGGGATTCGGGCTTGCCGGGCTGTGTGATCGGGGCTGGCGTCCTCGGTCTGCACAATGAAGAGGTCAGGCATGAAGCGCTATTTCACTGCACTGTTGGCAACCTGCGCCGCCGTGAGCTGGGACGCGGGAGCGTCGGTGTCACGGGCCAATGATTCCTCGGCGGAGCTGTCAGTAGGCGGTCTGGTCTTTACCAAAAACTCAGACGTTTCGATCGAATCGGAAGATCTCACCATCACGCCCGAGACCGTGACGGTGCGCTATGTGTTTCTCAACCAGAGCGCCAGTCCGGTCACGCTGACGGTTGCGTTTCCATTGCCGGATATCGACCTTGCGGACGGCGCAAACATAGCGTTTCCGACCAGCGATCCGGTGAATTTCGTCGGCTTTTCCACCAAGGTCGATGGCAAGCCGATCAATTTCACCATCAATCAGCGGGCAATTCTCAACAACAAGGACGTTACGGCGACGCTGCGCGACATGGGCATTACGGCCCTGCCGATCGGAGCACAGCAACTCAAGATCAACGAGCTGCCGCAGCAGACGCGCGATCGTGCAATCACGGCGGGCCTGCTGGTGCAATCCGGTACCAACGACAAGGGAGAGCCGTTGTATGAGCCGACCTGGATGCTGAAGACGTCGGTAGTGCGGCAGCAGACATTTCCGCCTGGAAAACCGGTGTCGGTCGAGCACCGCTACCGCACCAGCGTCGGCATGAGCTTTGATTCGTTACTGCGCCAAGGGTTACGCCAGAACAAGGCTCTCGAATCCGAAGTGCAGCGATACAAGACGAACTACTGCATCCTCGATGATTTCCTGAGGTCGGTTGATAAGCTTGCCGGCGCCGACGAGGCCAACAAGGCGAAGATCCAGGAAAGGCGTATCAGCTACGTGCTCAAAACCGGCGCCAACTGGGCCGGCCCGATCAAGAATTTTCGCCTCGTCGTCGACAAGGGCCAACCCGACCGCATCGTCAGCTTCTGCGGCGACGGCGTGAAGAAGATTTCCGCCACCGCATTCGAAGTGCGGGCAACTGATTTCACGCCGACCCAGGACCTCAACATCATCATTGTGGGCCGCAAATAGGCTGCGCGGCGCCAATCGGCTCGGCCGCGCTCGCTGCAAGACCGATCAGCCCTGATCCGATTACTCGATTGCGGAGCGCCGTCAGAAGCCGGTGCCGATCGTGTGCATGCCGGGAGACGGCGGCGTTGCGCCTGCGGTGGCGCGCGCGGCAGGGGCCTGCGCGGCTGGCGGCGGGGCGGGTCGCGATGCCTCGCGCGGCGGCGCGGGTTCGCTACGTGGTGGCCGCTGATGCGTCGCGACCGGGACCGGATCGCGCTTTACCGGAGGAGGAGCGCAAATCCGATCGTGGTGCTGTTCCAGATCGGCGATGAATTCGTCCGTAATGTTGATCTCAACGATCGGCTTGTGGGTATGGGACCAGAACGCCTTGACGGCGTTGCGGGTGGCTTCGTTCATCTTGCCATCCGGCGCGCCGCCAAAGCAGCCGAGCTGTCGCAGCTTGGTCTGGGCTTGGCGGATCTGCTCGGGGAGATTTGCCTTGGCGGGCTGGAGTGCAGGGGTTGGGCCGGCCGGCGGTGTCACTGGAACAGGCTTGACGGGGGGGATATCCGCCGGGAGCGCCGCAATTGCGGCCGTAATCAGCGGGCGCAGGGCTTTGCAGCCCGCTTCAATCTCCAACTTTACCAATTGCTCGCGCGCCGAAGCGCCGAGAACCTGTAACTCGGCGAGTTTTGCTTCTTCACGTCGGCAGGTCTCCTCGATGCGCCGGCGTTCCGTATCGGCCTGCTGCCGTAAGGCGTCTTGACGCTTTTGCTCTTCCTGCTGTTGCTGCAGGGCGGCCAAGCGCTTCTGCTCTTCCTGTTGCTGCCGCAGCGCCTCCTGACGCTTCTGCTCTTCCTGCTGTTGCTGTAGGGCGGCCAAGCGCTTCTGCTCGTCCTGCTGCTGCCGCAGCGCGTCTTGTCGCTTTTGCTCTTCCTGCTTCTGCTGCAGGGCGGCCAAGCGCTTCTGCTCGTCCTGCTGCTGCCGCAGCGCGTCTTGTCGCTTTTGCTCTTCCTGCTTCTGCTGCAGGGCGGCCAAGCGCTTCTGCTCGTCCTGGTGCTGTCGCAACGCGTCTTGTCGCTTTTGTTCTTCGTGCTGCAGACGCAAGGCTTCCTGCCGCAATGCTTCCTGGCGTGCTGCTTCTTGGCGCGCGGTTTCCTGTCGTGCGGCCTCTTGACGCCGTTGGTCCTCTTCCATCCGTTTCTGTGCTGCCAGTTGCTCGTTCCGCAGACGCTCCTCTGCCTCGCGCCGCAGTGCCGCCTCCCGGGCGACCCGTTGCGCCTCGGCTTCTTGCGTCCGGCGTTGTTCTTCTTCGCGGGCGCGACGAGCGAATTCTTCACGCTCCCTGGCATAGCGTTCGAGCAGATCTAGGCGGTTGCGGGCAAAGATCGCATGCGGCGACGACGGATATTTGTTCACAAAATCGCGCAGCGCCGCCACGTCGTCCTGGTCCTTGATGCGGTCCCAAACGATACGGTCGCTCTGGTTGAGGTAATATTCCGACAGCAGCGAGATATAGGTTTCGGGCCGCTGTCGTCCGCCGGTCTGGGCATTGACGTCGTAGGCGACGCGGCGGAACATCATCTCGATTTCGAGACCAGGCTCCTGGAGGCGCTTCAGCAATGCCGTCGTAAATGGGCTGTTGCGGCCTTGGCCGTCCTGAGCGACTTCATCGGCCGCGGTGGCGTAGGCGACGACCATGCCCTGGGTCTTGTCGATGCGCGCAAGGCCGCGCGTCGTTGCGACGGCCCGCGAAGCGCCGACGATCGTCTTCTGCAGCCGATCGGCCAGCGGGTTATTGCGGCAGGCGTCGAGAATCATGATCTTGACGCCACTGGCGCGGTCGAGCGCGGCCCGCACTTCCTCAAGGCTGACCGTCTGATAGCGGACGCTGATCTCGTCCTCCAGCTCGGCATCGGTCGGCATCAGAAAATTGCGGCCCTGGAATTGCATGGCATGGCCGGCATAGAAGAACAGCGCCGAGTCCGCGTCGGTCGCGAGCCGTGCGAAGCGCTGCAACGCAAAATCCATATCGCGCTTGCTGGCGTCGATCGCGGTCACGACCTCAAAACCAAGGGTCGCCAGCACTGCGGAAATGTCCTGGGCGTCGTTACGCGGATTGGCCAGCGAAATATTGGCTATTTTGTAATTAGCGTTGCCCACCACCAGCGCGACGCGGCGCTCGGCCCATGCATCGACACTCCCCACGACCGTCACAATCGCGGCGGCGGCAACTGCAGCTACCCTTAAAAGCAGCCTGTTCATTCTGGTCCGTTTTGTGGCGGCGAAGAAAATGAAATGCCCTTCGACGCAACCCGCGCGTGGCCATCTAAAGTATGCCGAAAGGTATCTTGGACCCCTGACGAATGCAACAAAATTGCGGCGACTTCCTGGACAGGCGCTCGCAGGTCCACCTGCACGAGACGCGATCGTAACAGTCGCGGTCATGGCCGCTCGTCGCCCCTCTGTTGGCGAACAATCCGATCTGGCAGGTCGATCTGTCGAGTCCGGGCAATCCGGGTCGAACTGCAGCGCCCCGCGCAGACGCTGATGTTCCTGTTGCTTTGTTGCCCGGCTCGGCCGTTGGTTCAAACCGTACCAACGCACAAGTTAATTTTTCCAATTTGCATCGTCCGCTTTGACAGCCAAGACCTTATTTCGGCTTGAAATATTCCAGCATGAAATATTTCGCGCTGGCGTTGACTGTTTGGCCAGTCTGCAACACCTCGTTGAGCAGCTGTGCGAAGATCTGTTCAGCGGGCGCCCCGTCCGGCGGCAATTTCAGCGCCTCAACTGGCTTCGATGACGCGATGGCAATCAGGAGCTGCGGGCGGGGCGGCCCAGGATCGTCCTTGCGAATTCTGAAGGAAAATGCCTGCTTGCGGTCCTGCGAGGGCTGCAACGTTACGTTGCTGACTCGCCCATCGTCGGAGACCAGCAGCAGTTCGACATGGCGGTCGCCAAACTCCGAAATGGCGCCGGCGACTTTGAGGCTGTCCTGCAACCTTGAGGTCGTGACGTCGAGCCGAGGCGCCTTGCCGGGCTGGTTCCTCGTGCGGAAGAGAAAACTCACCGCGGAACACTGCGCGGGCATGACCTGATGCACGCCGACCGAGGCTTCGAATCCAAGCTGGCGCCTGAATTCGTAATCGAAGACCTCGAAAGGGGCGACCGAACTGCCTAAGCCGTCCACGGTCGCCTTGCCGTCCTCAATCAGTTCAGGTGCGGCGAAAAAACAATCGCCGCCATCATACGTATTGATGAAATCGGTGATGCGTTGTCGTGGGTCAGGGGAGGGGCGTTCGGGCGAGATCGGCCCGGGCTCGACCCCGGGCTGCTTTGGCTCCTCTTGGCGCCGCGCGGCGGGACCGAGGTCAGGCGGCTTGCGCGGCACGTCGACCGATGGAGAAACAAAGTCCTTGCTGAAATAAAACCCGACAGTCCCCAACCCGAGCAGCAGTGCCACGGCAAGGGCGACCTTTGCCAGCCGCCGGTCCAGCCCGGGCTTGGGCTTGGCGGTCTCGGTGGCCATGACTCCTACAGTTCGGCTGCGGTCGCGCGCGATAGCGGCAATGCGCGCTGGGGGCCGGGTTTCCGGCTCCGGCCGCCAGGCCGCGACGGCGCCCATGGACTGCGGCCGATCGGCCGGGTTCGGCTGCAACATCTTTTCGAGCAGCGGGCGGAAACGCCGGTCGATCGCCCGGAGATCCGGCACGACGCGCCGTTTTTCCAAAACTTCGAACTGGGTGCCGCCCATATCGATCGGGCGTCCGGTCAGGCATTGGGCCAGCACAAGACCGAGACTGTAGATATCCGATTTCACGGTGACGTCGCCGCTGAACAGACCCAGCTGCTCGGGGGAAACGTAATTATACTTGCCGGCAAATCCGCTGCCGATGATGGTCCCGTCGCCGACGCGGGTCGATCGCGCGATGCCGAAATCAATGATTTTGGCCTGCGCCAGATCGCCTCCCGGAATGAGCACATTGTCGGGCGACAGATCGCGGTGGATGATGCCGTGCTGGTGGGCGGCGCTGAGGCCCGCCGCGAGGCGTTCCTGCAACAGACGCACGGCGTCAAAGCCAAGCGGGCCTTGCTTCAAAAGCTCGGCCAGGGGCTCCCCGTCCACGAACTCCATGGCGAGGTAGTGCCGACCCGTCCCGGGGTCGTTGGAGAATACGTAGTAACGGACGATCGCCTCGTGATGGATGTAGTGCAGCGCCGAGGCTTCCTTGCGAAACAGCGCCAGCGCCATGGCGTTATCGGCGAGATCGGTCCGCATCACCTTGATGGCGACCGGATCGCCGGTTTCGATGGCGTGACCGCGGTAAATCTCGCCCATGCCGCCGGAAGCGATGCGTTGATCGATCTCGAAGATGCCGTTCAGCCGCGTGCCGGGGGCAAGGCGCGATGCTTCGGTGGAGTACATCTCCGACATCGGCGTTACTCCCAGATATTGCCTTTGGCCCCCATCCTAGCCGCCCCCGCATGCGGGGGTGGGGGAGGTGCGGTGGGGTCGAATCGGACTGCAACGACGGTGACATTGTCGACGGCGCCGCGCTCGAGCGTCAGGGCGATCAGGCGATCGCAGGCCTGTTGGGGCTGCTGTTCGCTCGCCACCGCAAGTATTTCCTCGTCCTTCACATGAGTGGTGAGGCCGTCGCTGCAGATCACGAAGACGTCGCCCGGCTCCAACGTGCCGCCTTTGATCTCAAGCTCCGGACTCTCGCTTACGCCGATGGCCCGCGTTATCACATTTCGACGGGGCCACACGCGCGCCTCTTCGGGGGTGAGCTTTCCTTCGGAAACGAGTTCCTGCACCTCCGTATGATCGACCGATATTTGTTCGATCCGGCGCTGGCGGATGCGGTAGATGCGGCTGTCGCCGGACCATACGCCGGCGTAGTCACGATCGAAAACGAGCAAAACCGCTACCGTCGTACCGATGAGCACGCCGCCGCGTTCCTGGGCAAGTTTCCTGAGACGGTAGTTGGCGCTGATCATGTGCCGCTCGCAGCTGGCCAGCAATTCGGCTGCTGTGGCCGGCACCGTGATTGCGTCGAGTTCTTCCACCACAACCCGGCTCGCGATGTCGCCCGCTTCGTGGCCGCCCATGCCGTCCGCCACAGCCCACAAGCCGCGGCGCGTCGCCACAAGGTAATTGTCCTCGTTCTGCCGCCTCACCTTGCCGACATGCGTTGCCGCGCCGGCCTCAATCCATGACATTGCTTCGTGCATAGCGGCCGTACCTCAAGCCGGAGCGCTCCCAAACTCACCGGTCAACATTGCGGAAAACAGAAACGGGTCGAGCATGCCCTTCCCTGACAGTGCGACTGGGTCGATGCCTTCGCCGCCAACGGTCCACCAGAAGCTCGAGCCGGCGTAAATCCTGGCATGGTCGCGCACGCGTATCGAATTGAAAATATCGCTGAAATTTTTGCCATCCGCAGGGACCGCATGGGTGGCTTTGCTGTGGTTTGCGGCATGCTGCGCCGGGTCTTCCGGAAACTCCTCAAACGGCAGCGGCAAAGCGCCGAGCTCGGCAGTCATTTTCTCGAATTTCGCGTCATGATCGAGCGTTGACATCAGGAGCGCTTCCGCGGCGTCGAACCATTCGTCTTGCGAACCGAACTCTGGCGGCGGGATGGCGGCATTGTCATCGGCATACGCAAACAGCGTCAGCGGAAAATAGCGGCCGATGCCGTCGAGCGAGGACATAAAGGCGCCGATCACGGTCCTGCCGCAGATGTCGCTGCCCAGCCAAAACCGCCAGATCGGAGCGGTGAGAAACGCCGACTGCCACTTGTCACCGAGCGCGGTACGCGAAGCCGAAATCGCGCCCTGCAGCCACGGCTCCCAGGCGTTGAGGAATTCGCGCGGCGCCCCGATGGCAATGAAGTCGCGCTTTGCCGGCACCTTACCGTAAAGGCTGCATTGCATGGCCCCTCACAGGTTGGTCGGGCATTTGAATTCAGCCAGCGCCGGTAACAGTAACGGATTGAAGCTGGTACCGGTGCCGAACTGGTAGGTCACGTCGCGGCCGCCGAGGCTCCAACTGGCGGAAATTCCATTAGGGGGGCGCGCTGACTTCGAAGCCCGGTCAAGGAGGCGGAACAGTGCCCACTGGCTGTTGGGTATGGGGCTGGGCAGTTCGTAAGGCTGGCTCCCCGCGACAGGCGGATCCTGAGCGAGCGATACCACGGTTCTGCCGCCAGCGGCGGGCCACTGCACCTGTTGCGGGGCTGGATTGGGCTGATTTGACGAGCTCACCGCAATGCCGTTGATCTCCAGCTTTGCTGTCAGGCCGGTGCCCGCGAACATCGGGGGAGTCACCGACAGAGCGATCATCGGGATATTGCCATTGGTCGGAAAGAACGCGTCTTTGATCTGCGCGGCGCGCTGGAACTCGCGCAAGGTTTGGGGGGACATCAGCTTCCCGACCGGATTGTCCTGCCGCCATTTCCACTCGCGCTGAGACGTGTCCGCATAGTCCTGCAGGTATTTCCTGAAGAATCCGTCGAAATAACCATTCCCGCCAAACAGGCGGCCGAAATCAGCAAGGCCGACCTCGGTGCGAGCATTGCGATCCAGTGGATAGCGGTTGCTTGCCAGGTCCTGGCACGGGCGGGAGACAAAGTTTTGGAATTCGTCGCGGATTTGCCGGTAGGTGTCGCTGGCGATTGTGCTTTCAAATGAGTTGGCCGATTGCAGCAGCATGCTGTTGAACGGATTGGGCATACGCTGGGCGTCGCTCTTGAATCGGGCGACCTGCCCTCGCAAGGCAGCGGTCGCTTGCTGCTCCTGAGCCGGATTGAGCACGATCGTTTGGAGACTGTTGTTGATCTCCGTAAGGTCGCCGAGGATCACGTCGATCAAGCGACGCGAGCCGTCGCCTTCCACCACCTGATGGAAGGGCTTGAACTGGGACTCAATATAGGCGCCCGGCGAGCCGCCCTGCGCGCCCAGCAACGGCGGCGTTGCAGCCTCTTTTGTCCCGTCACTGCTGCCGGCCCTACCGTCCTTGCGCTCCCTCGTAAGCACGGTTTCGTCCCGGATCGATTCGATCAGTAGCCGGACCGGCGATGTCGCAGCCGCTGCCGCATTCAAGGCCTCGTATTTAGGTTTGCCGGCATTGAGGGGACGGATGCGCAATTTTTCCAGCGCCTGCTTCCATGCGGTGACAAAATCACGCGAGTAGATATTGAGCAGATCGCGGCGCAGGTTGTCGAATTGCGATCTGATGGCTTCCAGTTTGCCGACGTCGCCCAGCACCCAGTTATCGCGCTGCAGCTGCTCCGCGATGGTTGGAAGCTTCTCGATGAAGGCGCGTTGGAAACCCGCATAGGTGTAAAATCCCGGGACTGAAATCGTCTCGACGTTATCGCCGGAGGCGGCTTCGAACACGGTTGCGAAGTCGGGCCCGCCGTGGTGGGAGGCGATCCAATCGGGGGCGATCGACTGCCGTGCCTGCGATTTGAGGAGCTGATAGGCGCGATCCGCGATGCTCAGCCGCGCCAGAATACGCCGGCATTCCTCGACCAGAGGCCAATTGGGTTCGACCAGAGGCTCATCGGCACCTTCGAGGTCGAGCATGGCAACAAGCTCTCCCTCAAGGGCCTTGCGGCCTTCGGCATTGGCCGCGCCTGGATAGAGTTCGTTCCAATCGTTTCGCAGCCAGCTGATAATAAGGTCGCGGTCAACCCGCTCCACGCCGGCGATCATCAAATAGACCTTGAGCGCCTCGTAAATGTAACCGGGCTCGGATTTGCGGGCGTCGAGAACTTCCTCCAACCGGAACATGAGCCGAGGCCGGAACAGCCGCTCAAGGCTGACATGGTAAGCCTGCTCGGCGGAGGTCTGGAGGCGGTCCCGCTGGCTAAGGCCCATTGTGGCGCGCAGGGGCGTCGGAGTTGCACGGGTCGCGTAGCCGGTCGGCAGGTCATGCAGCTTGTACAGCAGCGGAAGGACCTTGTGCAGGTCGCGATCGCCGATAATGGCTTCGCGCGTATAAGGTCCGGCCTGCTGGGTGTAGTCTGCGACCCGGTATTGGGTCCCGGTAATCAGGTCCCGGTTCTGCGTGTAACTCACCCACCACAGGCCGGTCATCGCCACCGCGAAAAGGGCGACGATCGAATGGAGACAAGCCTTGATGATGCGGGCGCGGCGGACCGCGGCGCGGTCAGTCGAGACCCAGGCAGACTCGCCGATGATGACCTTGAGGATAAGGTCGGTGAGAAAGAAGCTCTTGCCTAAACCCGAGTAGGCGTGGCCGGTCACCTGTTCGGCGCCGAAGCTCTTTGCCAGAGCTCCGATCAGGCGATCGATGGGTGTGCCGTGTTGCGTACCCGAGGTGAAGTAGAAGCCGCGCAGCGTCGCGTTGGCATGGTAGCGGGTCGGCTCGAAAATCTGGTTGAGGAAATCGAAAATCGGCCGCTTGAGCGCGGCGATCTGGGTCGGGAAGCCGTAGAGCAGCACGCGATTGCTGGGCGTCGGCTCCTCCTGCAGCCGGTCGGTAAGCTCCCAGTTCAGCCGCTCGACGAGATCGTCGAATTCCTTTGGGATGTCGCCGACGAGGTTGCGCGTCTTATCATTGGTCTGAAACGTTGCACCCCAAACCTGCCGGCGGCCTTGGTCGGGCAGGTTCGCAAAATACTCGGTGAAGCCCGCGACCAGGTCGCCCTTGGTGAACAGTGCGTAGACCGGAAAATCGACTTTAAGACGCTCATGAAGTTCGAGCAGCCGTGCCCGGATCGCATTGGCATGGGCCGTAATATCGGCGGGCGCAAGCGTCATCAGGTCCTCGAGGCTGATGGCGACGAGGACGCCGTTGATCGGCTGGCGCGGCCGGTTTTTCTTGAGGAGTTCGAGGAACGAGAGCCAGCTCTGCTTGTCCACGACAGCGTCGGAATCCTGGGTCGTGTAACGGCCGGCGGTATCGATCAGCACCGCCTCCTCGGTGAACCACCAGTCGCAATAACGTGTACCGCCGACACCGGCGATCGCGGCCGGCGTGGCCCCACGCGACAACGGAAACTTCAGGCCCGAATTGACGAGCGCGGTGGTCTTGCCGGAGCCCGGCGGTCCGATCAGCACGTACCATGGCAGATCGTAGAGAAAATCCGCCTTGCCGCCGCCCGCTGCTTTGAGCGTGGCCAGCGCATCCTTCATCCGGTCCCTGAGGACATCGCTGTCGTCTTCGACCGGGTCGGGGGTCGCGATACCTTCGGCGATCTTTGCGCTCGCCTTCTTGCGGCGCTTCCATTTGAACGCCATCACGGAAGCTGCCGCCGCAACGATCACCAGGATGGCGATCTCCCGCACGATGTAGTTTTCAAGCGGGTGCCAGTCTCCAATCGCGATCAGCGGTCCGGCCAGATAGATGAGCGCGCAGACGGAGGTGAGACCGATGCCTGCGAGCACGATGCGCAGGATTTCCTTGGAGGAGATGCCGCTCATGGCTTGCTCATCCTCTGTGGTGTCATTCCCGCGAAAGCGGGAATCCAGTACCCCCCAGCACCGCAGGGGTTACTGGATCGCCCGCCTTCGCGGGCGATGACATGGATGTTTCGTTTGCTCTGAGCGCAATCCGCTCCAGCAGAAACGTTGCATGCATTGGCGTTCGTCATCGCGGGCATGTCTTTTCGGTGACCGGTCCAGTGTCGGTTCGTGGAATGAGGATTTCGACCCGCCGGTTCTTGGCGCGGCCGTCCGGAGTTCTGTTATCAGCAATTGGCGCGGTCTCTCCTTTGCCCTCCGTCTGGAGGCGGTCCGGCTTGGCAAGATAGGGCCTGAACAACGCCGCAACGCTCTTGGCGCGCTCGACAGAGAGGTGGTAGTTGGAGGGGAAGCGGACGTTGTGACTGCTGATCGGCGTATTGTCGGTGTGGCCCACAATTTTGATGAAGCCCTCTTCCTTGTCGAGCGTCCCCGCCACCCGAGCAGCGATCGCTTTGAACGCGTCGAGCACCGTGGCCGAGCCCGAGTCGAACAGAATGACGTTGCCGACCCGGACGGTGATCTGATTTGCAGTCTGCTCAGCAGAAGCTTTGTCGGCGGCGACTTCGGGACCGAGGGCTGCGCAGATGCGCTGCAACTGCGTGACCTTGTCGGGCTCCGGCGGCACGAAAGGCGGCGGCGTCTGAGGCACCGT
>Ga0126369_10002058_pt1 | contig 14199 bp, 12 predicted proteins | sample PanSoiMetaPlot_1_FD_109646 | JGI IMG/M metagenome (GOLD analysis project Ga0126369, IMG submission 109646) | Tropical forest soil microbial communities from Panama - MetaG Plot_1 | ecosystem: Environmental > Terrestrial > Soil > Tropical forest > Bulk soil | place: Panama | collected 2016-02-17 | reverse complement strand
CGCATCCGGCGATGCCAGTGCGGCGCCGCGGCGTCGTAGCGTGACGCAAGATCCCGGTCCGGGACGCGTCCGCGGTCGGTGCGGATCTCACCTGGAACCTCGATTGCAACCGATCCAAGACCTCGCTCGAAAGAGTCCATGTGACGCCTCTCCTGATTGCAGCGATCGCACTGGCTTGCGAAGCCGACAATAGGCAAGAGGTGTCGCGCGCCGATGCCGTTTTTGCCTGAAGGATGGCGCGCGCCAGGATTTTCTTGACGAACTGTTGCGGGGCGCCGCGCAGCCACACTTCGCCACGCGATCGGCTGGCAGGGCTCGGTCGGCAGCAGTAGATTTCGCGTCATGGAGAGGAAGCCGCACCTGCTCGTCGTCGACGACGATCGCGAGATCCGCGACCTCCTGGCGGGATTTCTCGCGAAGCACGGTTTTCGCGTCATGGCGGCCGGTGACGGCAAGGAGATGCGCAAGGCGCTCGCCGACCGGCGGATCGACTTGGTGGTGCTCGACCTCATGCTCCCAGGCGCAGACGGCCTCGCCCTCTGTCGCGAGCTGCGTGCGCGCTCCGGGTTGCCGGTGATCATGCTGACCGCGATGCGCGAGGAAATCGACCGGATCGTCGGCCTCGAGGTCGGCGCAGACGACTATCTGGCGAAGCCGTTCAACCCGCGCGAGCTTCTGGCACGCATCAAGGCGGTACTGCGGCGCACGCAGGGTGAGGGGCGGAGGAGTGAAAACCGGCCGGCCGGGATCCTGCGCTTCGCGGGCTGGAGCCTGGATCCGCTTGGTCGTCGCCTGACGGCCTCCGACGGCCGCGAAGTCGAGCTCACCGGCGGCGAGTTCGACCTGCTGACCGCCTTCGCCGAACGCCCCGGGCATGTCCTCAGTCGGGAGCACCTGCTCGATCTCACGCAGGGTCGCGAAGCCACGACGTTCGATCGGAGCATCGATTCGCAGGTGAGCAGGCTGCGGCGGAAGCTCGAGCTGGACCCGGCGCGGCCGAGCCTGATCAAGACCGTGCGCAGTAACGGCTACGTTTTCACGCCGACGGTCGAACGATCATGAAACTCCTGCCAGGAAGCATGGCCCGCCAGACGACGCTCGTGCTCGTCGTCGGCATGACGCTCGTGGTCTTGGGCGGCGTTTCCATCGCCTCGCTGACGCTTATCGGCGCCTCGCGCGCGGATGGCACGCAGGATCTCCTGGGTCGGGTGGCGACCCTCGTGGCGATCGCGCAGGAAGCCCCGGCCGAGGTGCGGCCGGCGATCTACGCCGCGACGGCCCGATCCGGCTTGGCGGTCTCCCCGCTCGGGCATACCGAACCCGTGGCCCTGTTTCCGGATTTGTGGACTCGGAGCCTCGAGCGACAGCTTGCGCGCGAACTCGAGCCGCTCGGCGCAGCGGTGCTCGCTCTCGGCCACACGATGGGCGGGTCGGCCGCGAGCGCAGCGCATCTCTGGTCGCCGCATGGGCCGATCCTCGTGCGGGTCGCGCTGGCTGACGGTACACGCCTCGACATCGTGACCAAAGGCGGCTGGTTCCCTATGCAAGCGATCGGGCAAATCGTGCCCGCGCTCTTGGTTGTCGGGATCGGTCTCACCGCGCTCGCGGTCTGGCTGGGGCGCCGCATCACTCGGCCGCTCGGCGTGTTCGCGACCGCGGCAAGCCGTCTCGGAACCGACGTCACTGCCCCTGCGCTTGCCGAACGCGGACCGAGCGAGATCCGCGCGGCGGCACGCGCCTTCAACCAGATGCAGCAGCGCCTCCGGCGGCTGATCGAGGATCGCGTGCAGATGCTGGCGGCGGTCGCGCATGACCTGCGCACACCGATCACCCGGCTGCACCTGCGCGCCGAGTTTGTCGAGGACCCCGAGCAGCACGCGAAAATGCTGAAGGATCTCGATGAGATGGAAGCGATGATCGGCGCAGCGCTGGCGTTCGCGCGCGAGGACATGCTCCTCGAGCAGCGCGCTCCCGTGGACCTCCGCCCTCTGCTCGACGACATCGCCGCGGAGCTCACCGAAGCCGGACACGAAGTGGACGTCTCGGGGGAGCAGCACGCCCAGATCGACGGGCGCCGCGCGGCGCTCAAGCGCGCGCTGCGCAATCTCGTCGAGAATGCGGTCAAGTACGGACGTCGAGCCAACCTGCGCCTGACGGCGACGCGGAACGAGCTCGTTGTCACGATCGAGGATTGCGGGCCCGGGATCGCGGAATCAGATCTCGAGAACGTCTTCCGGCCCTTTTACCGGGTCGAACCGTCGCGGAGCCGCGAGACCGGCGGCATCGGTCTCGGCCTGACCGTCGCGCGGTCCGTTGTCCGCGGCCATGGGGGCGACATCAAGCTCGCAAATCGGGCCGCAGGCGGCCTTCTCCAAACCGTCGTGCTGCCGCGGTCGGAGGAGGGCGAGTAAGGTTACAGACGTAGTTCGCCTGCTGGCCCCGGTAAACGGCCCGTCGTCGCAACTCGGCAACGTGCCTGCCTATCCTCCTCTCGGGTCGCCATGAAATCGCAGAGCGCCGAGAGCCATTTCGCAAAACCTTCCTTCTCGAAATGATTGGCCCAGCGGTCGCATTCGTCCGCAGCGCAGTCGAATGTTGCCGACCATTCGACGAAGGTCTCGTTGCTCGCGACGACCGGCGCAATGCGAATGGTCGCGACATAGTTGCGCACAGGGAACAGCGGCGGATCGCAAAGCGCGTAGGTGTAAGACCGTTCGCGGTCAGAATGGGCGAGCAGGATCTGGCGGACGATCTTGTCCCCGGTCGTGAACCGCCGGATGGCTCCGACCTGATCGCCCGCCTTGCCCGATTCAATCGTCGTTTCGCCCTGCACACCCGCCCAGGTGTAATGATCGAAGGGTCGGATGACCGCCCAGACTTCGGCGGCGGGATGATTCACTAAGGTGCTGTAGTACGCGTTTGGCATGATTGGCGGCTCCTTGATGGCTGCAAACCGAGATTAAGGGCGGGCTAAGACGCGCGCCACCCGCTTCTTGCGCTGCAATTCGTTCGGACTAGAGGACGGCACTACGATCACAGCGCCGTGCGCGGGCGGTGTACCTCGTCTTGCACCCCATGGCAGAATTCCCAACTTGCTGATCCGTCCGCCTCCCGGTGCGCTCGTCTGGCCCGCCGCGATGATCGTGTGGGGGCCCGGGTTCATATCCGCCGCGCATCGCCATCACTCGGTCCAGCTGGTAATGGCAACGCGGGGGACATTGCTCGTCCGAGGCAAGCGCGGGGACGAATGGACGAGGTGCGGCGCCGTCCTGGTGCGACCGGATGCGGTCCACGAGATCGACGCGAGGGACACGACGGTCGTCATCGGTTTTGTCGACGCGGAGAGCGACCTCGGCGCGGCGCTTTGCGAACAGATCGGTAGCGAGATCCTGTGCATCCCCGCGAGCCGGGTCGCGCGTTGGCGCGCGGCGCTCGGGCCCACGCTGACCGAGGCCCGCGTCGAACGCTGGGTGAGGCGACAGCTGCTGCGCCGGCGGCGCGCTGTGAAGATCCACCCCGGAGTCAACCGCGCGCTCACGTATCTCCGGGAGGACCTCGCGGTTGCGGATGATGTCTCGCTCGATCGCTTGGCCGGAATTTCCGGACTCTCACGCTCGCGCTTTATGCACGTCTTCACCGAGTCGGTCGGAGTTCCCATCCGGCCATACATCCTTTGGCTCCGGCTGCAACAGGCAGCGTGCGAGCTGATGCATGGCGCGAACATCACACTGGCCGCCCAGAATGCGGGCTTCTCCGATGCGGCACACCTGACCCGCACGTTTCGCCGCATGCTCGGACTCACCCCGAGCGAACTCGCCCTGCGCGGGAAAGTGAGCCATGGAGTGTCGATGCAGTCCGAAGCAGGATTGGATGCTCCGTTGATCAGGCATCCCGAACGGTACCGGCTTGCGCGAAGGCAATCTTGAACGAACTGGCTGACCGGTCGAGAGGTGCTGCACGAGGGCGAGGATGTTGCCCTCGCTGTCGTGAGCGGCTATAGACGAGTTCTGCGCCTGCTCGGCACGTGAGTTTCGGAATGTGTTCGCAAGACCGCCGCGACCGACGTTCGGAGTGTCCGGCCATGACTGAGCTTGTCACATCCGGCCTGCTTTGGTTCTGCGCGATTGGCTGTGGACTGCTCGCCGGACTCTATTTCGCTTTTTCGGCCTTCATCATGACTGCGCTTGGCCGCATTGACCAAACCCACGGCATCTCGGCTATGAACGCGATCAATTCAACGATCCTGCGCTCGCCATTCATGCCGTTGTTCTTCGGAACCACGCTCGCAAGCCTTGCCCTCGCCGGTATAGCGCTCTTTCGTTGGGGTGAGCCTGGTGCAGCGGCGATGCTGGCGGCCGGACTGATCTACGTCCCCGGCATGTTCCTCTGTACGATGTTGTTCAACGTCCCGCTCAACAATACGCTCGCCACCGTCGATCCGGCGCGCGCCGCTGACGCCTCGGTCTGGGCGCGCTATCTCAACCGTTGGACGCTGTGGAACCACGTGCGGACGATCGCGTCCACCGCCGCCTGCGCCCTCTTCATCGCTGCGCTAACGGTCAAATGACTAGCAACTGCACGCAACATGAAAGCTGCGGGCGGGGCGGCCGCGCTGGTGGTTCTCCTTGAACGTCTGGCGGGCCCGGGACGATGAATGATGAATACTGAGTCGACCCGGGGCTGCTCATCGATCCAACCAGAAGGTAATCCGCTTTCCGCGTTCATACACCTTTTCCGGCAGGAACTGCTGTAAACGAGTGGCGACTTTCGCCTGTGATCCAATGAGGTAGTGCAATCGTGGTGCTTTCCTGCCGATGATGCTGAGCACGGTTTGCGCTACCAGCTCCGGACCAGGCGCCTTTTGTTCATGGTCGCGAATGGCATTGAAGGCGCGTTGCCGCCACGGGTCGTACTCCTGAAGCGGTGCCGCTGCCACCTGTCGCTTGTTCATCATGGGCGTTCTGAGAAAGCCAGCCTCCGTCAGCGACACATGAATATTGAACGGTTTGATTTCCAGACGTAGCGCCTCCGTGTACCCTTCCAGCGCAAATTTGCTGGCGGAGTAGACGCCCATGAAGGGAATAGATGAGACGCCGGATAGAGAACTGACGTTGATAATCTGTCCCTGTCGTTGTTGGCGCATTGATGGCAACACGGCTTTCACCATTCTGACGACGCCGAAGAAATTAGTCTCGAACTGGGCCTTAGCTTCGTCCAGTGAGATTTCTTCCAACGCGCCGGCCAACTCATAGGCCGCATTGTTCACCAGGACATCAATTCGGCCGACCCGATTGGCTACCGCTTTCACGCACGCCGCTACCGAATCGTCGGAGCGCACATCTAGAGCTAGCATCTCGACGGTGGGTATCGCCTCGGCGCTGGCAGGATTGCGGGCTGTTCCAAAGACCCGGTAGCCTTTCTGCGAGAGTAATCGCGCCGTGGATTGACCGACCCCGGACGATGCCCCGGTAATTAGAACCACTCTTTGGTTGGACATTCTGAGCCTTCGACCTCCTTTGGCAAGATCCGTCACGGTTCACCGCAACGCCGGCCGGCCGATTCTTCGCCCCGGTCCGAGCCGGTGCGACCGCCTCTCTCAGTAGGCGTTCGGCTTCAGCAAAAGCCGCGCCGCCAGGGTGTGCCCATCGGCCCGCTGCGCGGTCGAGGGCTGCGCTGCGGTCTGAGTCCCGGCGACTTCCGGCGTGGCGATGCGGTCCGACGTCAATAGACGCCTCGCCTGCTCTTGCGCGTCCGGTGCTGCGGAGCGCTCGGTGCTGACCGCAGTGGGCGCAGCCGTTGAAGCCGCCGACGTGATATCCGGCCCCTGCAGCAGACGGCGAGCCTGATCGTGGGCATCGACCACGGTCGTCTCTTGCGATGCGGCTTCGTGGTGCACGCCGGCCAGGAGGCCAAGCAGAAGCGCGCTCGTTGCGAGAACGGAACCTCTGGAAGTCGCGGTCTTCGACATGGGGGTACTCCTTTCAAGGTGACGAGCGGGTCTCCGTGCGGGTGACCCAAGCCCCGCCACGGAGCGCGAACGCGCTCAACAGACCGGACGCGATAAGGGAAACCGCGATTACTACGGACAAGCCGGCGAGCCCAGTTTCGAACTGAGACACGGCCAGCCAGCTCCCGATCGTTGCCAGGGCGAGCCGGACGATGCTGCCGACAAAGGGCCAGCGCATCCGGCCCGCGCCCTGTGAGGAGAAGTAGAGGATCATCGCGGCGCCGAGGAAGCCGTAGGACGGTCCCACGATCCCGAGATACGTCTGGCCGGCGCTGAGGACGTCCGCGGCCTCGGTGAAAATGCCGAGCCAAAACCACGGCGCCGCGGCGACAACGAGGCCGACGAGCTGGGTCGCGCCGGCGCCGATCGCGACCGCTGTCCAGACGATTCGCCGGGCGCGCGCGGCTTGTCCCGCGCCTACATTCGTTCCTACTAGCGTGACGGCCGCGGATCCGAGCCCGAAGAGAAACGGGATCAGGAGGTAATCGAGTCGGCTTGCAAGCCCGTATCCCGCGAGCGCCGCGGTGCCGAGTGCACCGACGAGTCCGGTGACGACGATCACGATCAGATTGGCTTGCACCGTCATCAGCGCGGAGATCGCGCCGACGCCGAGAATGTCCAGGAAGTGGCGCGCCTTGAACCGCACGCCCGCCACCCGGAGGGCGACGCCGCTCCGCCCCGAGACGAGGTAGAAGGCCAAGACCGCGGCGGCGCTGATGTTGTAGGACACGAACGCATAGCCCGCACCGGCAATGCCGAAGCCCGAAAGCGGACCCCAGCCGAAGATCAGCAAAGCGGAAAGCGGGACGACCAGCACCGCTCCGACCAGCGACACGCGGGCCGGCAACACCATGTTTCCCGCGCCGCGCAGGACGGCGCCGAACGTGTTGAGCAACCAGAGCGCCACGCCCCCGGCGAACACGATGTTGGAATAGGTGATGGCGGCCTCGAGCGCCGCGCCGCGCCCGCCGAGCAGGCGATACAGCGACGGACCCCACGCGAAGGCGGCGATGGTGAAAACGAGTCCGAGCGCGATCGCGATGACGACCGAGTGCAGGGCGATCGCCTCAGCATTCGCGCGCCGACCGGCGCCAAGCGCGCGCGCGATTGCCGACGCGACCCCGCCACCCATCCCGCCGGCGGACATCATCTGCATGAGCATGACGACCGGGAAGACCAGCGCGACGCCGGCGAGCGCGTCGGTCCCGAGGAAGCCCACGAAGTAGGTTTCCAGCACGCCGACGAGCGCCTGCGCCGTGACGACCACAATCGTCGGCAACGAGAGCCGGAGTAGCGTCCCGACGATCGGACCGCTGAGCATCAACTCTCGCCTGGCCTCCGGCGCGGTCGCTCGAGCGACTGGGCGGCGCGTCACCGCAGGAAGCGGCGCAGCGAACGAAGCCCGACCGTCCATCGCTTACCGACCCCCTCGCTGAGCTGTCGCCGCCTCGGCGGCCAGCGGCTCCGGGGCGATCGGCGGGATTCGATCGCCGCTCTTGCCCGAGTAGATGATGAATTTGAACGGGTTGAATTCCTGGTACTTCTCCGCGAGCTTCCGGTAGGTCGATCGCTCGGCTTCGTCGAAGGAACGGCTCCCGGCGAATCGGTCTCTGGTCCAATCGAGCGCGGTCGCCGCGAGCTCGTACTTCCCGTCCGCGATCATTCGCTCTGCGGCCTCGCGCAACTGGCGTTCGGACACGCCAAGGTAGTCGACCAATAAGGCCCCGCGATCGGCGCGGCTCAGGTGATCGAGGCCTTGCAAATCCGTCTGCCAATAGCCGACCTTCTGGTCGTAGATCCGGTTGATGACGTTCTCGCGCAAGAGGAGATAAGCGACGTGTGTGTCCGGCTCGGTGAGTAGCCCAGGCGGGATGAGGTTTGCCTCATGGATGGCCGCCCGGTCGCTGCCGCGCTGGATCGCGGCCACGACCTGCTCTTGCAACCATGCGAGCTGAGGCTTGAGCGCCGCGAGCATCGCGGGCGACGTGAAGGTGCGTGTCAGCGGCTCGTGGCCATGAAGGAGATGCCGGGGACGCTTTTGCACCACGACGTCGATGGCCGCAAGCAAACCATCCAGGCTTCCCTCCTCGACGAAGGGGGCCCCGAGATACGGCATGATGAAGTCGCCGACGAACATCACGCCGTGGTCGGGAAGGTTGATGAGCAGCGCGTCGTCGGTCTCGCCGCCGTGGACGGGGATGAGCTCGAGTCGCGTCCCGCCGATCTTCATTTCGGTCGGGTGGTCGATCGTCGCGTCGGGTTTGAAATCCTGGGCGTCTGCGATACTGAATCGGCTCCCGAAGAAGCGGGTCAGGAAGGGTTGCGGAACCGCCCGGAACAGCTCCTCGCGGTAGTTGTCACGGGCATAGAACCTCGGACGCGGGTTGAGTCCGCCGAAATAGCGGTGCCCGCCGATGTGGTCCCAGTGCGCGTGGGTCACGAAAACAGTGGTCAGGGCGGGCAGTCCCGGCGCGTACGCGCGCAGCGCCTCGTAGGCGGCCTTCGCGGAATCGGGCCGCGTCCCCGCGTCGATCCCGATCAGCTCGCGCCGATCCTCCGAGACCACGAAGTAGTACTCGGTGAACTCGAACCCGGACAACGCATACACCTTCCCCGGCACGATTTCGGCGATGCGTTTCGGCGAGAACGTATGCCCCGTCGCGACGTCCTCGGCGAACGGTGTGGTGAGCGTGATCGTTTTGCCAAAGGCGGTGTAGCCGCTCAGCCGCAGATACTCCTGCGCTTCGCGGTCACGTCCGGCCTGGCGATCGAGGGTGCCGAGCTGGTAATAGACCTCTCTCAGCCATCCGACGTGAGGCGCCTTGTCGGCGTTCTCGACGCACCAGGTGAGGTCGGCCCGCGCGGCATCCCGCTGGTTGAAGAGGCCGGGAAGCTGAGCGTAGACGACCCCCGAGGCCCAGCGCACGACGAAAACCTGCCCACCTGAGAGGCGCTTGGCTTCCTCGAGGGTGGCGATGGTCTCGTTGACCCATCCCATCCTCTTCAGCAGCGGGACGTCGTTCGCATGGCCCGCTCGCAACAGGCCGATCGCGGTCAGGTACAGCGACTTCTGATTATTGGACAGCTGTGGCTCGAACTCTTTGAGGCGGGCCGACAGGAACTCCACGCCCTCGCCGTGCAGATTCGCGCTCGCGTACTGGCCCATCAGCAGGAAGAGGAGCTGCGGATCGCGGGGCGGCGCGGCGCGATTCACCGCCTTGAGGTATTCGAGCTCGGGCCGAGACCAGGTGGCAGAGGACGGGCTGCTATCTGCGCCCCAGGCACGCAACCCCAGGATCGCAGCGACTGCGAGCAGCGCAAGCAGCGAACGGATGGCGACGTTCATGATCGGCCTTTCTCACAAGTAGTAACTAGCTATACGATAGTGACTTGCTAATAAAATGTCAACCCGTTATTCTTGCGGCCATGGCTAGGTCGTATCGACAGAAGAGCTGCCCGGTCGCCCGCACGCTCGACCTCATCGGCGAGCGCTGGACGATCCTGATGCTGCGCGACCTCTTCCTGCACGGGCCGCGGCGGTTCCAGGACTTCCAGGAGTCGCTGACCGGCGTTGCGCCGAATACGCTTTCGGCGCGCCTCAAGGACATGGAAGCGAACGGCCTGATCGCGCGCCGCCTCTACAGCGAACACCCCCCGAGGCTCGAGTACCACCTCACCGAGAAGGGCAAGAGCCTCGGCCCGGTCGTAAGAGCGCTGCGCGACTGGGGGCAGCGTCACCCGTAATCGACGCGCGCCACGCCCGCAACCGGAAGGCCGCTCGCCCCGCCGTCGAATTCGAGTCTGCCCGGTGCCTTGCGAGGGGATCGGGCAACCGCACCGCCGATCCGCACCACCGCCGCCGTGAATCACGGCGCTCCTGGTACGAAGCAGCATTGCATGTTCCTCTGATCAGGCAGCCCGAACGTACACGCTTGCGCGGAGGCTGTCTTGAACGAATTGGCTGACCGCCGGCGACTGCCTGTTGGGACTTGAGGCCGAGCTTTTCCTCGCGGAGCTTCCTCGCCCAGGCGACCCGCGCGGTAACTTCGGACGCCGTCGCGGAGAGCGAAAGAGTGTCGCGCTGCGATCCACGATGTTCCGTTCCCGGTTGTGAGGTCGCGATAGACCGCATGTTCGGACTCTGGTAGTTTGGCAGCAATGACATATATCCCTTGAAAGCTGCCAAAGCGATGCGACGCCTCAACTCCCGCCGTGTTGCGATCGCCGCCTATGACGGGGTTTCGTTGCTCGACCTCGCCGGTCCACTCGAGGCCTTGCGCGTGGCCTCCGCGTTCGGTGGGCCAGGCGAACGCCGCGTGTTCTACGAATGCTCGGTCGTCTCGATCCGCGGCCGGCGGGTGAAGACGGCCGACGGGGTAGGGATCGTCACCGAGTCGGTGCGCTCTCTGGGCAGGACCCCGATTGACACGTTGATCGTCCCGGGTGCCTTTAGCGTGGACGATGTGACGCGCGACGGCGAGCTGGTCGAATGGGTCCGCAAGCGAGCTCCCGCGTGCAGGCGCGTGTGCTCCGTCTGCGTCGGTAGCTTCCTGCTCGCCGCTGCAGGGCTACTCGACGGACGGCGCGCAGCGACGCACTGGATGCATGCGCCGCTGCTTGCCTCGCGGCACCCCCGGGTCAGCGTGGAGCCGGATGCGATCTTTGTCCGTGACGGCAGGGTCTGGTCTTCCGCGGGCGTCACCACCGGCATCGACCTGGCGCTGGCCCTAATCGAGCAGGACGCTGGGCGTCAGGTGGCGATGAGCGTCGCGCGGATCCTGGTCGTCTACCTCAAGCGTGCCGGCGGCCAGTCCCAGTACAGCGCGCTGCTCGCGGCGCAGGCGGAGTCCGAATCGGAGGCGTTCAGCGAGCTGGAGCGGTGGATCGCGGAGCACTTGAAAAGTGACCTGCGGGTCGACGCGCTCGCGGAGCGCGTGCACATGAGCCCGAGGAACTTCGCGCGTGTCTACGCGGAAACGCGCGGCCGCACGCCGGCGAAGGCGGTCGAAGCGATTCGAGTGGACGCGGCCCGGCGCCGGCTCGAGGAGACGGACGAGCGCATCGAGTCCATCGCCGAGGCCTGCGGCTTCGGCGGCGAGGAGCAGATGCGTTGTGCCTTTGTCCGGATCCTGCGGATCCCGCCACGCGAGTATCGGAAGCGCTTTGCCTCGAGCGCCACCCGCGAATGATCGCAGGCCTGGGCGGGTGGGAAATCAGCCCGTCCACGAGCGTACAGGATGCCTTCTCAGCGGCCGGACCGCCTGCAAGTTCGGCTAGAATCCGCGCGACACGGTCCCGAATCCACCCATGCTCTACGACCTGTTGCTGCGCGGCGGCCGGGTGATCGACCCCCTCCAGGGGCTCGACGGCGCTTACGACGTGGCGGTGAAGGACGGCCGCATCGCCGCGGTGTTACCTGCAACCGCGCCCGCGAGCGCGAAGGAGACCGTGGAGGTCTCCGGCAAGCTAGTGCTGCCCGGCCTGATCGACACCCACGCGCACGTGTTCCAGTACGTCACCGGCCGCTTCGGGCTGGAGGCGGATCTCTGCGGCGTGCGCTCCGGGGTTACCACCCTCATCGATCAGGGCGGGCCTTCCTGCATGACACTGCCTGCCTTCCGTGCACACGTCGTGGACGCGAAGGACACCCGTGCGCTCGCGTTTCTCTCGGCTTATCTCGTCGGCGGCTTGGAAGGGCATTACTACCCGGCTCTTTACCGGCCGGACTGCGTCGACGTGGACGCGACGCTGAAGAGCGCGGTGGAGAACCGCGACATCGTCAAGGGCTTCAAGGCGCACGCCGAGCTCGGCGGCTTTGCGCGCTGGGGCATCGAGGTCATCCGACTCGCGGCGGAGATCGGCAGGCGCGCGGACCTTCCCTTGTACATCCACTTCGGCCAGCTCTGGGGCTTGCCCGAATCCGGCGCAAACGGTGTCGACCCGGACACCATCCTCGACCAGGTCGTGCCGCTGCTCAAGCCCGGGGACATCCTCGCCCATCCGTTCACGCGCCACCCCGGCGGGTTCGTGAACCGCGAGGGGAGGGTCCATCCGATCGTCAAGGAAGCGCTTGCGCGCGGGCTCAAGACCGACGTCGGCCACGGCTCGCATTTCAGCTTCAGGATGGCGCGCATCGCCCTCGATGCCGGAATCGTCCCGGACACGCTCGGTGCGGACATGCACGGCTACAACACGCGGGTACCAAAACCAAGGGGCACGCCGGAGGCCCATCCGGACAAGGACCACATGTACTTCGGGCAGACCCGTTTCTCGCTGGTCTCGGCGATGACCTCGATGCTCGCGCTCGGGCTTTCGCTCGAGAAGGTTGTGCCGATGGTGACCGCCAACCCGGCGAAGATGCTCCGCATGGAGCGCGAGATCGGCTCGCTTGCACCCGGGGTCATTGCGGATGTCTCCGTCCTGCACGACGAGCGCGGCGGCTGGACGCTGAGGGACAACGAGGGAAATACGGTGCGCGCGGACCGCATGCTGCGCCCCTACTTCTGCTTGCGCGCCGGCCGTCGCTACGATTCGGACGCCTTGATCCTGCCGCCTCTGGCTGAAGCAGCGTGACCGCGAAGGGCGTGGGGGCCCGTCTTCCGCGCAAGGAAGACCGGCGGTTCCTGAAGGGTCAGGGCGAGTACGTCGCCAATCTCCGCCTTGCCGGCATGCTCGATGTCGCCTTCGTGCGCTCGCCGATGGCGCACGCGCGGATCCGGGCGATCGCCAAGCCTGCAGGAAGGGAAGCGGAGGTGTTCACCGCCGCCGACCTCGTCGGCGTCAAACCGATCCGCGCCGTTTCGGGGCTCAAAGGGTTCAAGGCCTCCGACCAGCCGGTTCTCGCCACGGGCAAGGTGCGTCAGGTCGGCGAGCTCCTGGCGATGTGCGTGGCGCCGACGCGCGCCGCGGCAGAGGATCTTGCGGACCTCGTCGAGCTGGATCTGGAAGAGCTGCCCGCGGTGGCCGACATGATCGACGCGCGGACCACGCCGCCCGCCCTGGTGCACGAGGAATGGGGCGACAACATCTTCCTCGAATCGCTCGCTGACGACGATCTGAGCGGCGTCAGGCGCGATGCGGCGGTGACCGTGCGGCGAACCATCCGCACCGCGCGGCAGCACATGTCGCCGCTGGAAGGCCGCGGCGTGGTCTGCGAGTGGAACCGGCGGCTCGACCAGCTGGTGATGCACACCGCGACGCAGATGCCGCACATCAACCGCGCCGGGCTCGCCGAGTGTCTGGGAATCGACCAAGGCGCGATCCGAATCATCGCGCCCGACGTCGGCGGCGGTTTCGGTTACAAGGGCATCCTGCTCCCGGAAGAGGTCTGCCTCGCGTGGTTGTGCCGCAGACTTGGCCGGCCGGTGCGGTGGATCGAGGACCGCCGCGAGCAGCTCTCGGCGAACGCCAACTGCCGCGAGCACCACTACGACCTCACGGTCTACGCCGACGCAGGCGGCCGTCTGCTCGGCATCGACTGCGAGGCGACGGTGGATTCCGGCGCGTACTCGTCGTATCCGTTCTCGGCGTGCCTCGAGGGTGCGCAGGTGAGCTCGATCCTGCCCGGCCCTTACAAGATGGAGCGCTTCCGCTGCCGAACCTGGTCGGTGGCGACGAACAAGGCGCCGATCCTGCCCTATCGCGGCGTCGCGCGCACCGGCGTCTGCTTCGCCCTGGAGCTCGCGATCGACGCGGTGGCAAGGGCGCTGAAAATGGAGCCGCACGAAGTGCGGCTCGCCAACCTCGTCCAGCCCGGCGAGATGCCCTACCTGAACATCACGAAGAAGCACTTCGACAGCGGCGACTACCCGGAGGCGGTGCGCCGCGCGGCGAGGATGATCGACGTCGCCGCGGTCCGCGCGCGCCAGAAGCGCGGGGAAGCGGACGGGCGGCGCGTCGGTGTGGGCTTCGCGATCTACTGCGAACAGGCGGCCCACGGCACCTCCGTGTACTTCGGCTGGGGCATACCGATGGTGCCGGGCCACGAGCAGTGCGCGGCGCGCCTTTCTCCCGACGGCGTGCTCGAGCTGCGCATCGGTGCCCATTCCCACGGCCAGGGCATGGAAACCACCATGGCGCAGGTGGCACATTCGGTGCTCGGCATCGATCCGGAGAACGTGCGCCTGGTGCACGGCGACACAGGGCTGACGCCGTATTCCACCGGTACCTGGGGCTCGCGCAGCATGGTGATG
>Ga0126369_10002057_pt1 | contig 14202 bp, 11 predicted proteins | sample PanSoiMetaPlot_1_FD_109646 | JGI IMG/M metagenome (GOLD analysis project Ga0126369, IMG submission 109646) | Tropical forest soil microbial communities from Panama - MetaG Plot_1 | ecosystem: Environmental > Terrestrial > Soil > Tropical forest > Bulk soil | place: Panama | collected 2016-02-17 | reverse complement strand
TGTCGGGCCGGATCTACCGCAACACCGACGACATCACCGAACGCCAACCCGCAGTGATCGTCACCGGCTCCTGGCTGACCGTGAAGGAGCAGATGGCCGATCTCTACGCGCGGCGGCTTGCCGGCCGCGGCTATACCGCGTTCACGTTCGACTTCAGCGGATTCGGGGAGAGCGGCGGCTCGCCACGACAGGCCGAAATCCCGGCACGCAAGATCGCCGACATCACCGCAGCGGCGCGCAGCGTCGCGGGCCTGTCGTTCGTCCGTCCGGGCTCGGTGGGCTACCTGGCTGTCTGCGCAAGCGCCCAGTACGCGCTACGCGCGATTGCCGAGGGAGCCGCCGTCACCTCCTTCGTCAGCGTCGCCGGCTGGTACCACGACACCGCATCGGTGGCACCGTTCTACGGCGGAATGGACGGCGTGACCGAGCGGATCAACCGCGCGCGGGTCGCGTTCGACGACTTCTTGCAGAGCGGCGTCGTGCGCACGGTTCCCGCGTACGAGAACGGCAACGATCGCGCCGGCATGTTCTTCGAGCTCGACTACTACGCGTCCCCCGAACGCGGAGCCGTTCCCGACTGGCGCAACGAGATGGCTGAGTTCATCTGGCTCTATTGGCTGACGTTCGACGGCCTGTCGCCGGCGGCGCACGTCGCGGTGCCGTCGCTGTTGGTACACGGCGATGAATGCGTGCTGCCCGACAACGCTAGGTCCGTCCAGCGACGCCTGACGGGGCCGAGCGAACTGATCTGGGCCACGGGAACGCAGACCGACTTCTACGACCAGCCCGAGCAGGTCGACCTGGCGGTCGAGGAGGCCGACCGCCACTTCCGGGAGACGCTGTGAGCGAAGCCGACGTGATCACCCGCATGTTGCACGCCCCGAGACGCACGTCACCGCCTTCCACTGGCTCCCGGGCGGCGACGCATGGATCGTGCACGGCCACTACATAGCCCGGCTCGTCAATGGCAAGATCGCCACGCTGACGCTGCAGACGTTCCGTGCGTCCGGCCACGAGGGCCTGCCGACCGTAGCAGCTCGCCGGCCGTAAGTCGCTAGACCTTGCGCAGCACGCTGACGACCTTGCCGAGGATGGTCGCCTCGGAAGCGTCGATGGGCTGGTAAGCGGCATTGTGCGGCAGCAGCCACGCCTGCCCGTCGCGCCGTTGCAGCGTCTTGACAGTGGCCTCGCCGTCGATCATGGCGGCCACGATGTCGCCGTTCTCGGCGTCGGGCTGCTGCCGGACGACGACCCAGTCGCCATCCGATATAGCGGCGTCGATCATCGACTCACCGGTGACCCGGAGCAGGAACAGGGTGCCGTCGCCGACAAGGGCACGGGGAAGCGGGAAGACGTCCTCGACCATCTCCTCGGCGAGGATCGGGCCACCGGCGGCGATGCGCCCCACGAGCGGTACGAAGACTGGCGCGGGCGCCCCTGGTGGTGCCTCGCTCGCCTGCCGGGCACGCTTGGCCCGGCTCGAGCGCACGTCGACCGCGCGCGGCCGGTTGGGGTCCCGGCGCAGATAGCCCTTGCGCTCGAGCACGGACAGCTGGTGCGCGACGCTCGACGTGGAGGCGAGGCCCGCTGCCTCGCAGATCTCGCGGATGCTCGGTGGATAGCCGCGCTTGTTAACCGAGTCGCGGATGACGTCGAGGATCACTTTCTGGCGTTCGGTCAGTTCGTCGTTGTGCCGGCGAGTGGACAGGTCGGTGACTTTCGCGACGTCAGCCTGCTTGCGCGCCGACGTGCGCGTGCGGGCGGGCGCGGTGCGCTTGGACGTCGGCGTCGATTGCGATTGTCGCGGCACTGCTTCAGCTCCCTCGGTCGTCCGGCGGCTGTCGTCCGGATGGCTAGACCGTAGCCGGGCAGCAGCCGAATCCCAAACATCTGTTCGACAACACGCCGGACGATTCTGGATTCTGTCAGACCGGGGTGGTAGACCATCGTACAGGCGTTCGATCGAACGATCGTTCGAGTACAGCATACGGCCGCAGCCCGTGCCGCGGCAGCGCACCGAGGAGTCCGCATGTCAGTGGCCACCGAGTTCCCGCCGGACATTCCTATACCGGCTCGCACCCGGCCGGACGGGGGCGCCACGGTGCTGCCCTTCCGGCCCCGGCGGGCCGCGGTAGCTCGGGCGCTACCCGGGCCGGCGGCGTCACCCGGGGTGCTGCACGACGCGGCGCGGGCGACATCTCGGCTCTATCCCGTGCGCGCGACGCCGACGGCCGGTAGCACTCGGGCTGGCGACGCACCCTTGCGGTTGACCCGGCGTGGCTACGTCCTGCTCGGGTTGCTGGCGGCGATGCTCGTCGCCGGGCTGCTGTGGTTGGCGCACGCGTCGGTGCCCCCGAGTCTGCGCGCGCCTGGAGTTAGCGCGGTGACGGTCCGCGACGGCGACACGCTCTGGTCGATCGCCTCGCGCGTCGCACCGCAGCGCGATCCCCGCCTGGTCGTGGCCGAACTCGAGGACGTCAACCACCTGTCGAGCCCCGTCGTGCAGGCGGGCCAGGTCCTCCGCACCCGCTGACGCACGCTCGTCGACACGCTTCGCTGCGCTGCGACTCGCCGCGTTTCGCCTTGCGTTACGAGCCTCGGCGTTCTACGGTCAACCCCTAGATGTAGTAGTTACACTTGTGTAAGTCATCAACAAGTTGGGGTCGCGGGTCCACAGCGGGGAACCAGTGGTCCACAGTCTGTCCCCAGGTTGTCCGCCGCCTCGTCCACAGGTGCGGCAGGCGATCCGGGCATCAGGCAACGCACGAGCCGGAGAGGAGGCGGCCCACCGATGAGATGTCCGTACTGCCGTCACCCGGATTCGCGGGTCGTCGACTCGCGGGAGCAGGACGAGGGCCAGGTCATTCGGCGGCGGCGCAGTTGCCAGGAGTGCGGGCGGCGGTTCACCACCGTCGAGGAGGCCACCCTGGCTGTCATCAAGCGCAGCGGAGTGACGGAGCCGTTCAGCCGGCAGAAAGTGATCAACGGCGTGCGGCGCGCCTGCCAGGGCCGGCCCGTCGACGAGGACGCGCTGGCGCAGCTGGCGCAGGCCGTCGAGGAGGCCATTCGGGCAACGGGCGTGGCCGAGGTGCCTAGCGACGAGGTCGGCCTCGCGATCCTCGGCCCGTTGCGCCAGCTCGACGAGGTCGCGTACCTGCGCTTCGCGAGCGTGTACCAGGCGTTCAGCTCGATCGACGACTTCGAGAAGGCAATCTCCGAGTTGCGGCAGGCGCACCGGAAAGCCGGCGGACAGCAGCCGTGACGACCGAAATTCCAGCAACGACATCAGCGCGCCGATGAGAGGGAGCAGGCGAATGACCGAGGCAGTCGACAAGCACGGCACGGCCGAGGCGGACCGGGACGGTCGGGTAGGCGGCGGTCCGGTGTTTGCGAAGAACGGTCTGGTCGTCGGCCGCGTCTACACCAAGCCCGGCGTGCACCCGTACGACGAGGTCACCTGGGAGCGCCGCGACATCGTCATGACCAACTGGCGCGACGGCTCTGTCAACTTCGAACAGCGCGGGGTCGAGTTCCCCGAATTCTGGTCGGTCAACGCGGCCAACATCGTGACCACCAAGTACTTCCGCGGCGCGCTTGGCACCGCGGCCCGGGAGTGGTCGCTGCGTCAGCTCATCGATCGGGTCGTCGAGGCCTACCGGAGCGCGGGCGAGGAGCACGCGTACTTCCGCTCCGCGGCCGATGCCGAGGTGTTCGAGCACGAACTGACCTGGATGTTGCTGCACCAGGTGTTCAGCTTCAACTCGCCGGTCTGGTTCAACGTCGGCACGAGCTCTCCGCAGCAGGTCAGCGCGTGCTTCATCTTGTCGGTGGACGACACGATGGACTCGATCCTGAACTGGTACCGGGAGGAGGGCCTGATCTTCAAGGGCGGCTCGGGCGCCGGGCTGAACCTCTCGCGCATCCGCTCCTCGCGTGAACTTTTGTCGTCGGGCGGCACCGCGTCGGGCCCGGTCAGCTTCATGCGGGGTGCCGACGCGTCAGCCGGAACGATCAAATCAGGCGGTGCCACGAGGCGCGCCGCGAAGATGGTCGTGCTTGACATCGATCACCCCGACATCGAGGAGTTTATCGAGACCAAGGCGCGCGAGGAGGAGAAGATCCGCGTGCTGCGCGACGCCGGTTTCGACATGGACCTGGGCGGGCGCGATATCACCAGCGTCCAGTACCAGAACGCCAACAACTCGGTGCGTGTATCGGATGAGTTCATGCGCGCTGTCGAGGAGGGTAGCTCGTTCGGCCTGCGCGCCCGGGCGACGCACGAAGTGCTCGAGACCGTTCCAGCCCGGGAGCTGTTCCACAAGGTGGCGCAGGCGGCGTGGGAGTGCGCCGACCCCGGTATCCAGTACGACGACACGATCAACGACTGGCACACCAATCCCGAGACGGGACGCATCACCGCGTCCAACCCGTGCTCGGAGTACATGAGCCTCGACAACACCTCATGCAACCTCGCGTCGCTGAACCTGCTGAAGTTCCTGCGCGCCGACAACGCATTCGACGTCGCCACGTTCGTGAAGGCCGTCGAGCTTGTCATCACCGCGATGGACATCTCGATCTGCTTCGCCGATTTCCCGACCGAGGCGATCGGCGTCAACACCCGGGCCTACCGCCAGCTCGGAATCGGCTACGCGAACCTGGGTGCGCTGCTCATGGCGTCCGGGCTGGCGTACGACTCCGACGGCGGCCGCGCGCTGGCAGGCGCGGTCACGTCGCTGATGACTGCGGTGTCCTACCGCCGCTCGGCGGAGCTTGCCGGCATCGTCGGGCCGTACGAGGGCTTCGCCCGCAACGCCGCCGCGCACGCCCGGGTGATGCGCAAGCACGCCGCAGCGAACGATGCGGCTCGCCCGATGCACCGCAACGACCGGGCCCTGTTCAAGGCGGCAGCCGAGGAGTGGGCGCGCGGCAACAAGCTGGGTGACGCGAACGGCTGGCGCAACGCGCAGGCGTCGGTGCTCGCGCCCACCGGCACCATCGGCTTGATGATGGACTGCGACACCACCGGCATCGAGCCTGACCTGGCGCTGGTCAAGTTCAAGAAGCTCGTCGGCGGCGGATCGATGCAGATCGTCAACCAGACCGTCCCGCGGGCGTTGCGCGTGCTGGGCTACCAGGACGAACAGATCGAGGCGATCGTCGAGTACATCGCGGAGCACGGCCACGTCGTCGATGCGCCCGGACTGCGACCGGAGCACTACGAGGTGTTCGACTGTGCGATGGGCACCCGAGCGATCAAGCCGATGGGGCACGTCCGGATGATGGCCGCTGTGCAGCCGTTCCTGTCGGGCGCGATCAGCAAGACGGTCAACATGCCCGAGTCAGCAACGGTCGAAAACATCGAGGACATCTACTTCCAGGGCTGGAAGCTCGGGCTCAAGGCCTTGGCCGTCTACCGCGACAACTGCAAGGTCGGTCAGCCGCTGTCCGCGGGCAAGGGCGACATGGGCAAGGCCGAGGTGGAGAGGGTCGTCGAATATCGGCCGACCCGCAAGCGGCTGCCGAAGTCGCGGCCGTCGCGCACCACGTCGTTCACCGTGGGCGGTGCCGAGGGCTACATCACGGCAGGGTCCTACCCCGACGACGGCCTCGGTGAGGTGTTCCTCAAGCTGGGCAAGCAGGGCTCGACGCTCGCCGGGGTCATGGACGCGTTCTCCATCGCGATTTCCATCGCGCTCCAATACGGTGTGCCGCTCGATACGTATGTACAGAAGTTCACCAACATGCGCTTCGAGCCGGCCGGACTGACGGACGACCCGGACATCCGGATGGCGCAGTCGGTGCTCGACTACATCTTCCGGCGGCTGGCCCTGGACTACTTGCCGTATGAGACTCGTGCGGCGCTGGGCATCCACACCGTGGCCGAGCGGACCCGCCAGGTCGAGACGGGCTCCTACGGCCCTGCGGAGGAGCCGGAAGACCTGGAGGGTCTTGCCCAGTCCGCGCCGGTCAACCCGTCACCGGCTTCGCCCGACCCGGTCGTCGCCGACACGGCACACGGCGCCCCGCCCCAGGTGCACAGCTCCACCGAGCTGCTCGAGTCGATCACCGGCTCGTCGGCCGATGCGCCGCTGTGCATGAACTGCGGCACCAAGATGCGCCCGGCGGGCAGCTGCTTCGTCTGCGAGGGCTGCGGTAGCACCAGCGGCTGCAGCTGACGATGTAGGGCGGCCGGTCACAGTCGGGTTGGGATCAGGCCTGCGCCGCTGCGCTGAGCTGAATCACCGGACGTCGCTGAGTCACGCGACGTCGATCAGCACCTTGCCGATTGCGCCGTGTTCGACGGCGTCGTGGGCGGCCCCGGTCTGCTCGAGCGGAAAGTGGATGAGCGGCAGGCCGGCGTCCTCGCCGACGCGGACCGCGCCGGCCCCGACAGCGGCGTTCACGGCGGCCACGGCGTCCGCCTTCGCCGTATCCGTGAGCGTGTACAGCAGGACGTATTGCCAGCGGGCGTTGAGCGCCATGAGTTCGCGAACCGGCGTCGCCACGATATCGCCGGGCACGCCGGCGTAAATAGCGACCGCACCCTGCCGGGCAAGCACCGCCACGTCGAGCGGCGCATTCGTCGCCGCGGCCACCTCGACGACCGTGTCCACGCCACCCGGCGCGATCCGCCGCACCTCAGCGGTGACGTCCTCGGCCCTGTAGTTGATCACGTGCTGGGCTCCGGCCGCCGTGGCGAGCGCGGCCTTCTCCGGACCGCTCACCGTCGTGATCACCGTGGCACCCGCCCATCGGGCCAGCTGGATGGCGGCGTTACCCACCGCGCCGGCACCACCCGCGACGAGCACGCTTCGCCCCTCGAGGGTTTTCGGCGCGAGCCGCTGCGGGCCGGCGTCGTTGATCGTCAAGGTGCGGTGCGCGGTCAGGAACGGCACACCAAGGGTCGCGCCCAGTTCGAACGTCGCCCCGTCCGGCAGCGTCACGGCGTGCCCCGACGGCACGACCAGGTACTCCGTAGCGGTGCCGCCGAGGCGCTGGCGAGCGGCCTCCCAGAGCCACACACGCTCGCCGATCCGGTCCGGATCGACCCCCGGCCCGACGGCGTCGATCACCCCGGAGCCGTCATGGTTGGGTACCTGCTCCGGGGACGAGAGCGGCGTGGCGGAGCGTGCCTTCCAGTCCGTCGGATTGACGCCGGACGTGTGCACCTGCACCCGCACCTCGCCAGGCTCCGGTTCCGGCATGGGACGCTCGACCAGCCGCAGCACGCTGGACGGGCCGTTCTCACGGTAGATGACAGCTCGCATGAGGCGAAGGCTACGACCGCTCTGGTAGGACGGTTCGGTGAGTGTCTTCGCCACGGACGTCGTCGTCGTGGGCGGCGGGGTCATGGGCTCCGCGGCCGCGTGGCAGCTGGCCTCGCGGGGAGCCGGGACGGTGCTGCTGGAGCGGTTCGAGCCCGGTCATGTGCGCGGCGCGTCCCACGGGGCGTCGCGCATGTTCCGGTTCGTCTACCCGGACCCGTTCTACACACAACTCGCGATCCAGGCGTTGCCGGGCTGGCGCAACATCGAAGCGGCGGCCGCCGTAGGCCTGCTAACTGTCACGGGCGGAGTCGACCACGGGGTCGACACGGCCACGTCTGCGATCGCCGCGGCGCTTGAGCCGGCCGGCGTGCCCGGCGCGTGGCTGGATCCTGCCGAAGCCAGGCGGCGCTGGCCGGGCCTGCGCTTCGAGAGCCGTGTCCTGTTCCACCCGGCGAGCGGTCGTATCGACGCCGACGCCGCTGTCGCGGCACTGCAGAAGCTCGTGATCGCCGCCGGAGCCGGGGTGCATCACAACGTCCGGGTGACGGGCATAGGGGACGGCGAAGTCGTGACCGACGCGGGCGACACCTACCGGTCCGAGCGGGTCGTGGTGTGCGCCGGCGCGTGGACCGAGCGCCTACTCGGCGAACACCTGCAGCTGCCGCCGCTTCGCGTGACGCAGGAGCAGCCGCTGCACTTCGCGCCACGTTCGTGGCTTGCCGGTATCGAATGGCCGAGCTTCATCCATTACCGGGGAGAGGACGAAGCACCGTTCAGCTTCGGCTATGGCATGCGCACGCCGGGCGAGGGCGTCAAAGTCGGCTTCCATCACGCCGGGCCTGACTGCGACCCCGACGCACGCGACTTCCGACCCGAGACCTGGCGGCTGAACGTGCTGCTGGACTATGTGCGGGAGTGGGTGCCAGGCGTGGACACCCAGGCGTGGACGCCGATCAGCTGCACCTACACGTCCACGCCGACCGAGGACTTCGTGATCGACGCGGTCGGCAGCCTCGTAGTCGCTGCCGGATTCTCCGGCCACGGATTCAAGTTCGCCCCGGTCATCGGTGGCATGCTGGCCGACCTGGCGCTCGGCGGGCCGCGTCCGCCCGAGCGGTTCGCGTTAGCCAGGCTGTAGCGAGTCGGACCATGCCTCGCCGGGCTGCTCAGCACGGATGACGTGCAGCACCGCATTGATCAGCGCCAGATGGGTGAACGCCTGCGGGAAGTTGCCCAGCTGCTGGCCGGTGTGCGGGTCGATCTCCTCGGCGTAGAGCTCCAACGGGCCCGCGAAAGACAGCAGCTTCGCGCACAGCTCGCGGGCCCTTTCGTGCTCACTGATCTCGCATAAGGCCGACACCAGCCAGAACGAGCAGATGGTGAAGGTGCCCTCGCGCCCGGCGAAGCCGTCGTCGGTCTCCTCGACCTTGTAGCGCAGCACCAAGCCGTCGACGGTGAGCTCGTCGGCGATGGCCAACACGGTGGCGCGGATGCGCGGGTCGTCGGGCGGCAGGAAGCGCAGCAGCGGCGCCAGCAGCAGCGACGCGTCCAGCGCTGTCGTGTCGTAGTGCTGGGTGAACACTCCGCGTTCGTCGACGCCATTCGCCAGGATGTCAGCCTTGATCTCGTCGGCGTGCATTTCCCACTCGGTGGCCATCGCGTCTTGGCCTATGTAGGCGGCAAGCTTTGCAGCCCGGTCGACGGCCACCCAGCACATGATCTTCGACGAGGTGAAGTGCTGCAGCTTTCCGCGCACCTCCCAGATACCGGCATCGGGCTCCTGCCAGTGTTTGAGCGCCTGGTCGACCTGCTTTCCCAGAATGGGCCAGACCCGGTTGTCGAGATGGTCGGCAGCCTTGCTGTGTAAGTACACCGAGTCGAGCAGCGCGCCCCACACGTCGTGCTGCTTCTGCGCGTAGGCGGCATTGCCGATACGGACCGGTCGGGAATTCGCATAGCCCGGCAAGTGGTCAAGAGTCGACTCGTGCAGATCGCGTTCGCCGCCGACGCCGTACATGATCTGCAAATCGTCATCGGCTGCGGCGACGTCGCCGATGAACGCCAAATAGTCGATCGCCTCCCAGTCGAAGCCCAGCGAGTACAAGCCCCACAGCGCGAACGTCGCGTCGCGGATCCAGCTGTACCGGTAGTCGTAGTTGCGTTCGCCGCCGAGCGTTTCGGGCAGGGACGTCGTCGGCGCAGCGGCAATCGCCCCGGTCGGCGCATATGTCAGCCCCTTCAGGGTGAGTGCGCTGCGCTGCAGGTAACTGCGCCAGGGGTGGTCGGGGAACTGGCCGCGGCCCAGCCAGTGCTGCCAATGGTGGGCCGTCCACACCAGCCGTCGATACGCGTCGTCGTGGGTCAGCGGCGGTTCCTTGCTGCCCCATGACAGGGCGACGAACCGGACATCGCCCTCCTTGAGCAACGTCCGCGCCGCGGCCCGGCCTCCTTCGAAACCCAGCCGCAGGTCGGTGGTCAAGGTCAGCGCGACGTCACAATCCTCGGCGGTGGCGACGCCCTGGTGGTACACGTGGTCGGTGTAGCTCCACCGCGCGAAGCGCCGGCCGTAATCGAACACGGGCTCACACTCGACCACCGTTTGGACCTCGCCGTTAACGCAGCGGATCGTGCGCAGCAGGATGTGCTCGGAGTCGTAATCGGTCGGGGTGCGGCGATGGGTGTGCGAGAGTTCGTCCTCGTGCCGCCAGGGCCCGATCACCAGTAGGTCGCGCACGATAATCCAGCCCGTGTCGGCGCCCCAACTGGTCTCGAGGATCATCGTGCCGGGCAGATAGCGCCGGGCCGCCGGCACCAGGACGTCTGACGGCGCAACCCGGAAGTTGCCGGCGTGCCGGCCTAGCAGCGAGCCGAAGATGCTAGGGGAGTCCATGCGGGGCAGGCACATCCACTCGACCGAACCGCCCGGGGCGACCAGCGCGGCTGCCTCGCCGTCGGAGAGGAAGCCGTAATCGCCGATGGGGACCCGCAGCGGCGTCGCCGGATGCGGGACGCCTTGGCCGAGTGCCGAAGCGCCGTCCATACGCGCAGGATACGGTTCTCCGCGCGTCAATCGGGTACAGCCACTGCGCCCGGCTCCGGTATCGCGACCGGTACCCCGGGACGACGTAGCGCCGCGACCACCCGCCGCCCCGACCACTGCACCGCGAGTGAGAGCGCCAGCAGCGCTACCGCGACGATGCCGTCGAGCCAGAAGTGGTTCGCCGTCGCCGCCACGACGAAGATCGTGATCGCCGGATGCAGCAGCACCAGCCAGCGCCAGCGACTCGGGCTGATCCGCACCACGACGAGCGCGATCAGTACCGCCCAGCCGACATGAACGGACGGCATCGCCGAGAGCTGGTCGGGCCCGACCGCCTGCAGCGCGGTGTAGACGGATTGACCGTACTTCTCGGCGGTGTCTACGTAGCCGAGGTCGGGCAGCAGCCGCGGCGGCGCGACCGGCACGAACTGCACGAGCAGGCACGACGCCGTGAGCAGCACGATCGTGGTACGCACAGGAGGGTAACGGTCACGGTGGCGGACGAACAGCCACACGAGCAACGCGCCGAGAGCGGCGAAGTGCATCGTCGCGTAGTACAGGTTGCACGCCTGGGTGAGCAGCGGGTGCGGCGTGATCAGCCGCTGAGCCGACAGCTCACTCGGCAGGTGCCATTCCCGTTCGACGCGCTCGATCCACCGTCCACGGGCGTACGCGCCGGACGTCCCGAGCAGAGACGCCGACGCGGCGAGCTGCCACAGTGCGTAAAGCCCGGCTACATAACCTGATTCGCGGGCGAACGGCGCCAACGCGGCGATGCGGGGGCGCGCGGCCGCGGACAACACCGCACCGGCGGTGATCAGCCCAGCGGCCAGTCCGGCCGCCTGCTGCCACGTCAGCGCGATGTCGTGCACCCAGCCACTATGCCTGGCCGCACGCCAGTTACTAGAGGCCCGCGTCCGGAATTCGCTCGTGACCGAACTGTGTTGGCCCTAGGTTGACGAGATCGCGTCTTTTCGGAGGTGACATGTCCCGGCGCAGCTGGCTGCTGTTCGCGGCGATGTGCGTCATCTGGGGCGTGCCCTATCTGATGATCCGCGTGGCCGTCCGGGACGTGTCGCCCGGCACGCTGGTGTTCGCTCGGACCGCACTCGGGGCACTGCTGCTGTTGCCGATCGCGCTATCCCGTGGCGCGCTGCGGCCGGTGCTGCCGTTGTGGCGGGCGCTGCTCGTCTACACGGCGATCGAGGTGGCACTCCCGTGGTTCCTGTTGTCCGACGCGGAGACAAAGCTCTCCAGCTCGCTGACCGGCCTGCTCATCGCAGCGGTTCCGCTCGTCGGCGTCGGGGTGGCGCGCCTTTGGCGTTCGGACGACCCGGTCGACACCTCACGCGCACTGGGCCTGCTGCTCGGCATTGCCGGTGTCGTCGCACTGCTGGGTCTCGATCTCGGCCAGGTGCACGCCATTCCCCTTCTCGAGGTGGCGGTCGTGGTGGTCTGCTACGCGGTCGGGCCGGCGATTCTCAGCCGTCACCTCTCGAACGTTCCCGGTATGGGCGTGGTCGTGCTGTCGCTGGCAATCACAGCGATTGCCTACCTGCCCGTCGCGGTGGTGTCGCCGCCGCGACACCTCCCGGCGAACGTCACCTGGTCGGTGCTGGGGCTCGCATCGATCTGCACGGCGCTTGCCTTCATCGTGTTCTTTGCGCTGATCGCTGACATAGGGCCCGCGCGCGCCACGGTGATCACCTATGTCAATCCCGCGGTTGCTGTCCTGCTCGGCGTGGCATTACTGGGCGAGCGGTTCACCGCGGGTATGGCAGTGGGCTTCCCGCTGATCCTTGCGGGATCGGTACTCGCTGCGCGGCGACGGCAGCACGTATCACGGCCGACCGTCGCCGCGCCGGTCGCGGAGTCGGCGACGGGCTGATCAGTCCAGCCGGACCAGCCCGCCCGCGGTCTCGAAGACGGCCGCAATGACGCCGGTCTCGTCATCGGCCGGCGACTCCCAGAGCACCTCGATGCCGTCCAGCGGCTGTGTCGACGTGACGCCCAGGTACTCGTCGACAGTGAACTCGTCGCCGGCGAACTCCAGGCTCCTCAGGTTGACCCGCGAGCCGCCGGCAGAGGGATGGTGCTGCAGATCGGTCTGCCACTCTACGAAGAACGGACGCTGAGGGTCGACCACCAGGTCTTTGATCCCGATCTGCTTCCAGCGCAGGTCGAAGCCGTCGGGGCGGCGACGGTGGCCTTGCACCGCGCGGCGGCCGAGCCGCGACTCGATCGCGGTGATGTCGTCAACACGCACCGCCCAGCCGAGCCATCCGCCGCCGGCGTTGCTGCGGGCACGCACGGCCTGGCCGAAGGGTGCCTTGTCAGCAGCCGGGTGGTCGAGCACCTCGACCGCCTCGAGGTAGCAGCCGTTCTCGAGTGGCAGCACGAAGTTCCGCGTCCCGAACGACGGATGCAGCCCACCATCGGTGAACGCCGCCCCAAGGCGCGCGCCCAGCCGCTGTACGCATGCGGCCAGCCCCTCCGGGCCTGCGGCGTACGAGAGGTGGTCCAGTCGCATGCGGTCATCGTGGCCCACCCGTATTCGCCGAGTGCGCGGGGGTTGGTTGCCGTCACGGTTGGCGTCGTGCTAACGGCAGTCGCCCTATCAGCCAGCCAGGCCCGGCAACGTGCGCAGCGGGATCCAGTTGTCTGCGCAGGGCCCGATCGGCGCTGACGACGAGAACCTGCTCCCCGCTGCTGACGGACTCGCGAGTCAGGTCGACGATGCTGGCGTCACCGTCACGTGGGGCGGCGTAGGTGGTAATCGCGCCGTCCCACCAGGCGAGGTCATGCGGCTCGCCGGCCAGCGGCCGGGCCGCACCCTCGACGACGAGCGACATCGCCGGAAACAGCCCGTCGAGCCCGCCGACATGGACGTGGCTGGGCAATGACGGCGCCGCAATGCCGTCGCGCGCGAGAGCGCCGAGCTGATTGCGCAACCGGCGCGCGGCGCCGAGCCGGTCGTGCCACCAGCCGTCGGGCCGGGAGCCGACGACATTCGCGGCGTCGACGACGAGGCGCAGCCGGGCAGGTGGCCGGCGCAGCCGCGGCCATGCCCCGGACAGGCCGCGGTGCAGCGGCAGCGAATCGATTTCGGCGATCGACCACCAGCGGACCGCGGTGCTCTCGGCATTGGCCGCGCGGGGAGTGATGTGGTCACGGGCCAGTGCGACGACGGTGGTGTACGACCAGCCGCCGTGGTCGTCACACCACCAACCGAGCGGGGTCACAGTGGACGCCTCGACGCCCGCTTCCTCGCTCGCCTCGCGCAATGCCGTGGCGACGGGGTCCTCGTGACTGTCACGGGCGCCGCCAGGCAGGGCCCACGTGCCCCCCTCGTGCGTCCACTCGGCGCGATGCTGGAGCATCGCGCGCTGTCCGTCGATGATCAGCAGGCCCGCCGCTCCGAAGCGACCCCAGTGCCGGTGCCCCTGTGCGCAATACACCCATCCGTCGCCGTCGCCACTCATCGGCACGTTCTCTCCGCACACGGGCTCCTCCGCCGGTCGTCGGCGCCGGGCTGCGTACCTTGCTCGCTCGCTCGTGGCGCGTTCCGTCCGGTGATGTCTCGCGGCCGACGCCGTGGTTGACGCCGGCCCGCCAGGTCGCCTCTCGGCGCACGGCCGCTCGCAGCGGCGTATGTGGGACCGGGGGCCATGGGTCGGACCGGCGTCGCGTTCACGGTACCTGGTCAGGCTTAAGGTCACGGGTCCGTAGGGTGGGCTATGAGTGCCGTGCGAGGGAGCTGATCAAAAGCGCCGATCCCCCTGCTGGGCGAAAGGAGCCCGACGATGGCCGATAGGCCCGAGCGGCCGCACCGTCCGGCCCGCTACGCCGACCTGACTGCGCTGATCGATGCTGCCGGCGGTGCTTCGCTTCGCA
>Ga0126369_10002056_pt1 | contig 14203 bp, 14 predicted proteins | sample PanSoiMetaPlot_1_FD_109646 | JGI IMG/M metagenome (GOLD analysis project Ga0126369, IMG submission 109646) | Tropical forest soil microbial communities from Panama - MetaG Plot_1 | ecosystem: Environmental > Terrestrial > Soil > Tropical forest > Bulk soil | place: Panama | collected 2016-02-17 | reverse complement strand
TGGAAGCCGAACATCCGCGAGAAGACCCCGGAGGGCGCTGAAACCCGCGCCAATTTGGCTCGTATTGCCGATGTTGAGCAGCGCAAGACCAACGAGATGGTCGGCGCCGAGCTGGGTTATCGCTATGGCGGATCTCCGATCATCTGGCCGGAAGCCGGTGAAGCGCCCGACTCCGATTTCATGAAATACGTTCCAACAAGCTGGCCGGGCGCGCGGCTGCCGCACGTTTGGCTGGCCGAAGGCAAGGCGCTCCACGACTGCATCGGCGATGGTTATACTTTGCTTCGCCTCGGCGGTTCAGACGCCGATGGTGCCGCCTTGGCGCAGGCCTTTGCCTCTTATGCCGCGCCCTTTAGTGTCCTCGACGTCAAAGAACAGCGGCCGCGCGATATTTACGGATACGATCTGTTGTTGCTGCGGCCTGATCTGCACGTTGTTTGGCGCGGCAATCGACTACCGGACGAGCCGGCAAAATTGGCAGCGCTGGCGACTGGCCATTGAGATTTGGAGTGAAGGGCAAATGCCAAAGAAGCTCTCGCTGACACTCGCCTGCGGCGATTATGAAATCGTGCGCCCTTTACTCGATGGGAAAGTCGAAGTCGACGGCGTCGATCTCACCGTGCTGACTGACATGGATTCGGCGACGCGTCACTGGCGATTTCTGAACAAGGGCGAATTCGACGCGGCGGAGCTGTCAGGTTCGTCTTACCTTGCTGCGCGCGACAACGATCTGCCGTTCCGCGCCATCCCGGTTTTCTTGCATCGCCGTTTCCGGCACGGCTTTATGTTTATCAATACGTCGAAGGGAATCAAAAAACCCGCCGACCTGCGCGGCCGCAGGATCGGCGTGAAAACGATGATGACCACTGCCGTGTTATGGATGCGGGGTATCCTTCAGAGCGAGTACGGTGTGCCGCTGAACAGTATCGAATGGATTGCCGAGATTGAAGACGACGTCAAAGTCACCCTGCCGGCAGACATCAAATATTCCTGCCTGCCAAACGACCAATCGGTCGAAACCATGCTCACTGAGGGCAGGCTCGATGCGGTTTTTCATTCCGATCTCATCAAGCCGTTTGTTGCGAAGGATGCGCGCGTTGCGCGGCTGTTTTCTGATCACAAGGCCGAAGAAATGGCTTATTTCAAGCGAACCGGCATTTTTCCGATCATGCACGTGCTCGGTATCCGACAGACGTTGGTCGACGAGCACCCATGGCTTGCGGTCAATCTGTTCAAGGCCTTCAATGAAGCCAAAGCAATCGCAATGAAGCGCATGACAAACCCGCGCATTGTGCCACTTGCTTGGTATCGCGATGCTTGGGAAGAACAGGAACGGATCCTCGGCTCTGATCCTTGGGAATACGGGCTCACGAACGACAACCGTAGAGTTCTTGAGGCGCTCGTCGGATATTCGCACGATCAGGGCCTGATCAAAAAACGGGCCACGCTCGAGCATCTGTTCCTTAACATCGACCAGGGCCGCAAGCGGGGTGAGTTCAGGATTTGAGCAAACAAGCTTCACTGTGTCATTGCCGGGCTTGACCCGGCAATCCATGATGACCTTCCAAATGGACGGTGGTACGCAAGGCTGGTCTTGCTGCCGCTCTTCATCGATGAGCGGGTCAAGCCCGCGCATGACACCGAACGAACAAGATCCCGAACTGGGAGAATTCACGTGCACAAGTCATTATTCGCGATCGCCGCCGCCCTCACTGCTTTCAGCTTCGCCAGTGCCAACGCAGAAGAAAAAGTCTGGAAGCACGGCATCCTTGAAGCCAAGAGCGATGCAGGTTTTATCGCAATGGTCGACAAGGGCGGTTTTGCCGCCAAGCGCGGATTGAAAGTCGAACTTCTGCAGATCAAGGCCGGCGCCACGTTGATGAAAGCACTGATTTCGGGCGAGATTGATAGTGTCGATATGGGCGCCGCGGAGTCGATTGTGGCCGGAGTACGCGGTACGGGCGTCAAGATTGTTGGCTGCACTTGGCCCGGGGTGCCGCAGGTCGTACTGGCCAAGGCCGAAATCAAGACTTTGGCGGATCTCAAGGGAAAGATTGTCGCTATTTCTTCGCCTGGGTCGCTGCCAGACCTACTCTTCCGCGGAATGTTGGATGCCGCCAATGTGCCATTTGCGGACGTGAAGCTGGCGACCCAGGGCGCCGATCTCGACCGCTACAAGTCGTTGATTGCCGGCATCACAGATGCGGCGGTGGTCTCCAACGAATTCGAAGCGGTCATGCCGCCTAATATCAGGGTGCTCGCAAAGGGCGGCAGTGCGGTGCCGAAATTCATCAGACTGTGTGTTGCAACCAGCAGCAAGGTTTTGGCTGAACGCCGCGGTGACCTGGTCAAATTTGTTGCGGCGGAAATGGATGCCTACAAATACGCCGCCACGCATCGTGACGAGACGGTCAAACTGGCGCATGAAATGACCAACGCAAAGCCCGACGACAAACGGGCCGAGTTCATCGCCGATCAGGCCATCCGCGACAGGCAAATCGATCCAACGCTGGCGATTCCTGCGGATCGCATCGAGTGGATGCAGGAACTGTTCGTCAAAGCCGGTGTCATACCCAAGATGGTTCCGACCGCGATGCTCATCGATACGAGCGTGCGCGATGAGGCGGCGAACTTGGCGGGCAAATAGAACCAAAAGCGCTCTCCGCGTTCTGAATTCCTGCCAGAGCCTGTCCCGGTGCTCCTGCGCGGAGAGCCCGATCGACGCTCATTTATAGTCAACCATCTCTTCTGCCAAGATAACCAGCGCCCGCTGTGATGCATTTCGTTTGATTTTGGCAAAAGCGCGAAGCAGCCGGATTGCATGTTGGTTGACAATCAGGCCGGCGACGTCGCTGTGAACAGGGTTTTGCGAAACCTCAACATTCTCAAACAGCGCAATAAGAGGGACGTTCAAAGCCTCCGCTATTTGGACGAGGCGGCTACCACCCACACGGTTCTGCCCCTTTTCGTATTTCTGCACCTGCTGAGACGTAACGCTGATGAGCCCGGCAAGTTTGCCTTGCGTGAGCCCGCGGGCGAGTCGATTGCCGCGAATGTTGCCGCCAATGAGGCTATCGATTGTCTTCTCATTTTTTTTGAGGATATTGCCTCTGAGGAGATTTTTGTACGCGACCAAATTCGACAATTTTATTTTTTGATCATAACTTCACCGCTTACAACCGTGCCGGGAATAAAATTTTTTGCTATAAAATTGGCCCGAAACGGCGTGGCCAAGGAAGACAACGATAGAGAAACTTTGCAAGATTGTACTGCAATCTCATGTTTGAAAGAACATTTTTCGACGTTGTCGAACAACTGAGCGTGAAAAAGCGGCCGAGCGCCGAATTTTTGCGATCGATCGCCCGGCGGTACGGTTTGAATCATCTTGTTTATTTCACGATCAATTTGCCGGTAGCGACAGATGGTCCGTATTACGCGACAACATACAGCCAGCAGTGGGTTTCCCACTATTTCGTGCACAACTATGCGAGCATCGACCCGGCGCTCCACAAGACGCTCGGCGGGATTCTTCCGGTCGATTGGGCCACAATCGACAAGACGGCCGCCCACATTCGCAAATTTTTTGGCGAGGCGATGGATTTCGGCGTGGGAAATCAAGGACTGTCATTTCCTATTCGTGGCCTGTATCACGAAACGGCGGTGTTCTCGCTTGCAGCAAGCCAGTCAGATACTGAATGGCAAGTTTACGCGCGCCACTACATGCGTGATTTTCAAATTATCGGTTGCTTTATTCACAGCCGAATGTTGGAAGCGCTCGGCGTTGATACCTCGCCGGGCTCGCCGTTGCTCAGACGAGAGCTGGAGTGTCTGCGCTGGTCTGCCATCGGCAAGACAAAATGGGAAACGGGTGAGATTCTCGGAATCTCCGAGCGCACGGTGAAATTTCATCTTGATCAGGCGCGCCACAAACTCAATTGCATGAACGTGACGCACGCTGTCGCCAAGGCCTTGGCTATTGGACTGATTACATCCGGGTAAACGTCAACTGTCCGAAGTGGCAGGTGACGGGTTACCCGCCTCCGACTCTGAATCGCAACTTCAGATGGGAGGGTACCAATGATCAGGCTCATTCAGGGGCGCGACCGGCGCAATTTTCCCCGGGAGATTGACGAAATGTTTCGGCTCCGAGCGAACGTCTTTCGTGACCGCATGGGATGGGAGGTTGTCGTCAAGGATGGCTGGGAAATTGACCGCTTCGACGAACTCGATCCTTTGTATTTGTTGTGCCTCGATGAACACGAAACGGTGCGCGGCTCGGTGCGACTGTTACCGACGACCGGACCTAACATGCTCAATGATGTGTTCAGCGAGCTTTTGCCAGGCGGCATTCCCGTGCGCAGCGCGCTGATGTGGGAATCGAGTCGGTTTTCTGTTGATCACCGTTCGCTCGCCGAACGCACGGAAAAAAAGCTTAACCGCGTGACGGGCGAATTGCTGATTGGCATTTTCGACGTCGCGGCGCGCGCCGGTCTCGAATTCATCGTCTCGGTCTACGATGTGATGATGGGGCGCGTGTTAAAAAGGGCTCGGTGTCATGCTGAGCCGCTCGGTCCTGCGGTCCGCATCGGCAAAACGATGAGCTATGCCGGCTTGTTCGAAGTTGGGCCCGAAATGATGGCCAATCTGCGATTGGCAAGCGGGATCACGAAAGATGTCATCGAAGTGGAAAGCGCTCGCACAATCGGCCTAGCTGCAGCATGAGCGTCAAACCGAGCTATGAAAGGATCGTTATGGCCCTTGGCGAGGCTCGCCGCGACGCGTTCAAAATAGGGGATTTCGTGTTGGAGGCTTTGCTTCGCGAAATTCAAGCAATTGCAGTAGACCGGATTTACGGTGCGTTTGATCAATCCGGTTCAGGGACGACCGACCACCCGCTCGGCAAGCGCCGTCAGCGCGTGCTGCAATAGTGAAGCCGTCCGCTCTTTGCGAATGCGGCGAGGTACGCGAAAAGCATGGTGACGACAATTGGGGCTGGCCGCTCTTTGCAGGTAAGCGGTCAGCCCATAATTTTGTCAGCGGTGCGACAGGGCATCGTTCGTTAGCTCTTGTCCGGCATCCCGATGCGCCGCCCTGCGGCTTCAGGCCGGGGCAATTGTGCGTGGGTCGCTTTCATGCGACCGAGCGTGCGCATGATTCTATCCGGAAAAGGCGCAACCTTCTTCGAAGCCATGTCGACATGAAGGGTCATATTCTCCGATGTCGCCGACACCCATCCCTCAGTGGCATGAAACAGCTGCTCGAAATAGTGGATGCGTTTTGAATCAAAGTCGAGCAGCTGGAACGTCACTTTCACGGGGTCGTCTCTATGCAGCTCTCGCAGGTAGCGTATGTGGACTTCGGCCGTGAAAGTCGACTGATTGTGCTGCTTGAGATAGTCGAGGCCAATGCCAAGGAGCTCGTAGACTTCGTCGACGGCCCGATCGAACAACACATTGTAGTAAGCCATGTTGAGGTGGCCATTGTAGTCGATCCAATGCGGCTCAACCCGCATCAGCGACGATACGAAGGGTGCGAAAAAAAACGGTTCGAGATCGGTGCGATCAAGCATGCGTTTATTCCTTGTGCATGTCTTTTCCGAAAACCGGTTTCGATCGCACGCTAAGCTGAAATCGGGTAAACCGCCTTTTCGCCGCTCAATACGCGTGCGACGTCGCTTGCGCACTTGGTCTGCAACTCCTCGAGCGCTTCGATCGAATAGAACGCGGTGTGTGGAGAAATGATCACATTATCGCGGCCGAGGAGTGGCGAATCCTTGGCGAGTGGTTCCGCAGCAACCACGTCGAGTCCTGCGCCGCCGATCTGGCCGGAATCGAGCGCCGCAACAAGCGCCGCCTCGTCGATCAGAGGCCCGCGCGCGGTATTCACGATGTAGGCGCCTTTCTTCATCTTCGCGAAAGCTGCTGCATTCATCATGCCGCGCGTTTCCGGCAGCAACGGCGCATGCACCGACACGTAGTCGGATATCGTGAGAAGCTTGTCGAAGTCGACACTCTCAACGCCCGCGGCTTTGAACACTTCCGGTTTGGCATAGGGATCGTATGCGATCACTTTGATGCCGAAAGCCTGCGCCTTCGGAGCGATCAGCCTTGGAATGTGGCCAAAGCCGACGAGACCGAGCATCGTGCCCTCGATGCGCCGGATCGGCACCACCGCAGGCATTTCCCAGCGACCGCTCTGAACCAGCTTGTTGGACAATGGAATTTTCCGGATTAGCGCCAGCAACAATGCCATCGCGTGATCCGAAACTTCGCGAATGCAGTAGTCCGGCACGTAGTTGACTGCGATGCCTTTCTCCTTGGCCGTGACCAGGTCGATGTTATCGACGCCTAGTCCGAAACGGCCGATCGCCTTGCACCGTGTGAAATGTGTGAGAATCTCGCGCGTGAGTTTGGCGTAGGTCACCAGAACTGCGTCAGCATCTTTGGCAACCGCGACGATATCGTCCGCGTTGGCGCTCTTCGATATGCGGTAGGTTGGATTGAGCCGCGCAAGCGCGGCTTTTGCCAGATCGAGGGAGGGAAACACGCTGTCGGTCACAGCAATCACAGGGCCGGCCATCGCAAACTCCGAATGCGTTAAAAATGGAAGTTGGGCCGGAACCTACGCCAGCGATGCTGACGCGTCCACCGCCGCCGCCACGGTCGCCCACGATTTCAATGGGTTAGATGGATTAACTTAAAATTAAGGACGTTCGCACGCAGCGGCTCCTGTGGACTATTCTCACAAAAAATACGGAGGCGCGGCGAATGCTCGGCAAAATGGCCCGAGGTACGTACGTTCTCGTCGTTACGGCGATGGTCGTCGCCTGGGTCTTTCCGTACGACAAGGAAATCCGGGTCCAACCTCAACCAACTCAAGAGATCAGCTACATCTATTGCTGATGACTCTTTGGTCTAGGTAAGACCTGCCTTGCGGAACGCCTGCAGGTAATGCTCCCGCTCGGAGTCATCCTTGATCGGCAAGCTTGCGGCGAGCCAGTCCAGTGAAATGTTGGGCTGCACACGACGCAATTCCTGCAATGCCGTTTGCGCGGCTTCTATTTGTCCGGTCATTGCGCTCGCAGCGGTCAGAACACGGTGAGCACCCACAAAGTCACTACGCTGGCGCACTCCCTCGCGCGCAGCCTTGATGGCTTCTTCGTAGTTGCGGCCGACGAACTGGCTATATGAGTAGATCCCGTAGTACACGGCCGAAAACGGATCTCGCGGGCTCAAACGGAGGGCGCGGGTCGCAGCTTCGACACCCTCCTGCCAGCGGCCGGTATAAGCACACGTCAGTCCATAATATGCCTGTGCCATCGCGAAGTTGGGATTGAGCTCCAAGGCCAGATCGTATTCGGCGAGTGCGTCCTCGTGGCGGCGGGTCAGCAAGCAGACACTGCCAAGCGCACAGTGCGCCCAAGGATCTTCACGGTCGGCACGGATCGCCGCCAAGGCTAACTGCTCGGCGTTAGCCGGCAGCTCAGCCCAGCCCAAATGCGCAGTGAACATGTTGCTGGCCGCGAGCAAGCCATAGGCCGGGCCATAATTTGGATCGATGCTGATCGCCTTTTCCAGCAAGGCTTGCGCCACCACGTTGTCCTGCTTCGTGACGCGCCAGTAGTGCGACAGCGCCCGCATGAGCAGATCCCAGGCGTCCATGCTATCCGGGGGCTTGCGTTGCGCGCGGAAATTTTCGGCAGCGTAGAGCTGCGGTTCGATAGCAGCGACGATGGCCTCGGTGATCTCGTCCTGGACGGCGAAAACGTCGGCGAGGCTGCGATCATACCGCTCAGCCCACAGGTGGCCACCTGTCACGACGTCGTTGAGCTGGGCGGTAATGCGAACGCGGTCGCCTCCTTTTCGCACACTGCCTTCGATCACATAGCGCACGCCAAGCTCGGCTGCGACCTGTTTGAGATGGACGGACTTGCCCTTGTAGATAAATGAGGAATTGCGCGCGATGACAAAAAACCAGCGCAGCTTCGACAGCGCGGTGATGATGTCCTCGCTGATGCCATCCGAGAAATATTCCTGCTCGGGGTCCCCGCTCATATTGATGAAAGGCAGAACGGCAATTGCCGGCCGATCGGGAAGCGGAAGTATCTGAGGCGTCGGCTCCGCGGCTGCGGCGGACTCCTCGCGTACGCTACCAATGAAACGCAGGCCTTTGCGGGCAACAGTGCGAATCAGATTTTGGTGCTCGCCGCTGTCGCCGATCACCCTGCGTGCGGCATTAATGCGGCTGGTCAGGGTCGATTCCGATACAATCCGGCCCTTCCAGACCGATGCGATCAGGTCATCCTTGCTGACAACATGGTCGCGATTCTCGATCAGGTAAACCAGCAGGTCGAAAACTTGGGGTTCGAGCGCGACAAGTTTGGTCCCGCGCTTGAGCTCGCGGGTATCCGTGTCAATGGCGTAAGGATCGAAAGAATACAGCAATTTTCTCTCACTCGTCCCGCGGGGTCGCGTCAGGCGTCTTCTGGACAAACAATCAAGGCGATCTCAGGGCCAAGTCCGCAGCCCGCAATTATGCCCATTGTAAGCAATCTCTTCTTTTCTGTGAGGTCATGCTGCAAGAAAATCCTCTACTTCCAGGAAGAATTTATCCCACGCCGGTTCGCCCGCCAGCAGCACGTGATTGTCGCTTTCCAGAGTTACAAAGCGCGCGTTCGGAATTGATGCGGCAAGCGATCGACCTTGCTCCAACGGGACAACATTGTCGTGCCGTGCGTGCAGCACCAAGGTCGGTACACGAATTTTTGGCAACAGTTCGGCGACGTTGATGCCATCACAGACGTTGCGAATGCGCGCTGCATTTTCTACCGTCGTGGTCGCCCGCTGCAAGTCGGCGAACCATTTGATTTGCTCCGGCGATCCGTTGGGCAGAAAGACCGCGCTGAAGGCGCGCATGAACGCAGAATGCTCGTCTCCCCAGCCGTGACGCAGGAGAGAGAGGAAGACGCGGGCCTTGTCAGCCTCTTCGGTCGATCCGCGCTTGTTGCGGCCTTTCGCGTAGCCGCCATACAGGACTAGTTTTGACACCTTTTCCGGGTGGCTCATCGCATAGGCGATCGCAATAGCGGCGCCTTGCGAAATGCCGAGGATGGCGAAACGTTCAACCTTGACCGCGTCGACAACGGCGCCAAGGTCGCGCACGAAACCTTCAAAGGAAATATCTTCCACATCGCGATCCGATAGCCCGTTGCCACGGCTGTCATAGCGGATGAGCCGGTTTTTCTGGGCGAGACGTTGCAACAGCGGCGACCACACCGGGCTTTCCCAGTCGTATTCGAGATGGGTGAGCCAGTTGGCGGTTTTGACGAGCAGAGGGCCATTTCCAACCGCGGCATAAGCGATGTTGTGGTTTTCCGGCGAGCGACAGAATGAGATCTCTTGCTTCTGCGCGAACCCGGATGATGGGGCCGCGATTTCCGCCCGTTCCTGCCCTTGCTGCACATCGCCGATAAAGCGGATGCCTTTGCGGGCGATGGTTCGCACGAGCTCCTGCTTCTCGCCGTTGTCGCCAATCGCCTTGCGCACGGCGTTGATGCGGCTGTCGAGCGTCGAATCCGAGACGATCCGGCCGCCCCATACCGACGCGATCAGGTCATCCTTGCTGACAACGCGGTCACGATTCTTAACGAGATAGACCAATAGGTCGAAGACCTGCGGCTCGATCGGAACGATCTCGCCACGCGCGCGCAATTCCCGGCGCTCGCCGTCGAGCGCGAAATCCTTGAATGAAAACAGCAATTTGTCGTCGCCCGCAGTCTAAGAAGACAAGTATACCTCAGCTTCCAATCGATGAGAAATCAATCCCGCCTCAGGACAAATCAATGGTTTCGCAAGGACGAAAAAAATCGCGGCTGCCAAAGTGCAAATGCATCAGCGGAGCTTCGAATGCGAACAACCTCGAGAAAATTGTGGCGACAACTGTGTCGCGTTATTGATGCACTGCGAGCTTGGTGTTCATCACCCGGGCAGGTAAAACCGCTTCGCATCAATCAATTTCACTGACGCGATCTATGATCTGGGTCCGTCCGGCACGCCGGCCTTGCGCAACCCCTCGTAGTAACGATCAATGCCCATATCGCTGCTGAACGGGTGCATTGTTTGCACGAATGAAACGGAAAAGTTAGGTCTTTTCCGCGTCACCTCCGCGACGTAACGCTGCGCTTCATCCTGCCGTCCCAATTGGCCCAATGCGGCGATGAGGATCGCGTAGCGGGACCATTGGAAACTCGGTTGCGCGATGGCCTTCAGTGCAAAACGTGCCGCTGCCTCATCGTCGCCGACGAGATATTTGGCTTCTGCAAAGCGCACGAGAAACGAACCCATGTTGGGGTCCTGGGGGCTGAGACGAATGGCCGATTCAAGATGAGGAAAAGCCTCGTGTGGCCTGCCCGAGAAAACGAAAGCGGCGCCGAGACCGTAGTGTGCGAGAGCCAGGCTTGGGTTGAGAGCGAGCGCAAGTTCAAGTTCTGAAATCGCCGTGGCATAATCACGGCAGAGGTACCGAATTCTTCCCAGCGTGCAGTGCGCCCCAGCATCGTCTCGATCCAACGCGACGGCTTTTTGTGCGGCTTCGATCGCTTGTGTGCGATTGTCAACGGGTGATTCCGCAAATCCGTAGACCACCTCGTAATAACAAGCCTCGGCGATAGCGGAATAGGCTGACGCAAGATCAGGATCAATAGCAATCGCCTGCTTGAACAGCTTTTGCGCCAGCGCGAGATCGTCCTGGGTATATCGGTAGAGATGAAACATTCCACGCTGATAGACGCTCCACGCGTCGATGCTCTCTCTTTGCTTGATCCGCGCTCTTTCTCTTTCCGCCCGCCCGAGTTCAGGTTCAATCGCGCCGACAATCGTCTGTGTAATATCGTCCTGAACCGAAAAAATGTCGGAGAGAGCGCGGTCGTAGCTGCGAGCCCAGACATTTCCCCGGCTTTTGCCATCGATCAGTTGCGCTGAAACACGAACGCGATCGTCTGCGCACCGAACGCTACCCGTCAGGACATAACGAACACCAAGTTCATGCGCGATCTCGCTCGGATCGATATCTTTGCGCTTGTACGCAAACGCGGAGCCTCGTGCGATGACAAAAAACCAGCGCACACGCGACAAGGCGGTGATAATTTCCTCGGTAATGCCATCAACAAAGGAATCGTGTTCCGGATCACCACTCATGTTGCTGAACGGGAGAACAGCAATAGAGGGCTTTTGAGGTATCGGAAGCGGACCATGATCCTCGGGAAACGCTTGGGCGCCGTCGCTTTTGACCTGTACCGGTGCGACGAATCGAAAACCTCTCCTGGCGAAAGTGCGAACGAAATCCTGTTTCTCGCCGCTGTCACCAAGTGCTTTTCGCACGGCATTGATCCGGCTGGTCAGTGTGGATTCTGCCACGATACGCCCACCCCAGACCGATCCAATGAGGTCATCCTTGCTGACCACGCGGTCGCGGTTTTCGATCAGGTAAACCAAGATGTCGAAAACTTGCGGTTCAATTGTTATGGCCGTGCTGCCCACGCGCAATTCGCGACGCTCGCAGTCGAGCGAGTAATTGTTAAATAGAAACAGCACGTTGCGCCCCGATCTATGACGGCCCGCCCATACCAGTTGCGGCCCTAAAGGGAAATCAAGACTTCCTCAAGGACAAATCAAGTGCGGATCAAAGTCTTTGTGGCCCGCGAGGCGCATTCATGCTGCCGAAAACCGCCTGGAGCATGCCATGTATGCCCGTCGCAGCAACGGCACCGTCGACATCGATTTCTATCGCCGGGAAGCCTTTTTCCTTCGCAGAGAAGCCACAAACCAGATCTTTCGCTATCTCTGGCAGGTGGGTCGGCCAGCAATCGGTACAGCGACGATCATCGCCGCTTACGTTTGCGCCCTTCACCTGATGTTCGCGCCTAGGGCGACGGCTGGGATGTCCGCCGCGACAAACACACCCGCGAATTATGTCTTCAACAAAAAAGCGGCTCAACCGCCCACTGCAGCAATCAAACTGAAAACTCGCATCGGAGGATGATCATGGGAAAACTCATCGCGTTTCTGTATGGTCTTGTGGCCTATCTCGTGTTCTTCGTTGCCATTCTGTACGCGATCGGCTTCGTGACCGGTTTTTTGGTGCCCAAGACGATCAACAGCGGCCCCGTCGTCCCAACAGGTGAGGCGATCCTCGTCAATCTTCTGCTGATGGCGCTGTTTGCAGTCCAGCATAGCGTGATGGCCCGGCCGCAGTTCAAGAAATGGTGGACACAATTTGTGCCGGTCTCTGTCGAGCGCAGCACCTTCGTGCTGTTCGCAAGTCTCGCGCTCCTTCTGTTATTCTGGCAGTGGAGGCCGATCCCGGCGGTGGTGTGGCAGATCAACAATCCGCAAATCGCGGCCTCGCTTGTCGGCCTCGAGCTGTTCGGGTGGGCGCTGGTTTTTGCCAGCACCTTCTTGATCAACCACTTCGAGCTGTTCGGCTTGCATCAAGTCGTCAACAATCTTGCCGGCAAGCCCATGCCCGCCCTGCGGTTCAAGACGCCGCTGCTGTACAACCTCGTGCGCCACCCGATCTATCTCGGCTTTATTATCGCGTTCTGGGCGACACCGATGATGACGGCTGGTCGTCTGTTGTTCGCCGCGGTGACGACGGCCTACATCTTTGTTGGTATCGCTCTGGAAGAGCGGGATCTTCTCGAGGTGTTCGGCGATGAATATCGCCGCTACCGGCGTCGAGTAGCGATGATTGTGCCGTTCCTCGGCCGGTCATCATGAGGCGCGGCCGGCGGGTGGCGGTTCCTCTTATCTAACGGTTGTCCCCGCAGCCAACGCCACCGCCGGCCTCGTTCACCCTGCATCGATCCTCTGCTAACGTCCGACAGACTAGCAGAGGATCTTCCCATGGCTTCGGCCGAACTTGCCGCCGAGCAAAACAGCCGAAATCCGGCAGCAATAAAAAAAGCGATTTCTGCGCTCACCGCCGCCTTCGGAAACCGCGTTGTGACCTCTCAGGCCGTGCGCGAGCAGCACGGCAATACCCTCACGTGGGTCATCAATCAGCCACCCGATGCCGTTGTCTTTCCCGCCAGCACGGGCGACGTCCAGCAGATCGTGCGTATTTGCGCAGCCGATGGCGTACCGATCATTCCTTTTGGTGTGGGCACGTCACTGGAGGGTCAAGTCAATGCGCCGCTTGGTGGAGTATCGATCGATTTTCGCGACATGAACAAAGTTCTCGCTGTGCATGGCGAGGATCTTGATTGCGTGATTGAACCTGGCATCACACGGAAGGCGCTCAACGAGCATCTGCGCGACAGCGGCCTCTTCTTCCCGATCGATCCGGGCGCGGATGCGTCGCTTGGCGGCATGGCGGCAACACGGTGTTCAGGGACCAACGCGGTGCGCTACGGCACGATGAAGGATAACGTGCTTGCGCTCAAGGTCGTACTCGCGAACGGAGAAGTTATCGACACCGCTCGGCGGGCCAAGAAAACCTCGGCCGGTTATGACCTGACACGCCTGATGGTCGGCGCGGAGGGCACGCTCGGGGTCATCACTCAATTAACGTTGAAACTTTCCGGCATCCCGGAAGCGATTTCCGGCGGCGTGTGTCCGTTCCCCACGGTCGAGGCATGCTGCAACACCACGATCCACACGATCCAAACCGGCATCCCGATAGCGCGCATCGAACTGCTCGACGCTTTGCAGGTTCGTGCAGTCAATCTGCACTCCAAGCTCGGGCTGCCAGAGACGCCGATGTTGTTTCTTGAATTTCACGGAACGGAAGCCTCGGTCGCAGAGCAATCCAGGCGGTTCGGCGAAATTGCAACGGAATTCGGCGGCGGTCCGTTCCAGTGGACAACGCGGCCGGAGGAGCGCACGCGGCTATGGGAAGCGCGCCATCATGCCGCAATGTCGAACTTTGCGCTGCGGCCGGGCGCTTCGATGGTTCCCACCGACGTCTGCGTGCCGATATCACGGCTGGCCGAATGCGTTACCGCAACGCAGCGTGACATAGAAGAAAGTCGCATCATGGCACCGATCGTCGGACACGTCGGCGACGGCAATTTCCATCTCACGCTATTGATCGACATGGATGACGCCGATGAGGTTAAACGCGCCGAAGCGCTCTCCGAGCGGTTGGTCGAGCGGGCACTTGCAATGGACGGTACCTGCACAGGGGAGCATGGGGTTGGTCAGGG
>Ga0126369_10002054_pt1 | contig 14212 bp, 8 predicted proteins | sample PanSoiMetaPlot_1_FD_109646 | JGI IMG/M metagenome (GOLD analysis project Ga0126369, IMG submission 109646) | Tropical forest soil microbial communities from Panama - MetaG Plot_1 | ecosystem: Environmental > Terrestrial > Soil > Tropical forest > Bulk soil | place: Panama | collected 2016-02-17 | reverse complement strand
CGCACACCACGCTCGCCATCGCGATGAACCGGATCGGCGGCAAGTCCAATACCGGCGAGGGCGGCGAGGAGGCGGACCGCTTCAAGCCGCTGCCGAACGGCGACTCAATGCGTTCGGCGATCAAGCAGGTGGCGTCGGGGCGCTTCGGAGTGACCGCCGAATATCTCGTCAATTCCGACGTCATGCAGATCAAGATCGCGCAAGGCGCCAAGCCGGGCGAAGGCGGACAATTGCCCGGGCACAAGGTCGACAAGATCATCGCCAAGGTTCGCCATTCGACGCCCGGCGTCGGCCTGATCTCGCCGCCGCCGCATCACGATATTTATTCGATCGAAGATCTGGCCCAACTCATTTTCGACTTGAAGAATGTCAACCCGCAGGGCGACGTTTCGGTCAAGCTGGTGTCCGAAGTCGGCGTCGGCACCGTCGCCGCCGGCGTCTCCAAGGCACGTTCCGATCACGTCACCATCGCCGGATTCGAGGGCGGCACCGGCGCCTCGCCGTTGACCTCGATCAAACATGCCGGCTCGCCGTGGGAGATCGGACTTGCCGAGACCCACCAGACGCTGGTTGCCAATCGCTTGCGCGGCCGCATTGCGGTGCAGGTCGACGGCGGCATCCGCACCGGCCGCGACGTGGTGGTCGGCGCGCTCCTCGGCGCCGACGAATTCGGCTTTGCGACCGCGCCGCTGATCGCCGCCGGCTGCGTGATGATGCGCAAATGCCACCTGAATACTTGTCCGGTGGGTGTCGCCACTCAGGATCCGGTGCTGCGCAAGCGTTTCCGCGGTCAGCCGGAGCACATCATCAATTATTTCTTCTTCGTCGCCGAAGAAGTGCGCGAGCTGATGGCCGAGTTGGGCTATCGCACGTTCAACGAGATGATCGGGCAGATGCAAATGCTCGATCGCCGCGAGCTCATTGCCCATGCCAAGGCGGCTGGTCTCGATTTTTCGAAATTGTTCATGAAGCCGGACGTCCCGGAAAGCGTCGCCGTTTTCAATTGCGAGCGGCAGGACCACAAGATCCGCGACATTCTCGACCGCAAGCTGATCGCGCAATCGCAAGCTGCGCTGGAGCGCGGCGAACCGGTGCGCATGGCTTTTCCGATCAAGAATACCGATCGCACTGGCGGCGCCATGCTCTCCGGCGAAGTCGCCAAGCGCTATGGCCATGAGGGCCTGGCGCCGGACACCATCGTGGCGCGCTTTACCGGGACCGCTGGACAGAGCTTCGGCGCCTTTCTCGCCTGCGGCGTGACTTTCGAACTGGAGGGTGACGCCAACGACTATCTCGGCAAAGGGCTTTCCGGCGGCCGGATCGTGGTGCGGCCCCCGGCCAATGCCGGAATCGTCGCGGAGCGCTCGATCATCGTCGGCAATACGGTCTTGTACGGCGCTATTGCCGGCGAGTGCTATTTCCGCGGCGTTGCCGGCGAGCGGTTCGCGGTCCGCAATTCCGGAGCGATCGCGGTCATCGAGGGCGCCGGCGACCATTGCTGTGAATACATGACCGGCGGTGTCGTGGTTGTGCTGGGACCGACCGGCCGCAATTTTGCCGCCGGCATGTCGGGCGGTATCGCCTATGTGCTGGACGAGGACGGCAGCTTTTCTTCGCGTTGCAATCTGGCCATGGTCGATCTTGAGCCGATGCCTGAAGAGGAGGACATCAACGCCAAGGTGTTCCATCACGCGCGGGATCTCGAAGCGCATGGCCTGGTCGACGTCATGTCGGACCTGAGTAGCTTCGACGGCCACCGGCTGCACCACCTGATCACGCGTCACGCGCGCTTTACCGGATCGGCAGTTGCCGCCAAGATATTGAACGACTGGACGGGCTGGTATCCGAAATTCCGCAAGATCATGCCGGTCGAGTATCGCCGCGCGCTTAACGAGCTCAAAGCCGCCGCCATTGCGGCGGAGTGACCTCGCCAAAGAACGCCGACAAAGCTGCCAACCATAGAGAGCGCCTTTGGGCAAGATTACCGGCTTCCTCGAATTTCCTCGTGAGGATCGCGACTATCAACCGGTCACCGAGCGCATTCGGCACTGGCACGAATTCGTTTTACCGCTGCCGGAAAAAGAGCTCGTGACGCAGGCGGCGCGCTGCATGAATTGCGGCGTGCCCTATTGCCAGGGCACCGGCTCGCTCGCGCCCGGCACCCCAGGCTGCCCGGTCAATAATCAGATCCCCGATTGGAACGACCTCGTCTATACCGGCAACTGGGAAGAAGCCGCGCGCAACCTGCACTCGACCAACAATTTTCCGGAAGTGACCGGCCGCGTGTGTCCGGCGCCGTGCGAGGCCTCATGCACGCTCAATATCGACGAGAATCCGGTCACCATTAAGTCGATCGAATGCGCGATCGCCGATCGCGCGATTGCGCAAGGCCTCAAACCGGAACCGCCGGCCGAACGGACCGGCAAGAAGGTCGCGATCGTGGGCTCCGGGCCGGCCGGCCTTGCCTGCGCGCAGCAGTTGGCACGCGCCGGGCATGAAGTTCACGTCTATGAGCGCTGGGCCAAGGCTGGCGGGCTTCTTCGTTACGGCATCCCCGATTTCAAAATGGAGAAGAACCACGTCGATCGCCGCGTGGCGCAAATGGAAGCAGAAGGCGTCCTGTTCCACTATGGCGCGCATGTGGGCGTTGAGGTCGACGCGCATAAATTGCTGGCGCAGCATGATGCCGTGGTGCTTGCGGCCGGCGCGGAAAAATCGCGCGACCTGCCGGTGCCCGGACGCGACCTTAAAGGCATTCATTTTGCGATGGATTACCTGCCGCAGCAGAACCGACGCGTCAGCGGCGAAGCGCCGATCGCGGGCGAGGCGATCCTGGCGACCGGCAAACATGTGATCGTGATCGGCGGCGGCGATACCGGATCGGACTGCATCGGCACCGCGTTTCGGCAAGGCGCGCGGTCCGTGACCAATTTCGAAATCATGCCGCAGCCGCCGCTCCAGGAAAACAAGATGCTGACCTGGCCTGACTGGCCGCTGAAGCTCCGCACTTCCTCGAGTCACGAGGAAGGCGTCGAGCGCGATTTTGCGGTCATGACGACGAAATTCACCGGCGAGAACGGCGCGGTCAAAAAACTTCATTGCGTACGGGTCGATGCCAAGATGAAGCCGATTGCGAGCAGCGAATTCGAAATCGCCGCCGACCTCGTGCTGCTGGCGATGGGCTTTGTGCATCCGGTGCACGAGGGCATGATCAAAAATCTCGACCTCGCGCTCGATCAGCGCGGCAATATCAGTGCCTCGACCGAGGATTACCGAACCTCGATCGACAAGGTGTTTACCGCCGGTGACATGCGCCGCGGCCAATCATTGGTGGTTTGGGCCATACGTGAAGGGCGTCAGGCCGCGCACGCCGTGGACCAATATCTGATGGGCTCGAGCCTCTTGCCGCGGTGAGCGTCGGCTCCCGCGCAGTCTCCGACACTATTTTGCAGTTTATCGCGAGCCGACCGGCGCCGGCGGAATGGGCGCGCCGTCGAGATCCGGCTTGGCGGGCCGTGACGCCTTGGCCGCGCTTGCGTCTTTGGCAGACTTGTTCTTCGCGTCCTTGCCGGAATCGGCGGCCGGCTTCTGCGAGTCGCCTGTTTTTTTCGCAGGCGGTGCCGGCGCCAAGGAAGCCGGTTGCGGCGCAATCTCCGGGGCCGCGCTCGCGGCCGGGCCAGGCCGCGGCCAGGAAAAATCGTCGGCGCGGCCAACCGGCGCCGGCAGCGGGTCGCCACGGTTTAGGACCTTTACGGCCGTGGGATCCGAGAGCGCCGCATTGGTGCGGCCGCCGGCACCCGCAAGATCGCCGCTGTCTGTCTCCTTTGACGACAGCGGCAAGACCGGCCCGACATCGGGCCGCGTTCCGACCGTGCCCGATTTTGGCTCCGCTTCCGGTGCCGGCAGCGCGACCGGCGCGACGTGGGTCGACATCACCCGCCGCAATTCACGGTCGACAAAGCTCGCGAGCTTCACCGCACCGGCTTTGGTGAAATGCACGCCATCGGCGGCACGCAGCCGGCGAATCTGACCTTCGAAATCGGGGCCCTGTACGGCGTAATGTCCCTGGTCGTCGACAAAACCGTCCCAGATATCGACGAAAACGAGGCCGGCTTTTTCAGCGCGCTCGCGATAGAGTTCGTCGAGATAGCTCAGATCGCCGGTGGACTTCGGGCCGCGGATGGCAGGGAGCCCCACCCATACGATCGGCACGCCTTTGCTCTTGAGCGCCGCGATCATGTCGTCGATGCGTTTGGCATAGAGCGTTGCCCATGGGTCGGTATGAAATTCGTAAGAGCCGCCCGGCACCGGCCGCTGCGCCGCGCCTTCGGCGGCCGCTTGTGGCGGCGCTTCGCTGTCGACCGGCGCCGCCGCTTTGTCTTGTTTGTCTTGCGGTTGCGCAGCCGCCGGATTCGTCGCGCGGTTTGCACCTTGCGCCGGCTCGGCGGCGCGTTTTGCGTTTGGCGGCGGCGGGTTTTTATCGCGCAGTGGCACGCGATCGTTGAGGCCGAGCATCACCACGATCGCGCTCGGATTCTCGTTGGCGAGCGCTTCCTTGATCGACTGCGGCCACTCGAGCGACTCGTTCTTGGTATCGTAGCGCACGAGACCGGAGGCTGGGCGGATCTTTCGTTCCACCCCGATCTCTGGCTGGTCGGCGTAGAGTTCGTCCAACCCATAGCCGAGCCAGTCGGCCATCGAATCGCCGATGACGACCACGGTCGTGCTTGGCGGTGTTTCCAGTTTGCGCGACGCCGGCGCTTTGGTGGAATCGACGACCGGCGGCGGCCGCATGAAACCCGAGAAGGGAAAGAAGAAGTCGCGTTGCGGGTTTTGTCGGTAATTTCGATAGCCGCCGCCGTTATAGCGGTCGCCCCAAAACTGCGCGGCGGCGGGCTCTGCCAACGCCATTGCGGCGGCGGCGGCAACCGTTAGCACGGCCGCGCGCTTTGCTTGCGCCCTCGCCCTGTTAAGTGTCATGAACCCCCGCCGAATGTACGTTGCCGCAGACATTCTAGGCTCCTGCGGCCAAAAAAGCTTGCGCGGAAAACCAAGCGAAAACATGTCCACTGGCGGGACCCTATGGCCGCCGCAAGCGGTCAAGTACGGAGCTCGAGGCAAAGCCGTCGGGAATTTCGCCGACCGAAGCCTGGAAATTGCGGATCGCGAGCCGGGTTCGCGGGCCGAGCAAACCGTCGGGCTCGCCAGTGTCGAAGCCGCGCCGCGCCAACAATTGTTGCATTTCATAGCGCTCATCGAGCGTGAGAACGCGCTCATCGCGCGGCCATGGCTGCACGAATGGGCCGCCGCCGCGCAGCCGGTCGGCCAGATGGCTGATAGCAAGCGCATAGGCCTCGGCCGGATTGTATTTCATGATAACGCGGAAATTTTGCAGCATCAGAAATGCCGGCCCGCGCGCGCCCGCCGGTATCAGCAAATAGGCGCGTGCATCCGGCTCGCGGAACGAGCCGCCGTCTGCGCGGCGGAGGCCTAACGCCTCCCACTGGCGCAAGGTCATTTGTTTGGAGCGATCCGCCAGCAGGTAATCGAAATTCTGCGGCAGCACGACCTCATAGCCCCAACGCTGTCCGGCGACCCAGCCATCGGTTTTTAAATTGTTGGCCGTGGAGGCGATCACATCCGGGATTGAATCGACGACATCGCGCCGTCCATCGCCGTCGAAATCGACCGCATAGCGCTTAAAAGAGCTCGGCATGAATTGCGTCGGCCCGAATGCGCCGGCCCACGAGCCGACCAGATGTTCCGCCGGCACGTCATCGCGCTGGAGGATTTCGAGTGTCGATAAAAACTCATCGCGGAAGTAATCCTGCCGGCGCCCAACGCAGGCCAGGGTCGCGGTCGAGCGGATCACCGGACGGTCGCCGCCCAGCGTGCCGTAATTCGACTCCACACCCCAGATCGCGGCGATGATGGCGGGATCGACGCCATAGGCTCGCGCCACCGCGGCGAAGGTCGGCGTGTATTCTGCCAGCACCTCGCGGCCGCGAGCTATTCGCTCGTCGCTGACCAGCACATCCAGATAGTCCCAGGTCGATTTGGTGAATTCCGGCTGGGCATCGAGCTTGTCCATGATGCTCAAGTCCGGCGTCAGGCCCTTTGTGAAACGTTCGAACGTTGCGCGCGACACTCCGCGCCGCGCGGCGTCCGGCCACAAACGCTCGATGCAATTGCCGAAATCCGCAGCTGCCGCCCGTATCGCATCGGCCGTCATCAAGGGATTGCCTGAGGCGCCCGATTGGCCGCTCCAGCCGGTTCCAGCGCCGGACGCCGATCCCAGAACAGCACCTGACGATGGCTGTTGAAACAGGCGCGTCAGCCAATTGTCGGCTTGTTGGGCCGATGCCTGGCTCGCAGCGGCAAGGCTTAGGAAAGCTGCGGCAAACCCCGGAAGGATGCTTTTTTTCAGAGTCATGACGGTGCAATTCTCGTATACCGGGCGGGACGAGGGTCGACCACCGCCAATGCGCATCGAATCACTAACGGCGGGTTTCCCTTGCTGTCCGCTCGACGATTTGCCACAACCGCATCGCGCCGATGGGCCCCGTTGATTAGACCCGTAGCAACCAGTTTGGACAATAATTTGAACACGACAACCGATCTGGCGAAATCGCCGTTACTGCCAGCGCCCATCGCAATCGCATGAAACCTGTCCGTAAAGCGGTGTTTCCGGTCGCGGGGCTCGGCACGCGGTTCTTGCCGGCAACCAAGGCCATGCCGAAGGAGATGCTGCCGGTCGTCGACCGGCCGCTGATCCAGCACGTCGTCGACGAAGCCCGCCAGGCCGGAATCGAGCATTTCATTTTCGTGACCGGCCGCAACAAAGGCGTCATCGAGGACCATTTCGATCGCCAGTTCGAACTCGAAATGACGTTGCTCGAGCGGCAAAAACACAAGGCCCTGGACTATCTCAATCAAGACTTGCCGGCCCCGGGCTCGACCAGCTTCACGCGCCAGCAGGAACCGCTTGGGCTCGGCCATGCGGTCTGGTGCGCACGCGAACTGCTCGGCCGCGAACCGTTCGCGCTGTTGCTGCCGGACGTCCTGGTGCAGCACCAGCAGGGCTGCCTCGCGCAAATGATCGAAGCCGCGCGCGAGCTGCCGGCAGACGCCAATATCGTGGCAGTCGAGCAGGTGCCGCGCGAGCGCGTCGATCAATATGGCGTGGTCGGTATCGGCGAGCGCAAAGGCAAGATGTTTTCCATCACCGCCATGGTCGAGAAGCCGGCGCCGGACCGCGCACCCTCGAACCTCATCTTGACCGGACGCTACATCCTGCAGCCGGAAATTCTCGACACCTTGTCGCGGCAGGAACGCGGCACTGGCGGTGAAATCCAGTTGACCGATGCGATGATCCAGCTGGCGCGCAACCAGCCGTTCTATGGACTGCAATTCGACGGCCGCAGCTTCGACTGCGGCTCCAAGATCGGCTTTCTTGCCGCCAACGTCTCTTATGCGTTGGCCCGCTCGGATATAGCGCCGGGATTTCGCGCCGAGATCAAAAAGATCCTCGACGAAGCCAACAACTAGAGCACATTCACGGCTTGCTTGCCGTCAGGCCGATCACCGCCGACATGCCAGCGTGGGACGTGCCTTCATGCATGTCCCGCTCTTCCTCGACGATCTTCAAGTCGTGAAAATCGCCGAATTCCCGCTCGAGCATAGCGCGGGTATAGAGGTTTTCCAGCTGCTTGGGACCACCAGTGCCGTACTGCAATTGTTTTGGCGTGTAGCCCTGGATGATCAGAAGCCCGCCAGATTTGAGCGTCTGCCGTAAGCCGCGCCACTTTATCGCGCGCTGCGCTGGCGGACTGAATTGAGCAAAAATTTCGACCACGACGTCGAAGGCGCTTTGCGGATAATCCCAAGCGTGCACATCGGCCTGAACGAAAGTGACCTTCACGCCTCGCTCGGCGGTAAGCGCACGCGCTTTACTCTGCGCGGCCGGTGAAAAATCGAGCGAAACCACATGCAGGCCCTGCTCCGCGAGCCACACGCCATTGCGGCCCTCGCCGTCCGCGACCGCCAGCGCCCGGCCATGCCGCGGCAACAATGTCCGGCCCGATTTGAGGAAATAATTCGGCTCCTTGCCGAATGCATAATCGGGCGTTGAAAAGCGCGCTTGCCAGCGCGCATATTCGTTGATCTCTTCGTGAACCGACATTTGCGCAACAGCAATCCAGCAAAAAATCAGGCTGCGGCTCAAGTCTTACGTTCGTACCGGCGCCAGGCAGGAAAGAGAAGCGCGGCGAAGACGACAAGGGCGAGCAATTCCGCAGGCCATGCCCAGCGCGCTACCGAGGCAATAACACCGACCAGGATGGCGGCGAAGCCCACCCATAGCGCAAAGCGAGCCGGCCAGACCGCCTCGATTGCGAACAAGACAAGCGCAAGCAAAAACCACACCCAGGACACCAGCGAGCCGTCTCGCAGCATCATACCCAGCCTTTCAGCTCGCGCATGGCGAGCTGCCAAAGCATCAACATGCCGGCTTCGCTGTCGTTGAGACAGGGAATTGCCGCGAAATTTTCGCCGCCGTAACGCATGAACATGCGGGCGTTCTCGACCCTGATCTCCTCCAGGGTCTCCAGGCAGTCGGCGGAAAAACCCGGGGTTATCACCACAAGATTTTTCACGCCCTTGCGCGCGAGCGCCCGCACCGTGTTGATGGTATAGGGCTCAAGCCATTGGGCGCGGCCGAACCGCGACTGGAACGCCATCATCAATTTCTTGTCGTCGAGCCCGAGCTGCGCACGCAAAAGCTCGGTCGTGCGCGTGCACTGGGCCTCATACGGGTCGCCTTTGACAACCGCTTCTCTGGGCATGCCGTGGTAGGAGGCCAGTATCACGTCGGGCGTGAACGGCAACGATTTCAGTTCCGCCTGCAGCGAAGATGCCAGCACCTCGATGTAGTACGGATCTTCGTAATAGGCCGGCAGAAAACGTAGCGCCGGCTGCCGCCGCAGCCGCAGCAAGAAGCGGAACACCTCATCGCACACCGTCGCCGTGGTCGCCGCGGAATATTGCGGATAAAGCGGCATCACCAGGATCCGTTCGCAGCCCCAGGTGACGAGCACTTCGAGCCGCGATGCGAGCGAGGGACTGCCGTAACGCATCGCCCAATCGACGATGACATGCTTGCCGAGCGGCTCGAGGACGCCGCCGAGTTTTTCCGCTTGCGCGCGGGTAATCGTCTTGATCGGCGATTCATCCTTGTCGCGATTCCAGATTTTCGCGTAGTCGCGCGCCCGCCGCCGCGAGCGTAGCGGCAGGATCACACCGTTGAGGAGCGCCTTCCACAACAGCGAGTTCCTTTCGATCACGCGCCGATCGGTCAAAAACTCCTTCAAATAACGCCGCACGGCCCGGGGTGTGGGTGCATCAGGCGTACCGAGATTGACAATGAGCACGCCGATGCCGCCGGTCGCTGGCGCGGGCGCGATTGGCGCCTCGCTGGGTGCCGATGGTACGGATGCTGAGGCCGTTTCCGGCGATTGGGCTATGGTCGGGACATCGTCGGGAGCGCGCAGGGCGCCGGGAATGGTCTCCGGCTCCTCGGGCCGGAGCGGACTGGGCTCTTGTCGGGCAAGCGCGCCGTCTGTGCTGATGGGCGGTCCGTTATTCATAGGCAACAGCATAACCGAGGCAATGAAGCGGAGCATCCGGCAAAAACTTTGCCGCTGCAATAACTTGCAAAACTATCCCGCCCCATCGCGCGAGACGCTAGCAGCAATCTTTGACGAGTTTGCGATTATTCCGCGGCTTTCAACAGCGCCGGCGCGCCGGAGCGGAATTGCTCGAGCAGGGCGGCCTCATCGGTCTTGGCCGTCATCAGGTGCCGCGCTTTGACGTGGCCAAAGCCGCGGATTTTCTCCGGAATGGCGGCAAGGCCTACCGCGAGATGGTGGTTTTCCGGCGTCAAATGCGCGAGCACCTCCTCAAGCATCGCCTTGTAGTCATCGATCAATTTTCGCTCGGTGCGGCGTTCGCGCGAATAGCCGAACGGATCAAGCGCGGTAGCGCGCAGGAACTTCATCTTTGCTAACAACCGAAAGGCCGGTAGGAGCCACGGCCCGAAGCTCATCTTGCGCGGCAGACCGGTGACCTTGTCCCGCCGCGCCAAGAGCGGCGGCGCCAGGTGAAACTGTAATCGCAAGTGGTCGCCGTCGAACTCGGTTCTGACCTGCCGTTCGAACGAGCCGTCAGTGTAGAGCCGCGCCACCTCGTATTCGTCCTTGTAAGCCATCAGCTTGAACAGATAACGGCCGACCGCGTCGGCTAATCCACATTTGCCCTGAGCGCGGGCGGCTTCAGTCGCTTTTGCCTTTTCGACGAGCGTCCGGTACTGCGCGGCATAGGCGGCGTTCTGATAGGCAGTGAGGAATTGCACGCGCCGCTCGACCATTTCATCGAACGACTCGGACAAGTGCTCGGCGTCGCGCTTTGTGCTGGCCGGCTCGGCCAACGCCTCGACGGCGGCACGATCGACCGCGGCGCGGCGGCCCCAATGGAACGCCGCCTGGTTCATGGCGACAGCCTCGCCATTCAGCGCAATCGCGCGCTCGATGGCCGCGGCGGACAGCGGGATGGCGCCAAGCTGATAGGCATAGCCGACCAGGAACATGTTGGCGCCGATGGACTGGCCGAACAGCGCATTGGCCAATCGGGTGGCGTCGATGAAATGCGCATGGTCGCGGCCGGCATCGGCCACGATCGTGCGTTTGAGCCGTTCGATCGGCAGCGAGAAATCGGCGTTGCGCGTGAATTCACCCGGCAGGAACTCGTTGGTGTTGACGACCATCTGCGTCACGCCGTGCGTGACCGCCGCCAGCACTTTGTGCGTCCCCGCAACCACGATATCGCCGCCAAGCACCAGATCGGCACGCCCGGCGGCGACCCGGATGGCATGGATGTCCTCGGGTTGCTTGGCAAAGCGGATATGGCTGAAGACGGCGCCGCCCTTTTGTGCGAGGCCGGCCATGTCGAGAACGCCGACCCCCCTGCCCTCAAGATGCGCGGCCATCCCCAGAACGCCGCCGACGGTCACGATCCCGGTGCCGCCGACGCCGGTGACAATGATGTTGTAGGTCTGGTCGATCGCCGGCAGCTTGGGCTCGGGCAAATGTCCAATATCGTGATCGGCGGCGACGCCGATTCCTTTCTTGAGCTTGGCGCCGTGCACGCTGACGAATGAGGGACAGAATCCCTTGACGCAGGAGAAATCCTTGTTGCAGCTCGATTGATCGATGGTGCGCTTGCGCCCCCACTCGGTTTCGAGCGGCTGGACGGATACGCAATTCGACTGAACCCCGCAATCGCCGCAGCCCTCGCAGACGAGCTCGTTGATAATGACGCGCTTGTCGGGATCGGGATAAGTGTGCCGCTTGCGGCGGCGGCGCTTCTCGGCGGCGCAGGTCTGATCGTAGATCAGCACAGTAACGCCCGGAATCGCCGCGAGCTCCCTCTGCACGGCATTGAGATCGTCGCGATGATGAATGGTGAGACCGGCCGGCCACTGCGTGTCGCGCGAATATTTGCTAGGCTCGTCGGTCACCACGACGACGCGCGCGGCGCCCTCCGCCGCGACTTGTCGCGCCACCTGCGGGACGGTGAGCCCGCCGTCGTTTGGCTGGCCGCCGGTCATCGCCACGGCGTCATTGAACAAAATCTTGTAAGTGATGTTGGTGTTCGACGCGATCGCCGCGCGGATGGCAAGATAGCCGGAATGATTGTAAGTGCCGTCGCCGAGATTCTGGAAAACGTGTTGGCGGTTTGAGAACGGCGCTTCGCCGATCCAGTTGGCTCCCTCGCCGCCCATCTGGGTGTAGCCGAGGGTCGAACGGTCCATCCACTGAGCCATGTAATGACAGCCGATGCCGGCATAGGCGCGCATGCCCTCTGGCACCACGGTCGAGGAATTGTGAGGACAACCCGAGCAGAAATACGGGATGCGCTGGGCGACATCGGTGGTCGCTGCGGCGATGCGCTGGAATTCCTTCAGCCGCGCAACCCGCGCGCTGATGTCATCGTTGCGGTGATATTTGAGAAGCCGCTCGCCGAGACAGATTGCGACCTCGTTCGGATCGAGCGCGCCTTTGACCGGGAACAGCCAATTGCCTGCTTCATCTTTCTTGCCGATGCAAATCGGCTGGTTCGCGGTGCCGTAAAGTTCCTCGCGGACCTGCACTTCGATCAGCGAGCGCTTTTCCTCGACCACAATGATCAGATCGAGATCCTCAGCGAATTCCTTCAACTCGCGTTGGCTGAGCGGCCAAACGCAAGCGACTTTATAGAGCCTGATCCCTAGCTCGTTGCACTTGAGCTCGTCGATGCCGAGTTCATCAAAGGCCTGACGGACGTCGAGGTAGCTCTTGCCGGTGGTGATGATACCGATTTTGGGACTGCGGCCGCCCGAGGTGACGGTGCGATTGAGCTTGTTGGCGCGCACGAAGGCAAGCATGGCGTCGCGCTTGTAATCGTGCAGGCGGGCTTCCTGCGCCAGGATCTGATCGTGCAGCCGGATATTGAGGCCGCCCTCGGGCCCGCGGAAATCGTCGGGGGTGACGATGTTGATGCGTTCCAGGCTGGCGTCGATTGCCGCCGTGGATTCGATCGTTTCGTGCATTGTCTTGAGCGCGGTCCAGGCGCCCGTATAGCGCGACATCGCCCAGCCATAGAGGCCGTAATCGAGGACTTCCTGAACTCCCGCCGGATTGAGCACCGGAATCATCACGTCGATGAAGTGGTATTCCGACTGGTGCGCGGTCGTCGAAGACTCCGCGGTGTGATCGTCGCCCATCAAGGCGAGCACGCCGCCATGCTTTGCCGAGCCGGCGAGATTGGCGTGGCGGAACACGTCTCCGGTGCGGTCGACGCCGGGACCTTTGCCGTACCACATGGCAAAAACGCCGTCGTATTTGCCTTCGCCGCGCAACTCGACCTGCTGCGAACCCCAGACAGCGGTCGCCGCCAGGTCCTCGTTGATGCCGCTCTGAAAGCGAAGATCGCTTTTCTCGAGAAAGCGCTTGGCGCGCAGAAACTGGCTGTCCAAATTGCCCAGCGGCGAGCCGCGATAGCCGGTCACGAAACCGGCGGTATTGAGACCATTGCGCCGGTCGAGCTCCTTCTGCATCAGGCAGAGCCGCACCAGAGCTTGGAAACCAGTCACGAAGACGTGGCGCTGGCCGAGATCGTATTTATCGTCCAGTGTGACGTCGCGCAGCGCCATTACGCACCCTCCGGGCGCCAGTCTGCCCTCCTGCGCCCGACATTTCCAGACAGGAGTTCTCTATGCACCAAAATATAGGGCGCGCCCGGGAGGGAACAACATGGCGGGGTCCGCCGCGACAACGGCGCTGCCCACCGCTCGCGACAAACTGGCTAGGCTGGCCGGGATACGCGGGCGCAACCGCCGTAACAGGAGTGGAATATCCGCAGCAGGCACTGCTTTACTGAAAAGGTATTTCGAGGCACGGCGATCGCGCAAATTCTCAGGCTCACCAAACGCACTTCGATTTTCCACACCGACAATGCGCGCGGCAAACTCGGCGCCGCACCCGCAACCGAAGCGACGATCAAAGCCGCGGGCGGGAAGCCGTAATGGTTTCGTTTCGTGTCGGCCGGGGCCACTGCCGTTCTCGTCGATGAATTTGACTGGAGGAGTTGGAAGCCTTGGAAAACTCCCATCGAAACCCAAAATCCGACTGTTCGGTTTCTACGCATTTGATTTTCCGATGTAATTTCGTTTCGTTTTGCAAGAATACTACTATTACGTGTATGCAATGAATATGCAACTGATTCGTCGCGAGCGGCGCGCGCCGAATACTGCACCAATGCTCTTTCGGCGTAGCTGCGGAATTGCGCCGCAGAATCGACTGGATGCCCGCCATGAAAGCAGCCGGGCAATGGAAAAGAGAAGGCCGCCGTTCGGCGGCCTTTTAAGTTTTGGGACTGCGCCGCCGGCGCTATGTCTGGCCGAGCATTTGTTCCATGGTTTTTAATTCAAAAAGAGATTTGATTTTGCGCGCGATCCTCGCCTCGAGTAGCTCGCCTTGTTTAAGTTCATATTGAAGGAGTTCGCTCGCGTGCATGATGCCGAGTGTCACTCGGCAGTCAGCTCGCCATTGACGCGATGCTTCCGTCAAATTGTCCCTCAAATCGTCGACCAGTTCCGGCGCTTCCAAAGGCTTGTCTT
>Ga0126369_10002053_pt1 | contig 14215 bp, 4 predicted proteins | sample PanSoiMetaPlot_1_FD_109646 | JGI IMG/M metagenome (GOLD analysis project Ga0126369, IMG submission 109646) | Tropical forest soil microbial communities from Panama - MetaG Plot_1 | ecosystem: Environmental > Terrestrial > Soil > Tropical forest > Bulk soil | place: Panama | collected 2016-02-17 | reverse complement strand
GTGATGTTGAGGAGCGGCACCACGAGCGTATCCGTCTCGTAGCTGACGAGATCGAATCCGTCGCCGCCGTCGAACGTATCCGCCCCAGCGCCGCCAATCAGGATGTCGTTGCCAGCGCCGCCGCTGAGCGTGTTGGCGCCGGCATCGCCGGTCAGGGTGTCGTCGAAGGCGCTGCCGGTCAGGTTCTCGATCGACACGAGCGTGTCAATGCCGGCGCCGCCGGTGTCCTGAGGGCCGGTCACCGCGAGGCTGACCGTCACGCCCTGCGTCGCCGATGCGTAGCTTGCGGTGTCGATGCCCGTTCCGCCGTCGAGCACATCGTTGCCGTCGCCGCCTTCAAGGACGTCCTCGCCGGCAAGGCCGGACAGGGTGTCGTTGCCGCCGAGCCCGCGGATCACATCGGCGATCGGTGTGCCGGTCAGCGTGTTGTCGCCGTCATCGCCGATGATGGGACCGGGGTTGCCGTCCAGCACGGAGTTGGCTGAGATCGAGCCGTCCGCAAACACGAACGTCTCGACGTTTCGCACCTGATCGGTGCCGTCGGGCGAACCCTGACGTAGGTCATCGACGACATAGGTTCCCGTGGCGGCGTCGAACGTGATGAAGTACTCGCCGCGTGACCCGCTGTACACGGCCTGATCGTTTCCGTCGCCGCCGTCGAGCGTGTCGTTGCCGCCGCGGCCCTGCAGCAGGTCGTCGCCGCCGCCGCCCTGGAGGTCTTCCCCCGCGTTCGTGCCCCCCAGCTTGTCGGCAAAAGCGGAGCCGATGATGCCCTGGATGTTTATGAGCACGTCGCCCGCCCCGTCGTTGCTCCCCAGTGCCGAAGCAAAGCCAACGGTCACCCCGCTTGTCGCATCATCGTAGCGTGCGTAATTGATGCCGCCGGCGCCGTCGATCCGGTCGGCGCCGGCGCCGCCGTAGAACGTATCGTTGCCGCTGCCCCCGTACAGCTGGTCGTCCCCGCCGCCGCCGCGAATGACGTTGTTGCCGTCCAGCCCGAAGATGCTGTTGGCCTGATCGTCCCCTTCGAGAACATCGTCGAAATTAGAGCCCCACATGTTCTCAATGGAGACGTAGACGTCACCCGCCGCGTCGCCGCCGGTACCGCCGCTCGCGAGGCTGGCGGTGACGCCGCTCGGGGCCGTGCGATAGGTCACTTCGTCAATGCCAGCGCCGCCATCGAGAAGGTCAGCTCCGGAGCCGCCCTCGAGTGAGTCATTATCTGGACCGCCGAACAGGCTGTCGTTGCCCGCGCCGCCGCTCAAATTGTCGTAGCCTTGCTCGCCAAACAGGCGATCGTCGCCTGCATTGCCGGCTATATTGTCGCTGCCGGCGCCACCGAACAGGTCGTCGGCATTGTCTGATCCGGTCAACACGTCGTTGCTATTGCCCGCAAAGACGAAATCGGCCGCTGTCAGCTGCGCCGCCGAGATACCTGTCAGCGTCATTGTCGAACTGACGCCGTTGGTCACGGTGGTGATGACGGCGTTGCCTTGAGCGTCGTTCGACAGCAGGTGCTGCACCGTCGCGAAATCCCCGATATCCGCAGCCCGGAGGTCGATCACGTCCTCGCCCTGCCGGAAATCAGTGACGACGTCGTGGTGCTGATCGGAGAGGGTGTAGACAAAGGAGTCGCTGCCGGCGCCGCCGGTCAGGACGTTATTGCCCCCCTTGCCGCCGACGACATCGTTGCCGTCTCCGCCCGACAGCGTGTCGTCGAAGTCACCGCCAAAGAGCCGGTCGTCCCCGCTCGTCCCCACCTTATTGACGGCGCCCGAGGGCGCGCCGTAGATCACATAGGCGGCCCCTTCCACGAGAGAGAAGTTGGGCGCTCCCACGACGATGTCACTGTATCCATCGCCGTTGATGTCGCCGGCGCCCGCAACCGAAAATCCCAGATGGGTGGGAAGATTGAACCCCAGATTGCCTTGAGCGACGGGAGGCCCATCGATCCGGAAGCCATCGGCGGCGCTGAGATTGGCGAGATCGATATCGCCAAATCCTGAAGCCTTGCCGAAGATGACGTAGGCCGAGCCCGTGTCCGTCTGCCCGTTCGGATCGGCGCCGGGCGCCCCGATGATCAGGTCGGCGAAGCCGTCGCCGTTGAAATCGCCTGCGGAGGAAACCGAGTACCCGGCTTCGTCTCCGACGGCGGCGCCGTTGATGCGAAAGCCGTCGCCGGGCGCGAGGTTGGCCAAGTCGAAATTCGACAGGCCGCCGACCTTGCCGAAGATGACGTAGGCGGTGCCGGGCCGCTGGCCAGCGCCGTTGAACGGCGACGGCGCTCCGATGACGATGTCGGCAAGCCCGTCGCCGTTGATGTCGCCCGCAGCCGATACCGAGAACCCGCTCAGGCCTCCCAATTCACCATCGAAACGAACCCCCTGGCTTGGCGTCAGGTTGGCAAGGTCGACGTCGGCTCCGGAACCGCTCCCGTATACGAGATAGGTCGAGCCGGCGGACGGGATCCCGTTGGGGCTGGTGTTGGCTGCGCTGATGAGGAAATCCATGCGGCCGTCGCCGTTCACGTCGCCGGCCGCAGAGACCGATTGTCCGACACCGTCTAACTGCGGGCCAATGATGCGGAAACCTTCGCTCGCGTTGAAATTGGCGAGGTCGATGTTGGCGCCCGAGGCGTTGCCGTAAACCACGTAGCTGACGCCTGACCACCAGCGCCCGTCGCCAGCCGCATGAGGCGAGCTGATCAGGACATCGTCGAACCCGTCGCCATTGACGTCGCCAACCGCTGCTATGGAATAGCCGCTTAGGTCGCCCACCACGCCAGCCGCTTCGCCGCCATCGATACGTATCGCCCCAGTCGGGGTTCCATCCGCAGGCCCGGCCTTGCCGAAGACGATGTAAGTGGCGCCTTGCTGGCCGTCATAGTATGGCGCGGATACCATGAAATCGCCAAAGCCGTCGCCATTGAAGTCGCCGGCATACGAGACGGCGTAGCCGGCCTGCGTGCCCACAGGGTCACCGGGATAGCCTATGCCGAACCCCACGTGGAATACGGCGGTGGGATTGACGTTGTCGCTTGTCGCGACGGACCACGGCACGGGAACGTCATCAGCCCCGTGGCCGAAAATCACGTAGGCGCTGTAGTCCGCCCCCCCCGAGTACGAGTAGCTGAAGCCAACGCCGGGAGCGCCCACGATGACGTCCGCAAAGCCGTCGCCGTTGACGTCGCCGATGGCGACGGACGAGCCCGCCGTCTCATCAATCCCCGCCCCGAGGATTCTGAATCCGTTCGACCCGTCGAGGTTCGTGACATCAATGACGGACGGAATTCCAGGCATGATCATACCCCCCTAATTGATCAGAATCCGGCTGCTCGCCGCTCACAAAACGAAATCGCCCGACGTCGGTTTGACGATTCCGGTCAGCTCAATTTCGAAGTCGGCAACTCTGTCGCCGTTGATATCGCCACTCACAACCGTGAGGTCGCTGGCGGTGCCGGGTTGGTCAAATGTCTGGTAGCGAAGCTCGCCGGCCCTGCCGTCAAAGTTTTGAGTACCGATGAACTTGAACGCCTGATCGTTCTTGCGGGTGGTGTCCGCATCAATGCCCGAGAGATCGATCTTGTCCTGCCCGGTCTGGAAGTCGGTGATGATGTCGCGGAGGCCGGCCCCGACCGGCGTCTCGTCAACAGAATTGAAGTCGAAGAAGTCGTTGCCAGCACCACCTGTCAGCGTGTCGTGGCCGAGACCGCCGGCAAGCCGGTCGTTGCCGCCGCCGCCGCTCAGTATGTTGTCGCCGTCATTGCCGGTCAAAATGTCCGCGAACGCCGAGCCCGTTAGGTTCTCGATGCTGATGAGCGTATCGGTTCCTGCCCCGATCGTATTTTGGGGCTCGGTCGTCGCAAGGCTGACGGTCACCCCTGCCGTCGCGTTCGCGTAGGAGGCGGTGTCGGTACCGAAGCCGCCGTTGAGTATGTCGTTCCCGGATGTCGACAGCAGCGTGTCGTTTCCTTCTGTTCCAGGTGGCGCGAACAGGAAGTCGTCCGGGCTGAGATTGGCCTTCGTGACCACGATCAAAGCAATCGAATCGGAGGCGTCCAGTTGGATACGCGTGTTTCCCATGCCGTCATCCGTCGTGGCCGCCATCACGGCTGGAAAATTGGCGAACACGCTGGGATCGAATTCCATCACGTCGTGGGGCAGATGCAACTCAGGGGGAAGCATCGCCTCCGGAGTGAAATCCGAAATCTCATCGTGGCCGAAACCAGGGCCAAAGACAAAGTCGTCGGTCCCGGGACCGCCATAGAGGAAATCGTCTCCAGACCCACCGATGAGAATGTCGTCACCACTGTAGCCCCACAGGCTGTCGTTGCCGGCGCCGCCGTTGAGGATATTGGCGTCACTGGTGCCATACACGGTGTCGTCGAAGGCCGAACCGGTAAAATTCTCGATGCCGCTGAGCGTATCGGTTCCTGCGCCTATCGTGTTCTGAGGCAGGGTAACCGCAAGATTGACGGTCACGCCCGCGGTCGCCGTCGCATAGGAAGCGGTGTCGATGCCGTCGCCGCCATTGAGAATATCGTTGCCGGGCCCGCCAATCAGCAGGTCGTCGCCTCCCCCGCCGTTGAGCACATCGTTACCGCCATTGCCGGTTAGGATATTCGCCGAATCGCCCCCGGTGAGCGTGTCGTCGAAGGTCGAGCCCGCGAGATTCTCGATTTGAATGAGCACATCGCCCTCGGCGGAGCCGCTGGACCCCGTCCCGCTCACCAGGCTCACCGTTACGCCGGCCGATGAGTCAATATAAGAGGCGGTATCGTTGCCCCCGCCGCCGTTGAGCACGTCGGCGCCGGCGCCACCGATCAGGACATTCGCATTCTGGTCGCCCGTCAGGCTGTCGTTGAATGCAGAACCCGTGAGGTTCTCGATATTGATCAACGTGTCGCCCTGGGCATCGCCGCCTGAACCGCTTCCGGTCGCAAGGTTCACCGTCACGGCGGCGCTGGACGTCGAATAGGACGCGGTGTCGTTGCCGGCCCCGCCGTCGAGCCCGTCGGCGCCGGCGCCGCCGGTCAGAACGTTGTCATTGGCGTCTCCGGTCAGCGTGTCGCCGAATGCGGAGCCGACGAGATTCTCGATTCCGCTCAGCGTGTCGCCCTGGGCATCGCCGCCAGAGCCGGTTCCGGTCGCAAGATTCACTGTCACGGCCGCGCCGGAAGTCGCATAGGACGCAGTGTCGTTGCCGGCCCCGCCGATCAGCTGATCCGCTCCAGCGCCGCCGATCAGCAGATCATCACCGTCGCCGCCGGCGAGGACGTTCGCATTGTTGTCGCCGATCAGCATATCCGCGAAAGCGGAGCCCGTGACATTTTCGATGTTGACGAGCGTGTCACCCTCGGCATCGCCGCCAGAGCCGGTCCCGGTCGCGAGGTTCACGAGGACCGCCGCCCGCGAGCTTGCGTAGGAAGCGGTGTCAGTGCCGGCGCCGCCGTCGAGGTGATCGGCCCCTGCCCCGCCAATGAGGACGTCGTCACCGCCGAGGCCGGAGAGTGTGTCATTGCCGGCATTGCCGGCAATGACATTAGCCCCATCGTCTCCTGTCAGGGAGTCGTCGAACCGCGAGCCGGTGAGATTCTCAATTTCGGTAAGCGTATCGCCCTCGGCGTCGCCGCCCAAGCCCGTCCCGGTCGCTAGGCTCACTGTGATCGCTGATGGGGAATCAGTATAGGCAGCCGTGTCGATTCCGGCTCCGCCCACCAGCTGATCGGCGCCAGCCCCTCCCTGGAGCGTATCATTGCCGTCGCCCCCGTTCAGGATGTCGTTGCCGCCGCCGCCGAAGAGGACATCGTCCCCGCCGTTTCCGTTGAGCGTGTCGTCGAAGTTCGTGCCGGCATATTGCTCGCCGGACGCGGTGCCGTTGAAGGTCACCGCGCTCGCGCGTGGATCGATGATCTGAGCGTGAACATCGTAGCTCGAACCGTTGTAGTAGTTCCACGAGACGGCGAAGCGCCCGTCGTTGAGCGCGCTGACCGCCGGCGTCCAGTCGTAGCCCGTGGCGGGGACGTTGACGAGGAACTCGGCACCCGCCTTGCTTCCGTCCGCGTTGAAGACTTGCGCATGAATGGCCGAACCCGACGCTCCGCCGCTGCCATCCGGGATCGCGCTGGACCACGCCACCACGAACTGGCCGTCGGGGAGCGCCGCGACGGCGGGCGAAGCGCCGCCGGAGCTTGTATTGACAACCAGTTCGCTGCCGCGCGCGGTGCCGTCCGCGTTACACACCTGTGCGCGGATGTCGTGCTGCAGGAAAGAAATGTCATTTTCCCAGGTCACTACGAAGCCCCCGTCGCTCAACGCGGTGATCGACGGGTACCACTGGTCGCCTGCCGTCGTGGTGTTGACGAGGAACTCGCCGCCCGACGCCGTTCCGTCGGCATTGAAAACCTGTCCGCGGACCGCATGTCCCGACGTATCGCCGCCGCTCACGCTGTAATCCTGCCAGGTCACGACGAAACGGCCATCGGCGAGGCCCGTAACCTTCGCGTTCTCCTGCGTGCCGGACGTCGTCGTGTTGACCTGGAACTCCATGCCTGACTTGGTGCCGTCGGCATTGAACACCTGCCCCTTCACGGCAAGCGGATCGGCGGCGTTTGGGTCGTTGCTGGTCCAAGTCACCACGAACCGGCCATCCGCAAGGGACGTGACGTTGGGGTCTCTTTGATCGCCCAACAGGTCCGTGTTGACCAGAAACTCAGGGCCGGACTTCGTTCCGTCAGGATTGAAGACCTGCGCCATCACGTCGAAACCTTCGTAGTAGCTGTCGGTTTCGTTTGTCCACGCCACGACGAAGCGCCCGTCCGGAAGAGCCGTCACTGACGGCCCGAACTGGAAGTTCTCAGTCGTCGTGTTGACCAGGAACTCGCCGCCGGCCGGGCTGCCATCGGCATTGAAAATCTGCCCCCGCACCGCTGAACCGGAGAGGTCTCCGCCAGTAAGGCTGTAGTCCGTCCAGGTCATGACAAAGCGGCCGTCGGCGAGCGCCGTGATCGAGCTGTTGAGTTGGTCGTTCGCCGTCGTGGTGTTCACTACGAATTCGTTGCCCCACGTCACAGGATCCGTCATCGCCCACTCCTAGCCTTTACTCCGGCGAGATTATCGCCCGAATCAAAACAGCCGGTGGCGGCCCATCAGCCTCAGACCAGAGAAGTCCCTGTTAAGCCATAAGGATTCCCGCGCCGGCCTCGTTTCATCTAAAAGAAGACAACCGATCGAGCTCGCCCCGCACCCTTTGATTATGCGAGCTGCAACCGGACCGCTCCGATTGCTGATGATTTGTCGCCGCGCAGTCGGTCTTCGTGAGGAGAGCTCTTCGACGCTACGATCGGAATTGCATTATGCCCGAAACCGAAGACGCGAAGCTGGCCCAAAATGGCACCCCCGCAACCACCCTGCAGCTTAACCATTAGCAACGTCGCCATCTCGCGCAAACTGGATATGTGGTTTTGCGAGTTGATTGGGCTTGGGTTGTTGCGTGCCTGCCACACGGCTGGGATCACGCGCCGATGGATTGCGCGGCTCGTTGGAGTTTTCCGTCACAACTGAACGTCCAGCGGTGCCAGTTTCTGGTGAATCTTTCCGCGCGTCGCCGCTCATCTTGCGAACAGCGTCACACGCCTGCTTCAGACCCTGCGCTGCGGCCTTTTGAAACCAGGAAAGTGCTTTGGCCTGATCCGGCTCGCATCCCTGGCCTTTGGAAAGCATGACGGCCAAGTTGTACTGCGCGAGCGGATGGCCGCGCCGGGCAGCAGGCTCATACCAAGTGACGGCCTGTGCCAGATCTTTCGGCACGCCTTGTCCAGCACAGTACATCAGTGCGAGCTGAAATTGCGAATTTACATGGTCATTACGGGCGGCTTTCTCCATCCACATTGCCGCAACTTGCAAGTTTTGCGGGACGCCGCGTCCGTTCAGATACAGCGTTCCGAGTGTATGCTGAGCCACGGCGTTGCCGGCTTCCGCGGCTCTCGTGTACCAGTGCAACGCATCAGCTGCATTGGCTTCGATCGAATATTTGCCTGCATAGAGATGTCCGAGCTGCATCGCCGCCACCGCGTGACCACCTTCCGCCGCTTGCTTTAACAACTCCTCCGCCTGCCTAGCATCGCGTCCCGACCCTTCACCTTGCAAACGGAACATGGCGAGTGCCGTCTTTGCTTCTGGATCGCCCGTTTTCGCCGCTTTTTCGAGCCAATGAGCTGCCGAATTCGGATCGCGCGTGATGCCTTGGCCAGCGGCATAAAGCTTTCCCAATTGGACCTGAGAAGCCACTACGCCCCCAGCGGCAGCCCTCTCGTACCATCTCACCGCCATCGTGAAGTCACGGTCGCCCACGGTGGCGTTGGCATAATAGACCGCAACGTTGTGCGCCGCGACGCTATGGCCTTGGTGCGCCGCGCGAAGAAACCAGCGCGCCGATTCGCGCAAATTGAGCGGGACGCCGGTACCGGTCGCGTAAAGGCAGCCGACGATGAACTGCGATTGAGCGTCGCCGAGTTCAGCGGCACGACGATGCCAGTCGGCCGCCTCCCTAAGATCCGGCTCGACACCGTTGCCACGGGAATAAAATTCAGCAAGCCTGATGATCGCAGGCAGGTAGTCCTGCTTTGCAGCCTTTCGTAGATAGGTTTCGGCCCTGTCCACATTCGCCGGCATGGTGTTGCCATTAAGAAGCATGAGTGCGACGCGATACAGGCTGCGCGGCTCTTCGCGCTCAGCCGCTTGAACAAAGAGACGCGCGGCCTCACTGGGATTGGCGGGCCTGCCTTCTCCGGCCAAGTACATCGAAGCCAACGCGACCTGTGCTCGCCCATCCCCGCTTCGCGCAGCCTTGTCATACCAGTCAGCCGCGACCCGATGATCAACGTCGACACCCAGCCCCTGATAATACATATCTCCGAGGCCAAATTGGGCGGAGGCAACGGATTGCGTTGCGGCGAGAGAGTACCACCAATGGGCTTCAACGTAGTCTTGTTCGCATCCTAGACCGTGCCGATACATATCACCTAGAAGCGACTGAGCCTCTGCGTGTCCCGCAGCTGCTGCGGCCGCCATCCAGCGCATTGCCTCATCGAGGTCTTTATCGACAGCGATCCCGTTTGGAAAAAGCATTTTCAGCGTTTGCTGTGCGGCTTCATTGTTGTGTTGTGATGCCACCCGGAACCAGTCGTCTGGCCCGTTGGGACCCGCGTTGCTGCCGCTGAGATAGATGCAACCAAGTTGATGTTGTGCTTCAAAGTGCCCCACGGCACCTGCGCGTTCGAACCAAGCGACGGCGTCCGGCACGCTGCGTGCGACGCCTTCTCCGCGCACGTATAGCAGGCCGATGCGAAAATCGGCTTCAGTACTGCCGAGCGCACTGGCCCTTTTCCATGCTGCGAGGGCCCTCAGGGGCCGCCCCTTCTTATGTTCGGCTATTCCGCTTTCGAGCCAACGCGAATCCGCGCCCCGATAGGACCTCAGCCGAAGTCGCTCCAACAAGCCTGGTGCCGACTGAACCATGCAAACGTCCCGCAGGCCTTATGTCAAATCGCGTGTCTTTGCGCAGCGCGGAACCTCGTGCCGGGAGAGGTGAATGGGTTACGCAGCATCACTCTTCCTCCATCGGCCGCAGGCGTGAAAGCAATTCCGTGGCAAGCGAACCTCATGGCTCTCGCATCGATCCACTAAATCCGCGCAGAATGCCGCTGAGCAGATACGCGGCGACCGGACGAGTCCCGACTTTCAAGTCGGCTTCGAGCGTCATGCCCGGGATCAGCCGAAACTTTGACGGGACATTCCGAAACATCGTTGCATCGATGCTGCAGCGCGCCCGGTAATAGGAATCGACGGGCCTGCCATCATCATCAAGGGTAAAGGCATTGTCGCTGATCCAGCGCACCACACCTTCGGCCGTGCCGTGCTCCATGTGATTGAAAGCATCGATCTTGAGCACGCAATGATCTCCCGGCCGCAAAAAGCCGATTTCCTTTGACGAAATACGAATTTCCGCCTCCACAGCGGCATTCGCGGGCATCAAGGTGAATAGCGTGTCACCCTGCTTCAACACAGATCCGACCGACAGCTTGGCCACGGTGAGAACAACCGACGATTCCGTCGCGGTGAGCCTGACGAGGTCCTGGTGCTTAGTCGCCTTGTCCAATTGAGCTCTGGCGGCATCAAGGTTGTTACGCGCTGTGACGAGGTCCTGGCTCAGCTGCGTTGACCGCTGCTGAATGTAGGCTTCGCGGTCAGCGGTCAGGGACGCCAATGTATGCTGAGCTTCCACCAGGCTATTATTGCCATATTCGATGGTGCGGAGCAGCTCCAAGCGCTGATCCTGCGATGTCCACAAATTGTACTGGGATCCCGTGCCGTGCTGGGCGAGCGTCGAACGCATGTCCTCGATCTTGCGCGCAATTTCTTCCCGGTCACGATATCGCAATTGATCGGTCTGAAATTTTTGAATTGTCGCGCGCGTCTGCGCGATTTTGGCGTCAAAGCTGGTCAATTGCGCGTTGTGCTGGGCAACCTGTTGGTCATAGAGGCCCTTTTGCAGAATCGCATATTTCATCAACTCGGGATCGGACTGCTCCGGAATGACCAGGGGGCGACCGTCGAGCTGCGCTTGGTCGCGAGCGATTTGCGCCTCAAGGCTGGCAATTTGTTGGCTCAGCTGCTTGACGTCTGCGGCAGCAAAAGTCGGGTCGAGGGTTGCCAAAAGTTGCCCCTGTCGAACCTCGTCTCCCTCACGTACATCGAGGCTCCTGATGATCGACGGGTCGAGCGCCTGAAAGACGTTGATCGGTTCAGTGGCTGCGATCTTTCCGCCAATACTCGACACGACTCGGTCGAGTCGCGTCAAGGTCACGACGATTATCATGCTCAACAAGAGCGCAGCGAGCGTCAGCACCGTGACTCGAGCCCAGCGCGGCTCCGGCGCTTCGCGAATGGCGTCAGTTTCCGACTGGAATTGCCGAATGATATCAGCAGTCGCCGCTTCTCGAAGAGCTTCTGCCTTTGCTCTTAAATGCCGTCTGCCGGCGTTCAATAACCCTTCAAGAAACACGGATCGGCCCTCCGAACGGCCGCTTGTCACCTCGAGTCGAAGCAGAGGTGACGTGCTGGGTTTGTTGATGCCATAGGCTACTGTAGATGTCGCATCGCTCCAACAGCTGGCTATGCCGGCCCATGTCGTGTACACGACCGCGCTCGAGAACGAGAATCGCGTCCGCCGATACCAGAGACGACAGGCGGTGAGAAATGATGATCACAGTGCGGCTGTGTGCGATGCGCGAAATGTTGGCATTGACGATCGCCTCGCTGTCGGCGTCGAGGGCGCTGGTCGCTTCGTCAAGGATCAGGATGCGAGGATCGACGATCAGCGCGCGTGCGATGGCGAGGCGCTGCCGCTGTCCGCCCGAAAGATTGGGCGAGCCCTCATAAATTTGAGTCTCGTAGCCACGCGGCAACTTGTCGATAAATTCTTCGGCGCCTGCCAAGCGCGCAGCGCGCACGACTTCGTCGAAAGTTGCATCTGTCTTGGCGGCCATAATGTTCTCGCGGATAGTGCCGGTGAATAGGAAATTTTCCTGCAATACTACGCCTAGACTGCGCCGCAGATGATCGACATCGTATTCCCGCACGTCGATGCCGTCGATCTTGATCAACCCCTCATAATTGGAGTGAAGGCGCTGCAGCAACCGCGCGATGGTGGTCTTGCCCGAGCCGCTTCTGCCCATGATGCCCAATGTGGTTCCCATTGGCGCCCCGAAAGAAACATCCTGCAGAGCCGCATTGGATGCACCCTGGTACTTGAACGTGACGTTTGATAGCTGGACATGCCCCTCGATCGGGGTGCGGACACCATGGCCGGTGCGCCCCTCTTCGGGGCGTTGGTTGAGGAGTTGTGCAACGACGGCGACGGCAATACGTGCTTCGTCATATTGATTGATCAGCTTGGCCATCTGCAGCAGGGGCGCCGCTAGTCGTTGTGATAGCAGAAGGAAAGCAAACAGTGCTCCGATGTAGACCGGATCACCGGTCGACAAAGCCAAATAGACGCCGACAGCAAACGAGCCCGAGACAGCGAACCGTTCTAATGGCCGCACCATGGAATGGATCATGTTGGCCGCCATGCCTTCGGCAAAGCGCAATTTCGCGACACGCGCGGTCAGCACGTCCCAGACATGACGTTGGCGCGCATCGAGTGCAAGTGACTTCACAGTACGGATGCCATGAATCGTCTGTACGAGAAATGCCCCACGGGCCGCTTCGGCGGCCTCCACGGCCGCGGAACGCCGCCGATGATAGGGTATCATAAGGATCAGCCAGATGACGATGAGACTGCAAGATGCAAGCACGATTGCGGTCAAGATCGGGCTGTAAAAAACCATGATCGGCACAAAAACCAGTATCGTTGCGGAATCGAGGACGGTTCCGAACAACTGGCTCATTAGGAAAGTGCGGATCTTCCACATCTGGTGTGCATCATGGGTGACACGGCCCACCTGCGTCCGCTCGAAGAAATCGATCGGCAAATTCAGCAACCTATCAAACATGTAGGTGGCGAGCTTGACGTCGACACGCGTCGTCAGATGAACGATGAGGAATTGGCGCAGATAGGCAAAAACCGTCTCAAAGACCACCAGGACAACCATTGCAAGACACAGCACGAAGAAGGTGTTGTAGGCCTTGAAATAGAGGACCTTGTCGGTGAGCAGCCGCCAGAAGACGATCGGCGTCAGCGCGAGCAAGCTCAGGACGAGCGCACAGATGGCGATGTCGCGAATAATCCACCGTTCGCGGAATATCAGCGCGGCAACAAGACCTATGCTGAACGGCTGGGTCTCGTCGGAAATCTCGTAGTTGCGTTTGACGAGAACGACTTCGCCGGTCCAGACGTCATTAAATCTCACACGATCAATGACAAGCAATGCGTCGTCGCTCGCATTGGGGTCCCGAAGTACGGCGCGGGCTTGGTCGCTCTCGCCATCGACCCGCACCAGCACCATGCTGCTGCCGTCCTTGAGCATGACAATGGCCGGTAGCGCCTTCTTGAGACGGGCGAGTCCGCTCCACTTCGGATGCAGCGCCTTGGCCTTGAGCCCGGCCGATCTCGCGCATTTCAGCAGCTCTAAAACTGATGGTTCCCTGCCGGTCAGTATATTGTCGTGGATGAGCTGGGACGTAGAAAGATGCAGACCGTGGTGCCGTGCGATGATGACAAGGCAACCGAGACTGGACGGTTTGTTCAATTCCTCGGGCTGAAGGAATTTCCCAATATCGATACCGATCTTCGCCGTCATGCTCATCACGACTCTCAGTGATGTGTTGGATTGCCATCCTCGCAAGGAACGCGCCCGGTGACTTCCACGGCACGATCTACCAGGTGGCCAACATCTCGATTTTACAGGCTAAGGGTGAAGATTGATGGTGTTGTTATATGAAGGGCAGGGATCTCAGCATAAGAGATCCCGAATACCCGGCGTGTGTCGGTCAACGCGACGGTAGTAACGCCTGCGTCCTGGTCGCGGCCACGTCAGCGTCCAGGCCGACGACGTTGAGTCAGGATCAACATAGGTGTCGCTGTTGCTGGTCGACGGTGAAGCGACGAAAACTTGTGTCCGGTGTATACGGGGGCTCTGCTGAACCACCGCGTTTGCTGGGTGACCTCTTTCAGTCGTATCATGAGCACAGATTAAGTATTGATTGATCGCCACGATTGATGCTGCATTCGCTCCTTGACCTACCAAATAGCTGTCAAGTTGCGTGAGATTGAGACCGTAAGTAACCATTGATACCAAACTCCTCCTGATACTACGACAAAAACCGACTCGCCGTGGGGGTCTCCCAAGACGTCGGTCCAGCCAGTAATCCTTGAGGAAGGTACAGAGGTACTCCCCGCTTCATCCGTAATATAAGGCATTGAGCAATTGATGCGTGTCAAGAACCGTGGCGGCATTGCGGATCGATTGCGACAAAAAATTTGAAGGTGTGATCGAAATGCTTCACCGAATGACCAGCACGCCGGTGAATTCGGCACTGGTGAACTGGCTGCCCTGATCGGTGTTGAAGATTTGCGGGCAGCCGTGTTCTGCAAGAGCTTCCTCGAGGGCGTCGACGCAGAACGAAGCCTCCATCGTGTTTGACAGCCGCCAGGCCAGGATGCGTCGCGCGAACCAGTCCATCACGGCCGCGAGATAGACGAAGCCGCGTGC
>Ga0126369_10002052_pt1 | contig 14218 bp, 9 predicted proteins | sample PanSoiMetaPlot_1_FD_109646 | JGI IMG/M metagenome (GOLD analysis project Ga0126369, IMG submission 109646) | Tropical forest soil microbial communities from Panama - MetaG Plot_1 | ecosystem: Environmental > Terrestrial > Soil > Tropical forest > Bulk soil | place: Panama | collected 2016-02-17 | reverse complement strand
CTCTTTCTGCAGGTCTTGCGGCGTCTGCGCGCCGCCGAGCGGCACACAAAGGCTTGCCAGTAACAGAATCAGACTGAGGCATACCAGCCGCGTAGACCTCATGAGATGATCCATTCGGTCCAATTCGCCATTCTCTGCGCCACGACCAAGCTGTCTCCGCGCCATAATGCCAGCCCTCCAGATCCCAAATTTCAAAGCTGCGCAAACTTCTCGAGAACGATAGGCCCTACATCCATTCGGGTCAATACGCGAAGCAAGACAGACGCCGTAGGTTTTCACAGGAGGGAATTCAAAACCGTCAAATCAGTAGCAGAAGGATACTTCTAAGACTGCGGCTTGCTCTGATCAATACGCTGCAAAAGGTTCTGGTAAGTGGGATCGTCAGCGAGGAATGCATAGTGCTTGTTGTTGCGCAAATAGAGCAAGCCATACTCATGGCGCTGGTAAGCTTTTTCCAGAAACTCGAGCGTTTCTTTTTTGCGGCCCAACAAGGTGTAAGTGTCAGCGACCGCCAGCGCATCGCCACGCCCCTGGTTGAAATCTTGCAGCTGGTCCGCAAGGAGGCCTTCCAGATAAGCGCCATCGCCACCGGTTTTTAATCTTTGACGGGAAACCGCAATTTGTGCGAGCTCCCGGTCGTCGCGCGACATTTTCGCCAGGATTTCCCGTTCGTCGAGCGATTTCCGGTAGTCCTTGCGGTCTGTATAGATTCGGCTCAAATAGGCATGCGGCGAAAGAAAGTCCGGATCGGTCTTTTCCAGATCCTGCAAAATTTCAAGGCCCTCTTGTTCCCTGCCACTTGAATAAAAAATCAGGGCACGGTCCGCGGCGATCGAACGCGAACCAGGATCGAGTGCGCGGGCGGTTTCAATCTCGGAAATGGCTTCCGGATATCGCGGTAGCGCCAGCAGCGCCGTAGCGTACCAGTGATGGGCAACCGCGTCGTTCGGATTCAGCTCAATCGCCCGCCGGAATTCCCGCTCGCCGCCCCGAATGTCCCACTGCCAATGAAATTTCGTAAACGCCAGCGCGCGGTGGCCCTCGGCGAGAGAATCGTCGAGCTGGACGGCTTTCTGCCCGGCCGCAAGCGCCAGCGGAAAAGCCTGGCTGGCCGGCATACTGCCATACTCCCGCAGCAAATTGTAGCTATCCGCGATGCCCGCGTAAGCGGCCGCATAAGAGGGGTCGCGTTGTGCGGCTGCAGAAAAATAGTCCGCAGCTTGCGTCAGGTCTACCGCCGTCCGCTTGCTCCAATGGTAACGCCCCTTCAGGTAAAGGTCTTCTGCTTCATGTCGAGAAGAGACGTTACGACTAAAGGAAATATTGGGGAGGACATGTCCCTGAACCGAGCGGATCTGTATAAACCGGCCGAGACCATACACACCCAGGAAGATCGCCAGCAAGGCAAAGGTCAGAAGTCCCCAACGGCGGACAGCGTTCTCCGACGTCCAGTCACTCGCCCTCGGCCGGGCCGTGGCGGAAATCGCCGTCGGCTTTTCAAGGGAACCCGGAGCAGCCAGCACCGGCCCACCCTCGGAAACCGTGATCTGTGAAGATCGCAGCCAGGCGGACAACTCCGCTGTAAACGCAAACACCGTGCCCCGGCCGCCACCGGGCACGCGATGAACGGGTAATCCTCGCTCCTTTTCCCAGCGTTTTACGGTCCGCTCATCCCGCGCAAAAAAGCTCGCAATTTCCTTCCAGGAATCGAGCCTTTCGTTGCCGGGGTTTTGAGGTTGCTCGTTCGACATGACCTGAAAAGCCCCTTGATGCCCCCACCCGCCTCTTGCTTGTTGAGTGCCATAGTACTAAAAGCGGAGCAACCCGAAGGGTCTTTCTTTGCAATCGGTGCCGAGATGTTTCGATCGAAGGAATCCTCTAAAGGGTTGTCGGCAGTGAAGTTATGGGAGATTATGTGCAAACTTTTTCCTCTGGCGACCGGCGCTAGTTCCATTACTCGTCGCGGTCCAAAGGAAAGTTCAGGTCAGTCCAGTGAAAGAGACACAGGATACAGATTCCCGCGACCGTCGACGTTTAAACAAAGCCTTGCTGCTGAAGAAAATCACGGAAATCGCGCCTCTGAAGGACGCCGCCATCACAGACGATGATGGGTCTCTAACCCCGGCCGATTCCCCGGAAACGCAGACGGAAAACTCCACGGGCTGGCGCGATTCCAAAGGGACTTCGCAATTGTGAAGGACCAAATCTACTTTCCGTTTTGCGCGAACAGGGGAGCCAGGTCGTACCGTTTCACGAGCGCGGGATTCTGGGCATCTTTCTGGACCTCGTTGGCCACCCGCCGCGCTTCGTCATAGTGGCTTTGCGCCTCCGCGGATTTTCCGGACAGCTCCAACGCGCGTGCCCATTGATACTGACTTTGCGCCTGCAGCGCCCGCAGTCCCATCTTTTCACTGCGTAGAGCCGCCGACTTCAGTTCCTTTTGCGCCCCTTCGTAGTCTTTCGTGCCGATCAGGGCCTCACCCCGCAGCACCAGACACTGCGCGGAAAGGTATCTCAAGTTCAGCGAGCCGGCCTCCTCGCCCAGTTTGTCCAACGCTTTCGCGGCGGACGCAAATTTACCGTTCGCCACATCCAGTTTGGCTTGGTCAACTTTCGTCAGCAACACCAGATGTGCATCTCCGCTTTTTGCCGCCGCCTGCTGCGCTTCCTGATACGCCACAGCGGCTGCCTTTAAGTCGCCGCGATAATAGGCGTTGTCTCCTTGGTAGCTCAACGCAGATGCGATCTGCGGCTGGCTCTTGTCCGCCCGGGCAGCGCCCAGTGCGTCGGCCAGCACTTTCTCTGCTTCCTCGCTGCGTCCTGCCTGTGCCAACGCGTGGCCATAGGCGGTCAAAACTTCCGTTGACCAGAATCCCTGCTCTTTCGCGTCGGTCAAACCCTTCACCGCCTCCTGCTGCGCGCTGATCGCAGCGCCAAACCTGCCTTGGTACCCGAATAACGTGCCAAGTCCTGACGATGACAGCGCAGCGCCTCGTGTGTCCCCGGATGAGCGGCGCAAATCCAGGGCTTTCAGATACTGATCCTGCGCCTGATCGAATTGCCCTGTGCGCATGGATGTTTCCGCCAGATTGTGCAGGGTATCGGCGATGTCCGAAGGTACCTTCAGTTTTTCTCGGACCTGCAGGGCGCGTTCGAAATAGGTCCGCGCGTTCTCGTAGTCCCCCTTGGCCAGATACGCATTGCCGATATTGTTCAGCACCTGGCCCTGCATCTGCTCGTTATGCACCTCGACCTGCGCTCCCAGCGATTCCTTGAACAAACGCAGCGCGTCGTCGTACTTGCCGTGCCCGACATAGAAATCACCCAGGTCGCTCTGCAAATTCGCGGTTCCCTGCTTGTCCCCAATTTCCCGGCGGATGGCCAGCGCCTGGCTGTAATTTCTCAGCGCTAAATCCGCTTTTCCGGTGCCGTCGTAAATCGACCCCATCATCTGCAAGCTATCGGCAATGCCCTTTTTCATTCGCAGCCTTGTCTTAATATCCAGCGATTCCTGCAAGTTCTTCAGCGCGTCGTCCGGCCGTTGCATCGTGGCGTAGGCTACACCCATTGCTTGTAGAATCTGTGCGCGCTCGGCGTCATCCTGTAGTTCGATGGAGAGCGCCTGCGCGCGCGTCAGATATTCCAGACCCGCCTGGGGATTCCCGCTTTCAATCTGCACGCGGCCCAACGCCCGCAATCCTGCAATGCGCTTGGGGTCCAATTCTACAACCTTCAAAAACATCTCCTTTGCTTTGTCATAGGCGCCCGTGTTCTCATATGCGGTGCCCAGTTCGAACAGATAATCCGTGTTGGTCGGGGAAACCTTGACCAGATTCTGATACGCCTCGATCGCTTTTGGATAATCCTTTTCGATTCGGTCATAACTGGCCTGGATCAGATACTTTTCCTGCATGGGCAGCGAGGCGCTCAGTGAAATCGCCTTCTGCGCGGCGGGTTCGGCGTCTTCGTCTTGCCCTAAATCGGAGTAGGCTTGCGCGAGCTTTGCGTACGCCAGCGCAAACTGGCCGTCTTCCTTGATCGCCGCTTGAAAACTCTGAACTGCGGCCGCGTTATTTCCTGCGCGCGATTCCTGCAGTCCTTGGTTGTATGCTCGGAGCGCCGGAATCGAAGCGGTGGACGGTTTGAAGGCATGCTCCTGAAGCTCCTTCAACAAATTTTTCGAAACGGAAAGGTTCCCGCGAATCTGGTTCGCCAGCCGATCGACTGCAGTGAAGATTTCCTTCTCGCCCGCGGCCTCCTCCCTGACGTTGTTTGTCGTGCCGCGCTTCAAATCCTGGATCCTGGCATCAATGCGAATGCGGTCGCCAAGCTGCGCATAACTCCCGGAAACCACCGTATCCACGTTGCTCTGGTTGGCGATGCGACCGATTGTCGACGCATCCAGGTCGCTCTGCGGCGTTATGTGCAGGTCCTTCAACACCTGCCCCACGCGTTCTGAAGAAACAGCCCGCACGCTCGCTGATTGCCCCACGTCCGTGCTGAGCATATCCGCCATCGCCGAGCCCACCCAGTCGAGCTTCGGGTCCGAAGTAGCGTTGTGAAACGGTAGAATCGCCAGCGAGTGCAACGGTGTCACCGGAATTGCTGGGCCCGTGCCGGACGGCACGACATATTTCCGCACCGCGTAAATCCCGCCGCCAATCAGCGCAACCAGCGCTGCGCCTGCGACCATCGAAGCCACCCGAGAACGCGGAGACGGTGTGGGGGCCGGCGCCGGCTTCTGTTCCGGGGGAAGCTCGATGCGTCTGGTCGAACCGCCGCGCCACGAATCAATGTCGCGCTGAATCCCCAGCGTACTCTGATAGCGCTGCGCCGGCTCCATCTGCATGCACTTCGCGGTGATATCGCTTAAAAGCGCCGGGACAGTCGGATCCTGCTCGGAGGGCGGCCTTGGTTTTTCGCGGGTGCGTTTGAACATCGCCGCCTGCAGCGTGTCCGCTTTGTAAGGAAGCTGCCCCACAAGCAACTGATAAAAAATCACGCCCAACGTAAAAATGTCCGACCGTGCATCCACATGCTCGCCCATCACCTGCTCGGGAGACATGTAGTCCGGCGTGCCGATCAGCATTCCGGTTTGCGTCATGCCCGCGCCTTGTTCCATGGTGCGCGCGATGCCGAAGTCCATCACGATGACGCGCCCGTTCTTTTCCACCATGATGTTCTGCGGCTTCAGGTCTCTGTGCACCACGCCCTCGGAATGGGCCGCGTCCAGCGCTGTACACGTCTGGTAGATCACGTCGGCACATTCCTCGAAACTCAGGCGCCCTTTTTCTTTGATGAGGGAAGTCAAATCCTTGCCCTCAATGAACTCCATGGTGATGAACTTCACGCCATCGGCTTCGCCCAGGTCGAAAATGCGGATTACGTTCTTTTGGGTAATCTTACGCGCGAGGATCAGTTCCTGTTTGAAACGCTGCAGAATCTCTTCGTGAACCGCCAGCTCCGGACGGATCACCTTCAACGCCACAAGGCGGTCCAGTTCCAGGTCTCGAGCCTTGTACACGGCACCCATCCCGCCTTCGCCCAGCATCTGCACGATCTCGTAGCGCTTGCCAAGCCGCATCCCGTTGGGCAAGCGGCCCCGGCGCATTCCCGTCGCGCTGGGGGGAGCGACCGGTTGTGACCATCCCTGAGCCCCAGAAACGCCAGCAGCGCCGGGGGTGTTCGGCTCTCCCATGAACGTGGCATTTTCGTCGGGGCGCGCTGCTTCGCCTGCAAACGTGGCTTTCTCATCGCCCAGAAAAGTGGCGTCGCTCAAAGGGAAAGGGGTTCTACATGACGTACACACCGACGACGAGGAATCATTCCTCGCGTGGCAATTCGGGCACTCTCTGGTAGCCGGCGCCATGGGTCAATTTTTTTCAGTTTCTTACGCTGATAGGGCCGGGGGACCCTGAAACCTGCAGGGATTTTACCTCAACCCCGTGATTTTGCGGGGGAAAAGCGCCCTTGCTCCGCTCTGTATCAGCGGGCCTTCACGATCATCTGAATGCCATACTTGGGCCGCAGGGTTACCAGCGGTTCAGGAACCACCGGAAAGCCCGGCACTAGCCTTAAGCGGAATCGTTGTGCTATCGCCGCTAGCACGAGTGCGGTCTCTAGCAGTGCGAACCCCTGCCCAATGCAGCGGCGCGGACCATCTCCAAACGGGAAATACGCCCCCGGTGGCAGGCGGTGTTCCAACCCATCAAGCCACCGCTCCGGCCGAAACCGCTCCGGCTCTTCGAACAGACGGGTATCGCGGTGCACCACCCACTGGGAAGCGAGCAGCGTAGTGTCAGGCGGAATCTCATACTCGCCAAACCGCACGACTTCCCTGTTCAGTCGCACCATAATGAACGCTGGAGGATAGAGCCGCAACGCTTCGTAAACCACCGCATTCAGATAAGGCAGTTTCTCAAGATCAGAAACCTCCGCAGGCCGGCCGCCCAGCACCTCGCGTAACTCCGAATGTAAGCGCTCTTCCGCAGAGGGATTTTCGCTGAGCAGGTACCAGGTCCAGGACAGCGACAACGCTGTCGTCTCATGCCCGGCCACAAACAGCGTCATGGTTTCGTCGCGAAGCTGCCGCTCGGTCATTTGCGTCCCGTCTTCGCTCATGGCTGCCATCAACAACGTCAGCAAGTCGTTGCGAGCGTTGGTCTGTTTTTTGCGTTCGGCAATAATCCGGTAGACCATCGAATCCATGTAGTCGAGGTCGCGTCGCGCCCTCCGGTTTGCGGCGGTTGGCCAGCTGTCCGGAACCCGCCAAGGCGCGCGCGCGCGACGCAGATAGTATCGCATCAGAAAGGTCATCGCCCGGCCGATGCTGTCGGAGTCCGTGGCCAGGCTGGTCCCGAACAGCGTCGTCACGGCGACTTCCAGCGTAAGCTTCATCATCTCTTCCGCTATGTTGCGCATCTCGCCCGATTGCCAGCCACTCACGTGTTGCAAGGCGCAGTCCACCATCACCGGAGCGTATTCATTGGTGCGCGAGCGCTGGAACGCCGGCTGAGCCAAGCGTCGCTGCCGCCGCCAGAACTCCCCCTCGCTGATAAGCAATCCCTGCCCGAGCAAGGGTCCGACGACGAGCTTTGTCAAAGCACTCTTATGAAGTTTCGCGTGCTCGAGCACCAGCAGTTGGAGAATGTACTCTGGGCGACTGATCAGCACCCGCTGCATGCCCATCGCCGAAAAAGCCACCACGTCGCCGTATTCGCGCGCCATCTGTCGCAGGGTACCCAGCGGGTCTTTTCGCACGGCCAGTGCCATACCGAATAGAGGCAAGCCTTTCGGTCCCGGGGGCCTGTGATTGCTGTTCGTACTCATTCCGCTTCTTCGCTCGCTATCTCAGCCAGGCGTAGTAGGCCACATAAAACCAACTGAAAATTCCGTGCAAAATCATCCACAAGATCGAACGATGTACGCTCCAAGACAGGGTAATCGCCAGCATGCTCCCGAAACCCCATACGCCCACTCCCGCGGAACGCCCCCCGCTGTTATTCATGAAAGTTCCTCCTTCGTACTCGCACTGCACGACGAGTCTAACCTGGATAAGCCAATCGTACCCGGAGTCGATTCCGGGCATCCCGTTAAGTGCACCGTTACCAGCTTTTCATGTTCGGCCTCGCGCCAAACTGCCTTGCGTTAGACTCGAGATATGCACAGTCACTTGAACTTGCATCCTGTTTTGCTGCTCGTCTTGTTGTTCCTAGTCTTTGGCGGTTCGTGCAATTTCGCCTCCAATGGCCATGCAGCCTTTGCGCGATCCCAGCAAGCCGCAATGCGCGTGGATCATTTCAACGTCGAGTTGCTGCGTTCTACCAGGATCGGCAGTTTCAAAACCTTGCAATCACTCGATTGCGTCCCGCACTACTTCTACGAACGCGAGCTCACCGACCTCACACCGTTCGGCATCGAATCGGGTATCACGCTCTCGCAAGGACGCCCCAGCGCGCACCACGAGTCCGAGCACCTTTTTATCAATGGAAAAACCTACGGCCGAAACACAAGCAGTTGGGAAAATGCGCCGGCGAACGACGACGCGCATCCCGACTGGGTCGTGCTCTCGATCTCCAAGGACCCCAGAGAAGAATGCGGCGCGATGAAACGGGGCGCCGGCTTCGGCTACGTCGCGTACGACAAGGTTCTCAAATCCGGCAAGATCGAATACCTCGGCAAGCAGCGGATCAACGACCACAAGTGCAACGAATACCACGTCACGTTTCCCGATCGCACCTACGTCGAGTCCACCATTTGCCTCGGCACAAAGGACGACCTTCCCTACCGGGTCATCGGCGATGACTGGTCCGCAACTTACGGTTATGACGCGGTCGAACGGCTATCGGACCCGGGCGCAAATCCGCAAGCGCCTTAGGTGTGGCACCGCTTCTCGCGCCGCGCGTGGGGCGGGTCCCGCAGGTGCCACTTATCGGCAATAAGACGTCAGATTATTCACTGAAAACTGGGGCGGTCCGATTTCCATGCCGCCAATTTTTCCGTCGCGATTGTAGTTCGCCAGAATGAAGATGTCGTCGGCTTTCGGATCGTTCTTCTTGTTCCGCACCACCGCGACTGAAAACGCGTCGTCGTCACGGCAAAGTTGGTACTCCGGATGCGCCTGAAAGAACGCTCGGAAGTCGTCATGCGTCGCCTCCAGAGTGACCTTTCCGTCCTTCAATTGTTGATTCACATCTTCGAGGCTGTAGACCTTGGCCTCTGGCGGCACAGGTCGAGCTCCAGCATCGGCCGATTCCTCTTTCCTCCCACATCCACAAACCGTCACCAACACGAGCAATGCAAAAAGTGGTTTTTTCATCTGCCTTTCCGTCCAGCGGAGCGAGTCGCACTCACTCCTGTTTTAAGTACCGATACCACCTAAGCTAACAGTGTCCAGGCAAAACCGGTTCTTCTGCGAAAAAGCGTGTCGCGAATCGCAAAATACTCGATAGGTGCCCCTTTCGTCGGCCCGCGAGAAGGGCACCTGAGGACATGAAGACATGACGTTACTGGCTGTCCCAGCAAGCGATTGCTGCTTCGGCCATAGCGAATACCGATCTCGTTGCTGTGCCGGAGGACGGGATCAGAGGCGCCCTGGTTATGGATTGTTCAAGCTCGGGACGCCTGGCGGAGAAACTCGGCTTAACTAATTGTGAATATTAATCTCCGAGTAATATCCGTACCGCCAGGCGCGCGGCTGATGCGGAGCCACAGCCACGGTTTTCCCTGCGGCAGTCTGCAGCTGATGAGAATGTAAAATCTACTACGCAGGTACTAGCCTCTAACGATACCAGTACCGGTTGGGCAACCTGCTTTTTCGACATGTGCATAACTAAGTATCACTTCCGGCAAACCTGCACCGAAAGTGTGCAGAAGACTTCTCTCTTGGCTGATTTGCGCCGCCGGGATGAGTTGTATATCCAACAGAATGTGAAGACTACGGCGAGCAAAGCCGGGTCCTTCCTGGTCTCTCAGTTGCTCGCAATTTAACCGTATTTTGTGCCCACTCAGGAGGGTCATAATGAAAGTGTCTCGTTTCCTTCCCTTGGCAGCTGTTCTTTGTCTGCTAGTTCTACCGAGTGTGGCACTAGCAGACAGCTTCACAGTGTTCGTGGGGTACGCGGACACTCTACGCCCTAGCGGTTTTTTTCCCAGTGTCTGGCTCGGAGGTCCCACGGTTGTGTCGCAAACTGCGGCTAGCACCGTGCCCGGCGCCTTCGACACAGGTGCAGTTCGCATCGACAACACCGGGACTACGAGCATTACCATCACCAACTTCACAGTTACACTCAACGGAAGTAGCCCGGTTTTTAATTTCTGGGCGCCTCTCACCATCAACCCTGGCCAAACCGGCATCTTCACCCAGGTTGCTCCCTTTGCTTACAATTTTGACAGCAGCGACTCCGGGCCTTTTGGCGGCTTGCCTCCGGCCGACCTGGCTCCGACAATCCCGGGCAACAACCTGATTGGCGGTTGCTCGAGTGCTGCAGCGGTTTTCGCAGCCGCACTGCCCAGCGAGCAGGCGACCTGTAACAGTCACATTCCGGTGGTTTCATTCATGGAAAATGGGACCCTAATTACCACGAACGACACCGGACACATCTTAGACACCGGAGGTTGGGACTTCGTAAACAACGGTGTCTTTGGTGAAGACGGAAACGAGTCCATTAATTGGAACATCATTGGTTCCGAGCCGAATCGCGGCGGGACCGGCGGCTCGGTTCCCGAACCGTCAAGCCTGTTTCTCCTGTGCAGCGGTCTCCTTAGCCTTGGTGCCATGGCAAAGAGGAAACTGCTGAGTCAATCCTCCCTTTAGGCAAAGAAGGTCCTGCAAAAGGGCCGGGTGCAAGCGCCCGGCCCTTTTCTTTGCATGCTTGTCCCGACCTGGCGGTAGGCCCTTGCCATTGCTAGGAAAAGCCGCTCGCCGAGATGGATCTGTGCTAGAGTGCAAGCACATGAACGATCTCGGGTAGTTCTGGACGGAGTGATGGCTACAAAAGACCACCCGGGCCCAAAGCTTTTAGCGAAAACGGGCGCTCTTCCCCTTGCCTTCCTGGTTCTGATTTTGTCGCTGGCCACCTGGTATTTCTTCTATATCCAATCGATGCCTCTGACGGCCGGGGATACCGCGGTTGTGGTGGTGTTTTGGATCGTCATGGTTATCGCAGGGAAATGGCTGTTGAGCCGTTACTCGCCCCGGAAGAAGAAGACCGGAAACACAAAAAAAAAATTTAGCGGCGGGGGGTCCCTCTGCCATGGTCTGCATCTCATCATCGGCCATCTGAAGTATTGCCGATAAGATAGGAGAAGGTGTTTCGGTGAAAGCAGCCGAGCCCACATGCGCTTGTCGATGGTTGGCCTTTGCGGTGCTCTCGGCTTGCACCGTTCCGTTCGTCACACTCGCCGAGCCGGGAATTTCGTGCAGCGCTGACCGGCCGGTCGCCGAAATTGGCTCAGCAGTGAAACTGCGGGTCTTCGTGGCTCCGATGGCCGCCCCCAACCTCCAGGTCTCCTGGCACGTTTCGGCGGGCACGATTGAGGGCAACAGCACTGAAGTTCTCTGGAAGCTGCAGGGAGTGGCTTCCGGTTTTCAGAAAGCCACGGCAACGGTCAGGTCGGCTCAGGGAAATCTTTCGGACTGTTCGCTGGAAATCGTCGCGACCGAGCCAGAGCGCGGTGGGCAGCCTGTGAAACGGGAAAGCACGCGCTTCTTTCTGGAAAAGGGACAAAAAGAAGAGGCGGGCTACGGCTTATACAGCTACATCCTCCTGGGCGGCCCTCCGACCGACTCGAGCAGGGCTCGCTATCTGTGCGCCATCGATGCCTACCTCGCTCTGCTACTTCCCCTGGAAGATCTGCAGGACTCAGTTGATCGCAGCAAATTGAATGTAACCTATCTTCCGGTGAGAACGGCGGTTCCTCCGCAGGTCACTTCGCAATGGCTGCTTGATAACTACGATTTTGCCCGGGCGCGGGTGCTGCTCGATCTCCTGCCAGGCGATCATCGTGAGGGCCCCTACATCGTGTCTTCCGCAAGTCCTCTTTCCAGATCCGGGGCACTCAACTCGCGTTACCTTTATCAGAACCTGTCTACGGTTCCGGTTGACCCAAAGGATCTGGTCTCCTGGTGGGTTCGAGAATTCGAGAATCAGGCAGCGCAGGAGCGTTTCTGGAGCCCGAGCGCGGCGGAGAATCTGGCCCTGCGCATGCGAACAACGATCAGCGTCCTGGCAACGGGTTTGCCAGAGGTGCAAAAGCAGGTGAGTAGTTGGGTGGCTTGGGTGAAGTGAGTCTCCTTCCTTGATGACGGTGATCAAGGAGAAATCGCAATGTGCTTTGGCCGAAGGATGTCCCCGCGCTTGGGCCTACTCGTGGCCGCATTTCTGTGTAACGGCATTTCCGCAAGAAATCTTGTTTCTTCGTACTTCTTAAGCGCGCAGGGAGCGGCGCCCGCCGATTCCCTGAAGGAGCTGATGGTCGAAGCTCATTCCAAGCACGTACAAGGAAACTACGCAGAGTCAGAAAGGCTGCTGAAGCAAGTGATTGCCAGTCTGGACAACACTCCGGGCTCGGACAAGCTACTGCTTTCCGCCGCGCTCAACAATCTAGCTGAATCGTATCGGGAAGACGGCAAATATGCGGGCGCCGAGCAGTTGTATCTGCGTTCGATTGAATTGGACGAGAAGTATCGCCCGCCCGGTGACGCCACCGTAAGCTCCGCATTGAACAATCTTGGTTTGCTCTATAAGCAGGAAGGCCGCTATCAGGAAGCCGAGCCCCTGCACATCCGGGCGTTGGGTCTCACCACCAAGGCCTACGGAAAGGATGACGTGAGAGTAGCGATTACGTTGAATTGCCTGGGTTCACTTTATATGGCCCAGGGAAGGTACGCCGACGCCGAACCACTGGCCGTGAGAAGCTTGCAGATTCGTCAAAAACTTCTTCCACCAGATCACCCGGAGATCGGCACGGCGCTCAATAACCTTGCACTGATTTATTTTCTGGAGCACAAAGTCAGCGACGCGCGCAGTATGGAAGAGCAAGCGATTCGAATCGACCGGAGCGCATGGGGAAACGACGCTTCGGTCGTAGCGGTCGACCTCATCAACCTTGGTGACATGAACAAGTCGCTGGGAGACGATTCCGCGGCAGAATCCGACTACCTGGAAGCGCTGCGGATCCAGCAAAAAGCTCTGGGACCGGACCATCCTCAAGTCGAGCATGCCTTTATGACCCTGGCCCGTTTTTATGCGTCCAAGGACGATTACCGCAAGGCCGAGCCGTACTTTCAGCAGGCATTCGCCAGTCTGACCAACCAGTTTCACTACCATTTCACTTATATGTCGGAACAGGATCGCCTCGGCTTTCTTCAAAGCATCTCTAACGTGTTTCCGACGTATCTCAATTTTTGCTTCCAGTACCGCGATCAAGATCCGTCCTTGCGCGGCGTCATGTACGACATTGTGCTGCTGGAAAAAGGGTTGGTTGTCGAGAGCATGGTGTCGCTCCGAGAACGGCTTGCCACCCGCGGCGATAAGCAGTCGCTGCAGTTATTGGACGAACTAGCGGTGCGACGCGCCCAGATCGCGAAAATCGAGCGCGGGCCTTCCTCCGCTAACCCAGATTCGCGTGCGGAGATTGATCGCCTGGAGCGTGAAGCCAATGAGCTCGAGCGCGAACTGGCAAAACAATCAGCGGGCGAACAGGGCACCCTGGCAGCCGCCACATGGCGCGATGTTCAAAAAGCCTTGTCGCCCGGACAAGCCGCTGTCGAATACTTGGAATTGCCTTTGCACCGACCCAACGGGGGAACCACGAATCAATTTGTTGCGCTGGTGGTTACGTCGGGACGTGAAGCGTGGCCTTCAGTGGTTCCGCTCGGCGAGACTCCAGAATTGGAGTATGCGACGCTGCATGACTATTGGGATCATGTGGATAATAAACTTTCCCCGTCCGCCACCGGCCTGCCACTCTTCAACGCGTTCTGGAAACCGATTGCACCGCAGCTCGCCGGAGCAAAGCGAGTCTACGTCTCTCCCGATGGTTTACTGAATGAAATCTCCTTTGCGGCCCTACCGGCAGGCAACGGAAAACTGCTGATTGAAGACTACGACGTTCGCACCGTTCTCAGCACCAAGGATTTGCTGCGGAAATCACAGCTGACGGCGAATCGCTCGGCCGTTCTGGTGGGCGATCCGTCCTTTGACCTGAGCGCGGCGGACGCTGCCAAGGTTCTGGCGGCACGGGCCAGCAGACAAGCTGCCGGCGATCGATCGAAGCACTCCACCTCGGCAATGACCGCGCAGAGCAATCCGCGCGCGTCCACGCGGTCTCCCGAACCAGGCAGATTACTCGAGCGTCTGAGCGGCACGGCCGTTGAGGTAAAGGCGATTGCAGATTTGCTACAGGAAAAAGGATGGCGCGTCGAGTCTTTTGTCGGGCAGGAGGCGTTGGAAGAGAACGTCAAAGCAGTGAATCATCCTCGCCTCCTCCATATTGCTACGCATGGCTTTTTTGATCCCGACCAGAAGCCGGTCGGTGACCGCTTTCAGGATCCTATGCTTGGCTCCGGTTTGTATTTCGCGGGAGCGAACCGGGCGCTTTCGGAACTACCGCCGTCAAATGCCCTGGAGAGCGGCATTCTCACCGCTTATGAAGCGACAACCCTCGATCTGCAAGGCACCGAACTTGTGGTCCTCAGCGCCTGCGAAACCGGCCT
>Ga0126369_10002051_pt1 | contig 14222 bp, 12 predicted proteins | sample PanSoiMetaPlot_1_FD_109646 | JGI IMG/M metagenome (GOLD analysis project Ga0126369, IMG submission 109646) | Tropical forest soil microbial communities from Panama - MetaG Plot_1 | ecosystem: Environmental > Terrestrial > Soil > Tropical forest > Bulk soil | place: Panama | collected 2016-02-17 | reverse complement strand
TGGCAGCAAAGCCTGGACTCTCGCGAAGCTTTCGCAGGGCATAGCGAAGATCGAGTAACATGCGAAACTCTCGATTCGTTGCAATAGTCTACATCCAAATGCATGTGGTGACAGGTTTCTACTTTGCAGCCTGAGCGTGACTATCGCGCGTTGATTCGGATGCGGGGTTTAGATGCTGGGTGTGGCAGTTTTGCCGTTCCTTCCTTCCACCCCGTCAAACGAGGTTCGGGGATAGCTATAGAGGCCGGGAAAATTCCTACACCCCACCCTCCCACCACGGAACAGGCTTTTGAATTTGATTTGGCCGGGGCCCGCCCGCGCATGGGGCTCGTGCGAGCGCGCGTGCGTTCGCGCGTGCGAGCGAGGGGAAGATCCGTGCATGTCGTCATTAAATGTTGACAGTCTGGCGATTCCTTAGAATGTTGCCATGAAATAATCAATGCGACGATTCTAGTCTTTACTTGACATGTGTAAACGCCTGATGCGCCGCGAGAGCACGACTCGTCTCTCTCTAGCGAAATAAAGTCCTAAACTTTTAGTTGACAAGCCCCACCGGTCGATAGTATCGTCCTAAGTGTTTAGGAGGAAGAGTGGCCTCAGAGCAAAAAAGAGCTCCGCAGCTGACGCGGCTGGAGCTGCAAATCATGCAGGTTTTGTGGGACAACGGTGCGTGCACGGTCCAGACGGTACAGCAGAAATTGCCCGGCGAGCCGCTCGCATATACGACCGTGCAGACGATGCTGAACATCCTGCAGAAAAAGGGCAAAGTGAAACGGAAGCTGGTGGGGAAGGCGTACGAATATCGCCCCGTGTTGAGCCGTGAGCGCGCACTGCGCGAGGCGGCAGGAGATCTGATCGAGCGCGTATTTGGTGGTTCGGTCGATGCACTGCTCATGAGCCTGGTGAAGAGCCGGCAACTGGATAAAACCACGCTGGCGAAGATGGAAAAGCTGATCGAGATGCACGAGAAAGCGGAGGACGAGCATGGAAGCGATTAACCAGACAGTGGTGACCTATCTGCTGAATGCTTCATGGCAGATCACGGTAATTGCAGGGCTCGGACTCGCGTTCGATGCGTTTCTGCGGAGGATGCCATTCCGCTACAGACATGTTGTGTGGGTGACGTGCCTGGGAGCATGCGTATTGGTCCCGCTGGTGACGCTCGTTCTTCAGTCGTACGCAGGCGGGGGCATGGCCTCGGCCACAATTACGGGGGCTTCGGGCAGCGGCGAGCTATCCGAAAGCGGGCCGGGCGTGGCTTTCCGGTTTCATAGCCGCAGCCGTGCCATTTCGTTTCCCAGCAAACTGATTTCCACGCTGGTGTGGAGCTATGCCGCATTCGTTTTTTTTCGGCTGATCGGATTCGGCTGGAGCTACCGACAAACTCTGCACACTCGTAAATCAGCGTTCGCATGCGGGATACCGGAGACACTTTCGCAATCCCTGGAAGAATGCTCGGCCAAATTTTCAGTTCCGGCAATTCGAGTCTTGTGTTCGCCCGAGATCGGGAGTCCGTCAACGTTAGGACACATCAGGCCGGTACTCATTTTGCCTGAGCATTTCTTCGAAGCGGGGATTGGCGAGCAGGATGTGATGACTGCGCTGGGGCATGAACTGGCGCACATTCGGCGGCGAGACTTCGGCCTGAACCTGCTGTACGAAGCGGTATCTCTCCCGATTTGCTTTCACCCGCTGAGCTTGTTGATTAGAGCAAGGCTGGCGCAGACGAGGGAACTGGCGTGCGACGAAATGGCCGCCTGTCTGCTTCCCTCGGTGACGGATTATGCGCGCTCTCTGGTTCGGTTGGCGCAGACGATGTTTGCCGCTGCTCCATCGGCAAAGACAACCTACGCAATGGGGCTATTCGATACACGCGCTCTGGAGGAACGCATTATGAATATTCTGGACACAGGAAAAAGAAGAGGGAAGTGGGCCCGCACGCGGATGCTTTTCGCGGTGGGGATCATCGGCGCAATGTCGCTGGCGATCTGTGGATTCTCGGTACGAGTCGCGGACCACGCGGCCGCGGCCCAACAGCGGTTTGTGGGTACGTGGGAAGCGCAGTACAAAGGAAGAGCATTCTTCACGTTGCGAATCAGTGAAGAGAACGGTTCCCTGAGAGGGAGTTGCCTGCACGTGACTCGGTTGGCAAAGATGGGCACGAAGACGGGCGGTGAGCTGATACCGACGACCGATGAGACCACGCAGGAGCCAATCACGGAAGCGCGCATCCGAGGAGGCAGACTCGAACTGCAGATCGGCGATGACAAAGATCCGATTCTGCTTGATCTTCTCCCGACTGGGGACAATAGCGCGGACGGGAACATCGTTGGGGATACAAGCGATCCTTTTGTGCACAATAAGCCGTGGCATTTCCAAAGAGTCTCGGCGACTCCTTAGGGTGTCTTTACATGCGGACGGCGGATTGTTCCGCCGTCTTTTTTTGTTGTTGTGCAAACACGAAGGAAAACGTTGCGGGTCATTCCCTAAGAAGATCCGAGACTGGGGCCGAAGCCCATCGTTCATTGCACCGTAACACGGCTCCAAAGCGCGACTCTACCACTTTACTCCGGGTCGGGTGCTTGCAGTAGGATTGGGGAGCTACCCAAACGCCGCATTAAGAAGAGCACAGTCAAAAGAAACGCAAGTCCCATCATTATGCCTCTGGCGACACTCATGCTGCTCGAATTCGAGTCGGAGTGCGTATCACTTATGCCCGAAGGCTCGGATGAGTGGCTTGACGAAAACTTTCTTTGCCTCGCATTTCGTTCCTCGCGATGTTCACATTCCCACTGCCGTTTACGTTTTGGGTCTTTGGTAAGGCATTCTTTTGGGTCTCCCGTTTGCTAAAGAATTCACGTACTTTCGCAAGCGTGTTTGGTTTGACGCGTTCACCATTGCTGATAAGCATGATCGTTTTGCTATCCGTATTTGTCGCGCCGGCAGTCTTTCGAACTCCAAATTCGACAATTCGTTTTCTTAGTTCTTCATCGGCAACTGTTTTGCCGTCGCTGTACCTTGTGCAGTGAAAGTCCACCAAACTCGGATCGTCTCCCTGTTCCCATTTTCGAGAGGTTTCTTTCTCGATGTAGCGATGTTGATCAATATGGCTCCGTCTTCTGCCAGCTCACAACGTCATTCAAGTGATAGCGCCGATCCGTTGCGTCCAGAGACCGAATGGCGAGTTGATCGCTAAACAACCGACAAAATTCGGCCAGGAGCTCTATGAAACGTCTGTTGATCACTTCCGTCCTGCTGTGCTTTCTCGCCTTACTCTGCAGCTGTGGAGGAGGAAGAACCTCACTTCTTCCCCCACCTACAGATCCGCCTACAGATACGCCTACAGGGACACCGTCGGACTTGAAGGTTCCCGGCGATTGGGAACTCGCCACACGATCTACGGTCGGACGTCCCGCGTTGGCAATCGGTGGCAGCATCATTCAAACCGGCAATATCCTCAGCAGCGCAGTGCATGTGGAAGGTTCGACTTGTTTTGAGCAGAAGACAGTTATCCTCCTGACCGGTACGCTCACGGACGGCAACATCTCCATGGGCTCGGTGTCTCTTAATGGACAAGTCATTACAGTCGCCGGGTCGTTCACAAAAAAAGACGGCTTTCCGTATCAGCTGACTGGCACGTACACCATCGACGGAGGCTGTGCCGGTGGCGATGAGGGCAGCCTCACCGGCTACAGTGTGGATGGAATCAACGGAGTCTGGTACGGCAACCTAACAACCGAGGAAGGCGCGAATATTCACTGGGGCACTGACCGTTTGGGCCAGGTTGAAGCCAGCTCGGAGGGGAGCTTTGGCCTAACCGGGGCTTTTAATTTCGATGGTACCTGCTTTAAGTCGGGGGCGCTGACTCCTGGAACGTTCCCGACACCCAGCTTCATCTTGGGTACGTCGGTCGACCTCAACATCCCGATAGACAATGGTATTGTTGCTTTTGTCGGAACGGCAGATCTGGACGGTTTGATTCGAGGGACCTACACGGTCACAGGCGGCGCCTGCGAATCTACAGGGAAGGGGTACCTGTCTCCATGGGAGTACTGACCCCGGCTTGCAAAGTTTGTGATCGTCTCGTGCGAACACGCTCGCCCTTGCTTACAAGAATCTCGTTGGCTGGCAACGCCGAAATTAGCTGAAAATTCTCCGCATTTGTTCAGTGAACGGCTTCACTGCCAGGTTCTAAAGCGAATGCACGGCTGAGTGCTCTGCACAGATTCGCTCGAAGGTGTGGCTGTCTATCCCACTCGCGACACTGCCCAGAGAATATCCGCAAAGAATCTGCACGTCATGTATCTTGACGAGTTTGTTGCCTAGCTTCTCCATCTGAATCGCCGCCTCGGTGTTGCCTTGCGCCCACAGCAGATGCACGCATTCTCCGAAAACTGAGACGAGCGGATTCTCCCCACTCGCGGCCTCCGTTGCTGTCACGATCAGATCGCCCAGAAGTTCCAGAAATCGAACTGGATCAGGCATACCGTTCACCATGAAAGCCGAGAGCGTGTCCGCAGCATCCAGCGGGATATACCTACCCCGCTCGATCAGCGCACCCATATCCAATCCTTCTGCTTCCAGTTGCGAACGCAAGCTCTCCCGGTGTGACTCGGTCGCGACGACGATAGCCGCATTTCCAGCCTTGAGAGCCCCTGCGACAAACCGCGTTACATGATCTAAAAACTGGCGGTCACCAGAGAAAAATCCCACCTCGTGCTGCCGGGTGATCTCAGTTTTCTGTGTGTGGGCGAATCTCACGACGTTGTCGGAGTAAGGATGATCGGAGGAGTGCTGATTCAAAGGGCCGTTATCATCAGAACGGGCCAGACTGCCGCTCACATACCGTTTGCCTTCGAGAACCGCGTTTACCGCGCGCAGCAGCTCACCTGCCGCATCCGCCTTGAGGACGTATCCGTTTGCACCGATGCTCAAGGCCTCTCCAACGATGTCCGCAGATCGATTTTCGCTCACGAACAGAATTTTGGATGCAGGGGAGATTTCTCGGATTCGGCGGGCGGCGTCGATCCCATTGAGTGCCGGAAGCCCGATGTCGAGAAGGATCAAGTCGGGTTGCAGCTGTCGGGCCTGGTCAACGGCTTCCAATCCATCTGACGCTTCCCCGACGACCTGAAATTCCGCCAATTTCTCGAGCGCCGAGCGATAGAAACGTCGCCAAGGTTCGAAATCCTCTACAAGGAGAATTCGAGTCGAAGACTTAAGCAAAGCAACTCCTAGCCAAAAGTTGATAAGTGCCAAACCTGAAAGCATCACACGAAGTAACAGATTGTTCGTTGCGCGTGGACAACGTGCCTGCGCTGCCGAAAATCGGTGTTCGTACTAAGTGAGAAACGGAAGAAGCAAACTGACACAGAATCAACGCGCTAACCAGAACGCACACGTCGGCCCAAGGGCGGGGAACTGAGAAAGGTCAATCTAAATACGAAGGACGAGAGTGGATACAGAACTGGAGAGCGGCGGATCGTGAGAATGCTCCGCAAAGGTGCTGGCGCAGAACCTCGAGCTCTTGGGATTGTCAGACAGAAGCATCGGGCCGAGCGTGCCTGGAGATGAGGAAATCGTTTGCATCGATGAAGGCTGACCGAGGGCAGCCTGCATCTGCGGCGCTGTCTTGCAACAATCCTCAGGATTCGGATTGTGGTGGTGATGCGAATGGCAACGCATCTTCTCGCAGCACCTCATCGAGTGATGTGGCGTAGCCATGCCCATGCAATCCAAGCCGTAAGCCGCGAGAGCGACAGTCACTACCGCGACCACACCCCTCGCAGCACGCATGCCGGCTAGAGTAGGAGTCTCACGAATCCTAGTCAAGCTCTGCGTAGGCCCTCTTTTCTACAGAGTGTGGCCCACTCAAGCCCAATTTTTGAGGAACCCTTGCCACTGTCAATCGAGACAGTCTCGCAGCCCTGTGCCCGGCGTTACCTTCTCTTATGGGTACCGATCGCCGGCTGGTTGTGAAAATGGTTCCCGATACCGTTCCGGACAGGCAGGTTTACAAGCATGACTTACTCGGTCGAGACAGAGAATCCCTGGGAAGTGAAGAATCGCGCAGGTACGAAGAGATCCGACGCTTTCGTCTTTTTTGGAGCCACCGGAGATCTGGCCTATAAAAAGATTTTCCCGGCCCTGCACAACATGACGCGGCACGGAACACTTCAGTGCCCCGTCATCGGAATCGCCAAGTCAGGTTGGAATCTCGAGCAGTTGCGCCAGCGCGCCCATGACAGCATTCAGGAGCACGGCGGTGGTGTTGATGCAGCAGTATTTGCTCAACTGGCCAAGCAACTTCACTACATTGATGGCGATTATTCTGACCCTTCCACGTTCGCAAAACTTCGCGCGGAGCTAGGGAATGCGTCAGCGCCGATTCACTATCTGGCGATTCCTCCAAGCATGTTCGAAGTAGTGGTCGAGCAGCTTCAGAAATCAGCGTGTTCCTGCGATGCCCGAATTATTGTTGAAAAGCCGTTTGGACGCGATACCGATTCCGCAAAAAAGCTGAATCAGGTTGTCCACTCAGTCTTTCCCGAACCTGATATTTTCAGGATTGATCACTATCTCGGAAAAGATGCGGTGGCAAACCTTCTCTTTTTCCGCTTCGCCAACACGTATTTCGAACCAATCTGGAACCGCAATTACATTGAGAGCGTGCAAATCACCATGGCCGAAAGCTTCGGCATATCCGGACGCGGAAAGTTCTACGAAGAAGCAGGCGCCGTTCGCGACGTCATTCAAAACCACTTGCTCCAGGTCGTTGCACTGATTGCAATGGAGCCTCCGACATCCATGTACCCGGAGTCGGTAAGGGACGAGCAGGTCAAAGTATTTCGCAATATACCGCCCATAAAGCCCGAGAACCTTGTGCGAGGACAATTTCTCACATATCGAAACGAGCCGGGAGTAGCTCCGGCCTCTCGCGTAGAAACGTTCGCAGCCATTCGATTCGAGGTCGACTCCTGGCGTTGGGCCGGAGTTCCATTTCTAATTCGCGCCGGAAAATGCTTGAACACAACCGCAACTGAAGTCGTGATTAGGCTCAAACGTCCTCCCCTTGGGCGGGTTCCAACGAGTGATCAGAATTATTTTCGTTTTACCCTTGGTCCTGATGTTTCTATCGCTGCCGGGGTGCGCATTAAGCGCCCTGGCAGGAATATGAGTGCGATGGTTACAGAATTGAGCGCCGTGAAAAACACCCCGGGTGACGAGGTGGAAGCGTATGAGCGGTTACTCACCGATGCGATGAATGGCGACGCGCTGTTGTTCGTGCGTGAAGACGCCGTCGAAGTTTCGTGGGAGGTGGTCGAGAATACTCTCGACAATTCCTTGCCCTTGTATTTTTATGAGTCCGGTTCGTGGGGTCCTCCGGAAACCGATGCGCTGGCAAAGGACCTCGGAGGCTGGAGAAACCCAAGCTGATTTCAATTTTCAGATAGTAGCAGCGCCGGTTTTAGGCCCCAGCATAATCGCGCGACCTAACCTTGCGACTACTCCCGCGTGCGAGTATAACTTTGTCCAACGTTGTCCGGTGATCAACATTTCCACGAGGTCTTTACCATTTCCACGGGTTTGTTCCACGTAGCAAAAAGTTCCGAAGTTCGACCGGAGGCAGCGCCCGCAACGCGGGCGATGTCGGTATCTCTCTATTCTGAGTACCTGCTGCAGTTCGGCATCGTCTTCGTCACGTATTTCGTCGCGGGGAAACTCGGCCAGGCGACCACGAACATCCGAAGCAGTAATCTCGGCCCGGTCTGGCCTGCTTACGGTGTAGCGCTCGGCGCAGTTTTGCTGTATGGATACCGGATCTGGCCTGCGGTCGCCTCCGCCGCATTTGTAATTGCCTTTCTGAGTCCCGTACCGTTTTGGACGGCTCTCGGCCAGGCGGCGGGTACGACCGCTGCCGCATTGACTGGCCTGTTCCTTCTTCGGGGGATCGCGAATTTTGACATCTCTATTGCACGCCTCCGCGACGCACTGGCCTTCGTGTTCTTGGGTGGGCTCGGCAGTGCGATACTAAGCGCCTCTATCGGAACTTTGGTCCTGTGGGCGAGCCACGTGCATGCGTATTCCGGATTAGGTTCTGCCTGGCTGATCTACTGGCTTGGCGACAGCACGGGCGCGCTTTTAGTTACCCCCCTGATGCTGACCTTTCCCGATCTTGTCCGAATCCGTGGCTGGCGACGAATCGCAGAATTCGTATGTCTCCTGATCATTCTCGTTGCATGTTGCACGGCCGTGTTTGGCGACCTGCCTCTGATTCCCGTCAGAATGATGGCTTTCGTTATTCTGCCGGTTATCATCTGGGCGGCTGTTCGATTCGGCGTAAGCACTGTCGCCCTTTCGATTTTCATGGTCGCTACTATCGCGACTGTGGAGACCGCCTTGGGATCCGGGTCATTTGCCGCCGGCACGCCTTTTGTGAATGGCCTTCAGTTGGATGCATTTTTTACCATCTTGCCCCTGACCGGATTAAGCTTTGCAGCCCTTTATTCGGAACGGGAACGCGCCGAGCGGGAACGCGCTGAGAGCATCCGCGAGCAAGTGGCGATGGAACTCGCTCTGCAGAATAAACAAATCCTCGAGGCAAGCGAGGAACGGCTGCGACTCGCGCAACAGGCTGCTCGCATCGGTACTTTTGAGCGCGATATGCGCTCCGGCATTGTTACTTCGTCCACTGAGCTCGAACTCATGTACGGTCTGTCACCCGGCGAGTTTGAGAGCACACCAACCGCATTTTTCGAGAGTCTTATTCATCCAGACGATCGAGAACGCGTCATGGCCCTGAGCAATCAGGCCATGAAAAGCGGACATCCCACGAGCGCAGAATGGCGTGTAGTGTGGCCTGACGGAAGCGTTCACTGGATTTCCGGATCGTGGCAGGTTTTTATGGATGCCTCCGGTGAGCCCTCCCGGATGATTGGTGTCAACAAAGACATCAGTGAACGCAAGCAGGCGGAGGAGGCACTTTCTGCCTTGAACCGGACGCTGGAAGGGCAAACTGCCTTGCTGCAATCCAGCGAGGAACTGCTGAAAATCTTCGTGAAGAATGTCCCCGCGGGCGTGGTGATGCTCGACCGCGACATGCGCTATCTGCAGGTAAGCGACCGCTGGTGCTCAGATTACTCGGTGGTTAGTTCCGAGGTGATTGGACGTTCGCATTACGAGGTTTTCCCGGAGATTTCCGACCGGTGGAAAGAAATACATCGACGTGCTCTGCAAGGAGAAACACTCAGGTCCGAAGAAGATCGGTGGGATCGCCCTGGCGGAGCCATGTGGATTCGCTGGGAAGTTCGTCCTTGGAAGACCGCGGACGGCTCCATCGGAGGAATCCTCATTCTGGCGGAGGACATCACCCAGCGTAAGGAGATGGAGATCGCTCTTTCAAATATGACCCGCAAGTTGATTGATGCTCAGGAGAAGGAGCGCGCTCGGATCGGGAGAGAGCTTCACGATGACATCAACCAGAGGATCGCACTGCTTTCAGTCGAACTTGGAGACTTGCAAGAAGATCCGGCTGAGCTGAAAAAGCACTTGGAACAGTTCCAAACGCGAATGAAAGAGATCTCAAACGATGTGCAAGCGTTATCGCACGATTTGCACTCCTCAAAATTGGAGTACCTCGGCGTCGTGCGAGGCATAAGAAGTTGGTGCAGGGAATTTGCCGAGCGCTACCGAATGACGATTGACTTCACAGCTGACGTTCCCAGCACCGTGCCCGTCGAACTTGGACTTACCCTCCTTCGAGTTACACAGGAAGCTCTGTTCAACTCGATGAAATACAGCGATGTAAGACGTGCTGAGGTGCGACTCCTCGAGCGCTCCGGCGAGATTCATTTGATCGTGAGTGACTCAGGCAAGGGCTTCGATACGAAAGAAGCGGAGAAAGGTAAAGGGCTGGGTCTCACGAGTATGCGTGAAAGAGTTCGACTGCTGAATGGAAGAATCTCCATCCAGTCAAAACAAACGCAGGGGACCCGCATCGAGGTCTATTTGCCGTTCGAGTCAGCCGCATAGCCGGGCTGCGCTCATCCTTCTCTCGAACCTCTTAGCCTATACCGGAAATAAACATAAGCAGCCACGACAGTTGCACGCTCTGAGCAACAGTCAAGCTCGTTGCCGCGAGCAACTGTCCCGTCAGGCTGGCACTCATAAATCGCTTGCCTCGGAGAACTGCATCGATCGCCGGCAACAGATCCCTTCCCGCGTCGGATTTGAGGACGTACCCAAGCCCTCCGCTGCGCAGAGCCTCTTCGGCAATATCGAGGGAGCGATTTTCAGTCACGAAGAGGATTTTGGATTTTGGAGAAACCTTTTGGATGCGGCGAGTGGCTTCAATTCCATCAAGTGTCGGAAGGCCGACGTCCATCAGGATAAGGTCCGGTTGTAGTTCCTCCGCCTTTTGAACGGCATCGTTGCCATCAGCCACTTCTCCGACAATCTGTAAATCGAGCTGTCCCCTGACTTTGGACGCGATGTATCGCCGCATTGGCTCGTAGTCTTCGACGATTAGGACGCGAAGGATTGCTTCTCGCAATGCAAATACCCCTTCTCTCTGGTGCATGAGCTCGATACGGAGACCTCCGCAACGAACTCTCGCCCGTCGGCCAGAACGGGGCGGCCACGTGAAACGGTTAACGGCATTGTAGCAACAGAGGAACAGACCGGGCGACGATCTTTTGCATCTGTTGGACGAGGCGATTGAGAATCAATCCGGCTACAGAATCGACGCCGGGTCATACCTGTTGTCTTCTCGGCCGTCGTTTCGCTGGAGCGGCCGTCAGCAGCCAACGCGAAGCCAAGTTGGTTACGGCGCGGCAAGTCTAGCAGAAGGTCTCGGCGGCGGGATATAATTTCCACGCGAAGCGTGCCCCGCGCTCGCGCGTAAAGCATTATGACTTTAGCGACGCGCAAATTCGGCACGACTTGTCCCGTCTGCAAACGCTTCTGCTTTCTCAGTTACATCGAAATCGAAGAGCACGCTTCGTTGGGCGAGTTGCGTGCAAAGCTTCTGCACCAGGGATGGCTGGGAGAGCAGGCTCGCTGCGATGACCCGAAATGTGAAGGCCAGACTTTCTGCGCCTGGAATCAGGCTGTCTTTCCCAGGTAAACGTCCCGATTCTGGCGTTTGCTCCGCGGGGTAAATCCAAGTGGGTGCCCCACGTCTCGCCGAATTTCCGAGACGTGGGAATAATTTCTGTGAGTAGTGCAAGCCTCCGGCCTCACGGCGCGCGGTGTGGTGTAATGGCCCAGTGTCCTGGCTTACTGTGCTCAATCGTGAAATTGTCGGCTGCACGCGTTGTCCCCGCCTTGTCGAGTATCGGGAACAAGTCGCGCGCGAAAAGCGCCGCGCATATCGTGACTGGGACTATTGGGGCAAGCCCGTGCCCGGCTTCGGCGACCGCAACGCGCGTGTACTGATCATGGGACTCGCTCCCGGCGCGCACGGATCAAATCGCACGGGTCGGCCGTTCACCGGAGATGCCTCCGGGAACTTCATGTATCCCGTGCTCTACGAAACAGGTTTCGCGAACCAACCCACAGCAATCGACCGCAATGATGGCCTGCAACTCAAAGATCTCTACATTACCGCCGCCGTGCGCTGCGCTCCTCCCGACAATAAGCCTCTGCCGCAGGAACTGGCCGAGTGTTCCATTTTTCTCGACCGCGAGATTGCCGGACTGGGAAGGGTGAAAGTTGTCGTAGCGCTGGGCAAGATCGGGTTCGATGCCTATCTGAACAGCCTGAAGCGTCGCGGCCTGCTACCCAGCCGCAAGCCATATCTTTTCCAGCACGGCGCGCATTACCAAATGCCCGACGATAAGGTGTTGCTGGCGTCATACCATCCCTCAAATCAGAACACCGCGACAGGCAAGCTCACCCGCGAGATGTTCGTAAAGATATTCAAGCAGGCGGCAAAACTTGCCGATAAGTAAAGGAAAGCGCCGCAAGGCCGGACCGTGGAACCTCCCCTCGACGGGGTCACAGCCGACAACGCAGGTTACGGACCGGGGCGGCGCTTTTGTAATTGTTGATTGTTGATTGATGATTGTTGAACAAAGCCCGACCAAGGTTTCATTCAACATTCAACGATTATCTCGCTGTCTCTGTCGAAAAGAAGCTGAGTGCCTACCCAATCACTGTCATCCCGAGCGCAGTCGAGGGACCTTGGGTTTTCCCGATTGTGCTACGAAAATTGCCGAGCCATTATCATTCTCGGTTGCGAGCGTTACCTGGTACTGATGAATGTCGTGCCGAGGTAAATCCGACCCTACTTCAACCTGGTCACAGTAACTTCCAGCTGATACTGCCGCTTAGAGTTAGGGTCGTCCACGCTGCCCACGACCATCTGTTTGCCCACGACTGCGATCGTGCTGCCCTCGACCTTCATCTGCCGGATCGCCGGCCGTGTGCTCGCACCTTGCTGATCAGGTACGGCAAAGTTGCTGACTTCTGCGGTCAGATTCAGCATGACATCGTTGCCCAACCATGAGAGCTCTCGCAATCCATGTTCGGAGGGTTCACTATTGCTGCGATCTCGCAGCCTGCACCAGATGCTCGTTCCGACATCCAGGTACTGAATCTCTCCTTGCTTTACCTCAACCGGGACGCGTGTGCCGACCTTGATTTGATCGTTCTCGCCAGCATTTAGATTGAGCGCGTACTGACGAGAGTTGATCTTTCTTCCATCTTCAATTTCGGTCAATACGAAGTCGACCCGATAAGCGTGTCTGGGTTCGAGCGTGTCTGACCCCGCTTTTGGAGCGGCAGCGTCCTGAGCTTTCCCGTGCACGACCGTTAGCCCCAGCATCAGGGTGGTGATCATCGCCCCCATAACAACAAGTTTCTTCCACATTGTTTTTTCTCCTCGATTTTTTCGCAAAGCGTTACTGTCCCGAATCTTGTCCGGAAATGATCCGCCGCCGCTCTTCGTCTTCTTGCCGGAGCGCATCCATTCGCGCCTCTGCGACCAGAGCCGCGTGCTCCGGATACTGCGCGACATAAATGGCCAGTATCTTTTCCTGCTCGCTCAAGGGCAGCGGTGAAGGAAAGACATCGAGCTTCGGTTTGGCTGCCACAACAACCTCGTGCTCAATCGGATGCCGCACCTTCCGTCGCATCGCTTTCTCAGGGGATGTCCCGGGGCTTTTTTCGTGATGCGTAGCCTCAGTGGATACCGGCGATGTCGACGTCGGCGGTTGCTTCACGATCGGCGGACGTATACCCCATCGCCACGCCAAAGCCGCCGCGACGATAAGGACAAAGGCCAACGCTGTCGCGATGCGCCAGTTCCACCAGACACGATCGCCAGCGCGCGTTTCCACTGTGCGCAAGTTGGCCAGAATCCGCTCTTCCAGTCCCACCCGCGGCTCTGCCGCCGCGTACTTCGTGAGCGCCGCATCGAGCGTACTTTCCAACTCGTCCTGCGATCTCCAGCTTTCGTCGTCCTTCATGCGTCACCCGTGCCCTCTTTGCGCCAGCTTCTCTTTCAGAATCTGCCGAGCCCGGAACACCCGCGATCGCACCGCAGCCTCATTGATATGCAGAGTGGCCGCAATCTCCCGCGGGGTCATCTCCTGCAACGTCGACAAAACCAGTGGTGCGCGTAATTTCTGCGGCAAAGCCGTGATCAGCTTCTCAATCTCCGTCGCGAGCTGAGTACCTTGCAGAGTCGCGTCCGCTCCAAGCTCCGAAGAAGCGATCTCGGGCATAGCCATCTCGGGATCATCCAAGGGAAAGACCTGTTCATGGACACGTCGCTTGCTGCGCTCGACCGCCACCCGCCATGCGATCCTCGCCAGCCAAGTCTTCGGATTTTCCACGTGACCGAGTCTCAAGCTATAGCGCAAGACACGAACGAACGTTTCCTGCGTGGCATCTTCAGCGTCCTGATGCTGGCGTAACACCGCATAAGCAATCCGATACACCAGCCGCGAGTGTTCCCGGACGAGCCTCTCGATTGCCTGATCTCGGCTGCATTCGCCCGTTGCCGCTCCGCTCAGGATCGCCTCTCCGGCCAGCACTCGTCTGTCCTCAATCATGAAGACCGCCTGTTGCGCGATTTCGTTCAGGAATTTTCTGGAGGGAGAACGGTCGTAGAGACGTTGCTTGCAACGTCTCTGTAGCTACAGGGGAAAACGTGGGGACAATTACGGTTGTGATCCAGTGCGATGCAGTCGCAATCGGGAGTGCTAAGTGTCAGGAGA
>Ga0126369_10002049_pt1 | contig 14230 bp, 11 predicted proteins | sample PanSoiMetaPlot_1_FD_109646 | JGI IMG/M metagenome (GOLD analysis project Ga0126369, IMG submission 109646) | Tropical forest soil microbial communities from Panama - MetaG Plot_1 | ecosystem: Environmental > Terrestrial > Soil > Tropical forest > Bulk soil | place: Panama | collected 2016-02-17 | reverse complement strand
CATCAGCCGGCGCAGATGCGCGCCGACCGAATGGCCAAGGCGCCGGCCTCACTGACCGCATAAGACGTGCCTGACCGCGAGCGGTGTGCGGTCGGGACGCGACCCGCCGCAGGTGACGAATACTACGGCCGATGGAACGGTACGACCGGCACCTGCTACTGCTGGGCCCCAAGCGGTATCAGGTGCTGGAGCTGTGGGAGGTGGAGCGCTACGGCGCCGACAGCTTCGGTGATCCCGACTACGTCGCTCTCTTCGGCATGCGCCCCGCCGAGTGGCACGCCCAAGGTATCCGCCTGCTCGGCCGGACGGCAGTCGAGTGCACGCGGGATGCCCTCGCAGACGCGATCGGCAGGGACATCGCCACTGTCGCTGCGGTCGCACCATCGAGCGGCCGGCCGCTGGTTGTCGATCCCTTCGCCGGGTCGGGCAACACTCTTCACTGGATCACGCGCCACATGCCCAGCGCCCATGCCATCGGCTTCGAGCTCGATCACGCAGTGTTCGACGTGAGCAGGCAAAACCTCGAACGACTGGCGCTACCGATCGAGCTCGTGCACATCGACCACCTGTCCGGATTGTCCACACTCGTGAGCAGCGCCGATCGGCTGTTGGTGGCTTTTGTCGCGCCGCCCTGGGGAGAGGCTCTGAGCGAGACCAACGGACTCGATCTGAGGCACACCGAGCCACCGGTCGAGGAAATCGTCGACGTCCTGGTCGATCGCTTTGCAGCGAACCAGCTCCTCTGCGCGGTCCAGTTGTTTCAGAACACCGATCAGGCGTCCATCGACGCGCTAACAGCCCGCTTCGAGTGGTCGGCGTTGCACGTCTACGACGTCAACCCTCCCGGCCAGAATCACGGCATCCTCCTCGGCACAAGCGGCTGGGTGCCCGGCTCCAGCGTAGGGAGGCGGATTTCGCCGCCGCGCTCCTCCCCGTGAGCCCTGGCTCCGAGTGAGAGGGACGACCCAACGGGTGCGCGCCGACCGAACGGCGCAGAAGCCTGCCTCACCGACGTTTTAAGATGCATCCGGGTGCAGGGGCTGTGCCTGGCTCTTCCAGGGTCGCCTGGACGCGACCCTCGGCTCGCCCGTCGGAGTTAGAGGCGCTAAGCCCGCCTGATGGTGTGACGCGGTGTAAGACTCAGCGGCCGATTAGCCCCCTCCGCGTCACCTGACGCCGGACCCCGTCGGGCAGGAACGCGGAGGCCGACCTGTATAGGGCCGAGCGCACGCCCTCAACGGCCGCACGGGGCCAAGACACGGCGTGGTCGGCTGCCGAACGGTAGAAGGCGTCCAGGGTCGCAGCCCCCACCTCCAGGCTGAAGCGCTCTTCAACAACCTTTCTGCCGAAGGCCCCCAGCTCTGGCAGCTTGTCCAGCCCCTCGAGGAGCTCCGCGATCTGTGCGCTCAGCCGATCTACGGAGCGTTCGCCGTTCCCGAGGCCGTAGAAGCCCTCCCATAGGAAGCGAGGGCTGGTGTGCGGATTGAAGGGCTCAGAGAACCCCTTTTCGCCGAGAACGATGCAAGGCTTTGCGAAAGCCATCCCCCGCAGCACGGAGCTCCCCATTCCGAGCACCACGTCGGCGGCGGCGTAAGCCGGCCTGGGGTCGGTCATAGGCCCGGTCAGCACCGCCACTCGGCGACCGAACTGTGCATTGATCCTGGCGGCGCGTGCCGCAAGCCGGTCGAACGCAGTTCCCCCGCCCACCACGACCAGGCGCACCGGGCACTTCCGGGCCAGAGCCCCAACCGCGTCCATTGACCGCTCGAGACCTTCGAGCTTCAGCCAGCTGGTGAGCCGCGACACTACCACGACGTTGAAGTGCCCATCGTCCAAGCCATGGCAAGTCTTGAATTCGGTCGGGTCGACTGCCGTCGGGTGGTTGCGCTCCGTGTCGACCGGCGGCTCGAGCAGCTCGACCGGCCCCGTGTGCGACCTGCGAGCCTCTTCCACCAGAGCCGGCGTGCCGTAAGTAATCGGCAAACATCGAGGCAGGAAGCGGGTGACCTCCATCGACATGTCGCTGCCAACGACCGGCAGCCGTCCCGGCAGCTGTAGGGCGTAGAAGGCCTCGAGGCACTGTGCCCACTCCCATGCGTGGACAATGTCTACCCGGTGCTCTGCCACCAACCGGCGCACGGCACGCATGACGGCGGGCGAGGGATGCACCTGCCCCCTCGGCGCCGCGACGTAGCTCAGACCGCGCTCGTGGATTAGGTCGACGGCCGGTCCGGGTGCGGCAAACACGATGACCTCATGTCCGTGGTCGCGCTCCAGCACGGCACTCAGCTCGACAGAGTTGAACTGACTGCCGCCGAGCTCGAGGTGATGGCCAAAGACCAGGATCTTCATGCGCGCTCCTCGACGTTGTTGGGCACTCCGACGATGCGCGGGCACCACGCAGACACGCCGGCCCGGACCCCGCAGGCCAAAGCCCTGGCCCCGATATGCAGCATCGGGCGCTTAGCGCCGTGTGACACGCTGCCAAGCATCGCTGAACGGGGAAGGTCGCGAAAAGGCACGCCCACGGAGAGCGATCCCTCATCGCCTAGGAGGGGTGGGACTAATGCCCATGTGGTCTGCGAGAGGGGTGCAGCTACTATCCAGAGATATGCGGGAAAGGGCCTGCTAATGGATCTATGGAATGCCGTCAAGGTGATCGGGCGCCACTGGCTGCTCCTGGTTCTCGCCCTGGCGCTCGTGGCCGGGGTAGGTGGCGGTCTGGCCGTCAACCTTCCGCCCACCTACAGCGCCAAAGCCACCGTTCTGCTGCTTCCTCCGACTGCGGGTGGCGCCTATCAGCCACTCCCTCAGGCCAGTCCCCAAACGGCAGTCCTGCCTCCGCGCGTGTACAACCCCTATCTTTCGTTCGACTCATCCCTCTACGTCCTTGCCAGTGTGGTGGCCCAGGACTTGACCTCTGACGACATGAAGAAGCGCATCAAGAGCGAGGGCGCCCACGCAAAGTACGAGATGACGGCCAACGGCAACGAGCCATCCGTAACCGTGATTGCGACGGACCAGGACCCACGCCAGGTGTTGATCACAATGGACGCTGTCGTGAACCACGTTTCCGCAGACCTCACGAACCGCCAACGTCCCACGGGGATCCCCGAGCAGAACTGGGTCACGGCCTCACCGCTCGACCTGCCTGTCTCCGCTCAGGAGACCTCCACCAAGCTGAAGATCATCGGAGGTGTCGTCGGTCTGGGCCTGCTGGGTGCCATTAGCCTGGTCTTCGTCGCGGAGAGCTTCGGATTGGGGCTGCGGCTCCGGCGGAGGACAGTCCGGCCAACGGTGGCGGCCCGTGAGACGTCGCCGTACTCTCGGTCGCCCGTCTCCGTTGCCAAAGAGGCCGAGCGCGGTTCCAGCGGCGTCTACGGGGATCGTCAGCCGCCGGCCGAGGCTGCGAGCGTCCCTGAACAGCGCGAGGATGCGAGCAAATTCGGCTAGACGGCCGGTGCGCATCGTCGCGTGCGTCCAGAACGAGTCGATACCAAGAAACGGCCCGTTGTCTGGTGGGCGACCCCTGTGCGCGTCGCACACCACGACGTCGTGGACATAAGTCCACCTACCAGGCCCGACTTCACTGGGCACAGGTCAGCGTAGCGCCATGAGCGTGCTGGTGCTGCCGCGCAGCCGAGTTCCAGGTCGGGCGTTCCTGATCGGCATGGCACTGCTCGGGGTCGTGCTGGTGAGTCTGACCAGGACCGTGGCCTGGCCTGGCGTCTATCCGCTCCTCGTGATGCCGGTTGGGGCTGCGCTGGCTACGTACAGCCGACGTGACGCCGTGACGATCCTGGGGATCTTTCTGGCGCTGCTGCTCTTGATCCCCTCCCGGTTCGCGATCACCCAGTTCAGCACGGCGGTGACCCCCGCGCTGCTGGTCGGGCTTTTCGCACTGTGGCTGTGGGCATGCCTCCTCATGGTTCCGGGACTGGGCCTTGGCGCAGGGCCGCAACCACTTCGAATCGTGATCTTCTTCTTCCTCTGGTCGGCCGCGGTCAGTTGGGCGCTCGCCTATCTGCGGCCGCTCCCGGCAGTGGAGCAGCGGCAGGCCCTGATTGGGTTTCTGATGCTCGCGAGTGCATGCGGCATCGCGCTCCTGGCCGCCGACGGCATCCGCAGCCGATCGCGGCTCGACGACCTGATGAGATGGTTGGTCGTCGGGGCCAGCCTGGTGGCAGTAGTCGCGATCGTTCAGTTCGTGACGGGTGTCGACATCTCCCGCTATCTGCACCCTCCCGGCCTCGCCACGACGGGAGCCGGTGAAGCGTTTATCGACATACGCTCTGGGTTACGTCGCGTTCAGGGCACCACTGGGCACCCCATCGAGCTTGCCGTGCTGGAGGCTGCGGTGCTCCCGATCGCGCTCCATGTCGCGCGCCACCAAGCCGGGTCAACAGGATGGAGGCACAGAGTGTGGTGGGTCTGTGTCGGCCTGCTGTTAGTCGCGGTTCCGCTGACGATATCGCGCGCTGGCGTCGTCGGCCTCGCGGTCGGAGCGCTGGCCCTGATGGTGCTCTGGCCGGGGAAGGACAGGCTGCTGCTGGTCATTTCGCTGGCGCTCATGACGGGGGTGCTGCGCTTCGCCATTCCAGGCCTGATCGGCACGCTGATTGCACTCTTCACGACCGCAAACACCGATCCGAGCATCACGCACCGCACCAACGACTACGAAGCTGCCGCGCCATACATCCTGGATGCCCCATGGTTTGGTCGGGGCTTCCACACGTTCATCCACAGCTACTACTTCGTGATCGACAACCAGTACCTCAGCACGCTCATCGAAACCGGGGTGGTAGGGCTGGTTGCACTTGTCGGAGTGTTCCTGACCGGAATCGTGCTGGCGCTGCTAGCGCGCCGGATCAGCCGTGATTCGGTCGACCGTGACCTGGCACACGCTCTGGCCGCCGCAATACTGGTGGCCGGGGTCGGCTTCTTCTCGTTCGATGCCCTCGGGTTTGCGATCGCAACGGGCGTGGCGTTTCTGCTCGTGGGTTGTGCCGCCGCGCTCTGGAGGTTGCAGCGTGGTCGGCTGGCGGCAGAGCACGCCGGGAGGCACCGCGGGTGGCGTTGAGGCCATGAGAGTGCATCCCGCACCGGAGCTGACGGTGGCGGTGGTCACCTGGAACAGCGCCGGGCACCTACCGGGGTTGCTAGCGGCGCTCCCGGCGGCCCTGTCGGGGCTGACCAGGTGGCAGCTGGTGGTGGCGGACAACGGGTCCTCGGACGATAGCCGCGAGCTGGTTGCCAAGCTCGCGCCGGATACGGTCCTGCTGGCTCTCGGGGGCAACTTGGGCTTTGCTGCCGGCGTCAACGCCGCGATCGCGGCCTGTCCCCCGTCCCGGGCAGTCCTGATCCTCAACCCGGACGTGCGTCCGGCTGAGGGGATGGCAGCCCGGCTGCTCGAAGCACTCGGCGAACCCGGAAACGGCATCGCCGTTCCCCGCCTCGTCAGCTCCGACGGCAGGCTGCACTACTCGCTGAGGCGCGAGCCGACGGTTAGCCGCATGGTCTCCCAGGCGCTGTTGGGGCGCATGGCAGGACGCCTGAGCGCACTGGGAGAGGTCGTGTCCGACCCCGCCTTCTATGAGCGGCCCTGCACGGTGGATTGGGCGACCGGGGCAGCAATGATGGTCTCGCGCAGCTGCATGGACGCGGTTGGCCCCTGGGACGAATCCTTTTTCCTCTACTCGGAGGAGACGGACTTCGCGCTCCGCTCCCGTGACCGGGGCTTCAGGACGCGCTATGTGCCGCAGGCCGTGGCGGTCCACCTAGGCGGCGACTCTATGTACTCGCAGCGTCTCTGGAGCATCCTCACACTAAACCGCGTGCGGCTGTTTACCCGCCGTCACGGGCCGGTTCGCAGTGCTGCGTTCCGAGCTGCTGTGATCGTCAACGAGGGGTTGCGCTCGCTGCTGCCAGGCCGGCACGAGCACCGAGCGGCGCTAAGAGCGCTGCTCGTCACGACACATCGCCCAGAGCAGACGTCGCTGTGAACGGCCTCTGCTGGCCTCTGCTGGCCTCTGTTGGCATCGCGGGTCGGATCGCCGCGGGCGCGGCGGCCCCGCACATGGCCGTGCTAACCGCTTGCTCTGTTCCACCGCGAGCCCCGACAGCGCAGCGGAGGCTCGCGGGTGCCTGAGGTGAGCAGGGCCCGCAGGGCCAATGCGGTCCCGCCAGAAACATCATTATCGCGCCAGATCCGAACCGGGTTCGGCTGGAGCCTGGGCAACATGGTTGCCGCGAGGGCGATCTCGCTGGCGTCGGGTGTAGTGCTGGCAAGGATCTTGGCGCCCAGGGACTACGGCGTCTTCGCCATTGCGCTCGTTGCGACGGACCTACTCATGAGCGTCAACGATGCTGGCCTGATAGCGGCCATAGTCCGTTACCCCGGCGACGTACGCCTCCCGGCCCAGACCGCCTTCACGCTGACCCTGGCGGCCAGCGGGGTGCTCTACGCGCTTGCCTTTCTGGCCGCTCCTGTATTTGCCAACGCGTTCCATGCGCCCGATGCCGCGGCGGTCGTCAGGCTGCTCGCGGTGGCGATCCTGATCGACGGTGTCTCCGCAGTCCCCTCGGGACTGCTCACGAGAGGCCTCCGCCAGGACCTGAGGGCCCTGGGCGATATCTCCGGCCTCATCGTCTTGGTGACCGTGTCTACCTCCCTCGCGTTCATGGGCTTTGGGGTCTGGAGCCTGGCCTGGGGCCGGCTGGCGGGCAACGGCGCCGCCGCTGCCCTGTTCATCTGGCTGTCGCCGTTCCGGATCTGGCCCGGGTTCAGCCGCTCTGAGGCCAGTAAGCTGCTCGACTTCGGACTGCCCATGGCTGGCGCTTCTCTGGTCACCTTCGCGTTGCTCAACCTCCACTACGTGATCGTCGGCGGCATCCTCGGACCCGTCGAGCTCGGCTTCTATGTGCTCGCCTTCAACCTCTCGAGTTGGCCGGTCGGTCTTCTCTCACAGGCAGCGCAGAGGGTTTCCCTGGCCGGCTTCTCCCGCCTCGTGACCGACCGGGATGCTCTGCGTCGGGCTTTCACCAAGTCCACGCTGCTCCTCCTCGCCGCCACCGTACTGGCTTGTCTGCTCCTGTCCATCCTTGCGCAGCCGCTGGTGCACGTCCTCTACGGCAGCCGCTGGGGCCACTCAGTCGAGGCGCTCCGCTTCCTGGCCGTATTGGCGGCGGTGCGGGTCGCAGCCAACCTGATCCAGGACCTGCTCGCCGCCCTGGGCAGGTCGCGGCAGGTTTTCGGCCTTCAGGTCTCCTGGGTGATGCTTCTCGTGCCCGCACTCTTCGTGGGCACCCATCTGGGGGGCATCATGGGCGCCAGCATCGGCCAGGCGATGGTGGCTGTAGCTGTGATTCCAGTGTTCCTCCTGGCGGTCCACCATGCTGGGATCGGCGTCCAGGAGCTGCTAACCCAGCTGCCCTGGCTCGCGTTTGCCGCCGCGACCGCCGCTACCGCAGGACTGCTGCTCATGCACGTCGTGTCGGGGGAGGTGACGCAGCTTCTGGCCGTGGGCCCACTTGCGACAGCCATCTTCTCGGCCATCGCCATGGCTGCACCCGGCCTGCGGCCGACGCTCCACCCGAGGGCATGGATCACATGACCCTGGTTTCGGCCGCGCACCAGCCGCCCAAAAACATTGGCTCGCAGGATGTGACCACCGTAGGGGTTGACAGTCGCCCGCCGTAGCGCGATGTCCATGTCGCTGACAAATTGCGGTGAGGCTCTAAGGGTTGTCCCGCAGCCGGCAGAAATCGCCCATCCTCCTTGGGTCAGAGATCCCACAAAGAGGACACGTTTTACCCGCGGGAACCGCGCCTTGCGTCCGCTAACTTCGAGTGCATGCTCGCCTCATCCTCGTTCACAGCTGGGCCTCCGAGTCGCCCAGTTCGAGTCAAGTCTGGCCATCGACTTGATCACTGAGCACACCATCGGAGTTGGCCCGGGGATGGCAGCGCAGCAGATGGCCCTCGAAAGGGCTGGGATTGGGCCGAGCGATGGGGACATGGCCTGCAAGCAAGTGCCGCTGTACGGAAGTGCCCAGGTCGATGCGTTGCAGAACGCTCGCTCCACCAATGCGGGCAGAGCTCGATGGATCTCCTGACTGCATTTCAGGTGCTCGCGCGACGCAAGATGCTACTCGCCGCGATGCTCGCTGTGGCGAGCGCGTGCGTGCTGGGCTTGTACTGGAAAATGCCCCATACATACCAGGTCTCGGCCACCCTCCTGGTGCTCCAGCCCCCGAAGGGTGGCATCTACCAGCCTCCGCCTTCGGCCAACGCAAAACCAAAGCCAACGCCGACAGCGCTGCCGCCGACGGACAGGTTCGTCAATCCTTACTTATCGTTCGACTCCTCCAGCTTCATCCTGGCCAAAGTTATCGCCCAGTCGCTGAACAGCGACGCGGAAAAGAGATTGATCCTCGTACGCGGCGGCATCGCCAACTATCAGGTGACGATTCCGGCCGACGAGCCAGCGCTGGCAATCCCGGCTGACGAGCCGGCGCTGACCATCACGGTCACGGGCCACGATCGCATGAAGGAAACCAAGACACTCCATGCGCTCATTGAAGATGCCAGTGCACAGCTGGCGGATCGCCAGCAGGCGACAGGGCTGCCAAAGGAGAACTGGGCGGGCTTCATTACGGTCCTCACCAGCGACACCGCAATAAGCACGAAACAGAGGTTGACCGTAGCCGGCGCAGCGGGAGCACTGGGGCTACTCGCAGCTTTTGCTGTCGTGTTCGTGATAGACAGCATTTCTAAGAGCCGCCCGGTGGCTTCGGCGGCCCCGAGGGTTACCCACCTGCCAAACGGCGAGCGCGTCGCAATCCAGTGGGGTGCATCGCCCTTATTGGGCCGTCAACGACGCTCCGCATATCGCTTCGACCATGTCACACAAGATGACAGCAACCGGACGGGCTGATGGGTCGAGTAGTTCTATGCGTCCAGAACATGCCGGTGCCTCGAGACCCACGAGTCTGGAATGAGGCGCGGAGCCTGGCTGCGGCTGGACACATAGTGACCGTGGTGTCTCCCCGAGGGCCGGGTCAGCGCCGGCACGAGCGGCTAGATGGCGTGGAGATCATCACGTTCCCTCCGACGCCTGACCGCAACGGGGTGATCGGACAAGCGCTCGAGACCGGCAACGCGTTGGCCTGGACGCTCTGGCACTGCCTTCGACTCCGACTGGGCGCCCGGATCGACGTCCTGCACGGAGCCAACCCGCCAGACACCTTCTTTGTGGTTGCCCTGGTACTGCGGTTGTTTGGGACGCGGTTCGTGTACGACCAGCACGATCTTGCGCCCGAGCTTGCCTCTGTCCGATGGGGGGACCGGTACCCGGTACTCAAGCTGATGCGGTTCCTCGAGCGCCGGTCCTACCGAGCAGCAAGTCTGGTGATCACCCCAAATGCGTCCTACCGCGAGGTCGCCCTCCTGCGCGGAGCTCTTGACCCCCATCGCGTTGTCGTTGTGCGGAATGGCCCTCGCCAGTCAGGCCGGATGGCGATACCGCCCCCCTCGCGCAGGCCTCTCGTGGTCAGTTACGGGGGCGTGATGGGGCCTCAGGACGGAGTCGAAGTCCTGTTGCGGGCCACTGCCGAGATCGAATCCCGGCGCCCCGGCGAGATCAAGCTCGTGTTGATCGGCGACGGAAGGGATGTGGTTCGATTGCGCCGCCTCGTCGCCGAGCTGCGAATCGAGGACGTAGTGGAGTGGACCGGTTGGCTCGATGGCGAGGCGTACACGACGCGGCTGCACAGTGCACATGTTGGGGTGTCCCCCGAGCTGGAAGACGACCTGAGCCTGCGTTCGACCATGATCAAGATCACCGAGTACGTCGCGGGGGGAATGCCAGCTGTGGTGGCCGACTTGCCGGAAAGCCGCGTCACGGCGGGCGAAGCTGCGTTGTATTTCAGGGCTGGCGATGCGGCAGACCTCGCACGCCGACTCGAGGAGCTGATGGACCGACCAGAGCTTCTGGACCGTCTTGCCGAAAAGGCGCTGCTCCGCGGACCCGAACTCGTGTGGGCTCACAGCGGCGAGCAGCTGGTGGCGGCATACTCGGAGCTCCTCGGGGGCGAGCCGCAGGTCGCGGTGGCACGGTGATGACAGTTAACGGCGTGAGGGTTCATCCTCGCTACCACCCCAGGTTGGCGACATTGGCCCTTTTGGCCACGCTAGCGCTCGGCGAACCGATTCGCACCCTGGTGCGAGGGGAGGAGCGCCTCCGGCAGGCGCTTCAGGCCTTGCTCATTCGATCGCAGAGGCCGGTGGAGGTGCCAGGATGAGACTCGCCCTGTTCGTGATCGGCGTCGCGGCAACCCTGCCCGGTGCGCTGGTCTCTGTCCATTACACAATCCTGGCGGCCGCGTCGCTTCTCTACCGCGAGCGGAGGGCGGCGAACCCACCTCGGCTGCGCTTCCTGGTACTCATCCCAGCTCACGACGAGGAAGCGGTCATAAACCGCACGCTGACATCGTTGGCAGCGGCGATTCGCCCCGGCGACGAGGTGCTGGTCGTAGACGATCGCTCCTCGGACCGTACGGGTGAGATCGTCCGCTCGCACGGCGTGAGGATGCTGCGTCGTGAGCCGGATCAGACGCCTGGCCGCGCTGCCGCCCGCCAGGACGGCATCGCGTTAGCTCTGACACTCCCCGGCTGGGACGCGATGGCCACGATCGACGCCGACTCGGTCGTCCAGCCCGGATACTTCGAGACTATCGAGGCGGTGCTCGGAAGTGGGGCAGATGCGGTCCAGGTCCGCAGCGAGGCTGTGCCAGCAGCGGGGGTCGTGAGCCAGGCCACACTCGCGGCATTCGCCCTCCAGGGCATCACCATCCCCCGCGGCCGGGACCGGCTCAACCTATCGGTGCGTCTTAAGGGGACCGGGCTGGCCGTACGCCGCTCGATCGTCCAACGGTACGGCTTCCGCGGGCCCGGGGCAGGCGAGGACCTCTGGTTCAGCAACGACCTACTGCTCGACGGCATCGTTGCCCGCCACGTCGACTCGACGCGACTGCGTTCCGAGAGCCCGGCCAGACTGCGCTCGGCGTCCATGCAGCGCGTCCGTTGGGAGGCCGGGCGCATGCTCGCGGCGCGCGAGTTCCTGCTTCCGCTCCTGCGGAGTGGCACACCGGCATCTTTTGAAGCGGCGGTGCACCTGGTGACGGTGCCATACGCGCTAGCGGTCTCGTCTCTTGGGGTCGGTAGCATTCTGCTCGGCCTGAGCGACCCGTTTGCCGCAGCCGTTCCTCTGGTCCTCCTGGTGTTGCTTGGCCTCGTCCTGTGCCTGGGCCTGGTTCAGGCACGCGCGCCGCTCGCCGCCTGGCTCGCACTCCTGATGGCGCCAGCCTACGTGGTGTTCAAGGTCTGGATTCAGTTCAACGCGCTTGCTACCATCCTGCGCCACGAGCGGTCATTCCCGGCGACCCCTCGTGGCTGACACCAGAGGCCCGGAGGCCCCGGCTAGGTCCCCGGCTAGGTCCCCGAATCGACGCAGGTCTGATCGGGGCCCAACCAACAGTGGCCTACCAATGGGGCGACGCTCGTTGCCTGGCTCGCATTTGCTGACTGCTCCTCGGCGAGCCGGGGGAGTGCCACGTGCCTGACCGACCGCGAGTGGACCTGGTATGTAACGAGCCCTCGCCCGCCGCTCAAGCGCTTGCATTGCTCGTCGCAGAGCTCGGGGCCTCGGTGTCGCTGGTCACCCCCACAGCGGTGCGGCCCGACCGGCAACGGACGGCGGCGATAGTCCTGGACGGAGTCGATCCAGACGTCCTGGCCGCGCTTGGTCACGCACCGACGCTCGTGGTGGCGGCGGACGAGAAAGCCGTACGATCTATCGCCCACGGCTCCGGGATCGCGGTCGGCCTGGGCCAGCGCATACGATGCCGCGACTACGATTTCGCTCCCAACGAGCCAGTACTCTGGCCGTTTGCGGGCTTGTCAGTGCAGGAGGAGGCTGACCGGGAGCTGGAGACGCTGCTCGGCCCCGCCGTCCATCCACTCGTCACAGTTGTGGGACGTCCTGTTCTCGCGGCGATACGTGGCTCGGACATGCTTGTTACCACGGCAGTCCCCTGGCCTGACGCGGCGCCACCCTACCTGCTCCGGAGTGCGATGTCGCCTCGGCGGTTCCTCGACGTCCTCCCTACGCTCATCTTCGTGCGTCGCGCACTGGGCGAGCGGGCCTGGAGGCGCCCGCGCGCCCAGGCAATCGCGGTAATCGACGACCCCAACCTCGCTCGCCTGAGCTACGGGTACCTGGACTACCAGCAGGCAGCCCGTCTGGCGTCCGACTGCAGGTTCCACCTGTCGATCGGCTTTGTCCCGTTGGACTACTCCCGGACTGACCCTGCAGTCGGCCGCTTCTTCCTCGAGAACGAGAGGAGGCTCTCGCTGGTGATGCATGGCAATGACCACCTGAAGCGAGAGATGGCGCGTGCAGTCTCGGACGACCGCGCATCCTTCGCCATGCGCCAGGGGCTGGCGCGTATGCGTCGACACCGTGAGCTGACCGGGCTCGCCTGCGCCCCAATAATGACGATGCCGCACGGAGCGAGCGACCCACGCTGGGTTAAGGCGATGCGCGATGCCGGCTACTCCGCCGCGATGATAGGGCGGGCGTACTCGTTCACTGATGATCCACAAAGTGCAGGGGCCGGCCGCCTCTACGAGCTCATGCCAGCCGAGACAAGCCTGTATGGTTTTCCTCTCGTCACGCGTTGGGCTCTTGAGTACCCGCTGACAGATGTGCTATTCGGAGCGTTCCTCGGAAAGCCATCTTGCGTATACACGCACCATCAGTTCTTCGCGGAAGGTTGGGGCCCCTTCCTGAATGCGGTCTCGTTTCTGAACCGCCAGCTCGATTCGCGCTGGGGGCCAGCCGTCGAGATTGTGCAGAGCAATTACCTCTTCAGGAGGAGAGGGGGCACGCTGATGGTGCGCGCGTTCTCCAATGACCTTCTGATTGAGGTTCCCGATTGGGCCAACCATGTAGAGGTCGAGAAGCTCGGCGCCCGGATCCCCTACGAGACCGAACGTGTCTTGGTCGAGGGTCATGCGGTCGAAGAGTCGGAGCGCTCAGAGACCAGAATCGCCGCGTCGGTGGTCCCCCACAAACCTGGCTCCCTGGGCGTCCAGTTCGTCTCAACGCTGGCAGGAGATCCGGGCCCCGGCTGGGAGCGGGTAATGCTGACAAGCAGAGCGCGCCGCTGGATCACGGAGACGCGTGACAGGCGTGCTTCGGTGCTGTTCTCTTGAACCATTCTTGGAGCTTGGAGCCTTGAGATGAAGCTGAGATCTCACCCCCGCGCGGCGCTCAAGCTCGCTGCGCTCGCCCCTCGGCTGCTCTCACAGCTCGCCCGTGACCAATATGCGCTGATCCTCGACTACGACGTGCAGTTCCGACGGCGTTGGACCGAGCGACAGCCGCACCGCGAGCTGCGCGCTTTGTTAGCAGCTGGCATCGAACGCTACCGAGCCACACTGCGGGAGTTCCTGCCACTCCGCGCCGACCTGGCCGCGATCTCGGAGGAGTGGCAGAATCGCTGGATTCCGCCCCTGGACGCCATTTCGATCTACGGTCTACTGGCGGCCCGTCGCCCACGCCTGTATCTCGAAATCGGGTCGGGCTTCTCTACGCGCTTCGCCCGCCGTGCGATCCGGGACCAGAGGTTGCCCACCAGGATCGTGTCTGTGGATCCTGAGCCGCGCGCGGATGTCGACGCACTTTGCGACCAGGTCGTGCGCAGCCGAATGGAGACTGTGGATCTGGCCATCTTCGACCAGCTGCAGCCCGGTGACATGCTCCTGCTGGACGGCTCTCACCGCTGCCTACCGAACTCGGACGTCACCGCCTTCTTCCTTGAGGTGCTAGCTCGACTGCCACCCGAAGTGCTCGTGGGCGTCCACGACATATTCCTCCCTTACGACTATCCTGAGGCCTTCCTCGGCAGGTATTACAGCGAGCAGTACGTTCTGGGCGCGTGGCTCCTGGCCGATCGTGGGCACAGGCTCAGCGTTGTGCTGCCAATGGCGTACCTGGCGGCCACCGGCGTGGCGCAAGCCGAACTGCAGACGGTTCTAAATGTCATCCCATCAACGAGCGACGACGCGGGAATGTTCTGGATGGTCACCACACTGGACGCCGACGCTGGGCGGTTGACGTGTGATGACGAGCGTCAGTCAGAAGAACCGCGTGGGCGGCACCCCACTG
>Ga0126369_10002048_pt1 | contig 14230 bp, 28 predicted proteins | sample PanSoiMetaPlot_1_FD_109646 | JGI IMG/M metagenome (GOLD analysis project Ga0126369, IMG submission 109646) | Tropical forest soil microbial communities from Panama - MetaG Plot_1 | ecosystem: Environmental > Terrestrial > Soil > Tropical forest > Bulk soil | place: Panama | collected 2016-02-17 | reverse complement strand
GTGCGTAGTCGGCGGCGACGGCCAGGTTGTACCATGCCATGTTCGACATGGACATATGGAAGTTGGTCTGACAGCGTGCCCGCAGCGAAATGTCTTCGAGTTCTTTAACCGTGAATTGCATATTCCAGAGTCTCCCTCTGGAACATTATAGTGGAATAGCCCTGGGTGGAGTTGAACCACCGTCTAAGGTTTATAAGACCTTCGCTCTCACCGTTGAGCTACAGGGCCTCAGTTATCATCGCCCTTTGGCTTATTGGTGTAGTCGATCACCGTAAGGATGATATAGAGAAGCACGAGGGCAATCAGAACGAACCAGATGGGTTCCAACCCCAGCACGGTAAACCCTAGCATAAAACCTCCTTGTTAGCCGTTCGGGTATTCTGGATATTCCTTGATCCAGCGCTCCAGGTCACGATCAAGTGGGGGCCACATTTCCTCGGCAAGCGGACGGCATTCATCCAGCGGGATGCCCGTCTGGCTGCCCTCCACGAGCATGTAAGCCCGTTCGTTCTTAATGCCCAAATATTGCCGTGCTTTGACCGGCACCGTATGGCTTTTATTATCCCAAAAGTACCAGGCACCCTCTACGAAGCCCATTCTACGGGGTTCGGTCGCCATCTTCAATTGAATTAGGGTGAACTCCCTGTAACTTTTCATCTTTCTGGTCCTTTGGGAAGAAGCAGGTGTGCTTCCAGTCGATCTTGTTAAGAACGTAACCTGTTATAAGGGAAACGGCTCCCAGAAACAGGTCAAAGGTGGGGGCGGTCATCACCCGCCAGTCCCACACGCCCAAGTCCCACATCCCGTAAAACGAAATGCAGGCGGTCACAATATGTATTACCCCCTCCACGGCATTCAGCAGAGCCAACGACTTTATGATGATATTTTTCAACAAGCAACTGCTCCAAAAGTTGAAATGGGCGGTGAGGGAGTCGAACCCACGTCAGATGCGTGTAGGGCATCCATTTTTCCGTTAAACTAACCGCCCTTCCAGTGACCCCGCCGGGGCTTGTGCGTCGGCTGGTGCAATCGCTTGCGTTCCTGTTCCAAGAGCCATAGCGACCCAAAGACCCTCAGCAACGCAAGGTTGAGCTTGGGCAACTCCAGGGTGAATATCGAGAACCGGCCTTTTGGTCCCTCGCCGGGTTGCTCTTCAGACATATGGGAGTGGAGCGGACGAGAATCGAACTCGTATTTCCAGGTTGCAAACCTGGCGGATTCCCGTTATCCGACCGCCCCTAATTCCAATATGTATCCAACAAATTCCAGAACCCAAACGTCATGTTGAGCCACAGGGCGAACAGATTTACCCATACCTGTCGCCGGCCCACGGGCGGGTTGTTGACGATCTTGGTAGCCCAGAACAGGGCAACGACACTAATCAGTGTCCCCAGGCAATTCACCCACAATAACATAATCGACGCCCTCCTCCTTGTTGTTGCGCATCGCCCGCTGCGGGTCGAAGTGGTCGGCCAGAATGCGGACCTTCCCTCCCAACGTCTCAATGTACTCCATCACCCGGTCATAACAGTCCTCACACATATCGCACTCGTGTATCTGCATGTCCTTGCGGGAGTAGTAGCCCCAGCGGGCAAACAGATAGGCACGCTCATGCGCCTCGTAGCGACCGTCCTCGGAGGCGTTGCAACTTTTGCCGCAGATGTCGCATTTCCAACCCACGACATGCTGCTCACGGACCATTTGGCGTATTTCCATAGTGTTATTTTACCTTCTCGGAGGCCGGCTGACTAGCCGGCGTCTCCTCTATAACAGGAGTAACACTTTGCGTTTTCGCGTGCAATAACTTGGGCACGTTGCTGAGGAGGCTATGACGATTGATGGAGGACATGATGAGCAAATCCCGGCGGTCGGCAGCGGCGGCTTCCGTGAGGAAGGCGTTGACCATCTCGAACATGCAGTGGTAGTCGAGATACCAGTAGTCCAGGGACCACTCTTCCTTGCCGATGGACTCCATAAACACCCTGTTTTTATCGTGGTGGGTGATGTCCACGAAAGGCACCCCGGAGATGGTGCTAAAGATCGAGCAGTGCAATCGACTGCTAATGGCCACGTCGCAGGAGGCGAGAACATCCAGGGTGTCCTGCACAGTCAGCCAGTCGTAAATCACTAGATTCTTCCTGTACCACTTGCAACGGCCCGCAGCCCAGGCGTTGGCCATGCGGTCGTTGGTGAACTGATCGCCGCCGAACGGCAGGAAAATAAAACTGGCGTTGGTGTTGTCCGCACACTTGGCGATGTCAAAACAGACCTTCTGAAACGTGAGGAAGTCACGGGCCAGGAGTTCGTTGCCGGCGGCGAGGAAGCTGTTTAGGGTGACGGCTACTGTGCGCTCATAAAGCTCGCCGTGGACTTGCCGGTACATCTTCTTGACAAGTTCCTTGCCCCTGGCCTTGTTGGGGTGCAGGACGAAGGAAAAGTCGGGCATGTAGCTGACCTCGATCCCCTTGTTGTGGAGCAGGTCGAACGACATATAATCACGCACGCAGATGGCTTCAAATTGATGAAACTTGTCCAGAAGGTGCAGGTGGGGGCGGCGTCGGTCGTCCCTGGTCGGGACGCCCACCGAGAGCAGGAGCCGGGGCACCTTGACCTTATCAAGTTGGTCAAAGAAGCTGGCGTCGATGACGTTGCCGCCGCCCATGATGACCCAATCGGACTGCGGGGCACGCTTGAGATCGTCGGTGAAGTGAAATTCGTAATCGGGGAGCAGAGTCGGGAAGCTCAGCTTGTATGATTCGTCGCCTATATTGCCCTTGTCGTACCACCCCAGCACTGTGATGCGGCCCTTCATGCCCTATTTAGTCGTGGAGCCGTAATAAAAAGCACAGGGCCTCACAAGGAGGCCCTGCGTCCACTCTGGCATGTCGGAGGCGGCGGTTATTTCTTCTTGCTGACTTCCTTCTCGGCCTCCTCCCAGAACTGGCGACCGTCACCGGGGGGCCGACCGGCGGCTTCCCACTTGTAATAGGCCAGTTCCCGAATTTCCTCCTCCCTGGTCTGGCGGTCGGTCGCCTGCGGCCCCGATGCCGTGGCGTCATCGTTGCGCTTGGTCGTTGCCATGTCGCTACATCCTTTCAACAAAAGGGTAAACGGGGTTCCTAACTCCTTCTCCTTCCAGCCTGGCTGCCATCCGGGCGATATGATAAACTCCTCGATGGCAAACAGCAGCCTGGCCAACACCCGTTGCTGGCCCAGGAGGAGCAGGGCGTCGTACATATCCATGCCCTTATCTTTACCGAGAGCGGCAACGCGAAGGGTCTGCATGAAGACCACGAACTTGATGTCAAGGTCTTTGGCAGCATCACGGAAACGTACATCCAGAGTGGACTTGACCAGAAGCCTCTGCCCTTCTTCATCACACCAGGCAGGGAAGCAGATTTCCTCGATTATCTTACCAGCCCGTGCCAAAATATCAAGGTCTTTTGGAAAGCACCGGAGATATTTTGACACGGCGGCGGCGTCATAGCAGGCGAAGGTCCAGCCGCCATCCGAAACTTCCTTGCAGAAATCCCGGAAGACGAGCGAATCGCTGAAGACCTTCAGGCGGTCGCCCAAAGCCCTAACTACGAGCGCCAGCCTTTTTCTTTCCACCGCTCCCGCTCTCCGTCGTCGCGTTGTTGTCCTGGTACTGGTGGCCCACTTCGTCGCCGGTCGTGCAGGGCTTCACCTTCTTGCCGATGTGCTTCCGTATCTGGCGCAGGTTGCCCTGCGCCTGGCCCAGCATCTCCCAAAGCTCCTTGTTCTTCTTGCCGTCGAAGAAGCCGATCTGGACCATGTATTCTTTGAACATTTGCAGGTTGCCGGCGGCGGTCGCCAACATCATCCTGCCCGCCAGCCGCTTGCTCTTCTTGAGAACCTTCTTGGCCACTGTAGTATCCTCGAAAAAGCGGAGTTGGTTGTAGACTCCCACCGGCACTTGGCCGATGGGGGCCTATCATATACTCCCTGGCTCGAAATGGCCAGGCCAAAATTCTGGTGTAAACCACCAAATGACATGGAAGGGCCAGCCGCCTGGAATACGGCTGACCCCTCCCAATGCGACCGACCGCTAGGTGCGTGGGGCCGGGATGCTACTGCGCTTCCCCCCAGCACCGTCGCCGCCCGCTACGGGAGCGGCACGATCCATCACCTTCTCGATGATGGCCTGGACCGGCGAGCCGTTGAACAGCTTGCCGACGACGGTGGCGAAATCCCGTCCACCCAAGAGATTCTGGACGGACATGGCTTCGGCAACCTTCGCAAGTGTGTCCTGGTTGCCCAGGGCGAGCAGGGCCTCGCTAAAGCCTTCCTGGGCAGCCTGGAAGCGCTTCACGGTGGCTTCGGCCTCGGCCACCAATTCCTTGATGCGGAGGGCAGCCTGCGCATCGGCAACGCCCTGGGTCTGATCGGCGGTGCGTTTCTGGCGGGCCAGTTCGGAGTCGTGGGCCACGTCCTTGACGGCCTCCTGTTCCGCAGCCGCCGCTTTGCGCTTGTCGGCGGCGTCCAGGTCCGACTTGATGCGGGCCAGGATGACCGCAAGCTCCTGGTCCACCTGGGCGATGGCGAGTTCGTGTTTGCGCTTGACCGTCTCGGCCTCGGCGTCGGCCTGCTGGCGAGCGATCTCCTCCTTGCGCTTGGTGACTTCGAGGGCTTTTTCCAGTTGGGTGATCTGGATATTGCCGCTGACGACATCGTACTGCGCCTTCGTCAGCATGGTGCGAATCTGCTCGTTGTCGATCTGGATGCCCAGCACTTCCACGTCGGTGACGTGCATCCCGTTCTCGTCAAACAACATGCCGGGGCGTTCACCGCCCTCCTCAGCCGGACGGCTCAGGATAATATCCCGGACGGTATCCGTGCTGGCCTTGTAGAAGTCCTCGATCTTGAGGCGCTGCACCTTGCCCTTGAGGACGCTGCGGGCGTGGTCGCACAGGAGCTTGACGTAGTTCTCCGTCTCGAACCACTTGTTCGGCTCGCCCTCGAAGGACACACGGTAGGCCAGCTTGATCTGGACCGGAACGTGGTCGCTCGTCTCCACCTGAACGATGTCGCTGACCTTGTTGTTCATCACCCGGAGGTAGACGGTCTTCTGCAACTGGTCCGTGTTCTTGGGCTTGCCGGTAGAAAGCTCCAGAACCTCCAGGCTCTCGTCGTAGTCCAGCAGCACCGTCGTCGGCCCCTGCTCGACCCGCCGACCGCCCCGCTTGTTGACTACCATGACGGCGTAGCCCGTCCAGACGGAGATGGCCGGCACCCCCTCATATTTCGTGTCCAGGGTGATCGTGCGGGGCGGGGTGTAGCCGGTGCCACGACTGAAGACATCAGCGAGCAACGCCTGGCCCGGCTGCTGGATGGGGGCACCGTAGACTTCGGGACCAGCAGCGCCAGCCAACTGTTCCAGCATCTCGGTGCCGACGTTCATGTGGCCGGCACGCTGGGCACGCTCGGCGTAGTCCTTGAGTTGCTTCTTCTTGACATCGCCCTCACTGACAAAGCCGGAGCGGGCGCTGGGGCTTTCCTGGGCCACGACCCGGAGGCTTTGGTTATAAGCCTTGCATTCGGCGTTGCCCGGATACCACAGGTCGCACTGGCGGTCGCTGAGGATGCGGCGCACCGTGACCTCCGTGCGGGGGTCGGGCAACAGCATCTTTGGGCCTTTTTCCGTGCGAATCTCGCCGCTGTTGCGGTTCATGACGTAGCGACCTTCGCCCGCCGGGATGGCCGTAGCGTAGTGCTTCTTCTGGTCGCCGTACATGATGATGGAGTGTTCCGGGCGGGGGTAGTAGATGGCCGTCTCCCGGCCCGTGATGAAGAGTTCATCGCCCTCCCGATAGTCGTGTTCGCCCTCCCGGTAGGGGGCGATGACCTTGACATGGATGCCCTGGATGCCCTGGCCGAGTTCGATGGCCTTGAACTTGCGGTTGTTTTCCTTGTCGAGCAGGAAGGTTTCAGTCGGCTCCGGGAAGACCACCTGGGGGCCTTTCTCGTAGCGTTTGTTGCCGTCCTCGTCCACCAGGACGCAGTAGGTGAGGCGTTCCAGGGTCAAGGCGTCACGGACGTAATTGTTCTCGGCGTCCTTCAAAACCTCCACCCCGGTCGGCGGAATATAGAAGGAAACTTCCGTGCCCTTGATGATGAGAAGCTGGCCGATGGCCAGGTTCAGCCCTTCCGGCTCGGCACCGACGACGGGAGCGCTAGAGGAAGGTTCCTCGCCCTTGGGCTGTTCGGGCTTGGCTTCCGGGGTAGCTTTCTTGACCACAGCCTTGCCCCAATTGGCGCGAGCCTCCTCCTCGTTGTAGATGCGGACGACGAGGTACTGGTTGGAGCGGAGGTTGTGGCCTTTGATAACCTGGGCGTCCTGGCCGGGCCACAGCGGCACCGTACAGGGGCCGGGGATGTTGACCTTGCGGCCCACGTTGAGGGGCGGGGCGATCTTGACCGCACCCTCTTCCGGTTTCTCGTTCGGCTTGACGCTGGGGTTTTCGAGGACGATGTAATCGCCCTCGCTGGCAATGGGCACCTTGAACACCGCTTCGTCCAGGTTGCAGGTGCGGTAGGTGCGTTCCTGGTGGGTGTAGCGAACCGCCCGATCCTGGGCGGTCTGGTTGACCACGCACGGCCCCACATAGGTCTTGATGGTGCCACGGGTCAAGTCCTGCTGGAAAGCCTGCTCCAGCGGGTTGAGGACCAAATCCCGCTTCTCCCCGGTTTGCACTGCGTTCATATATGCTCCAGTGGTTGAAATGGATGAGAAACCTGAGTGTAACAGAAACACACTAAATGTCAACGGGGATCGGGCGGGGGCGAGCATTCCTGGTGCGGGCAGCGCAGAGTCCAGTATTTCTCGCAATAGGCGGCACAGTTTTTCAAAAACTCCTCCTTGGTTGGCAAGCTTTGGTCCGCCTGGTCGCGCTCCGGCAGGTGGGCGTATAATTCCAGGTCGTCCATCCAGCAGCGGTCGTTGCCCTTGAGATCACGGTGATGGCGGATGGCCTGCCGCAGCCGGCGAAGCTCGGCCTTGAGTTCGTGGATATTCTTATGTTCAATATCCACATCATGAAAGTGGATCATTCCTCCCCTCCTTGCTCCATCAGGTCGTCAAACACCCCTTCCAGGTCGGGGCGCTCCCGAATATTATCGGCCTGAGCCACCTGCTCCCCCTTTTCCACCTTGAGGATGTAGCCGGGGTCCATCTCGCCAATGCCAATTCCCATCGAAATGGCTTGCAGGCGGTCGTTCACAATATAACCAGCGGCACGGGCCTGCTGCCGGGCATCATCCGGGGTGAAGGCCGGGCAGACTTCGATCATCATAAATCTCTCCAGTCGGGCTTCCAGCCCTCGGTGGTTTTCTTGTTGACGTAGATTTGCGTAATTTCTGCTTCCAAAAGCTCCTTGAGGGCGGCGCTTTTGGTATTTTCCTGTTCCATGCGCAAGGAACGCATTTGCTTGTGCCAGTCTTCCTGGGCGTGGGGGCACACGAAGTTGTCATGCAGGTGCTTCATCCCGGCCAGGGACTCGGCGTAGCCGGTCGCACCCATGACATTACGTTTCACGTCGCAGGTTTCGCCGCACACCCGGCATTCGCATTTTTCAACTTTGCCGGGGTCGGCGCTGAAGAAGTCCCAGCCTTTGTGAACAGCCATGTTATTTCCACTCGTTGATGCGCTCAGCCAGGGCGAGCATCAGCCGGGGGAGGGCAACGCCCGAACCGTTGAGCAAGTGACACTTGACATTCTTCTTGCCGTCCTTTGGCTTATAACGGACCTGGGCGACCCGGCTCTGGTTGTCGCCGGTGTTGGAAATAGAAGATACCTCCAACCACTCCTTGCCGACCAGCACTTCGATGTCGATGGTCTGATTGGAAACGGGCGAACGGTCCTTTTCGTCCAGCACTACCTTGCGATGTTCGACGTTGAGATTCTTGAGCAGTTCGCACACGTCGTCCACCATCTGGTTGTGGTAAAACTCCGACGAGTCCGGCGTGCAGATGGTAAACAATTCGACCTTATTGAACTGATGGACCCGGCGGTAGCCCTTGTCCTTGGCACCGTAGGCCCCAGCCTCCTTGCGGAAGCAGGGGGAGTAGGCGACGTAGCGGCGGGGAAGCTCTTCCTCCTTGAAGATTTCATTGGCGTGCATCCCGACCAGGGGCGTCTCGGCGGTCGGGATCAGCATGAGGCCATCCTTGGTCTGGTAGTAGTCGCCCTCGAAACGAGGGAGAATGCCGGCCATCTCGCCCACTTTCTTATTTACCAAAAAGGGCGGCAGCACGAACTGGTAGCCCTTGTGGCGGTGGAAGCGGATCATGTAGTTGATGAGGTTCCACTCCATCACGGCCTCGTCGCCGGTGAGGAAGTAGAACTTCGAGCCGGTGGTTTTCGCGCCTCGTTCAAAGTCGATCATTTCGTCGCACTCCGCACGGGTTTAAGTATGACCTGGGCGAACACCTGGACCAAATATTGTTCCACGAAGCTGCCGATGCCTGGGTTGGTACTTTCCCGGTTGCCGGCGACGTTGAGCGTTTTCACTTTGTTGGCGACGATCCACTCCACCGCCTGTTGGATGGACGGCGGGTTGTTCCAGTCCACGTCGAAATATGGTTTATTGAACCACTTGATCGCCTTCAGGGTGCAGCGTTCACCGGCGGTGGCGAAGTTAGCGGCGAAACGCATAGTGCCGTCCGAATCCCGCACGTTGGCCTCCGTGCGGGGCGGGTATTTGTCGCTATCCATCTCCTTGAGATCGTACTCCTTGAGGAGCGCTGGATTGGGGCCGTCCTCGGTGACACAGCCGAAAGGCACCCAGCCGCCGGTTTCAATGCCCATCGCCCGTGCGGCCCGTAGGCCCGCCTGGTCCGCCCCCGTCTGGCCCCCGGAGATCACCTTGGCCAGTATCCACTTCTGGGTCGGCAGCATCTCGTTTCTCCTTCATGCGTTGTTGATATTGCCGGGTCAGATTAGCGACTCCGGCCATGCCGTGAATTGGCCCTTCTACCTTGCCAACGATCTCGGCTCCGAGTTGCTGCGCCAACCAATTATGGTCGATTTTGGCCGGCTCCAGGGTAACGGCAAAGTCGCCGTCCCGAACATGCGCGATCCGATACTGCCCGCCCTGGGCGCTGACCGCCTTGTAGGTGAGATGACCCTCCTTGCCCGGACAATACGGCCCCTCCGTCACCGCCCACCCTTCCGGGAGGGCGGCGAGCAACGCCTCGAAATAGGGTTTCTCCTGGGGGCTTTCCCCCCGCTGGTACACCTTGATGTCGTCGCTCATGGCTTTTGCTCCCCGAACAGGTTCCCCCCGAATTGGCTTCCACCGAACAGGATGATGCTCATTTCGCGCTCCGCAGCCTTCACCTTGTCAGGGTGCTGGAGGACGGTGGCGATGAAGGCGTCCTCGTTGCCTTCGCCCACGTCCACGCTGGCGGTGTGGACCGCAAAATACATACTGACGCCTTTGGGCTTGAACTGATCGAGGAACACGGTCGCCTCGCCCGCCGAAACTTCATCCTGAAACACCACGCACACCTTGCCAGGGACCGGGTGCGACTGACCCTTGAGATCGAACACGCTCCAAACCATGTTAGTTTACCTCCGGTTCAAAATAGAAGATTTCATCGCCGTCCCGAATCACTTCCAGCCACTTCGTATGATGATCGTTGACGATCTGGGGGTTGAGCATGATGCGCACGCCCAGGTCGATGATGGACTTCATGAAGTCTTGGGGGTCGGTGACAACTTTCACCCGGTAGTCCCTGAAGCCAATTTTCTTTTGCAAATGCGCCATCACCGTCCGCAATTGCTCTTCGGTGCTGAACAGCAGCATGAAGAAGTTATCGCAGCCTTCAATCTGGATGCAGAAGGCTTCGTTATTGACGATGGGTAGGAGGGCGTTATTCAGGTCGATATTGACCTTCCTACCATTCCAGCGGGGTTTGCCAAGCCAAGGCTGCGACGACATTTCAAATTCCCAGGATGTACTTGGTTGTCAACAGCAGGGCGGTCGCGTGAAGAAACTGGTCGAAACCGATGGTTCTGAAAAACGCACTTGTTTGTCGCTGGCTCCAATAATAACTGGTGATGCGGCTGGTTATGGCATCGGTGCCAAAATGCAACGCGAAATTAACCCCCAACCACAGGAAAAACAAGCCGGCGTATCCGGGGCCGTTTAAGGCCAGGCCGACAAGCAGGACACCGATAAAGACCCCCAGCACCGTCATGTAGGTCAAGACGTGGCTGGTCAGGGCCAACCAGTCCTTGCTCTTGTTATCAGCCATGTAACGAGTTTGGCAAACGAAATCTCCCACCCAATGGGCGAATAATAAACCGATAAATACGAACGCTTCCACTAGCCCTCCGGCGGCAATTTGTCCTCCATTCTATTATACATCTCGTTGCCGCCGATGATGACCTGAGTGAGAATGTCCTTGTACAGCGATTGGAGGTCGTGGAGGGCGAAGCCGATTTCCTGTTTCGGGTTGTCCTCGAAGTGGGTCAGCACGGCCTTGATGCTCATGGCGAGGCCAAAGGCGCAGTCGCCCCGAATGAAGAGGCCCGGCCAGTCGTCGCCAATTTGCACCGGGCCGGTTTCCACCCGCCCCAGGCCGTCGCCTGGGTCGGGCAGCCGTCTTACGGGGTTGTCGGCCATTGGGTATCTCCGTGTCCAGGCTTGCCCTTCTTCAGACAATCCGAAGAAACGCAGTTGCCGCTGGGGTCAACATAAATAACGCCGCAACCCTCGCAGATGGTGATGCCGGCACGGCCTTGCTGCCAGTCCTCTTCAGAGGTTACTCCCTTCAAGTCGCCCCGATCCTCTCCGAAGAGTTCGGTTGAGCAGGCTTTGCAGAAGTCCGCCACGCTAAATCTCCTAGAATTTGTATCGCAGGCACATCTGGTCCTTAAATCGGGCGTAACACTCCAAAAGAGTGGGCGCGTCCACCAGCCGGTTGCCCAGGAAAATCACTTTCTCATTCGGAGTGTGGCGATCCGGGTCCAAAATCGTCACCGCCTCGGCAGGGTCCATTTTAGAGCAAGCCACGACGTATGCCAAGGCCGCACTGCGGCCCATGCCCGCCGTGCAGGTGACAACGAGGTTGTCCTTGCCGGCGGCGAAATGGATCGCCTCCTGAACCTGCGACTCGTCCACCATCCTGTGGTTGTCACGGTGGAACTCGATGTCGTCAAACATCAACTCACAGACCCGGTTGGCGTTTCGCCGGATGGCGCTCAGGTGGTCCTCGTTGTCATACCTCGTGCCGTTGTTGACGATCAAAATAACGTCGTGTGTCTTCGGGTTGTCGTGCAGGAATTCCGCAGCCGCCCGGTGGCTGCATATCTTGGGTTTCATCGTTGCTCCTTGAGCTTCAAAAATAATTCCGCCGCCTCTTCAGGAGAGTCGAAATACTCATCCATCTCCTGTTCCTTCTTCACCCGGTTGCGCTGTTCAAGGCTGAGGCCGGTCGGGATCGGCTCCCCGTCGAAAAACAAGAAGCTGACCATGTAGCTGCCGTCCGTGGGGTAAACGGCCAGGGGCGTGCGCAGTTCCAGGCCCAGCCCCGCCTTCAGGACCGTGACGATGGCCTCCTTCAAGGCGTTCCGCTCCACCGGCTTCTCCTCGGACTCAATAACCTGTTTGGCCGCAGCCATCTTACCCTCCCTGTTGGTCAAGTTCTACCTTGATTCCGTTGTCCTGAAGCACTTTGGCAGCCTTAGCAAGCTCCCGGCTCTTCTTCTTTTCCGCCCGCTTGCGCTTGGCCTCGGCCTGCTGGCGCTTCTGGTTGTCGATGACCTTCCTGGCCTTCTGATACTGCTTATACTGCTCGTCGGTCAATGCCGACTGGACGCTAACTTCTTGCACCAGTTTACTGCCATTCGCCAACGATGTTAAGTTGTAACTCTGCAATCGGTCCAGATCGACGGGCAAGACGGCAGGGTAGCCCTGGCCGGAGATCAGAAAGAAATTCTTGTTCAGGGCGAGCCGGGTATCCCGGTCCACCACCTTCTTGACATTTTTCCAGCCGGCACGCTCCAATTCCGCCTGAATTTCGTAATCCGGGTTCTCCAAAAGTTCGCCCAGGGTCACTTCCTTCACTTCAATTTGAGCGTCATCCTCGTGATACCAGATTTGATTTATCAGCAGTATCTTGAACATTGATATATCCTCGCTAGAATTCATTATAAGCCTATTTCACAGGAGGTAGTATGCTATCGACTCTATTGACGACCGTGGCCCTTTTTGCGCCTGTTGACCTGCCGACGCCGCCGGATACGGTGTTCTGCCAGGAAGAACTACGCCAGCGGGCCAACGACACGCTGAACACAATCCGGCGGACCATCCGCCGTGTGGTGGAGGAAATTCCCCCCACCCCGACCAAGCCCAGAACCACCGAATCAAGAACGCCGGCCCAGATGACCCCGCCGGTCCCGCCAATGCCGCCGGCTGACGACGTTCACACCATCCCGCCGCTGCCGCCGATGCCCTTTCTGCCCACGCCGCCCCAGAGCAACATCCAACCGGCCACCGGAGGCTTTCCTGTGCCGGCCATCAACGGCTACTGGCGGATGACCCGTCAGGGGTGGCGATGGATCACCCTGCCGGTCGGCGTGCCGCCTCCTCCCCCGGAACTCGGCTACTTCTACGGCTTCGACGGCCCTGCGCCATACGGGTATAACTACCCGGCCTTCGGCTCTCGGCCCTATGTGTACCCCTTCACATTCCGTGATTACCAGGAGTTCAAGGAGTTTCAACGCTTCTACGAGCGATTCCGCAATCGCCGTTAAAAGGAAAGGCCAGGTCAACCCTGGCCTTTTTCTTCGTACACCCCGCCCGGCCCGGTGCGACGTAGCAGCACGGCCATGAGGAAAATAAAAACGGCCATGAGGGGAATGTAAGGAATGGCCCACCAGGGCCATTCCCATACATACAGGCCGTGGCGATTTAAGAACGGCCCAAAGACGAACAAACCCAGGGCGATATACCACCAGGGGTTTTTCCACACCTTCGGCAACGCCCAGCGGCACTCCTCCCAGAACGTCATCTTATTCCTTGCATCCATGCTCCTGCTCCTTCATGTTGCCGATAGTGATGTGAAAACACTTCACGAAACCTTCAGGGGGCCGTGTGAATTGACTTGATACCGGCAGCCCAAGTTCCAGGCGAATGTCCTCCAGGCGGGTACAGAAAGCGTTGAGCCACCAGTAGACCGTGCCGTGATAAATGTGGTTGCTGTAAAGGAACTTGATTTCCTCGCCCTCATACTTGGCCCAGGCATCCAGGTTGGCCGGCACTTCGTTGCGCACCACAGAAATATGCGGGGCGTACATCTGGCGGTTGATCTTGCCCTTCCAGGGCGGGATGAGGGCACGGTAATAATCCACGATGGCCTTGTCGATCTCCACCACCAAGCGATACCCGTAACCGTCCTTGATGTTATAGCGCAATACCCCTGTTGACTCAAACAGTTGGCCCTTATACGGAACAGGAGTCGTTGGGATCGGGTTCGGGGTCGGGATCGGAGGGGAGTCCACTTTTCGCTCTCCAGGCTCGGCACACCACTTCGGCAAACTTGTCGGCCAGGGCGTTGGTAAAGGCGTCACCCAATCGCGTCATCACATCAATATGGTCGTCGGCAACGTAGACCTCGAACCAGCGCTCTTCGTGAACCATCGGCCCTTCGATCTGGAAGGCCCGACGCAGGGGGTGGGAGGGCTTCCCCGGCAACTTTATGGTCCACCAGGGACGGCCCTCGTTCGTCGGGTCATTGGTTATCTCCCCGACTCCCCCTAGAAAATCCTCAAGGACGAACAACAACTGTTCGTCGGTGGGCTTCTCGTCCACCCAGGTGACGAAGCGATCAAGCGCCATGAGAATCCTGCCCCATCGTGTCTTCCAGGTTCTTGCCCTGTTGGTGCAAACTTATCACCGTGCAGTTCTCAACCGCCCAGGTGAGGTCGGTGAGCATCGAGCGCACCGCCTTCCGGTCCACGTCGCTGTCGAGGTACTGGCTGTAATCCTCCATCATGCTGCGGGTTTCGCTGAGGATTTTGGCCAGTGCCCCGAACCGTCCCGCCAGTTCCATCTTGTTCATGGCTTGGGTGCCGCCTTGCGAAATTCGGTTGCCAGGGTGTTATAGACAGGCTGATACCTGTCTTTGAAATATGCCCAATTGTACTGCTGGGCGTCACGGATTTCAAACCAGAATCGGTTGGCAGCGCTGTAGTCCACAATCC
>Ga0126369_10002047_pt1 | contig 14233 bp, 9 predicted proteins | sample PanSoiMetaPlot_1_FD_109646 | JGI IMG/M metagenome (GOLD analysis project Ga0126369, IMG submission 109646) | Tropical forest soil microbial communities from Panama - MetaG Plot_1 | ecosystem: Environmental > Terrestrial > Soil > Tropical forest > Bulk soil | place: Panama | collected 2016-02-17 | reverse complement strand
GGTCGGCACGACCGCCGTACCGCGCTGCACCGCGAACCCTTCGTTGTTACCGTAGACCGGGTGCGGAATCAGTTGGTTGAACGGTGTACCCGTCTGCCAGTAGAAGTTGCCGCTCAACATGAGTCGGAACGGGAACTGGTAGCTGCCGTTGAACTTGAACTGATGCGGACGATCGTTCGGCAGACGTCCATAAGTGTTGTCGAGCAGGCTCTGCAGATCGAACAGCGAAGTGATGTTCGGATCGGACTGCCCGTTATCGTTACGGAACAAGCCTTCGTAGTTACCAGTCAGGCTGGAGTACACGTAAGACGTAATCATCTGCCAGTGATTGGTGAACCGCTTGGTCGCGCTCACTTCGAAGGCCCGATAGAAACGCTGGGCGCGGCCGAAGCAACGCGGGATTCGGCCAGTGCTCGCGTCGCCGGCGCAAGCGGCGGCTTCGGTGGTACCTGGCTCGTTGCGGCCCGGGTTGAAGATGAAGTAGGTGTTGCCGTCATCGAACGAGCCGTCTTCTACGACGTTTCGTTCGTGGCGATAGACACCGCGGAAGCTCAGCGCCAGGTCCTTGGCAATTTCGTACTCCAGACCCATCGTATATTCACCGATGCTGGGCGGCTTGAGACCTGGATCGAGCGGCGTCGCATCGGCGCCCAGGTTAACTGGGGTGAAACCGGTGGCAATCGTCGCACTCGCCGGAGCCGAATACGTGTTGACGTTGAAGTTCTTGTCGGTCTGGCTGTCGCCGCCAGCGGCGCGAACGTTTACGTCAAGCGGAATCGGCGATTCGATGAAGGTGGCATAGTTCGCATAGAGCTTGCCCTTGCCCTTGTGGGTGAAGTCCCAGACCAGGCCGAGGCGCGGCGCCAGGTTGTCCCAGAAGTTATTGAACTTGATGTAGGTGGAACCATTGGCATTGTAAGCCTGCTCATAGTCCCAGCGAACACCGAAGTTAAACTGGAAGTCACGCGCGAACTTGTAGTCATCCTGGATGTAGAAAGCTTCCGCATTGGTCCAGGTGTTGGCATGAAGCTGGAAATCGCGAACGCGGGTGGTAGTACGCACCAGGAACGGATTACCGAAGGCTTCCGCCGACGAAATGGAATTGAGCTGGACGCCGGTAATGCCCAGCGCCGTAAAGCGGTTCGTCGCCACCGTAACGCCGGTAGCGAAGTCAGAGGTTGCGCCGCCCGTCAGACGGGCCGCCGAGGTTGAACTCGGGCAAACAATGACTGTGCCGCGAACTGTGCAGACGCCAAAGCTGTTGGTGATGCGAACGCCGTTGGTGGCAACCGCGCCCTGAGGCAGGTTCACCGTCGTGACGCCGAGCGGATTCTGGTAAGTGACCGATGGGCCGCTCGAGATGGTGTCGATATTGTATTTCACGCGGAACCACTCAAAACCCCACTTGATGGTGTGCTTACCTTCGAGGTTCTGCATGTGCGCGTTGATTTCATAGCGATCGCGATCCTGGTTACCGAAAAGGCCAAAACCCGGACCACGCAGATAGCCGCGCTGCAATGAGCCGCCGCGACCGTCTACATAATCCATGAAACCGGTCGCCGTACTGCCGGAGGTGAGTCCTGACTGAACCACCGGAAGCACCGCATTGCCTTTCAGCACCGCAAAGTTATCGGTGACGAGCGGCTGATCGGTGGCTACCGGGATGGTGTTCGCTCTCTGGAAGTGCAGACCGCCGGTGACTTCCGCGATGAAGTTATTCCTAATCGTGGAGTTCAGGCGAACCGTGTAGTTGTGGCCGCCAGTCTCCTGGGTGCCCTGGAAGGCGTTAAGGTCCGAACCAAAACCGGAAACGTTAGAAAGCGCGCCGGTCGCCAGGAACCCTTCGATCTTGGTGAAGTCGCCGAAGGTCGAACCCGTCAGCGTATTCTTGCTGTTGATGGCCCAGGTAAGTTTGCCGGCGTAGAACGGGATCGTGACCTTGTTCTGGGCCGGATTGAAGAACGTCTGAGTCAGATAGTAATTCGTGCGACGCTGCGGATTGAAAGCGCCAAAGAACCAAAGTTTGTCCTTGGCAATTGGGCCGCCGATGTCGCCGCCGAGGTCGGTTTCCGAAAAGCCATTCGCGGCCGCGCCGGTGAACGGGAAGTTCTTCACTTCACGCACCAGACCCTTGGTGGTGCCATAACCAAAGATGTCGCCATGGAATTCATTACCGCCGCTCTTCGTAACCACGTTGAAGATACCGCCGGTTGCTTTTCCATATTCAGCGCCGTAGGCGCCGGTCTTGATTTCCACTTCCTGCACAAACTCGAACGGCAGGTTGGCGCCGGATCCGCCAAAGGCAGGATCGGTCGTGTTAACACCGTCGAGGATGTAGTTGTTTTCCGGACCCGAAGAACCAGCCACCGAAGGATCGCGATCGCGACCGGCGGCGTCTCTCAAACCGGAACGCGTCACGGTCGGAGCAATTGTGTAAAGGCCCTGCACGGTGCGCTGTGTTGGGAAGTTCGAGAACTGGTCGGTCGAAACGTTTGAACCTGTCGTGTTCTGGGCTGCGTCAACTGCGGCGCCGCCGGTGACCTGCACCGTGGCAGTCGCCGTGGCCAATTGCAAACCGGCATCAGCGGTCGAGGTTCTTCCCAGATTCACATCGAAGTCAGCCGACGACCACTTGGCAAAGCCGCCAGCGTCGATCGAAACCTTGTATTTGCCCGGAGGCAGGTTCGAAATCTGATAGCGACCGCTGTCATTTGTGGTCGCTGTCTGTGGGGAGATCAAATTCGGGCTAGTCGCCGTCACCGTCGCTCCCTTAACAGCAGCGCCGTTCGGGTCGGTGACTATGCCTTCAATTGATCCTGTTGTCGTAGTTTGAGCAAATGCGCTCGTAGCAACCAGCGCCAGGCTCAACGCTACAACGAACATGAAAAATTTTTTCATCATCTCTGTCCTTTCTTAGTTGGCGCATTCGTCCTCGCGCCTAATGTTTCTTCATTCAATCTAAAGGCCAACCACTCCGACCTTCCTGGGGCAGTTGGCCATGTCATTATTCCGAACTCTAGCGGCTTTTCTCGGCAGATTTGGCTGGAAAACCGGAACTGTTTCATTCTGTAGCCGCGTCTACAATTCGAATTCGCAACAGGGCGGTAGCAATGACGATGCCAAACACGACCCTGCGCCTCTGCGCCGCAAAATGCGTCGCTTTGGGCAACGGCCGGCCAATTGAAATCCAAAAATTCGGTTTTAGTCCGAATTTCCGTAAACAGCCGCCCTTTGCGATAACGTTTGCGAAGCCTCGCTTATCCTTTGCTGAGAGGAACAACTACGCCTCTGATCGTAGTGTGTTAGACTGGCCTGCAAATGCACTCGTAGGTCCATTTCGTGCCCCAAAGAATCTACCGCGATCCGGTTCACAACATCATTTCTTTGCGTGACGATACCGCAGAGGAACACCTGATGATCCGGCTGATCGACACCGCCGAGTTTCAACGTTTACGTCGCATCAAGCAGCTGGGTCTGGGCCTGTACACCTATCAAGGCGCCGAGCACTCGCGTTTCACTCACAGTCTGGGCGCGCTGCACCTGATGACTCGCATTCTCGATCAACTCACCGCCCGCGTCGACATCGCGCCCTTGGATCGCGCGGCGGCGCGCGCGGCCGCGCTGCTCCACGATGTGGGTCATGGACCATTCTCGCACGCGATGGAAAAAGTGCTCGGCGTGCACCATGAAGAGATGACGATTCGGGCCGTGAGTTCGAGCGAGACCGAATTGCACACGACGCTCAAATCATTCTCGAATGAAATGCCAGGTCGCGTCGCCGCGATCATCAAGGGCACGTTTAAGCCGGCAGCTTTGGCGCAGTTGGTATCGTCCCAACTCGACGTCGATCGGATGGACTATCTGCTGCGCGACTCGTTGATGACCGGTGCGAAGTATGGCTTTTACGATCTCGAATGGATCATCAACGCGCTCCAGATCGATGAAAGCGCAGACCGCGTCTACGTCACTGCGCGCGGACTCCACGCGGTCGAAGAGTATCTTCAGGCGCGCTACTACATGTTCCGCCAGGTCTATTTTCATCGCACGCTTCGTTCAGCAGAGGCCGTGCTCCGTTCGGCCCTGCGCCGCGCGCTGAAATTGATCGAAGCCAATCGAGAAGTCTGGTGCGTCGCCGGATCTGCGTTTGAAAAACTTTTGCGTCGCCAGCCGCTGAACGTCACGGAACATCTGAGCATGGATGACTCTGACGTGATCTTTCATGCCAAGCAGTGGCAGCATTCGAATGATCAAGTACTGAGCGATCTCAGTAACCGTTTCGTAAATCGCCGTTTGTTCAAGGCGATCGATTTGGACATGCCCCTGGATGAGCGCGCTGACTTTCTGAACTCCGCGCGGGACCTGGTCGAAAGGGCCGGGTTTCCGGCGGAGTATTACTTCATCGAAGATCGCGCCAGCGACGTTCCCTATTACGGCTACTACACCACCGGCGGGCTGGGCACACGCATCTACGTCGAGGACGGGTACGCGCGGCCGGTTATTCGGGAAATCAGCCAGGTCAGCGAAGTCATTCGCGGTCTTGGCGGCGGCTATGAACTGCACCGCATCTGCTTCCCCGCCGAAGTCAAGACAGAAGTGTATCGCCTCTATCACGCGATGCCGTCAGCCAAATCGTCTGCGAATGCATCGTAGCGTGGCACAAACTTCACTTGTGAATAACCTGCACAAACTGAAGCCTCTGGCTGAACATCGCTGAAACGCATATTCACGTGAAACCGTTTGCATCCCTGCACACAATCAAATTCCTCTGCGCTGTTTGCGCGTTCACCTGGCTGGCTTCATCCGGGGCCCAGACGCAGACCCCGCTTCGTGTCGCAGTGCTCGACTTTGGCAACAGCGGAACCGGAGCGCGCGCGGCCGATGCGATGCGAAAACTTCTGCCGGACAAATCGATCCTCCTAATTGATCAAAATCTCGCGGCGGCCGCCGCACAAGGCAATGGTTATCAGGGATCGCTCAACCTCAGCACCCAGGAAGCGCGCGACCTGGGGGCGGCCATTGGCTGCGACTTCTTCATCCTCGGCGATGCCCGCACTGTAGCGCGCTCACCTTCGAGCGGAGCCCGTTACTTCGAATCGTATATGGCGATTTTCATCGTCAGTGCGCGCACCGGCCGGCTGACACTCTGGGACCGCCCCGCGGAGCGACGCGATAACGAAAGCGACGCCGAGAAAGCGCTGCTGGAGATGCTCGCTAACGATGGAACGCTGCATCGTTACCGGAGCGCGATCTGGCGCGCGGCTGAAGATGAAGCTGCTGAGCGAACCGCGGCCGTAGAATCTCCACCCGCCGCTATCGAAGTGATGTCCGACGATGATAACGGCAAAGGCGACACGCGCGCGCCGCGTCCTTACCGCCGCGTGAAACCACCTTATCCGGAAGCCGCCGCCCTGGCGGAAGTCGAGGCGACGGTAGATGTATTAGTAGATATCGACGCGCGGGGCGAGATCAGCCATCTCGAGATTGGGCGCTGGGCCGGCTACGGTTTGGATCAAGCTGTGCTCGACACGGTCAAGCAGATGCATTTCTTCCCGGCCATGCGCGACACGGTCGCGATTCCCATGCGGGTGCTCTTGCGTTACAACTTCCAGCGAAAATTGCCGGACGCCCCCACGCCAAAACCGCTCAAACTGCCGGGCAAAAAGCCTCAGGTGACCAACGAGGTCCGGTTAACGCCGCGCGCCGGGCTTGTACCGATCGGTAAGCATGTCCTGCCGGCTCTTCTCCTTAATCTCGCGGCCTTTGATGAAGACGTGTTCGACCTGGGTTGAAAATTCAAACGGATCGCCGCTCCAAACGACCACGTTCGCGTCGCGGCCTGACTGCAGTGAACCAACCTTGTCGCTCAGGCCGAACAGTTCCGCCGGCGTTAAGGTAACTGCCCGCATTGCGTCGTCGTAGGACATGCCGTAGGCGACGGCGTTGCCGGCTTCGTACTTGATGTTGCGCGCGTTGAAGTGCGACTCATCACCGTCGCCGTTTCCCACGAGCGCCACGGGCACACCAGCCTTGCGCAAGAGCGCCGCGTTCTCCTGTCGCTGGTTGAGGGTGTCGAAGCTGCCGGGAATATTGTTCATCGCGCCGGTGAGCACCGGAACGTGCGCGGCCGCGAGGCGATCGGCAATCAGCCAGCCTTCGGCGGCGCCCGAGATCATAATCTTCAGTTTGTAATCGCGTGCCAGGGCCAGGGCCGAATCGATCTCAGCAACGCTGTCGGCATCGATGACCAGCGGCAGTCTCCCTTCGACTACCGGAATCAATGATTCGAGATCCGTGTTGGTCGCACCTAAACTGCGCGTCTGGGCGCGGTCGTAATCGCCGCGGTGGGACAGGTAATACTTCACGTCGTCCAACAGCGCGCGCAGCTTGCCAATCAATTCGCCGCGAGCATTCGTTCCCGCGGCGGTTGAGTTGCTCATCTGCGCAATCATCGCGACCGGCCCGCGCCGCAGGACGTCCGCCACCTGCCCCGTGCCTAAATCTATCGCCGCAGCCTGACCGGAAATCAATCCGCCGCGCGGCGTGATAATTACCGTCGTCACGCCTTCATTGCGCGTCGGCGCAAAGAGCGATGAGGAAGGATTCAATCCTTCCCAAATCCTGAACGCCGCCGCCACGTTGTTCGTCCCTCGCGCCGCCGCATCATTCGTATCGCGCACCTGGCCGATTTCGATCACCCCGATGGCCGTCAGGGAATTGATCAGACCGGGCGTCACAACTTTTCCGCTCGCGTCGATCGTCTGCGCTCCGCCGGGGATCGGGACCTGTTCACCCACCGCGGCAATGGCGCCGTCGCGAATCAACACGGTGCCCTTTGCGATCGGAGGACCGCTAACCGGATAAATTTTCGCGTTGGTGATGGCGATCGTCTGTGAGCGCGAGGGAGCGGCGACGACCAGCAAAATAGCCAGGGCCATGAGAACTGCGCGCATGTTAGTTGCCCTCCTTTACATTGCCCAGCTCGAAATCAGTCCGCCATTTTTCCGTGGGGTCGCTCCGATCAAACATCATCGCTCCATCGATCCAGACTTTCTCAGCCCTGGTGTAAACACTGAAAGGATTTCCGGACCAGAGCACCACGTCCGCGTTCTTGCCGACTTCAATCGAGCCGATCCTGTCGTCCAGGGCCAGGGCCCACGCGGGATTTATGGTCAGCCATTTAATCGCCTGATCCTCAGTGATGTTGATTCCCGCGGCCCGCCCGGCGTACATGGCCTTGGCAACTTCCTGATTAAGGCGTTGCGCGCCCAACGCGCTGTCCGAGTGAATCATCGCCCGCGCACCCAGCGCGTCCGTGATTGCCAGATTCGCTTTGACCGAATCGTTGGCCTCCATCTTGAAGCCGCCCCAGTCGGCCCACTCGGCCGCGCCGATGTTATTCGCTTTCAGAATGTCCGCAATTTTGTAGCCCTCGACGGTGTGGTGGAAAGCGCGAATCTGATAGCCAAACTCTTTCGCGATGTCGATCATCTGGACCATTTCGTCCGCGCGATAGCAATGATTGTGAACCAGGATATTTCCCCGCAGGACTTCCGCCAACGTTTCCAATCCGAGATCGCGCGCCGGCGGATCGCCCTTGTGGGTGGCATTCCAGGTGTCCCAACGGCGGCGATAGCTCTCGGCTTGAATCCAGGCCGCGCGATAACCCGCGACGTTCCCCATGCGCGTCGATGGTCCGCGCGTTTGATAGACGCGTTTCGGGTTCTCGCCGCAAGCCATCTTTAGACCGTACTTGGCCCCGGGGAATTTCATCCCCTGCACCGTACGCGACGGCACCACTTTCAAAACCACACTGCGTCCGCCAATCAGGTTCGCGGAGCCGGGCAGAATCTGCATCGTGGTCACACCGCCGGCCAGCGCGCGCGGGAATTGCGGATCCTGCGGCCAGACCGAATGCTCGGCCCACACATTTGCGGTGACCGGGTTCGTCGCTTCGTTACCATCGCTGTTCGCGTCCACGCCGGGCGCCGGATAATCGCCGATGTGCGAATGCACGTCGATAATTCCCGGAGTGACGTACTTGCCGGCGCCGTCAATTACCAAAGCATCGGCGGGAGCGTCGACCGACGTTCCCACAGCCGCGATTTTTCCATCGCGCAAAAGCACGGACGCGTTCGTCATCGTAGGCCCCGCAGCCGTCATGATGGTCGCGTTCCTAATCAACGTGGCGCGTCGCGGGAACGGCTTGTAAGTACTGGGGAAAGGATCGGCATTTGGCAGCGACGCCCCACCCGGACCGGGCGAAGGCGCGGGCGATGCCTGCGGTGATGGCGTTGGCTGTGGCGACTGCGACACCAGTTGAGTCGCAAACGCCGTCAACAGACAGCAGCATGCGATGATGCGATGGAATGATTTCATATTCACCTCAAAGTAAAACCGGCTCAGAGTCGCGCCATTCTCTTACAAGCATTCGCGAGAGTCCAATCAAATTCTCAATGGAGCGCGGGCATCCCTGTCCGCATCAGCGTGTGGCGCGGGACGCCTCGAACTGACTGCGACAGCTTTGCGGGCAGGGATGCCCGCGCTCCGTTTAGAGCGTGTTATCATCGCGCTCGTAGCACCCGGCGCATCGCAATCATGCTTTATCTTTCCCAGGTATTGGGTCGACCAATCCTCGACCTTGACGGCGAGCGTGTCGCTACGCTGCGAGACGTGATCGTCCGCCTCGGCGAGGAAGATCATCCCCCGGTGGCAGGGTTTGTCGCGCGCTATCGCCGGCGCGATTTCTTCATGCCGCGCTGGCGCATCAGCCAATTCGCCGAACACGGGGTGCGGCTGAATTCTGACGTGCTCGACCTGCGGCCTTTCATGCGGCGCGACGGCGAGGTCCTGCTCGCGCGCGACGTGCTCGACAAGCAACTAATCGATGTTGACGGCAAGCGGGTGGTGCGCGTCAACGACGTGCAGATAATCGAAGCCGCCAACGATTGGCGCGTCACCGGCGCGGACGTGAGCCTGACGGGATTGTGGCGCCGCCTGGCGCCGGCGTTTATGCGCAGCGGCCGTCCGGTCGAAGTCATCGATTGGGCCGACGTGGGTTATCTGGCCACGGATGCGGCCACGGTGCAATTGAAATCATCACGCGGAAAGCTCGCGCGTCTTCATCCCGTAGAGATCGCCCGGCTCGCGGAAGCTTTCTCATATCAACACGGCGCCGAAATTGTTGAATCGCTCGACGACGAAACTGCCGCGGAAACGCTGGAGGAGATGGCGTCGGAACGGCAGGCGCAAATCCTCGGCGATATGGACGAGGAACGCGCGGCCGACATTCTCGAGCACATGTCTCCGGATGAAGCCGCGGACGTGCTGGGCGATCTGCCCGAAGACAAAGCGGAAGATTTGCTCAACCTGATGGAGGACGAGGAGCAATCGGAAGTTGCTGAATTGTTGCCTTATGAAGATGACACCGCCGGTGGTTTGATGACCACGGAATTTGTCACCCTGCCGCGCGATCTGACCGTCGGCGCAGCGCTCGCGCGGCTGCGCGAGATGGCCGAAACGCCGAACATGATTTATTACTTGTACGTCGTCGAAGAGGAAGCGTCGTGGAAGCTGGCCGGCGTCATCGCGCTGCGAAATCTGATTCTCGGCGATCCGTCGATGTCTTTGGAACAGATGATGCGCACCGAAATCCAAGTGGCCCATCCCGACGATGAAGCCGCCGAGGTGGCGCAGAAAATTTCCGAATACAACCTGCTGGCGTTGCCGGTGGTTGACGAGTCAGGTGACATTCTGGGCATCGTGACGGTCGACGATGCGATCGAGATTCTGCTGCCGAAAGACTGGCGACAGAGACTGCCTAGATTGTTAGGATGACTGCGATTAATTGTTTGACGCAATGTTAGAGGACCCTCCAAATGAGCGAACCGCGAAGCGAGGTGCGAAACGTCGGCCGCCGTATCCTGCGGCGCAGCGCTCAGGGTGTCTCCACTGTCCGCCGCACAGTGGCCCGTCGTCCTCGCCTGCTCACCTACCTGGCGATCATCGGTCCGGGAGTTATCACCGCCGCAGCCGGCAATGACGCCGGCGGGATCGCGACTTACGCCTCGGTCGGCGCCGATTACGGTTATCGGCTGATTTGGTTGCTCGTCCCGCTCACCATCAGTCTGGGAATTGTCCAGGAGATGTGCGCGCGCATGGGCGCCGTCACCGGCAAAGGCCTGTCAGATTTAATTCGCGAGAAGTTCGGCGTGCGCTGGACGGCCTTCGTCATGTTGGCGCTGCTCATCGCCAACGGCGGGGTCACGGTGTCGGAATTTGTCGGTATCGCGGCCGCCCTGGAATTGCTCCACGTGGCTCGCTACGTCTCGGTGCCGGTAGCCGCCGCCGCCATCTGGTGGCTGGTGGTCAAGGGAACCTACCAACGCGTCGAGCGGGTCTTCCTGGCGATGTCGCTGGTATTTCTGGCGTATGTCGTCTCGGCCTTTCTCGCGCATCCGCCCTGGGCCACGGTGGCAGTCGAAGCGGTTCATCCCCACTTCGAATTCACCTCGGGTTTCCTGTTTACCTTCGTCGCCGTTATCGGAACGACGATTTCACCTTACATGCAGGTGTTCATTCAATCGTCCGTGGTTGAGAAAGGCGTGCGGGTGGAAAATTACCGGCTGACTAAAATCGATGTCTGGGTCGGCACGGTGTTAGCCATCGCGATCGTTCTCTTCATCATCATTTCGACGGCGGCAACTTTGAACCTCCACGGACAGCACGTCGATTCCGCCGCCGAAGCCGCTTCGGCGCTCCGCCCGCTGGCGGGGCCCTACGCCGAAATCCTTTTTTCGATCGGCCTGTTCGGGGCGTCGATGCTGGCGGCCGGAGTCTTGCCGCTCGCCACCGCCTATTCAATCAGCGAAGCGTTCGGCTTTGAAAAAGGCGTCTCCAGCAGCTTCCGCGAGGCGCCAATCTTTCTCGGCGTCTTCACTTTTCTGGTGGTCCTGGGAGCGACGGTCGCCATGATGCCCGGGCTGTCTCTGATCAGAGTCTTAATTGTGACGCAGGTAATCAACGGCATTCTCTTGCCGGTGATCCTGGTGGCGGTGCTTAAGCTGGTGAACAATCGTGAATTGATGGGCACGCACGTTAACGGGCCCGTCTACAACATCGCCGCCTGGCTCACGACCATCGCAGTCTCTGTCTTATCGCTGCTGGTGGTCTTCTCGACCCTTTTCCCCATGGCGTTTTGATGGCTGCAAATGTTCTCGCCAAAGCTGTGGCTTTGATGATAAAAGAGCGGTGTAACCACTGCTATTTGCCCCAGTCGCATGACGACGACGACTAATCAACGAAGCAACATCGTGATGTATCTGGCCGCGACTGTTTTTGCGGGCGCGGCCAGTTTTGTCTTTTTCAAGTTCTTCGGCAATCCCGCGCCGGCAGCCGGCAAACATTTTTTCGAAGGCTATTGGCGAATCCCCTGGCTGATCCTGCTCTCGTTATTTGTCTACTTCAGCGTCCGCGTCGTCAACGCGCTGCTTTTCGACTTTCTGTTTCGGTTGCGGCGGGGCTATGAAGCCCCCATCCTGATTCGCAACATCTTTACCCTGGTCGCCTTCGCGCTCTTTTTCGTTTTGATCTTCAATCGCGTCTACGACGAGGTAAATCTGGGCGCGCTCTTCACCACCTCAGCAATCTTCGGCGTGATCATCGGTCTGGCCCTGCAGGATACGCTGGGGAATTTCTTCGCCGGCATTTCGCTGCACGCGGACCGCCCCTTTCAGGTGGGCGACGTCATCGTCGTTACTTCCAATAAGTTGACCGGCGTGGTCGAGAGCATTACCTGGCGCGCCATCAAGATTCGCACTTTTCAAAATCACATCGTGCTGGTCAGTAACAGCCTCGCGGCGCGCGAAGCGATCGAGGTCTCGCCGCGCGACAATCTCAATGCGCGGCTGGTTTTCTTTAGCACTATTTATACAGACTCGCCGGCAAAGACGATTCACATTGTCCGCGAAGCGGTGCGCGATGCCGACAACGTCTCGGATAAGATCACGCCCATCGTTCGTATTCGCGGCCTTGGCGATTCGTCCATCGATTGGGAAATCAAGTACTGGCTGGAAGATTACGCGAGATACAACGATACGGACGCCCTGGTCCGCCAGAGAGTCTGGTACGCGCTGCGCCGTAGCGGGCTCACGTTTGCCTTCCCTACTCGTACCGTTTATCTCGAACGCAACGTGTCGGCGCGCCCGGTTACTCCTGAAGATCAGATCGCCGATCGCCTTTCAGCGGTCGATATCTTCTCGCCGCTCTCCCCGGAAGAATTGCGGCAACTGGCTAAGGCCACCGCCGGCCACGTATTCGCCCCGGGAGAGACCTTGATACGCGTCGGCGACGAAGGCTCATCAATGTTTGTCGTCCATAGCGGCCGGGTAGCCATCCAGGTCCCTGACCGCGGGGGTCCGCGCACCGTGGCTGAGTTGACCGAGGGCAATTTCTTTGGCGAGATGGCCCTGTTTACCGGCGAGCCGCGCGCGGCAAACGTGGTGGCCCTGGAAGAGACCGAGGTGCTGGAGATTAGCCACCCCGCGATGAAGCACATCTTCCACACCAATCCTAATCTGGCCGAATCGATCAGCTGGACGATCGCCGAAAGACAAGCCGCGCTGGCCAAAGACTCCGCCGCAGCCCAAACAAGCATTCAGGAAACCGCAGGCCTCCTCTCCTCTATTAAGCGCTTCTTCGGTCTGCGCTGAAACCGCCCCAATTAACCCACACGTTCTCCCTCGCAAAACCGTCTTCGCAGACTTGACAAGGTCACACTCAGCATTTATTATCACGACCTGCTCAGGCGATGAAGACCGACTTAAAGCCGGGGTAGAACACAAGGAATACTGGAGGAATGCAGATATGAGTATTGTTCGTTATGACCCGTTCCGCGACCTGCGGACGCTTCAGGAAGAGGTGAATCGGCTATTCACCGGCAGTGTGCCGCGCGCGCTCGACGATGAGGGAATCGCCCGCGGGGCCTGGAGTCCCAACGTGGACATCTATGAAAACAAAGAGCAGATTGTGCTCGAGGCGGAACTACCGGGAATGAAGCGCGAAGATTTTGACCTCTCAGTCGAAAACAGCGTAATCACGCTGCGCGGCCAGCGCCAGTTCGAAAAGAAAGAGGAGACGGACAACTATCATCGAGTTGAGCGTGCTTACGGAAGTTTCACCCGCTCGTTCACGCTCCCGAACACCGTTACGGCGGAAGGCGCGAATGCGGAATATCGAAACGGCGTGCTCCGCGTGACGTTGCCGAAGCGCGAAGAGACCAAGGCCCGGCGCATCGAAATTAAGGGTGACGGCGAAACGGCCCGGACCATCGACGCCAAGACTGAAAGTTCAAAGGCGGCCTCAACCAAAGCTTAGTGTTCTGGGAAAATTTGCTCAGGGCGACGGCAGATTTTCGCCAGTCGCCCTTTTCCTTTCTTGATTGCACAAACTTTGATGGAGGCAGAGAATACTTACACAACAATTTAGACAGATAAGAGACTCTCTGGTTCTATGCGTCTAGACAAATTCACATTAAGAGGGCAGGAAGCGATTCAGTCGGCGATTGAGCTGGCCGAACGCAATCAGAATCAACAGGTCGAGCCAGAGCACGTGCTCTCTGCCATGCTCGATCAACCGGAGGGAATTGTCCGCCCGCTACTCGGCAAACTTGGCGCCAACGTGGCGGTGATCAAGAACGATTGCGACGCGGCCGTGGGCCGGTTCCCGCACGTGCAGGGTGGGCAGCAGTATTTCAGCCCCAGGCTCTCGCAGATATTCACCGCGGCCCAAAAGCGCGCCGAGAAGATGCAGGACGAGTTCATTTCGACCGAGCATCTGTTGCTGGCAATCGCCGGGGAAAAAGATGGCGATGCCGGCAAACTGTTGCGCCAGCACGGCGTCAACCCGGACGACCTGCAGAAGGCGATCGACCAGACGCGCGGCGGATCCCACATTACGGATCAGAACGCCGAAGCCAATTATCAGGCCCTCTCGAAATATGCTCGTGACCTGACGGATGCGGCGCGCCAGGGAAAACTAGATCCGGTTATTGGGCGCGATGATGAAATTCGGCGAACGATCCAGGTGCTGTCGCGGCGCACCAAGAACAATCCGGTGTTGATTGGCGATCCCGGCGTCGGCAAAACGGCAATCGCGGAAGGCTTGGCGCAGCGCATCGTCAAGGGCGACGTGCCGGAAAGTCTGAAGGACAAGAGGCTTCTTGCCCTCGACATGGGGG
>Ga0126369_10002045_pt1 | contig 14244 bp, 15 predicted proteins | sample PanSoiMetaPlot_1_FD_109646 | JGI IMG/M metagenome (GOLD analysis project Ga0126369, IMG submission 109646) | Tropical forest soil microbial communities from Panama - MetaG Plot_1 | ecosystem: Environmental > Terrestrial > Soil > Tropical forest > Bulk soil | place: Panama | collected 2016-02-17 | reverse complement strand
GCGCCGCCGCTGGAACCGCCCGCGCCGCCCCGGCCGGCTGCGCCCCCCGATCCCGTGACGCCGCCCGAGCCCACCGCGCTCCCGCCCGTGCCGACAGCGCTGCCGCCCGTGCCAGATCCCGCCGTGCCGCCGGCGCCGGTCCCGCTGCCGCCCGTGCCCGCGCCGCCCGAACCCATCGTCCCCGCCACACCGGAGTTGGAGCCGCCGCTGCCGGTGGTTCCGCCGGTCGCGGCGCCCGCTGCCCCCGATGACGTGCCGCCGCTACCGGCGGTGCCGCTACCACCGCCGCCGGCTGGACCGCAGCCGGCGCCCAGCGCCGCCGCGATCGCGACGGCGCACATGGCAAAAGGAACGGACGACAAAAACCTCGGGGTGACAGGGGGCCGTACCATTGTCTTCTCCTCGGCGAGCGCGATGAAACGCTCCCAAGTCCCGCCGCCGCCGCAACTGATCTCCGGCGGAATCGGTTGTCGATTCAGAGAAGGTTTGGACGACCAGCGCCCATTTAATTGATGGCCCGTTTACGCAGCGCCGCGATCCCGCCGCGACCGCTCAAAACTGCGAGAAGAAGTTCCAGAGCGTGGGGCCTGACGTCGGCGCGAACTGGTGACCGGCGGTGTACTCGCACTCGACCACGGGGTAGCCGCTCTTGCAGCCCGGGTACTGCCAGCACGTGCACGGGAGGTACTGCGAGGCGAGACCGTCGCACCAGCTGGGCGACATCACCGTCTTGGCCGTCGAGCAGCCGTTGCGCGTGACGAAGACCTGAACCGCTTGCCGGTGAACGGTCAGCAGGCTGTCGTTGGTGCCCACGAATGACATCAGGCCGACCGATCGCGTGCTGTTCTCGCAGCCGCCGCTGGTCTGCGTGTTGCCGGCCATCGGCGCGATGGCGCGCTGCTGGCTGGCCGCCGTGCAGCCGAGCGTGAATGAAAACATCGCGCCGAAGCTGAACCCGGTCGAGAAGATCCGGTTCTGGTCCACGCAGAGCTGCGTGCTGAACAGATCCATCATCGCGTGCGCGAAGGCGATGTCCTCGCCGCCCGCGTTCCCCCAGCCGAGGCCGCCGTCCTGGAAGTCCTGACCTTCGGGCGCGACCAGGATCGCCTGGCCGTTGCTCGGCGTCTGAAGCCCGAAGTAACCCATCTGCTGCGTCTGCATCGCCGAGCCGCCCCACGGATGCCAGCCGAAGATCAGCTTGTAGGGGTGGTTCATGTCGTAGCTGGGCGGTACGTAGAGGATGTACTGGCGCGTCTTGCCGTTGACGTCGATGCTCGCGCGGCCGCTCGCCAAGCCGGCGGCCTTGCCGCAGCCCGCGCTCGGCGCGATGGGCATCGTGCCGCCGTCGATGTTGCCGCTGGTGCCGGCTGCGCCGCCGCCGGTCCCGCCCGTGCCGCCGCCGGTGCCGGCGGCGTTCGTTCCCGCGGCGCCCGTCGTGCCGGCCGCGCCCGTGGTGCCCGCGGCGCCCGTCGTGCCGGCGGCGCCCGTGGTGCCTCCCGAACCGGCGGGCGATGCGCCACCGGTCCCCGTCGACGACGTCTTCGATCCGGAGCAGGAGAGACAGAGCGCGAAGGCGGCGGCCAGCGGAGCCAAACCTGATGCGCGACGCTGGAGATGCATGGGGCCTCCCTTCGACGAACGGGCTGTCTAGCGGTACCAGGAGCCTACTGCGGTTCGCAAAAACGGGCTATCCACCGGAGATCTATGTCTACATCGGCTTCTATCCTTCGCTTAAAGGGAGGGCTGCGAGACCGCACAATTTCGACCGGCGCCGGGGTCAATGCTCATGAAGGGAGACGATCATGAGCAAAGATCGAAAGACACTGACCCTCGAGTACCTGAATGCGGTGGGCAAGCAGCAGTACGACCGGCTGGAGGCGATGCTGGCTCCGGACCTGCAGTTCCGGGGCCCGTCGATGACCCGCACCTCGGCCGGGGAGTTCCTCGGGGCGCTCAAGCGCCTGGGGGCCATCCACGTCCGTAACGACGTCAAGCGCGTCTTCGTCGACGGCGACGAGGTCTGCGTGATCTACGACTTCGTGACGGACACGCAGGCCGGCGCGCTCCCTACGATCGAATGGCTGCGCTTCGACGGCGACCGCATCGGCGCGATCGATCTCTACTATGATCGGCTGCCGTGGCAGGCGGTCATGGCGGTGATTGCCGAGCGCTCGGCCCGGCCGGCGGCCTCCGCGGTCGTGTGACGCGATGAGCGCGGGCGACAATCCGGATACGGCGGTGCTCGGCGGGACGTTCGCCGAGCACCGCCCCGCGCTGCTGCGCCACTGCTACCGAATGCTCGGTTCATTCGAGGAGGCGGAGGACGTCGTCCAGGACGTGCTGCTGCGCGCCTGGCGTTCGCGCGACACGTACGCGGGCGACGCGCCCGTGGCGCACTGGCTGATGCGGATCGCGACCAATGCGTGCCTCAACGCGCTGACGCGCGGCCGACCGCGCGCGCTGCCCCAGCTGGATCGCGAACCGGACGCGCCGCTCGCCGAGCTGGAAGCCGCGACCTGGGTGACGCCGGCGCCCGACGCGCGGCTGTTTCCCGACCCGGCGGTCGCCGCCGAAGAACGCGAGCAGGTGGCGCTGGCCTTCATCGCCTTGCTGCAGCGGTTGCCGCCCAGGCAGCGCGCGGTCCTGCTGCTCAAGGACGTGGTCGGCTGGGCGGCCGACGAGATCGCGTCCGCGCTGGAGCTGACGGTCTCGTCGGTCAACAGCGCCCTTCACCGCGCGCGCGAAACGGTCGCCGCCGCGCCGCGCGGCGCGCCCGAGGATCCCGCGCCCGATGTCCTGGCCGCCTACGTCCGATCGTGGGAGACGCGCGATCTCGATTCGCTGGTCGCGCTGCTGCGAAATGACGTGGTCCTCGCGATGCCGCCGCACGCCACCTGGCTGCGCGGCGCCGACGCCGTCCGCGCCTTCTTCCAGACGCGGCGCTTCGGCGCCTTCTGGACGCGCGGGCTGCGGGCGGTGCACACGCGCGCGAACGGCCTGCCGGCGCTGGTCTGGTACGCGGGCGGCGGCGACGAGGCCATCTACCGGCTGCACTCGATCCAGGTGATGCGGTTCCGGGACGGCGCGCTGGCCGAGGCGACGAACTTCATCGGCGCCGCCTACCTTCACGGGTTCGATCTGGCCCCGACCCTCGGACCCTAGTCGCTCCCCTCACCCCAACCCTCTCCCCGCTTCGCGGGGCGAGGGGGGAAGACTTCGTGCGGCTAATCGCTGTAGGCGAGCAGCCGCTCCGCCTTTTCGGCGGGAAGCGGAGGCGAGAACAGGAAGCCTTGTCCGCGCCGGCAGTGGAGCGCGCGCAGGGCTTCGGCCTGCGCCTCGGTCTCGACGCCCTCGGCGACCACTTCCATCCCCAGGTTGTGCGCCAGCGAGACGATCGCCTTGACGATCGCCGACTGCTCGGGCGCGCGGTCCATCCGGGCGACGAACGATCGATCGACCTTCAGCGCGTGGACCGGGAAGTTGTGCAGGTACGCGAGCGACGAGTACCCGGTGCCGAAGTCGTCCAGGTGCAGGCCGACGGACATGGCGTGCAGCCGCTGGACCACGCCCGCCCCCGCGTTCAGGTTGTGCATCAGCGCGCTCTCGGTGATCTCCAGCGTCAGGCAGGCGGGGTCGAGGCCCGTCGACGCCAGCACCCGCTCGACCGCCGTGGCGAGCCCGCCCTGCGACAGCTGACGGCCCGAAACGTTGACGCTGATCCCCAGCTTCGCCCAGCGCGGGTGGCGGCGCTGCCACTCGCGCGCCTGACGGCAAGCTTGCTCCAGCATGAATTCGCCGATGCCGCCCACCAGCCCGGTCTCCTCCGCGACGGGGATGAAGAGGTCGGGCAGGATCATGCCCGCGCCCGGATGCTGCCAGCGCGCCAGCGCCTCGAACCCGAGCACCGTGCCGTCGTCCAGACTGACGATCGGCTGGTAGTGGGGGACGATCTCGCCGCGCTCCAGCGCGCGCCGCAGGTCGGTCTCCAGCTTCAGCGACGAGACCGCGAGCTGGTGCATGTCGCCGTCGAACACCTGGTGGCGGGCGCGGCCGCCCGCCTTGGCCCGGTACATCGCGGTGTCCGCGTCGCGCAACATGTCCTCCGGGCGCTCGTACCCGGCGCTCGACATGGCGATACCGACGCTGACGCTCGAGAACATCTCGTACCCGCGCACGTCGATGGGGGCGGCCAGCTCCTCGTGGATCCGTTCGGCGACGCCGATGGCGTCCGCGTCGCAGTTGATGTCGTCCAGCAGGACGGTGAACTCGTCGCCGCCGAGGCGCGCCAGCGTGTCGCCGGGGCGCAGGCAGCGCTCCAGCCGGCGCGCGATCCCGACCAGCAGCTCGTCGCCGGCCTGGTGTCCCAGGCTGTCGTTGATCGATTTGAACCGATCGAGATCCAGGTACAGCACGGCGAACAGTGAATTGCCCAGCGCGCGGCGGGCGCGGTGAAACATGTGCTGCAGCCGATCGAGGAACAGCGCGCGGTTCGGGAGATCGGTGAGCGGATCGTAGAACGCCCGCCGCTGCAGCTGCTCCTCGGCCATCTTGCGCTCGGTGATGTCGCGCGAGATGCCGAACGTCCCGACGATGTTTCCGCGGCGGTCGCGCAGGGGAAGCTTGGTCGTCGAGATCCAGCGGACGTCGCCGTCCGCGCGCGTCTCCTTCTCCTCGACGTTCACCATCGGCTGTCCGGTGCGGATGATCTCCTGCTCGTCGCGGCGCGCCTTCGCCGCGTGTTCCTCGGCGAAGAAGTCGAAGTCGGTCCGCCCGACCGCCAGCGCCGGGTTCGCGACGCCGAAGCGCATCGCCGCGTAACGGTTGATGCGCGTGAAACGGCTCTGCCGATCCTTGAAATAGATGCTGTCGGGGACGTTGTCCATCAACGTCTCCAAGAGGTTGATCTCCTCCTGAAGTTGCGTGATCTCGGCGACCGTCTGCCGCGCCCGCACTTCGGCTGTCTTGCGGCGGGCTCTCATGCGCATCGGCACCTCGTCACCGATCGCCTCCCGAACAAACTGCGCCTACATAAAGCGTGAGCAATAATACATAATCTTAACCACAAAACTAGCGCGGAAGCCAGGATCATCGCGCGAAAGCCGCGCGCCAGGAATCCGACGCGAGACAACGCGAGCATGTGGCGTGGCCGGGGAGCGCCCCGTACCTTTAGGCGCCGCCATGCCGCCGGTCTTCACGTCCTACCAGAAGTTCGTCATCGGCCTGCTCGCGTTCCTGCAGTTCACGATCGTTCTCGACTTCATGATCATCGGCCCGCTCGGGGCCCTGCTGCTGCCGGAGATGCACATCACCACGCGGCAGTTCGGGCTGGCGGTGTCGGTCTACGCGCTGAGCGCGGGCGTCTCCGGCCTGCTGACGGCCGGCTTCGCCGACAAGTTCGACCGCAAGCGGCTTCTGCTCTTCTTCTATGCAGGCTTCCTGCTGGGCACGCTGCTGTGCGGGGTCGCGGACACGTACGCGTTTCTGCTCGGTGCGCGCATCGTCACCGGCGCGTTCGCGGGTGTCGTCGGATCGGTCGTCCTGGCGATCGTCGCGGACCTGTTCCCACTCGAGGTGCGCGGCCGGGTCATGGGGGTGATCCAGACGGCCTTCGCTGCCAGCCAGGTGATGGGGTTGCCGCTGGGGATCATTCTGTCGAATCGCTGGGGATGGCACGCCCCCTTCATGATGATCCTCGCGGTGGGCGCGCCGGTCGGGCTGGTGATCGTGGCGCGCCTGAAGCCGATCGCCGAGCACCTGAAGGTGCCGTCGACGAGGAAGCCGTTGCGGCACGTGGCCACGATCCTGAGCCAGGGGCGCTACCTGCGCACGTTCCTGGCGACGACGATGCTGACGACGGGCGGCTTCATGCTGATGCCGTTCGGCAGCACGTTCACGGTCAACAACCTCGGCATCTCTTACGACGCGCAAAAATGGATCTACCTGAGCACGGGCCTGGTGACGCTGTTCGCCGGACCGCTGCTGGGCAAGCTCGCCGATATGATCGGCAAGTACAAGGTGTTCGCCATCGGCACGGTGGTGGCCGCCGCGGTCGTCGGCTACTACTGCAACCTCGGGCGGACGCCGATCCTCACGGTGCTGCTGATCAACGCGGTGCTGTTCGTGGCGATCACGGCCCGCATCATCTCGGCCACCGCGCTGATCTCGGCGGTGCCTGACATGCCGGACCGGGGCGGCTTCATGTCCGTGAACGCCGCCGTGCAGCAGTTTTCGGGCGCGCTCGCGTCGTCGCTGGCGGGGCTGATCGTCGTCCAGGCCGCCGACGGCCATCTGTCGAGATACAACGTGCTCGGCTACGTGGTGATCACGGCGATGGGCCTGACGATCGCGCTCATGTACCCGATTCACAAGGCCGTGATGCGCAAGGCGGCGGAGCGCCGACCGCCGGCTGCCGTGGCGGCGGAGTAGGAAGAGCGGGCCGCCGATTGCGGGCGGGTCCCGGATCGGCTAGGCCTGAGGTATTCGCCTCCGGCAAATGAAGGTGCGCCTGACCCGGTGGCTGCGGTCGCCGGGCTGGCGCCGATTGCGGAAGCTGCTGCCAAAGGTATCGAAGCGGTGGCGGTGGGCGCTGGTGATCGTGGTCCCGGTGATGCTGCCGATCTGCCTCGTCAACCTCGCCGTCGCCTGGGTGGGGCATTCGGCGGTCTTCCCGCTGTCGCCGTTCCACCTCGGCTACAAGGTCGATGCGCTGGGGGCATACGCGCTGCACCGTCCAAAGTGCGCGCTGTTCGGCGACGCGCCGCTGGCGCCCGAGCTGCTCGCGCGCGTCGAGCGACAGCACCATCTACCATGCGGGCTGCTGGGGGCGATCGCACAGGTCGAATCCGGGCGGCAGCCGCACCGGATCTCGTCCGCCGGTGCGATGGGGCCGATGCAGCTGATCCCGCCCACGGCGCGCGACCTGGGCGTCCGCGATCCCTTCGACCCGGAGCAGAGCGTGGACGGCGCGGCCCGCTACCTGCAGACGCAGATGGGCACCTTCCACAGCGTTCGGCTCGCCGCCGCCGCGTACAACGCCGGTCCGGGGGCGATCGTCGGCCACCGGGTCCCGCACAACGGCCAGACCGAGATCTACGTCGACCACGTCATGTACGCGCTGTCGGTCGAGCGCCACGCGCGCTGCGCCCCGGCGCGCCGTTCGCCCGCCGCTCGCGCCCGGCACTCGGCGGACGACGACGACTAGAGATCTGCGCCTCGCCCCGCTACCCGGGAGAGGCCGACGGCCGCAGGCCGGCGGGTGAGGGGAACGGCGCGCAACGAGAACGCGGCCCCTCTCCCTAACCCTCTCCCCGCTACGCGGGGCGAGGGGACCAGATCTGTTTCTCCCTCTCTCGGCGCGCGGGGCGAGGGGATCAGATCTCTACCGCAGCAGCCACCAGCCGAGCGCCGACGCGGCAGCCAGCGCGGCGGCCGCCGCGGCGAGCCAGCGCCCGAAGAGGCGTCGCGGCGCCGGCAGGGGCGGGACGACGCCCGGCAGTGGCGCGTCGCTGAAGGTGTTGGCCCAGGTGAGGGCCGCCTTGGGCGAGGCGAACGGCAGCAGCTCCTTGCCCAGCGCGCGCACCGACGGAAACCGCTCGGCGGGATCGCGGCTGGTCGCCCGATCGATGATCTGCTGCAAGCCGTCGGGTAGGTCCGGGCGAAGCTGGTCGGCGGGCGTCCGATTGCCTTTCACGATGTCGTCGAAGATCGTGGTGACGCCGTCATCGTCGCCGAAGGGCCGGCGGCCCGTCACGCACTCGTAAAGAATGATTCCCAGCCCGTACTGGTCGCTGGCGGCGCCGGCCGCGCGCGTCCCCTCGATCTGTTCGGGCGACAGATAGCCCGGCGTTCCCATCAAGCCGACCGTCGTCTTGACCAGCGGTGACATCACCAGCGCCGATCCAGGATCGGGCGGCAGGTCCGGCAGATCGGGCAGGCCTTTCGAGATGCCGAAGTCGACGACCTTCGGCACGATCGTCCCGTCCCGCGTCTGCGACAGGAAGATGTTGTGCGGCTTCAGATCGCGGTGGACGATCCCCTCGTCGTGCGCCGCGGCCACCGCCGCCGCGACGGCCAGCATGAAATCCGCCGCCTGCTCCAGCGGCAGCCGGCCGCGCCATTCGATGTAGCTCGCCAGGTCTTCGCCGTCGAGATACTCCATCACCAGGAACGTCTGCCCCGCCTCGCTGCCGACGTCGGTCACGTCGACCGCGTGCGGGTGACGGACGCGCGACGTCAACTGGGCCTCGCGCAAGAACCGAGCGCGCGCGTCCAGATTCGCGGCCAGGGCGGGGCGCATCACCTTGATCGCGACCTTCTTTCCGATCGCCAGGTGGACCCCCTCGTAGACCGCCCCCATTCCGCCCTCGCCGATCAGGCGCACGATCTGATACTTGCCCAGGCGGGTTCCCGCGGTCAGCGCGGCGCTGGGCGTCTGTTCGGCGCTTCCGTCCATGCGCGATCGCCACAAGCTAAGGACTGATCCCGACAGGTCAACCGCAGGGGACGTCACGTTTTGGCGCGCCGTCCGGTCATGATGGGGGGAGGCGAGATGACGGCGATCGAGACATTCGAGGCGCACCGGCCGATGATGCTGGCGCTCGCTTATCGGATGCTGGGCGATCTCGAGCGCGCCGAGGACGTGGTCCAGGACGCGTGGATGCGGTGGGAGGGTCGGGCCGACGAGGTCGACGCGCCCAAGGCGTTCCTTCTGAAGGTCGTCACGCGCCTCTGCCTCAACGAGATGGGATCGGCCCGCGCGCGCCGCGAGGAGAGCCGCGGCGATCGCCTGCCCGAGCCGATCGATCTGCACGACGGCGCCATCGGGCGGATGGAGATGGTCGACCAGATCTCGATGGCGTTCCTGGTCGTGCTCCAGCGCCTGACGCCGGCCGAGCGCGCCACGCTGCTGCTGCACGACGTGTTCGACCTCGGCCACGCCGAGATCGCGGCACTGATCGGGAAGACCGAGGCCGCGTGCCGGCAGCTCCTGAGCCGGGCGCGGGCGAACGTGGCCGAGGAGAAGCGCGCGATGGCGACCTCCCCCGAGGAGCACCGACGGCTCTTGCAGGCGTTCGTGCAGGCGTCCTCGGACGGCGATCAGCAGCGCATGATCGAGCTGCTGGCGGACGACGCCGAGCTCGTCGTCGACGCCGGCCCTTCGGAGAAGCGCCTCGGCCGCATCCGCAACCTCGGGCGGCCCGTGTTCGGCTCTCGCAAAATCGCGGCGTTTCTCGCCGCCGTCGCGCGCGAGATCGACATGTTGAGCAGCTACCGGGAGCAGGAGCTCAACGGCCAGGCCGCGTTCGTCCGGCTAGTCGAGGGGCGGCCGCAGGCGGCGCTGTTCGTCTCGGTCGCCGAGGGAAAGATCCGGCGGATCTTCGTCCAGGCCGACACGGCCCGGCTTTCGCGCGTCGCCTTCGAAGCGCTCGCCTGATCGCCCGGCGTCACGTTCCGAGCCGCCGCCCGGTCTCCTTTTCGAAAGGAGCGAAGACATGCAGACAGGACAAGCCGTCGATCAGATGTCGCAGGTGTCGCTGGGCGCGCCGGTGCCGCGGGCGCGGTCAATCGTCGCCTGGGCCGCCACCGGACTGTTCGCCGCGGTCATGGCGCTGTCGGGCGCCGCCTTCCTGGCCGGCCCGCCGCCGGTCGTCGCGACCCTGCGCCACCTCGGCTACCCGGATTACTTCCGCAGCCTGCTCGGCATCGCGAAGCTGCTCGGCGTCGCCGCCATCCTGGTGCCGCGCCTGTCGGCGCTCCGCGAGTGGGCCTACGCCGGCTTCGCGTTCGTGATGCTGGGCGCGGTCGCGTCGCATCTGTCGAGCGGCGAGCCGCCCGCGAAGGCGCTGCCCGCGCTCTTCGTGCTCGGCGTTCTGCTCACCTCGTACCTCCTGCGCCGCCGGCCCACCGCCACCGCGAGGCGGCCATGACCATCTGGTTGCGCCGCACGATCTGGTTCAGTCGGGGGCTGTTGCTGGTCGCGTCGGTCCTGTTCCTGGCGATCGCGGTCCGCAACATCGTCGATCCGGCCGCCGCGGAGGGCCCGGTCGGGATCGTCTTCAACTCGGCGGGCGGCGTGACCGTCGGCCGCGTCGGATTCGGCGCCTTTCCGCTCGGGTTCGCGATCGTCCTCGTCGCCTGCCTGATCTCCGAGCGTCGTCTGCTGACCGGCCTCTGGTTCCTGAACACGCTCGTCGTCGTGCTGACGGCGGTCCGGATCCTCGGGCTGGTGGTGGACGGCCCGGCTGCCTTCAACCTCAAGGTTCTGCGGCCGGAGATCGCGCTCGTCGTGCTGTCGACGGTGGCGGTCCAGCTCGAGGGGCGGCGGCGCGCGCGCGCGACGCGCGCATCATGAGCGCGGCCGCCGCCGACGCGTTCGAACGCAGCCGTCCCGGGCTGCGCGCGCTGGCGCGCCGGATGCTCGGAGATCCGCTGCACGCGGACGACGTCGTGATCGAGGCCTGGCTACGCTGGCAGCTCGGCGGGACGCGGGGCGCGCACCCGCCGGCGGCGCTCGCCGCGCTGGTCACCGAGCTTTGCCGGCGCGAGCGCGAGGTCGATTCGACGCCGACGCCGACCCCGCGTGCGAGCCCCGGCGCGGCGGCGCTCGACCGTGTGTCGATGGCGCTCGTCGCCGTCGTCTGCCGCCTGTCTCCGTCCGAGCGCGCGGTCTTGTTGCTGCACGACCTCTTCCGGCTCGGGCACACCGACGTCGCCGCGCTGCTGGGCGCGTGCGAGACCGACTGCCGCCGGCTCCATCGCCGCGCTCGCGAGGACGTGGCCGTGGCGCGCAAGGTCCTGGCGACCCGGCGCGAGGAGCACGACCGGGTTCTCGGCGCCGCGCTGGACGCGGCGGAGGCGGGAGACGTTCCCCGCATCCTCGCCACGCTGGACGACGACCCGGTCCTGATCGCCGACGGCTACGGCGGCGGCGTCGATTGTCCATCCGAAAGCGGTCAACCCGAGGCGCTGTCGGGCCGCGACCGGGTCGCGACGGTCGTGGCGGCGCTGGGGCGCAGGCGGCCGCGCGGCGATCTCCGCCGTCTCGCCTGCCGCCTCAACGGCGCGCCGGCGCTGGTCGTGCTTCGCGACGGCCGGGCCTACGCGGCGCTGCTGGCGTCCGTCTCCGACGCGAAGATCTCGACCCTGTTCGTGCACGCGGCCCCACTTCGCGGCGGCGCCTGACAGCCGCCGTCACGTTTCGCGCGTCCGTCCGGTCTCCAGAGCAGGAGGTCGTCGCCATGTCAGCCGTCGAGCCCGCACTCGTCGTCACACCCCGCACGAACGAAATCGATCAGCCGGTCCGTCCGGCCTGGCTGCCCGCCGATCTGTTTCCGTTCGAGAGCCGCTTCCTGACGCTGGACGGAACGCGCTTCCACTACGTCGACGAGGGACGCGGCCCGACGCTGCTGTTCCTTCACGGCGGGCCGATGTCGTCGTTCATGTGGCGCCATCAGCTGTCGGCGCTGCGCGCGCGGCACCGCTGCGTCGCCGTCGATCTGCCCGGGCTCGGGCTCTCCCGCACGCCGCTGGTCCGGGGCGCCGGATTCGCCCGGATGGCCGACGCCCTGCAAGCGTTCGTCCGCCAGGTCGTCCCCGAGAGCTTCACGCTGATCGCCCACGCGACCGGCGCCCCAGCGGGGCTGGAGGTCGCGGTTCGCGAGAGCGCGCGCGTGCGCGGCCTGGTCATCAGCAACACCTTCGCCTGGCCGATCGCGCACCAGCCGGGGCTGGAGGGGATGGTCCGGGTCGTCAGCTCGCGCCTGTTCTCGATCCTGGTCGTCGAGCTGAACCTGCTCGCGCGGATCGCGGCGCGAAAGGGACGCCGGTACGGCAAGTTCTCCGCCGCCGAGCGCGCCGCCGTGCTGGGCCCCTACGAGGATCGGCGGGCGCGCGCCCACCTCGCCAACCTCCTCTACGGCCTGCGCGTCGAGACGCCGTTCTTCTCGGCGCTGGAGCGGCGCCTCGCGACGCTGGACGAAGTGCCGACGCTGCTCATGTTCGGGAAGGAGGACAGCAACTACAAGGCCGGCTCGCTCGATCGGTTCGCCGGTCTGCTGCCGAGGAACCGGGCGGTGGTCATCCCGCACGCGGCGCACTTCCTGACCGAGGACGCTCCCCTCGAGTACACGGCAGCGCTCGGCGCCTGGCTCACCGAGCACTGAGCCCCCGCCGCGCCTCAGTGATAGGGCGAGACGCAGACCTTGTTCGTGCAGACCAGCGGGTCGGGGCACTCGGGCAGGTTCGGCGCCATGTTCGGATCGGGCGGGCTGCAGTGCGAGCCCTCACCCGGCAGCGGCGTGAAGGCAGCGGTCTGGCCGGCCGTCTGCTGCGCCTGCGCGTCGGTGTACATCTCGCAGACCCCGCGCACAATCCGCCAATACACCTTGCCGGCCAGCTCGATGTCGAGGACCTGGACCGCGTCGCATCCGCGCAGGCCCGCGTGGGTGCGCAGCGTGGCGATCATATCCTCCGTCGAGCTCGCCGTGCCGTTCTTGTTGGCCCCCTGGTAGACCTCGAACAGGCCGACGTCGACGTGCGGGCGCGTCGGTGGCTTGCCGATGAAGACGTCGACCGCGGCGGGGTTGCGCCGCGCGAACGCGCGTGGCGGCGTGTTGACCGCCGCGTATGTCACGCTGTCGGGCAGGGAGACGCAGCCGGCGAGCGCCGCCACCGCCGCGACCACGATCGCGATCCTCGATGGGATAAGATTTGTCACCCGATGCCCGACCTCAATCCAGTGTACCGCGAGCGATTGTTCGCGCTGATCGACGACGCGCCGTTCGTCCGCCACATGGGGATGCGCATCACCGACATCGCCGTCGGCCGGGCGACCTTCGAGATGACGGCCGCCCCGTTCCGCCTGCAGCCGTTCAACGTCATCCACGGCGGCAACATCGCGACCCTGATCGACAGCGCGACCTTCTGGGCCTGCTTCCTGTCGATGGGCAGCGACGACGACGGACTCACCAGCATCGACCTGAAGTTGAACTACCTCGCGCCGGCGCGCGTGGAGGCGCTGCGCTGCACCGGCAACCTGATCAAGGAGGGCAAGCGGTTGTCGTACGCCGAGGCGGAGGTGCGAGGCGAGGACGGGCGGCTCGTGGCGCATGGTACGTCGACGCTGATGCGCCTGCCGGGGTTAGGTGTGAAGCTCGGGATTCCGCTCTGGGCCGGCGGATAGGGGTACTCTCCCGGCCATGTCGCTGGCGGCGATCATCAAGGGCAAAGGGCCGAACGGATTCGGCTACGGCACGACGGCCATGCAGGTGGTCGCTGGCTGCGATCTCTCCGGACGGACGATGCTGGTGACCGGCTGCAGCTCAGGGCTCGGCCTCGAGACGATTCGCGCGCTCGCCGCGCAGGGGGCGCGCGTGATCGCGACCGCCCGGACCGTCGAGAAGGCGCGCGCCGCGAGCCAGTCGATGAGGGGCGACTTCGTCCCGCTCGCCTGCGAGCTGTCCGAGCCGGCGTCGATTCGGGCCTGCATCGACGCCGTCAAGAACGGCGCCGCGCCGCTGGACGCGATCGTGTGCAACGCGGGCGTCATGGCGCCGCCCACGCTGCGCCAGGCCCACGGCTACGAGCTGCAGTTCTTCACCAACCACATCGGCCACTTCATCCTGGTGACGGGCCTGCTCGATCGACTCGCGCCCGGCGGCCGGGTGGTGGTCGTCGCCAGCAACGCGCATCGCCGCGCGCCCAGGGGGATCGAATTCGACAACCTGTCCGGCGCGCGCGACTACTCGCCGATGCGCACCTACGGACAGTCGAAGCTGGCCAACGTCCTGTTCACGCGCGAGCTGGCCCGCCGGCTCGGCAGCGGCGGCCGCACTGCGAATTGCCTGCATCCCGGCGTGATCGCCACCAACCTGATGCGGACCGTGCCGCTCGTCGGCCGGGTCGCCATGTCGCTCGCGTCGCCGGTCCTGCTCAAGACCGCGGCGGAGGGCGCCGCGACCCAGTGCTATCTCGCGACCAACCCCGCCGTCGCGAACGTCACCGGCGTCTACTTCCGCGACTGCAACCCCGCCGACCCCTGGCCGATGGCGAAGGACGACGCCGCGGCTGCCCGCCTCTGGGCGACATCCGAAGAGATCGCGGCGCGGGTGTAGAGTCGCGCTGATGCCCGCCGCCTCCGCGCTGGTCGCGACCGCGCTCGCATCCGCCGTCGTCGCCTGGGGGACGCCGCCATCCTCCCAGCCGCCTCCGTCGGACCGCATCCAATCGATCTTCGATCCGAACCCG